>Ga0209399_10000372_pt1 | contig 27648 bp, 14 predicted proteins | sample OV2TP3_FD_184130 | JGI IMG/M metagenome (GOLD analysis project Ga0209399, IMG submission 184130) | Hot spring microbial communities from Beatty, Nevada to study Microbial Dark Matter (Phase II) - OV2 TP3 (SPAdes) (version 3) | ecosystem: Environmental > Aquatic > Thermal springs > Hot (42-90C) ... | reverse complement strand
TGCTCGCTCTTGATATACTCCCACTCGTAGTTGGAGTAGTTCACCTTGTTCTTCCCGAACGCCGCGTCATACTGACCCCGGACTGCCTGCGGGAGGAGGAACAGCGCCAGTCCCCAAATCCACCCTGCCATCCAGCTCGATCTGAACATCTCATCACTCCATAGAAAAAAATATTGCGATTATCCTGATCCTCGACCCGTGTGGCCTTCCTCCGCCACCCACCCGGAAAGCCCCGCGATGACGAGCGCTCATCCCTCCCGAGGATAATACAGCTCACGCAACCTCTTTATTTTTGGACACCCGTCCCCTCAAAAAGTTTCATAAAACGCCATCGACCACGCGAGGATCGATCCCGCCTCCCGAATCTCTGCCCCGCGATCAGGAGACTCAGGGCCGATTCGGGCCGACCGCCTGACTTCGCAATGCCCTCAGGCGATCTCGCAGCTCCGCCGCGCGCTCGAAGTTCTCCTGCTCGACCGCCTCCCGGAGCAACTGCTCCAGACGTTCCGGCTCGCTCACCGGGATTTCACGGGCGATCTCCGAGCGCCAGTTGCGCAGAAACGCGATCTCCATCGCCTTGTCAATCAGGTCCGCCCGGCCGTACTCCTTGAAGAATCCCTCGATGAGTTCAATGCCCTCATCAATCTGGGCCAGAGACAGACGATAATCCTTGCGCTCCACGCTCTGATGGACGCGGGCCTTCGTCCGGTGCATCAGGACAAACGCCCGGTACTGTTCCGACAGCATGCGATCCGCCTCATTCTCGGCGTAAGTCTTAAGCAGGTCCATGATCTGAAGATTGTGATCCGCATCCCGCTCCGCAGCCGCATAGTCCTTCAACTCGAAGAAACTGATGCGCCGATGGTAATACTGTAACGATTCCAGGCGGAGACGGGCGCAGTCGTCGCTGTTCAGCTTGAACTGCTCGTCAGCCCCGTACTTTCGCTGATGTTCCTCCAGGACAGCGAGATAATGGTCCAGGAGGGATTCGTGCCCGTGAGGCCGAGCCCCGTCTGGCCGGCCGGTCACCTCCATCTGATAAAGCCCCAACTCCAGCCGGAGCTGAATCTTTTCCCTCCCGTCCAGCCCCACGATCTTCCGCACCGTCACCTCGTCGGACCCGCGGTAATCCCATCCCTCCAAGATAGGGCCGATATCCTTGTTCATAGGTTCTGCCCTCTATGCTCTGTTTGGGGGTTCATGCCCTTTATAGCGAACAAATCGTCTGTTTAAAAATACCAATTTTGTCCGACGAAATCAAGCCTATTTCAAAGGCCCTAACCCCGACGCCAACAAAAAAACCCTCCCGTTCAGGCGAAAGGGTTGTCTCTGTCACTGCGCTTATCCTTCACCCCTCGTCCATCACCCATCCCCCAGCCGGACCTCCACCCCTGTGCGACGCGCGTGCCCGAACAGAGGCAGGGCATCTATCCCCTCGGCCTCCGCGCGGGCGTGGCAGACCGGGCAGAGCGAAACCAGGTTGTCCAGACGGTTGGCGTCCGCGCCCGGCGGAAACAGCCGAAACGGGACGATGTGATGGACATCGAGCTGTCTCCCCAGCCGCTCCTCTGTGACCCCGCACCCCCGGCAGGCGAACCCGTCCCGCTCCCGCGCCTGCCGCGCCCGGACCTCCCAGTCCCCCCCCCGGTGGTCCGGCCGGCCGTCCAGCCTCAGCACCCCCTCCTCCTGCCCCTCCTCCCAGGCCCTCCGACACGCCTCCCCGCAGAAGACCACCCGGAGCCCCTCCCGGACGTACCACGTCGGCGCCGGGAAGGACCTTCCGCAGTGCAGACAGGTCGCCCGCCCGGCGCCGTCCCGCCGCCCCCGGTCCCCGCCGGGAAACGGAAGGGCCATCTGCGGCGAATCCACGGGAACCGGCGGGCGCTTTCGAGATCGTGAGGCCATAGCGAAAAGTCCTGAGCGCTGAGTCCTGAGTCAAAAAGCACGATACTCAGCACTCAGGACTCAGGACTCAGGACTAACTTTAGAAGTTCGGCGAGACCACCACAACGGTGCTATCGGCGGGGAACACCAGCTCCTGCTCGCTCAACTCCCGCTCCACCCGCTTCAGCGAAAATTTGACGTCCACGACGCCGCCCGTGTCCACCTTTGCCGCGACCGTATCCGTGAAGGCCACGAACCGGCTCCCCCGGCTCAGGTCCCGCAGGCTCCCCGCAAACCGGCGGTCCCCCGTCGGGACCTGTTTGATGGTCACCTGACGGCTGAAGGTGCTCCCCTCCTGCGTGAAGCGGACCACCGGCGTGGACGCCAGCGCCAGCCTCGGCAGGTCCCGGCTGGCCCCTATCTCTATGATGTCCAGCAACGACGTCGCCGCCAGCCTCACGGCCAGCGAGTCATTCACCACCGCCCGCGTCACTGTGGCCGTGAAGCGGATCGTCCCGCCCACGCGCGCCAGCGGCACCGACACCGTCGTGGCCTGGCCCACCTTCACGCTGTCCACAGCGCTCCCTTGAAACCTGAGCGCCTCCTGGGTGTCGAACGCCGTCACCATGAACTGCCGCCGCCCCACCGGGATGTTGGCCACCTCGCCCGCCGCCAGGCTCCCGGCCGGGATCGGAAAGTTCATCTCCCGGCGGATCGGCTCCAGGCGGCCCGTGTCCGCCGCCGTCACCTCCACCTTGACCCGGCGGATGACCCCCCGGATGTAGAGCGGCACCTCCGCCGTGATGAGCGCAAACCCCACGGGCATATCCGGCGCCAGCGGGGCCGTGATCTGAAACGGCCCCGACCCGCACCCCATCCAGAGCGCCAGCGCGAGGCACACGGCCGCGCCCCCGCTTATGTAGAGACGTCGGAACGACATAAAGTATAAGCAATTTCTTTCACTTCAGCCACTTGAAATTCGACGCCATCGCGGCCACCAGGTCGCTCACCAGCTGCTGCACCGCCTGGTCCCGGAGCTGCTCCTTCTCGCGCGCGCCCAGGTAGGTCATCCGGTCGTCGCTGCTCGTCGGCATCAGCCGGATGCCCTGCTTCTGTTCCCCCCGGCCGCCCATCCGCGCCGACAGGGCCATCGCCCCCTTCTTGCGCTCCACCACCCGCACGTCCGCCTCCACCTCCGCCACCGTCTTGGGGAACCCCACGATCAGCGGGACCTGGGCGCTCGGCGTTCGCGTCAGGTCGTATTTGAGGACGCGCCCCGTGATCACCAGGTCCGCCCCGCTGGCCTTCGCCAGCTCCAGCGCCCCGTTCAGGTCCAGGAACACCGGGTCTTCGCGCAGCTGCACGATCTGTATCCGGGTGTACGCCGACAGGACGGACCGGAGGCGCTCCCCCACCTTTCGCCCCGCGCCGTTGTCCTCCAGACCCGCAAAATTGACCACCGCCACCCGCACCGTCTCCCCCGGTTTCAGGTCGCCGCTGAGGCCCTCCACCGGGATCTTGGTCTGGGTCATCTGGATCCGCCTCGACTTCTCCCCGCCCCTCGCCACGATCCGGAACCCCACCATGCCCGCCAGCTCCGGCAGGTCCTTCGACATCCCCCGCTCCAGCGCCGCCTCCAGCCGGAACGATCCCCCCAGGTTGAAGTGCATGCCGAGCGTCGCCCGCTTCGTCTGCGGCGCGGCCACCCCGGGTTCCGACACGTATTCCCCCGTCACCGTGAAGATCTGCCCTTTGCCCAGCTGAACCCCGCCCCCCAGAATCATCCCCCCCTTGCGCCCCCCCCCGGAGAGCACCTGCCCCACATTGAGATGCACCGAGAGCGGACTGCGGCCGATGTCGATCAGCAGTCGCGTGGAGAGGTCTCGCTTGCCCGCGCCGAACGGCCTCACGTTGAGAGCCCTGATCCCCTTGTAACCCGTCGGGTGCGTCGCCGTGGTCTCGAGGCCGAGGTAGAACCCCGACGGGAACCGGCCCGGCCCGGCCAGCTTGAGCGACGTGACCGCGTCCCCGGACCCGTACTTCAGCAGCCCCCCCGCCGAGTCCAGCAGGAGCGGGAGCGAGAATGAGAAATCCATCAGATTGGCCAGCCCGATCCCCACGCCGAGGTGCCCCGTGAACGACCCGCCCCCCCCCAGCTTGCGCACGTGGATCGTGTAGCCCTCGTTCAGGTACCGGACGGTCATCCCCCCCCTGCTCAGCGGCTCCGCCGCCCGGACGCGAAACATCCCCACGCCCATCGGCACGGGGTAGGGCAGCGCCGGCGTGAGGGTCTGGGCAAAGCCGTCGCTGACCGTCAGAACCAGCAGGAAGCTGACCGTCAGAACCAGCAGGAAGGGGATATATAGCGCAGAGGAGAGACGAAAGAAGCGGTTCCGCCCTCGTCTCTCAACTCCTGGCCTTTCGCCTTTCGCCTTTCGCCTTTCGCCTCTGTTCATCGCGTCTGCAGCTCCTGAATCCTGAGGATGAGTTCGACGGGGGTCGTGTACTGGAACGTTCGATCCAGGATCGCCACCTGCGCGGCCGCGTTGTTCGGGTCAGCCGCCTCCTTCTTCGAGAATTTGCCCAGGAAGAAGTAAGCGGTGGCCAGAATCATCCGGATCTCCCGGGCGTTGAAGTTGTCGTGTGACGAGAAGTAGTTGGCGTCCAGGTCGAGGACCTTCCACGCCGCGTCCACCGCCTTCTGATAGTTGTCCGTGGCCAGCTCCACGCCTGCCAGCCCGGCCCAGGCGTCGGCGTTCTTGGAGTCCGCCGTCACGGCCCGGCTGAAGTTTTCGCGCGCCGCGCTGAGGCGGCCTGCCCGCCGGTTGGCGTCCCCCTCCCGGCCGGCCAGGCTGAAGTTCGCCCAGCCGCGCCCGTTCAGGGCGTCGGACAGGCTGGGATTCACCGACAGCGCCTCCTGAAAGGTGGAGTCCGCCAGCGCAAAGTTGCCCGCGCGATAGGCCGTCCACGCCTCCGCGGAGATCTGCGCGGGCCGGTCGGTCCCCGCCCCGATCCCCGTCCCGCCGCCGCAGCCGGCGGCCAAAAGAATCACGACCGCTGCGGCGATGATGTATGTCTCTCTCATGGCGGAACCCTCTGTAGGAACGGGTTTAAACCCGCCCCTACGACATATTATTTCAACAACATCATCTTCCTGGTCAACGTCATCTTCCTGGTCAACGTCGCCCCCGACGCCTCCAGTCGGTAGAAATAGACCCCCGACGCCACGCGCCGGCCCGTCTCGTCCGTCCCGTCCCAGGTCACCAGGACGCGGCCCGCGCCCATCGCCCCATCCATCAGCGTCCGCACGACGCGGCCCGCCACGTCGTAGACCTGCAACCGCACGACGCCGGCCTCCGGGATCGAGAAGCGGATCGCTGTGGCCGGGTTGAAGGGGTTCGGATAATTCTGCTCCAGCTCGCATGCCTCCGGAATCTCCCCTCCGACCCGCCGGCCGGGGCCCGTGCCGTCCGTCAGGTCCCTCGCGACCATGGCCCGGTAGACCCCCCCTTGCAGGATCGGCGCAGACACGGCCCTCTGTACCCCGTCTTCCGTCCCCCGTCTCCCGACATAAACCCACTCATCCCCCTCTTTGCGGTAGACCCCGGCCCTCTCCGCGAGGTCCGCATCCACTCCGCCCACGTCGAACCGGAGTTCCACGGGCTGCGCCGGCGTCGCCGTCATCACCACCGAGTAGGCCTCCGAGACCGGGACCGGCTCCCCTCCGGCGGGCTTGGCAGCCGCTCCACCCCCCACCTCCCCGTCCCGGCTCTGGAACAGCGCCACCGCCGCGGCCTCCCGGAACGCGCCCGGCGGCGCCGTCAGCGACGCGCCGGGACCGTTCACCGTCAGGGCGAAGCCGGGATTCACCGTCCCCACCGTGAAGCGGGCGACGTCGGACAGGGGGACCTGCTGCGTCGTCACCGCCGAGGCCCGGATGTTCCCGTTCCCCTCCTGCCCGATCTGGAGGGTCAGATTGCCGTTCCAGAGATTGCCCGCGCCGTCGAGCGAGAGCTTCTTCAGCGACACCAGCGAGCGTGTGCTCTCCACCTGAGGCTTGGTGAGGTTGAGGTCCACAATCACCGTCGGCTCGGAGGCCAGCTCCTTCTTGGCCGCCACGAACACGTCCACGAACGCCCGCTGGATGGGGTTGGCGATCACCAGCAGCTTGAAGTCCCCGACGGCCGTGGCCGGCGTCACCGTCACCTGCGCGCTCGCCTCCGCTCTGGAGCTCCCATCGCTGGCCGTGAAGACCACCGTCTCCGTCCCCGTGAACCCCGGCGCGTTACTTAGCGACACCACGCGGGTGGCCGGGTCTATGGAGGCCGTCACCGTGGTGCTCCCGCTGGCGACCCGCGCCTGCCAGGAGATCCGGGTCGTGTCCCCGGTCTCCACGTAGCTGTTCAGCCGCAGGCTCCGGTCCACCGAACCCGCCGAAAACGTCACCTCCGGGAGCGGCTTCAGCTTGATCCCCGCGCTCGCGGGCAGGACCGTCACCTGCACGGTCTTCTGATCCTGCGAGCTGCTCACCGGGTCCCGCGCCGTGAAGAGCACGTTCTCGTCCCCCGTGAACCCCCCGACCGCCCGCAGCGTCGCCACGCGGCCGGTGTCTATCGTCACGCTCAGTCGCGTCGCGTTGAACTGCGACGTCCAGGACAGCCGGCTCGCCCCGCCTGACAGCACGTAGTCGTCCAGGCGGAGGCTCCCCGGCTGGTCGGCCCGGAAGGAGACCTGCGGGAAGTCCGCCAGACGCACCTGCCCCGCCGGATCCACCTGCACCTGGATCGTGTCCAGCCCTGTATTGCCCCTCTTGTTGCTCACCTCAAACACCACCTGCTTGGTTCCCGCAGGCTCCGCGCTCGGCGCTTCGACGACCGAGTTTCGCGTGGCCGGGTCGATGTCCACCTTCAGGCCCGACCCCGCAGGAGGGATGACCTTGATCGTCAGGTCCGCGTCCGGGTCGGTGGCGTCAAAGATGTAGTCGTTGAAGTTCACGTAGGGCGTCTTCCCTCCGGCCACCACTCTCGGGTCGGGCAACCCCCCGATGTCCGGTTTGTCAGGCTCCACGGAGAAGACGATGATCTGAAACGACCCCGTCAGGTTCGTCGGGTCCGTGGCCGTGAAGGTCATCAGCTCAAACCCCACGAAATCCGCCGGGGCCTGGAAGATCGCCCGGCGCTGCGCGTCGATGTTCACCTGGATCTGCCTGGCGGAGGGGCCGGGGCTCACGGTCCACACGATCCGGTCATCCGGCGTGTCCGGGTCCGTCACGAGCGAGTCGAGCCCCATAACCGCCTGCGCCCCGCCCCGGACCATCCCCGTCTTGTCCGGGACCGGACGCCTCACGACCGGCGGCTGGTTAGGTCCTGTGGAGGCCGTCACCCGCACGGTCAGGGTCTGCCTCGCCCTCGCGCCCTCCGGGTCTACGGCGACGATGTCCACCTTTCTGTCCCCGAGCGCCCCCGGCGCCGGCGTCACCGACACCCGCCCCCCTGGGAGGATGTTGACCACGAGGTTGTCGGCGTTCTGGGTGAAAAAGAGATAATTGGAATCGGACAGGTTGTGGTCCACGTCCTTCAGATAGGCGTTCAGGACGATGTTCTCGTCCTTCCCCCCCAGCGGCACGCTCAGGAGAGGAAACCGGTTGTAGAACTCCGGCGGGTCATTCACCGGCTTCACGGTCACGACCACGGTGGTCGAGTCCTTCGCCCCGTACTGGTCGGCCACGGTGAACTGAACCTTTTCCGACCCGTTGAAGTCCTGGGCCGGCCTCAGCGTCACCCGGTTCGTCGTCGTGTCGACCTGGGCCGTGATCTTCGTCCCCAGCGAGGCCGCCGTCCAGGCCAGCTTTGCGGAGGGGTCCGCGTCCGTGGCCCGCCCGGTCAGGACGAGCGTGGTATTCACCGTGTCCTCATCAAACTTGATGGTGTCCGGGAAGACCCCTTTCGAGATGGTCGGCGGGGAGTTCACGACCACCCGGACCGTGGTCTGCGCCGTCTCCCCCCCGGCCACCGTGGTGCCGGTCACCGTCAGGTTCCTCACCCCCACGAACCCGGCCACGTCCGCCCGCACCGTCAGGGTCTGCGTCTGCTGGTCGATCTGCGCGGTGATGCTGTCTTGCGGGGTGGGATCGGGAAGCGTCCAGTTGACGTTGTCCACCACGTACTGGCTCAGGTTGATCGTTTTTGAGCCGCCCGGCGGGAGCAGCACCTCCGGGATCGGCTGGATGGAGAACCCGAGGATGTTGATCCTGGCGTCCCGGACGAGATTGAAGTTGATCCGCCGCCCGGCCTGGCCGCTGATGAAGTAGGCCGTCTCCCCGTCCCCTCGATTGGCGTCCACCTGGATCGTGCCCTGCCCCGACGCGGGTTTTCGCAGCACCTTGACCTTCATGGTGGCAACGACGAATTTGGCGCTGACAAAGCGCTGCCCCTGGGGCGTGGCCTGAGTATTTTCTGTATAAGTGAGCTGGTAGCCCGCAACCCCGTTGCCGTTCGGCTTCCCCACGTCGTCGTCGCCGGCGAACTTGTTCACGATACTGGACCCCTGGAGGACGGTGCCCTCCTTGAAAGGCGCCAGCGGCCCCCCCTGGGTGGCCTGGAGGACCGGCTCGAAGACCGTGTCGTCATAACTGATCAGGATCTGGACCCCCGTGATCGCCTCGCCTGCGGGGTCTATGTACAGGTCCAGCGTGACCGTCTCGCCCACCCTGGCCGTGAACTCCATGGCCGTCGTGTCCTTCTGGCCGGGAGCGACCGACTGCCTGAGGTACAGGGCGGCCTTCCCCTGTCCGTAGGCAAGGTCGGAGGAACACAGACCCAACGTCAGCAGCCCACCGATAATGATGATAGCGCCCTTGTTCAAGGCCCTGCTCCTTTAAATGCCGTCAGCAATCCGTCCACTGACCACTGACCTTCTAAACGTTTCAGGGAGACGATGCGTTTTGAACCCGGCTCCCCCTTTCCCACTCTCCGTTTCGGGAGGGGACGGGGGGATGGGTCTTCTCCCCTCCCCGTTTCCGGGAGGGGCCCCAGGGGTGGGGTAAGGGGGCTATGGGATGGCTAAGCGGGATGGCTTCAGTGCAAAAATTTGAACACGCAAGTTCTATGCCATGACTATGAAAGCCTGCACGCCTGCAAAATAGGCTTTTATAATATACAGAAAAAATAAACCGACGGGCTGCCGGAATTCCGGCAGCCCGTCGGGTGACGACATGTTGCGGAAGTTTTTTCCTACTTCAGCAGCATGAGCTTCCGCACGTCCTTGAACTTTCCGGCGGTGATCTGGTAGAAGTAGACGCCGGAGGAGACCGTCAGGCCCCGGTCATCCCGACCGTCCCACCGCATCGCGTAGCGGCCCGCCACCTGCCGCTCCTGAACCAGCGTCCGCACCACCTGACCGAGGAGGTTGTAGATCCGGAGCTGGACCTGCGCGTCATCGGCAAGGCTGTACTTGATCGTCGTCTCAGGGTTGAACGGGTTCGGGAAGTTCTGGCCCAGCGCGAACTCCGCCGGGGTCGTGGCCAGGGCCAGGGCCTCACCCGGGGCGACCTGGGCGATCAGCCCATCCGCGCCCAGGATCAAGCCGTCGGCGATCTGGAACCGGCCCGGCTCCTCGAACTCCCCCTTCGCCCGGAAGACCAGCCGGGCGACGGCGCCGTCCAGGCTGCCCTCGACAGCGCGGGCCACCGCGATGCGCCCCTCGCCGTCGGGCCGGGCGAGGAACAGCTCCTCGCCCGACTTGGCCACCTCGACGAACTCAAACCGCGCCGGGTCATACGTCACGGCGAACCCGACCCCCCTGGCCTCGGCGCCGGACAGGACTGCGTCCAGCGTCACCGTCTGACCCGGCTTCACCGCGCCGCCCAGGGCCGTCAGAGACAGCGTCCCCTGAGGGTTGGCCCCGGTCGGCTTGGACGACCGCTGGATCACCGGCGCGTCCGCAGCCACCTTCCCGAAGTTCTCGGCGAAGATGAAGAAGTCGTTGAAGTCCACCGCGCCGTCCTCGTTCAGGTCGGCCAGCGGGTTGAAGTTTGCGGCGTCTTTCTTGGAACCGAACGCCTCAGCGAGGGCGAAGAAGTCGTTGAAGTCCACCTTCGCGTCGTCCAGGGAGATCAGACCCAGGACCTCCGCGCCGGAGGCGTCGTGCAGCTTCATCGGACCCGCCGCCACCTCCAGGGCGATCCTGGCGTCCATGTTCGGCTTCTCGACGTTGAGCTGCGCGTCGATCAGGAAGCCGTCCTTGATGGAGACCTCCACAGGACCGCCCTGGATCGCCCGGAACCGGACCGTGGCCAGGCCGCCGTCCCCCGTGGCCGCCGCCCTGATGCCGTAGGCCGAGCCGGTCACCCCGTAGTCCCCCACCAGGTCCCGCTCGGCCAGGGCCACGCCGTAGCGGGCCAGCAGGTCTCCCGTGGCCACCACGCCCTGGGGCGCCACCTTCGACGGATCGTAGCCCAGGTGGAACTCGTAGGCGCGGGCCGCCACGGCCCCCTTCACCTGCACCGTCACGTCGAACGTCTCCCCCGCCTTCACCCCGGCCGGCGCGGCAGCCAGGATGAACGTCGCGTTCGCGTTGCCCCCGTTCGGGCTGACGGGCTTCAGGTTGAACGTGGGCTTCACCGGGTCGTTCGTCCCGTTGATCGTCGTCTCGTTCACGGTGGCAAAGTTCAGGTCCACCCCATCCACCTGGCCGCTCCCGTTCACGTCCGCGTAGGGATAGGCCTTGTAGAGGGAGTCCCCGGCCACCGAGAAGATGGCCGCCGTGATCGCGCTCCGGTCCGTCGCGTCGATGAAGTTGTCCGGCCTGGTGTTGGTGCTCGACAGGTTGTCGTGGTCGTAGCCCGCCGCGTCACCCGCCAGGAGCTGGCCCTTCTCCTGCCCGAGGCCGTTGAGCGTGGGCTGGATGCCCGTCACGGCCTCGCCAGGCTTCACCGACACCTCCCGCTGCCCGGCTAAGTAGCGGTCTACGAACACCACGAGCGTGTAGTCCCCGGCGGGCACCTTGCTCAGCGTGAACGCCCCCGTGGACGGCAGGGCCTTCTGGATGCCCGCCAGCGTCGTCGTGGAGTCGTTGGCCGCGATGAAGTCCGAGTCGGTCAGCGTGTCGAACCCGCCCGCCTGGTTGGCTGTCCCAGTCGCCGTCGCGGCCCGCAGCGAACCCTTGCGCAGGAAGAAGGTCACGTCTGCGGCGGGCATGGCGTAGCTCGCCCGCCCCTGCAGGACCACCGTCCCCGAGATGCTCCCTCGGGTGTCGATCCGCGCGTTGCTCGGTCCGGGGATCGTCGTGTTGATCCGCGTCCCGCCGAAGCCCGTCGTCAGGTAGAGGGACGTCTGCCGGCTGGCGCTCGGGTCGTTGTCCAGGGTCACGTTGGTATTGACCGTGCCCGACACCTCCCTGGCCTTCAGGTTCAGGCTGACCAGGGTCTCGAACCCGTCCAGGAACGTGAACCCGGTCGTCGCGTCCGCGTAGATGAAGTTGAGTTGCCACTTGTTGCCCGACTTGATGGCCGTGTTCCCGACGATCTTCGAGGAACTCAGCGCGGAGTTCGTCCCCAGGGTGAAGGGCTGGGTGCCCGACGTGGCCGGATCCTTGTCCACCGGCTCGAAGTAGGTCGTGTCCACGGACACGTAGATGTTCGCCTGCCCCACGGTCAGGCCCCCGTCGTCCGCCACGATCGGGATGCGCACCAGCTCACCCGAGGAGGCGCTGATCTGCGTGGGGAACACGAACCGGGCCGTGGTCGGGTTGGACCCGCCTGCCGAGGTCAGGATGATCTTCCCCGGCACCCGGTAGGCCACGTCCGCGTTCGACACGAACGGCGCAGCGCCGATGTTGGCCGCGTTGCCGTTGATGAGGATGTAGGGCGTGTAGGTCCCCGCCGGAATGACCGTGGCCGCGCCCGCGATCGTGGTCGTCATCTTGTTGGCCGTCCACACGAACGACGTGTCCAACCCCTCGTGCAGCCGGACGACGCCCACCGTGGACGTCGGGGTCGTGTCGTCCCCGTCGCGGGAGTTCGCCACGTAGTTTCCGGCGATGTTCAGGGCGGAGCGGGTGCTGGTCGCCCCCACGTCGCTCGCCGACAGGATGACCATGATGTCCGACGAGGTGGAGGCGCCGTTGGGCGCGCTCAGTCCCGTGGCGCCCGCCGTCCCGCCCGCGTTGTCCACGTCCGCCGCCTCCCACGTGAACACCACCGGGTCGTCCGGCCCCACCGTCACGTCCTTGGCAGGCAGGATCGGCTGGATGTAGGAGTCGTGCGTGAACGTCACGGTCTTGGCCACCGGCCCCGTCGGGTTGTGGAACCGCACCAGCCGCTCCGTGCTCCCCGCCTTCACGATGGCGTAGAGCGTGTAGGCGGTGCTGGCGGCCGGGACCGTCCCCTCCGCAGACGTATAGGTCCAGAGGTCCCAGTCGAAGTGGTTATTGAACTTCGCCTTGTTGCTCAGCGAGATCGCCCCGGACTTGGTGATCTTGTGGACGTCGGCGGCGATGCCCACATCCGCCTTGAGCCCCGCCGCCGTCGTGTAGGACGCGCTGGTGCTGTAGAACAGGTCGATGGTGGGCGTCACCTCCACGGACTTGACCCCCTCCAGACCGTTCTGCTCCCACGAGATGCGCAGGCTCCGCTGCGGCTTGGCCGTCGAGACCGTCGAGCCCGTGTTCACGTTCAGGTTGTTGCCCGACCCCTGGTCGAACGCCTGCGGGTCCACGTTCATTTGCGGCGAGTGCTTCACCGCCAGCGTGAGCGCCGTCTTGGTCAGCGTGGCACTCAGGTCAGACGCCTTCTCGAGCGTCTTGTTCGTCCCGTCGTAGGCCGCGAAGTAGACCGTGTAGCTCCCCGCCGCCACGAAGGTCGTGTCCGTGCCCAAAACGGAGATCCTGTCCTCCGGCTTGAAGTTGTGCCTCCGCGCCCCCAGCGTCAGGGTGTCGCTCTTGGAGACCATGCGCGCCCCGGTCAGGCCCGTGATGCTGGACCCGGAGGTCGTCAACTCATTGGTCGTGAGGCCGGAGTTGGTGGACACGAAGATCGCGATGTCCGCCGTGGGGTTGTCGTAGTCCACCGCCACGAAGGCCAGGTCCACGTTCGTCTTGTAGTCGGCCGCGGCGCCGGAGACGGTGACCTCGTTCGCCGACTGCACGCCGGTCCTGCTGAAGAGCTGCCCGGAGTCGAGGGTGATGTTATACGCGTCGTCCGTGGTCGCCGCGTCCACCGTGTTCTCCACGATGCCGAGTGAGCTGAAGTCCCCGGTCTGGTCCCCGTCCCACGCCGCGGACAGGAAGCCGGGGCTGTGCTTCACCACCAGGTGGCCGCTCCGGCCCAGGAAGTAGTCCGAGGTCTTGTCCGTGGAGACGTAGATGAACCACTTCCCCGCCGCCAGACCCCGCGTGTCCACCAGCCCCTCTAAGTTGGCGTCCGCAAACCGCGACGCGAACAGCTCTGTGACGATGCCCTCGTCCACGGCCACCGGGCTCTGGACCAGGCCAGAGGGCGTCGCCGTGTAGGACCCGCCGTCGCGCGCGGGCGAGAAAGAGGTGTTGGGCACCCGCTTCATCTCCAGGACGTTCAGCCGCGTCGCGCCCGACGTCACCTTGGTCAGCGTGGAGTCCGTCGAGGCCCAGAACCGGTAGATCATGTCATCGGCGTCGTCCGTGCTGTTGAGCGCCGTGCCCAGGTTATTCGAACCGTTGGGGTTGTCGGTGGTCGACTTGGTGTTGTCGTCGTGCACCAGGTCGGGCAGGGCCGCCGGGAAGGTGATCTTGTAGCCCGTCCCCTCCGCCGAGGTCGTGTCGTTGTTCCCCGTCGGCTCGGAGAAGGTGATGAAGGTGAGCTGAGAGTTCTGCTTCTTCGTCACCGCCGCCGTGGTGTTCTCCGCCGTGTCGTTGGGGAAGGTCAGCGTGAACGTCGTTGCCCCCGGCGACGTGAAGTTGGCGGGGGTGATCAGGTCCATCTCAAAGATCAGCTTCTCCCCCGCCGCGCCCCCGTTCGTGATCTCCACATCGAAGGCCGTCGTCGTCACGCTGGTGCCGATGGCGGCGACGACCGTAGCGCCCGAGGACTTTGCGATGAACACGGCCTTGTTGGCCTGCGCGGTCGCGCCTTGCGTATACGAGACCGCCAGGATGCTGGTCTTGAGCGTGACCTCAGAGGGCAGCGTGACAGTCAGGTCCGTGCTCGCCCCGACGGTGATCGCCCCGGTCAGCGTGACCTCCAGCCGGGCGTGAATGACGTTGCCACTGGGCGTGTTGGTGGCCCCGTTCGGAAGCTGGTCGGGCTTTATGACGGCCGAGGCCGCCCACGCCGAACCCGCAAACACGAACGCCAGGCAGAACGCTACCAGGCAGCTAACCAGAAGTCTTGGTTTCATTTTTGAGACTCTCCTTCCTTGGACACACACGCAGGAAAATAACCTCAGAACGGTGATGCCGGGACGCCCAACAAATGACGTCCTTATCATTATTGTTCAGACGTCCCCCTTCGGCGACACAGCGTATCCATCCATCCCATCAGGCGCGGGACGTCAGGCTTATCGTCTCATTTCACCACCTCCATTGGAATTTTTCCTCTCTCCTGTTCTTGGATATCTTCTTTAATATCTATTTTTAGTCTATTTGGCAGCGCCTCCCCAGAATACATGAGGGCGCACTGAAGGGGTTGAGCCTTACTCCTATTATCGGCGCTCATCCTCGAAACTTCAGGACTATTTTGCCCGCGCAACAGACGACCGAGGACCGACGACCGAGGACCGACGACCGAGGACGGTCAACGGTCAGCGGTCAGCGGTCTATCCTCTTTTCCCTTGACATTCGGCCCAAAACCCTATATTTTTACAGAGATATACGTACATACGTCTCCCCTGTGGGCAGACGTCCCTCTGAGCGGAAAAAAGCCCGTCCGCCGGCCTCTTAATGGATGTCCCGAAGGAGGACGTAACAGACCCGCGCAATCTCCGTGCCATGACAAAACGTTCAAACATTTTAACACTTTAACCTTCAAACGCTGGGCCTATAAGGACATTTTTTCACCCCACGACCGCTCATTCAGAATTTTTTTCCTGTAGATCCCGCAGGCGTCTTCCGATATTTCGTCAGGGACCCTGAAAGGGCTGCTCTGGCTCGAAACATGCTTTTCTAAACCGCAGGAAGTTCACCCATCAGGAGGTTCTCCCTTGGCCCATCTCAAGTCCTCTCGAAAGCGCATCCGGACCGCGCGCAAGGCCCATCTCCGCAACGTCTCCATGCGATCCGCCCTCAGGACGGCCATCAAGAAGGTGCGGACGGCCCCGGACCCGGAGGCCGCCCGCAAGGCCCTGTCCACGGCCCTCCCCCTCATCGACAGGACGGCGCAGAAGGGCATCATCCACCCCAACACCGCCGCCCGGCACAAGTCCCGGCTGACCCGCCTGGTCAACCGCCTGATGTAGGGCGCGATCGGTGATCGCGCCAAATTAAAGCCTTCCCTCGCCTCTATGCTGTGTCGCGCATCACAACGCAGGTGAGATCATGAGATGCAGACTCCTCTTATACGCGCTGTCGGGGGTTCTGCTGTGCGCGGGGGTATCTGAGGCCCGGCTGTTCAAGATCATCGGGATTCAGGAGAAACCGACCTTTCTGGCGACCCAGGAGAAGTCCGCCTCGGAGGAACTGGCCCCCCCTGCGGAGGAGCCCGGCTACTACGTGGACGCCGGGCGCGAACAGGGGCTCGAACTCGGCTCCCTCCTCAACGTCTACCGCTACGTCTACATCGACGACCCCGCCTCCGAATCCACGACCAGGATGAAACTGCTGATCGGGACCCTGGAGGTCGTCGCCGTCGACGACAAGACCAGCCTGGCTAAAATCTCCTCCACAGAGCCGATGAAGGCCCTCACCCTCGACTTCAAGCGGTTTATGGTGGGCGACGCCGCGGCCCCGGCCCTCAAGCTCGACTCCGCCGTGATGTTCGCCGCCGGTCAGGCGACCCTGACGCCCCGGGCCACCCAGGAGCTCCAGAATGCGGCGAAACAGATTCAGGCCATCAGCCCGCGGGAGATCGTGATCGAAGGGCACACGGACAACGTGGGGGACCCGAAGGCCAACTACCAGCTCTCGCTCCAGCGGGCGGATGCCGTCAAGGCCTTTCTGGTCAGGCAGGGCATCCCGGATAACACCGTCAAGACCCAGGGCTTCGGGGACACCCGCCCCGTGGCGCCCAACGACACGGAGGAGAACAAGCAAAAAAATCGCAGGATCGAGGTGGTATTCTGGGAGTAGGTGAGGTTCGCGAACCGCCCCTGCTCGATCTTTTCAGCCTTGGCTTTTGCCAATGTCCCCTACCCCGTCGCCCGGCGCACGCCTGATCGTGGCCCCCCTCTGCCTGATGGTCTGCGCCGTCCCCCTGGTTCTCCCCTTTGGGGTCTACGAGCCGGTCTTCGCCCCCAAATTTTTTGTCCTTCACCTCTGCATTGCCCTGGCGTGCCTGGGCTGGCTCATCCAGACGCGCCGCAACGGATGCTCCCAACCCATCCGCCTGGGGGCGGCGGGGTATCCGTTGCTCTGCTTCACGGGCGTCGCCCTCCTGTCCTCTCCGGCCACGCTGCACCCCCTGGACACCCTCGTCGAGCTGGCCAACCAGGCCGCCCTCCTCGCCCTGTTCCTGGTCGTGTCCAGCGCCCTGACGCCTCAGGGGCTTCGGCCGGTTCTGGGGGCGAGCGCAGGCGCGGGCCTGGTCGTGGCCCTCATCGGCATCCTCCAGTATCACGACCTGGCCTCTCCCGTCGAGGCCCTGATCCGCCTCCTCCGGGATCGAGGCGTGACCCTCTTCGACATCGCCTCCGGCGCCCCTCCCAGCGCCACCTTCGTCAACCGCAACTTTGCCGCAGAATACCTCATCTGCGCCGTCCCCCTTTCGATCCTGCTGTTTCTGACCGCCCGCAGCCGGGTCACCCTTTTGTTGTCAGGCCTGTCCGCGACCCTGATGGGGGTCTTCCTGGTCTACACCCGCACGCGCGCGGCCTGGGTCGGTCTGGCCGGCGCCCTCCTCTGCCTGGGGGGCGTCCTGGCCCTCTGGCCGGGCCTGCGCCGTCCGGTCTGGGAGGCCCTCCGCTCGCAGATAGACCGCCGCAAAAAGACGCTGGGGGCGGGCCTCCTGGTCCTGTTCGTGACCCTCTCGGCCCTCCCCCCTCACACCTCCGTCCTCCCTGAGACAAAGACCGGCGTCGTCTACACGGCCGCGTCCATCTTCCAGGAGGACAAGGAGGCCTACCGCGACCACTCGCAGGGGGAGCGTCTGGCCATGTGGGGCACCACCCTCCGGATGGTGGCCGATCACCCCCTGCTCGGCGTCGGACCTGGGGGCTGGAAGCGCCTCTTCGCCGGTTATGACAGAGGGACCACCGTCTCTCCCATCACGTTCCCCCGGTGGCCCCACAACGACTACGTCGAGATCGCCTCCGAGGTCGGCCTGATCGGCCTCGGCGTCTACCTCTGGTTTCTGGCCGCCGGCCTCTACTGCCTCCTGAAAATGGCCCGGCGTCCCGACCCCTTTTCCCGCACAGCGGCCCCCCTGTTCGCCCTCTCCCTGCTGGCCGTCCTCGGAGACGCCTTTTTCGCCTTCCCCAAGGCGCAGCCCCACGCGGCCATGTTTTTTTATCTCCTGCTGGGAATCGCGGCCGGGGCTACGGCAGGGAAAGAGAAAAGCGAAAGGGAGAGTGGGAGAGTGGGAGAGTGGGAGAAGATTCTCTCCCCTTTTCGTCTTTTGCTTTTTCTCCCTTTCTCCCACTCAGGGAAGGGCGGGAGGGTGAGGCCCGTTGTCCCCGTCCTGCTCCTGCTGGTCTCTCTGACAGCGACCTCGCTCTCCTGGAGACGCATCGGCTTCGACAGACATTATCTCAATGCCCTCTACCTGGGAAAGGTCCGTAGAGATTGGCCGGCCTTTCTATCCGAGGTCCGGCGCGCCCTCGACCACGGGACCTTCCGCCCCCATCTCCTGTTTTTTAAGGGCATCGGCCTCCAGAACCTCGAACGCTACCCGGAGGCCGCAGAGGCCTACCGGCAGGCCCTCGTCTACACCCCCTACGCCTGGTTCGTCCACGCGGGCCTCGGCGCCCTCTACCTGCAGCAGGGCCGCCTCCAGGATGCCCTGACCCACTGTCAGACCGCTCTTTCGATCTGCCCCGGCGCGCTCGACGTCCGGAGCAATCTGGCCTTGATCTATCAACAAAAAGGGGACCGTCAGCGCGCCCGCCAGGAGATCCAGGCCGTCCTCCAGGCCGCCCCCACAGACGCCAGATCCTATCATTTTCTGGGTAACCTCTACGCCTCTACAAACCAGCTCGACAGCGCCGTGGTCTGTTACGAACAGGCCCTGCGCCTCGACCCGACGCCCCAGACCCACACCAACCTGGCCGACATCTACCGGACGCAGGGCCGCCTCCGGGACGCCCTCCCCCACTACCAGAAAGCGATCCAGTCCTTCCCCCACAACCCGAACGTCCTCTGGGGGCTGGGACTCGCCCTGGAGGCCGTCGGACAGAGGCCACAGGCCGAGGCCCTCTACCGCAGGGCCGTTGCCCTGCGACCCGACTTCCCCCAGGCCCACTTTGCCCTGGGCAACGCCCTCTATGCGTCGGGCAGCTACCAGGAGGCCCGGAGCGCCTACCGGACCTTTCTCGACCTCTGGCGAGGAGACCCGTCATACGCCCGATTTGCGCAGGAGCAGCTCACCCGGTGCGAAGAAAGGTCCAAAAAATAAAAAAAGCCCCCTCCGGGGCCTCTCTCTGTGGGATGCGCCTCACCCAGGTCGCCCTCTGCGGGATGGTCTGCGCCGTCCCCCTGGTCTATTGGCAGGGGATCTACGACTATTTTCTGCTCCCAAAACTGTTCATGTTTTACCTCTGTCTGGCGCTGGCCTGCCTGGGCTGGCTCATCCAGACCCGCTGGGGACGAGACATCCGCCTGACCCCCGGCCCCCTCCTCCTGCCGGCCCTCTGCCTGGTGGGCGTGGCCCTGCTCTCCTCCGTGGGCGCCACCCATCCCCTGGACACCCTGGTCGAACTGGTCAACCAGGTCGCTCTTCTCATCCTGCTGTTGGTCGTGGCCAGCGCCCTGACCCTCCAGAACTGCCGGCCTGTGTTGTGGTCCAGCGCCCTGACGGGCCTGGCCGTGGCCCTCATCGGCATCCTCCAGTATCACGGCCTGAACATCTTCGGCATCCCCTCCAACGCCCCCCCCAGCGCCACCTTTGCCAATCGGAATCTCGCCGCCGAATACCTCATCTGCGCCCTCCCCCTGTCCGCGCTCCTGTTTTTGACGGCCCGGCGTCAGGCCGCCCTGCTGCTGTCCGGCCTGTCAGCGGCCCTGATGGGCGTCTTTCTGGCCTACACCCGCACGCGCGCCGCCTGGGTGGGCGTCGTCGGCGCGCTCTTGGGCCTGGGGGCGCTGCTGGTCCTCTGGCCGGGCGTTCAACACCCGGCGCGGGAGGCCATCGGGGGATATATGAACAGGGGTAAGGGGAGGATGGGCGCGGGGTTCCTTCTCCTCTTCCTCCTCCTGTCGGCCCTGCCCCCCCTCCGCTCCACTCTGGAACGTCCAGGGTCCCCTGACCTCCCCCAGACCAAGGCCGGCGTCGTCTCCACGGCCGCGTCGATCTTCCAGAGAGAGGCGATGAAAGACGCGAGCATCACCCAGCGGCTCACCTTCTGGCGCGGCACCCTCCGCATGGTGGCCGACCACCCCCTGCTCGGCGTGGGGCCGGGGGGCTGGATTCGGGCCTATCCCCCCTACGACGGGGGGGCCACGATCACCCCGGAGGGCTATCACAGACGCCCCCACAACGACTATCTCTGGATCGCCTCGGAATACGGGCTACTCGGTCTGGGCGTCTACCTGTGGCTCTTGATCGTCGCCTTCAAATGCCTCCTCGACACGGCCCGAGGCCCGGATCACCCCTCTCGCATCGCCGCGTGGATGTTCGGACTCTCCCTGCTGGCAATCCTGGGGGCCGCCTTCTTCGGCTTCCCGAAGGAGCAGCCTCAGACCGCCCTGTTCCCCTATCTCTTGCTCGGCCTCGCCGCATCGGCCTCAACTCGACGCCGGACCGAACCTCGCGCCCGATCCATCGGTCCTCTGCTACTGACCGGCCTCCTGCTCATCTCTTTCGGAGCCCTCGAACTCACCCGGCGGCGCATCGCCTTCGACCGCCACTACCTCCGCGCCTTCTCCTATGGAATATCTGCCCAGAACTGGCCCGCCGTCCTGACCGAGGCGCAGCGCGCCCAGGAGTACGGCGTCTTTCGGTCGGACCTCCTGTTCTTCAAAGGATTGGCCCATCAAAACCTGGGACGCTTCACCGAGGCCGAAGCGGCTTACAAACAGACACTGGCCTATGCCCCTCACACCTGGTACGCCCACGACGGCCTCGGCTTCGTCTACCTGCACCAGGGGCGTCTCCAGGAGGGCCTCACCCACTGTCAGACCGCCCTCTCCCTCTGCCCGAGCGCGACCTATATCCACACCAACATGGGGGTCATCTACCAGCAGATGGGGAACTCCGAACAGGCCGAGCGAGAGTTCCGAATTGTGCTCCAGGCGACGCCGAACGACCTGGAGGCGCACCTCAACCTGGGCAGCCTCTACCGGCTCCGGGGGCAGCTCGACAGCGCGGTCGTCCACTACCGGCATGCCCTGCGCATCAACCCGGCCATACCCCTGGCCCACCTGCTCCTGGGCAACGCGCTCTATGAGCAGAACAGCTATGGGGAGGCATTGAGCGCCTACAGGACCTACCTGAGCCTCTCTCAGGGCGACACCGCCAACCTCCAGTTTGTGAAAGAGCGAATGGCGCTGTGCGAGGAAAAGACAAAAAAATAGAGCCCCCAGAGGACCTGCGGACCGCGTCCGGGCGCTCTCCCTTCGGTGAGCGCCTGATCGTCGTCGCCCTCTGCGGGATGGTCTGCTCCGTCCCCCTGGTCTACCTGCCGGGGATCTTCGAGTATGCGCTCCTGCCCAGGCTGTTCGCCCTCCACCTCTGCGTCGCCCTGGCCTCCCTGGGCTGGCTCATCCAGACGCGCTGGGGGCGAAACGTCCGCAACGAATCCCCCGCCACCCCAAACGGATCATCCGTTACGAAGGGGTGGGGAATCCGTTGCCTGACCTCCAGCCCCCTCTTTCTCCCGGCGCTCTGCCTGATGGCGGTGGGGGTCCTGTCCTCTCCATTCACGACCCATCCCCTGGACACCGCCGTCGAGCTGCTCAACCAGGCCGCCCTCCTCGGCCTGTTTTTCGTCGCAGCCAGCACCCTGACGCCCCGGAGTGCCCTGCCGGTCCTGTGGGCCAGCGCTGTGGCAGGTCTGACGGTGGCTGCCATCGGCATCCTCCAGTATCACGGCCTGGCCTTTCTCAACATCCCCTCCGCCGCCCTCCCCAGCGCCACCTTCGGCAACCGCAACTTCGCCGCGATGTACCTGGTCTGCGCCGCCCCGCTGTCCGGGCTTCTATTTCTGGTCGCCCGGCGTCAAGCGTCTGCGATCCTGGCGGGCCTCTCCACGACCCTGATGGGGGTCTTTCTGGTCTACACCCGCACCCGCAGCGCCTGGGTGGGGGTCGCTTTCGCCTGGGGATGCGCAGGAGGATGGCTAATGGCACGGCCCGGCCTTCGCCGCCCGGTGTGGGAGGCGGTCAGGTCTTATGCGGACCGTCCCAGGCGGAGGATGGCCCTGGGGTTCTGCGCGCTCTTCCTGGTCCTGTCAGCCCTCCCCGCCCATCGTTCCGGCCTCCCGGAGTCCAAGACAGCGGTCATCACCACGGCCGCCTCTATCTTCCAGAAAGGCACGGTCGAGGAAGTGGGCATGAAATATCGCCTCGCCGCCTGGAGCGGCGCCCTCCGCCTCACGGCCGATCACCCCCTGCTGGGCGTGGGGCCGGGAGGCTGGGTGCGGGCCTATCCCCCCTACGACAGAGGCGTCCTCTCCCTTGCGAACTCCTACATGAACAACCCTCATAATGACTACCTCTGGATTGCCGCCGAGTACGGGCTGATCGGCCTGGGCGTCTATCTCTGGTTCCTGACAGCCGGCTTCCGAAGCCTCCTGGCCACGGCCCGGCGTCCAGAGACATTTCCCCGTGTCGCCGCTCTAACCTTCGCCCTCTCTCTCCTGTCCACCCTGGGGGATGCCTTTTTTAATTTTCCCAGAGAGCAGCCTCAGGCCGCCATGTTTCTCTACCTGCTGTTCGGGATCGCAGCCAGCGCCACCGCAGGGCAAGAGAAAAGCGAAAGGGAGAGTGGGAGAGTGGGAGAGTGGGAGAAGAAAACAACGAAAGGGAGAGCGAGAGAGGGGGAGAATGGGAGAAGAATCTCTCTCCCTTTCTCCCTTTCCCCCATTCTCCCATTCGGGAGGGGCGGGAGGGTGAGGTCCGTCTGCCGTCTTCTCCCCTATCTCCTGCTCACCGTCTCTCTGACGGCGCTCGAACTCGACCGCCGGCGCATCGGCTTCGACCGGCACTACCTCCGCGCCATGTCATCGGCGGCGCTTCCGGGAGAGGGTCAGGCCGTCCTGTCCGAGGTCCAGCGCGCCCTCGAATACGGGACCTTTCAGCCCCATATCCTCAACTTGAAGGGGAATGCCCTGAAAAACCTCAGGCGCTACGAGGACGCCGAGGCCGCCTACCGGCAGGCCCTCGTCTACGCCCCCCACTCCTGGCACGCCCACAACGGCCTCTGCGCCGTCGCCCTGCAGAAAGGCCGACTCGAAGAGGCCCTCGCGCACGGCCAGGCCGCCCTCTCCCTCTGCCCCCGCTACGCCGAGGCCCGCAACAACCTCGGCAGCGCCCTGGCTAAGAAGGGGGATCTGGACGGGGCCATCCGGGAATATCGCGAGGCCATTCACATCCACCCCGACTTCGCCGAGGCCCACAACAACCTCGGCAGCGCCCTGAAGGCGCGAGGGGACCTGGACGGCGCCGTCGAGGCCTGCCGCAGGGCCCTCCGCATCCAGCCCGATCTCGTCGAAGCCCGCTATAATCTCGGGGGCATCCTGAAGGCGAGGGGGGACCTGGACGGGGCCATCCGGGAATATCGCGAGGCCATCCGCATCCACCCCGGCTTTGCCGAGGCGCATTATAACCTGGGCCTGGTTCTAAAGGCGAAAGGGAACCTGGACGGGGCCATCCGGGAATATCGCGAAGCCATCCGGATCAAACCCGGCTTCCCCGAGGCCCACAACAACCTCGGCAGCGCCCTGGCCAGGAAAGGGGACCTGGACGGCGCCATCCGGGAGTATCGCGAAGCCATCCAGATCAAACCCGACTTCCCCGAGGCGCGTCACAACCTCGACCTCCTGCTGAAGGCTAAAAAAGACCGCACGGACGCCCGCGAGGCGTTCTGACCCGCATCTTCTGAACGGAAAGACGCGACCAAACGATGCCACGCCGCAAATCTCATCAGAGCCTTCAACCTCCGCCAACGCCCGACGCCTCCCCGCCAGGCGCTCGTCTGGTCGTTGGAGCGCTCTGCCTGATGGTCTGCGCCGTGCCCCTGGCTTTCTCATCGGAAATCTACGAACCCGCCTGGGTGCCCAAATTGTTGGCGCTGCACCTCTGCGTGGCGCTGGCGTGCCTGGGCTGGCTGCTCCAGACCCGTCGAAGACAGGACCTGTGCCCGATCTCATCCCCCCTGCTTCCCCCTGCCCTCTGCCTGATGGGCATCGCCCTGCTCTCCGCCCTGGGCACCCCACACCCCCCGGAGGCGATGGCCAAACTGCTCAATCAGGCTACCCTGCTCGTCCTGCTCTGGGTGGTGGCCAACGCCCTCTCCACGGAGCAGTTCAGGCCAATGCTCTGGTCCAGCGCCCTCACGGGCCTGGCCGTGGCCCTCATCGGCGTCCTGCAGTACCACGGCCTGGCCTTTCTGGGCATCCCCTCTGCCGCCCCCCCCAGCGCCACCTTTGTCAACCGCAACTTCGCCGCCGAATATCTGATCTGCGCCATTCCCCTGTCGGGCCTCCTCTTCCTGACGGCCCGACGTCAGGTCGTCCTGCTGGTGTCGGGTCTGTCCACCGCGCTGATGAGCGTCTACCTGGTCTACACCCGCACCCGCAGCGCCTGGGTCGGTCTCGCAGGCGCGCTGCTGTGCGTGGGGGGGCTGCTGGCCCTCTCTTCCGGCCTGCGCCGTCCGGCGCTGGAGACCCTGAGGGGTCTGATGGACCGCCGAAAACGGATGCTGGCGTGGGGATTTTTCGCCCTGTTCGCCTTCCTGTCGGCCCTCCCCGCCCCCCGCGCTGCCCTTCCAGAGGCGAAGGCTAACCTCGCCGCCACAGCCGCCTCGCTCTTTCAGCAAGACGCCATAAAAGACGCGAGCATCACAGAGCGTTTGACCTTCTGGGGCAACACCCTCCGCATGGTGGCCGATCACCCCCTGCTGGGGGTGGGCATCGGGGGCTGGGCGCGGGTCTATCCCCTCTACGACAGAGGCGTCGCCATCTCCACGAAGGCCTCGGTCTCGCAGACGCACAACGACTACCTCTGCATCGCCTCCGAATATGGGTTGATCGGCCTCGGCGTCTACCTCTGGTTTCTAATAGTGGGCTTCGGATGCCTCCTGAAAATGGCCCGGAGCCCATCCCCCTTTTCGCACATTGCCGCCCTGATGTTCGCCCTCTCTCTGCTCTCCATCCTGGGGGACGCCCTCTTCGCCTTCCCTAAGGATCAGCCCCACGCCGTCATGTTCCCCTATCTCCTGTTTGGATTGGCGGCCGGCGCAACCGCCCGACGTCGGACCACCCCGGGGCTCTCGACGACCCATATCCTGGTCCCGGTCATCCTTCTGGTCATCTCCCTCGGTGCGCTTGAACTCACCCGGCGACGCGTCGGCTTCGACCAGCGATATCTCCGCGCTGTCATCCAGGGGGGTTCGAGAAACTGGCCAGCCCTCCTGAAGGAAGCCCAGGCCGCCCTTCAATACGGGACCTTTCGCCCCCACATCCTGGTCCTCAAAGGGGACGCCCTGAAAAACCTGAGACGCGACGGCGAGGCCGAGGCCGCTTACCGGCAGGCCCTCGCCTACGCCCCCCACGTCTGGGAGACCCACGAAAGGCTCGGTTCGCTCTACGTTCAGCAGGGCCGCCTCGAAGAGGCCCTGCTCCACTGTCAGACCGCCCTCTCATTATGCCCCTCTACCCTGGATTCCCGCAACAACCTGGGCGTGATCTACCTGCAAAAAAGGGACTTCGACCGCGCCGAAGAGAGCTTCCGGACCGTCCTCCGGGCCTCCCCAAACAGCGCGGGCGCATACCTGAACTTGGGCAACACCCATGCGGCCCGTGGACAACTCGACAGCGCGCTCGTCTGTTATCAAAAGGCCGCCGCCCTTCAGCCCGATCTTGCCCAGGCCCACGTCGCCCTAGGTAACGTCTCTTACACCCTGAGTCATTACCCGGAGGCCTTGAGCGCCTATCAGTCCTTCCTGAAATTGGAGAAAGGGGATCAGACCCTCTCCCGGTTTGTAAAAGAACGGATCGTCCTGTGCGAAAGACAGCTAAAACAAAGGGTCCCCTGAAAGCGCACTCCCCTGAGACCCTTCCGGCCACGCCTCTAAGCGTGAGCCTGCCCAGCCTCGCGCTCTGTCTGACGGCCTTTGCCGTCCCCCTGCTCTACGCATCGGACGTGTATGAGGTCGTCTCCTCCCCCAAGCTGCTGGCCCTGCACATTGGCGTGGCGCTGACCTGCCTGGGCTGGCTCATCCAGACGCGCTGGGGGCGAAACGTCCACCCGATTCACAGCCCTCTGATGCCCCCGGCGCTCTGTTTTATGGCGGTTGCCCTGTTTTCATCCCCGGCCACGGCGCACCCCCTGGATACCTTTTCCGAACTGGCCAACCAGGCCGCCCTCCTCGTCCTGTTCTTCGTCGCAGCCAGCGCTCTGACGCCCCAGACCTTGCGGCCCATCCTCTGGTCCAGCACAGCCGCCGGCCTGATCGCGGCCCTCATCGGCATCCTGCAATACCACGGCCTGGCCTTCCTGGACATCCCCTCCGCCGCCCTCCCCAGCGCCACCTTTGGCAACCGAAACTTCGCGGCGGAATACCTCGTCTGCGCCATTCCCCTCTCCGGCCTGCTGTTCCTGACCGCCCGGCGTCGGGCCGCCCTGCTGCTCTCCGGCCTGTCCACGACCCTGATGGGGGTCTTTCTGGTCTACACCCGCACGCGGGCGTCCTGGGTGGGCCTGGCCGGCGCCCTCCTCTGCCTGGGGGGGGTTCTGGCCCTCTGGCCGGGCCTGCGCCGTCCGATCTGGGAGGCCCTTCGCCCGGAGATACATCCCCGCAAACAGAGGGCGGCGCTGGGGTTTCTGGCCCTGTTCGTCGCCCTGTCGGCCCTTCCTGTCCACCGCGCCATCCCCACCCTCGCGAGCCGGGGCCTCCCCTATCTCGGCGAAACGAAGGCCGACATCGCCTCCACAACCGCGTCATTCTTTCAGAAAGACGCAGGGATGGAATACCGCCTGACGGCCTGGGGCAGGACGCTCCGCATGGTGGCCGATCGCCCCCTGCTTGGCGTCGGCCCGGGAGGGTGGGCGAGGGTCTACCCCGCCTACGACAGAGGGGCCACGACAGGCGCCGAGACATTCATGAACAACCCGCACAACGACTACCTCTGGATCGCCTCCGAGTATGGCCTGATCGGCCTCGGCGTCTATCTCTGGATGCTCATAGCCGCCTTCCGGTGCCTGACGGACGCTGCCCGGAGCCGGGAGCCCTTCCCGCGCATCGTGGCCCTCACGCTGGCCCTCTCCCTGCTGTCCACGCTGGGGAACGCCCTCTTCGCCTTTCCCAAAGACCAGCCCCCGGTCGCCATGCTCATGTATCTCATCTTCGGCTTTGCCGCAGGCACAGCCAGAAAGGAGAAATCATCTCCCTTTCGCCTTTCGCCCTTCGCCCTTCGCCTTGTGTCTTGTCTCCTCCTCCTGATCGTCTCTCTGACCGCAGTCGATCTCTCGCGAAGACGCCTCGCCTTCGACCATCGCCTCCTGGTCGCCCTCTCCTGGGGGATGCCCCCGGCCAACTGGGACGCCGTCCTGGATTCGGTCGAACGCGCCCTCAAGTATGGGACCTTCCGGCCCCGCGCCCTCTACGTCAAAGGCGTCGCCCTCAAGAATCTGAGGCGATACCGGGAGGCCGAGGCGAGCCTCCGGGAGGCCCTCGCCTGCGCCCCTCACGCCTGGTATCTGCACGCCGGCCTCAGCTCCGTCTGCGCAGACCAGGGGCGTCTCCAGGACGCCCTGACCCACGCGCAGACTGCCCTGTCGCTCTGCCCGGACGCGACGGAGGTCCGGAAGAGCCTGGGGGTGATCCACTACCGCCTGAAGGACCTCGACCGGGCCGAGCAGGAGTTTCGGGACGTTCTCGCCACAGACCTGAACGACGCCGGGGCGCGCCTCAACCTGGGCAACCTCCACGCGGCCCGTGGCCGGCCCGACAGCGCGATCTCCTGCTACCGGCAGGCCCTGCAACTCGACCCGAAGATGCCCAAGGTCCACCTCGCCCTGGGCAACGCCTCCTATGTCCTGGGTCGCCATCAGGAGGCCCTGACCGCCTACCGGGCCTTCCTAACCCTTGCCGGGGACGATACAACCTTTGTTCAGTCTGCGCGGGAGCGGATCGCCCTCCTCGAGGCGGAGGCAAAAAAATAGAGGGCGCGATCTCTCGCGTCCCTGGTCCTGTGGTCCTGTGGTCCTGTGGTCCTGTGGTCCTGTGGTCCTGTGGTCCTGTGGTCCTGTGGTCCTGTGGTCCTG
>Ga0209399_10000371_pt1 | contig 27651 bp, 22 predicted proteins | sample OV2TP3_FD_184130 | JGI IMG/M metagenome (GOLD analysis project Ga0209399, IMG submission 184130) | Hot spring microbial communities from Beatty, Nevada to study Microbial Dark Matter (Phase II) - OV2 TP3 (SPAdes) (version 3) | ecosystem: Environmental > Aquatic > Thermal springs > Hot (42-90C) ... | reverse complement strand
CCTCCGCAATGAAATGAAAATCTGCCTATGCGGATAATCTACAATGAGTAAGCGTCTTTGTCTATCTATTTAACCCTCTTTTCGTGATCTACTGATTTTAGATTTTGGATTTTAGACCGGTTCAAACCCCGAATCTAAAATCTAAAATCCAAAATCCAAAATCAGGATCGGCCCATAATCAAAAGAGTGGGCAGCCGCCCACTCTACAGCGTTGTAATATATGGAATCTGGGGACAGGATGCAAGAGATTTTTAAGGACGACGCGACCCTGCGCCCTCCGGCTGCCTACGGTTTACCGTCGATCAGCTGAAGCAGGCCGGTCAGATCCCGCCGGAGGTCCTGCAGGAGATCCCGCATCTGCGCAGGATTCAGGGGCAGGACTGCCTCAGGAGATGGGGGGGAGGAGACAGGGGAATGGTCCGGGCTACCCGAACGGCCAGGGTCAGGAGGGAGGGATCGGTCCGAGGGTTCGTCCTCTGCGATCAGCGAGCGGTCCCGCCGGAGCTGGTCGCTAGCCCCCTTGATCGTGTATTTCTCCTCGTAAAGCAGCCGTTTAATCGCCAGCACCACCCGGATGTCGCGCTCCCGGTAGGCGCGATTGTTGGCCCGGTTCTTCCTGGGCCGGAGCATCGAGAAGTCCTTCTCCCAGAACCGGAGGATGTGCGGCTTGACGCCCGTGATCTCGGACACTTCGCTGATCGAATAGTAAAGCTTTTTAGGTCCGTTTAAATCCATAAAGTTACGCGATTTAAGACTTTTTCTTCAACGCGATGCGGATCGGAGACCCGAAGAACCCGAAACGCTCCCGAAGCCTTCGCTCCAGAAAGCGCCTGTAGCTGTCTGAAATGGCCTTGGGGTGGCTGGAGAAGAACACGAAATCCGGCGGGGCCACGTCGCGCTGCACCCCGTAGAAGAGCTTGGCATTGCCCCCCCGGTACAGGGGCGGGGGGGAGACCGCCTGCATCTCGGACAGAAAGGCGTTCAACTCCGTCGTGGGCACCCGCTCCTTCCGGCGCTCGCAGATCTCCAGCGCCAGGTCGACCGCCCGGAACACCCGCTGTCGGGTGAGGGCGGAGATGAAGACGATGGGGTAGTTGACCAGAGATGCAAACCGGCCCTCGATCTCCCGCTGGGCGTCCCGCGCCGTGTTGGTCTCCTTCTCCATCAGGTCCCATTTGTTGACGGCCAGGACGATCCCCTTGCCCAGCTCCACGGCCTGTTCGACGATCTGAGCATCCTGCACCGTGCACCCCTCCACGGCGTCGGTCAGGACGATGGCCACGTCGCAGCGGTCCAGGCTCTGGGCCGTGCGGACCGAGCAGTAGAACTCCACGGCGTCCTTCACCCGCGCCCGCCGGCGAAGCCCCGCCGTGTCCACCAGCAGGAAGGGCCTGCCGTCCCGCCGGACCAGGGTGTCCACGGCGTCCCGCGTGGTGCCCGGCTCCGGGCTGACGATCATGCGCTCCGCCCCGATCAGGGCGTTCACGAACGTCGATTTGCCCACGTTGGGCCGGCCCACCACGGCGATGCGGGGGACGTCGGGGACATCGAAGGCCATGGGGCTTTCCTGCGGGAGCCGGTCCAGAATGGCGTCCAGGAGGTCCCCGGCCATCCGCCCGGTGGCCGCCGAGACCGGAAAGGGGTCCCCCAGCCCCAGAGCGTAGAGTTGCGCCGCGTCCGGCTCGTCCCGCTCCGTATCCACCTTGTTGGCCACCAGAAGATAGGGCTTGCCGCTCTTCTGCACGACCCGGGCCACCGTGCGGTCCTCCTCGGTCAGGCCGGCCTGCGCATCCGCCACGACCAGGACCAGGTCCGCCTCCTGCACGGCGGCGTCCGCCTGCGCCCGGACCGAGGCGACCAGACCGTCTGCGCGCAGGTCGTAGCCCCCCGTGTCCACGACCTGGAAGGACCGCCGGTTCCAGTCCACGTCCGCATAGTGGCGGTCGCGCGTCACCCCCGGCCGGTCATCCACCACGGCCTGGCGACGCCCGAGCAACCGGTTGAACAGGGTCGACTTGCCCACATTGGGCCGACCCACGATGGCGACGAGGGGCTTACGCATACTGGTTGGCGCTGATGTAGGGGTGGTACCCCGGCCTCCGGCCCCTGCCCGCGTGGAGGTCCCCCCCTTCCCGGAGCGCCCTCTCCACCGACTCGACCAGGTCGTAGGTCCCCACCACCACGCGAACCCTTAGGTCCCGCTCCAGGTCCGCCGGCCTGAGGTCGTCCAGGAACAGGCCCTCGTAGCTGACGCAGTTGGGGGGGAGCAGGGCGATGTCGCCCGGAGGAGACGCTCGCAGGGCATCCCGGATGTCCGCCCCGGTCAGGAGGCCGGAGACCGTGATGCCGTCCCCGAAGAACCGGTTTTGCGCCACGCACAGCCCGACCTCCAGCCCCGCCATCCGGCTCAGCCGGTCCACAAGGCCCGGCAGAAAGCCGCCGGCCAGGACGCCCGTCACCAGGGTGATCCGGGCCGGCCTGGAGGGCCGCCGGAGGTCCCCGACGCGTTCGTCGAACAGGTCCAGAAACCTCCGGACCATCCCCACCCCGTTCTCCACGAGGGGGAAGCCGTCGTAGTAGTCCGGGGGGGGGACCGGGGAACCGGTCATCAGGTAGAACTCGTCGCTCAGGTAGACGAAGTGAGTCCGGAGACGCCGGTGGAGGCTCGGACGCCACCCCTCCACTTGAGCGATGTAGTGTCTTGCGAGGTCGGGGGTTACGGGATCGAGCTGAGGGAGGTTCTTGCGGTATCGGGTGAGGCCCAGGGGGACGATCCCGACGGAGGCTACGTGGGGGTGCCAGCGGGCCAGGTCAAAGACCGTTCGCTTGAGGTGCCCCCCGTCGTTCAGGCCGGGGCAGAGGACCACCTGGGTGTGCATCTGGATGCCGCTGACCGCCAGCCGCCGGATGCGCGGAAGGATGTCATCCGGCCCCCTCCTTCCCAGGAGCTGCCCCCTCAGGTCCGGGTCCGTGGCGTGGACCGAGATGTAGACCGGGCTGAGGCGCTGGTCAATGATCCGCTGGAACTCCTCCTCCGACAGGTTCGTCAGCGTGACATAGGCCCCGTGCAGAAAGGAGAGGCGATAGTCGTCATCCTGATAATAGAGGGCCTTCCTCATCCCCCTGGGCATCTGGTGGAGGAAGCAGAAGACGCAGGCGTTGTCGCACTTCAGGATGTCCATGTCCTCAAAGGCCAGGCCGAGGTCCTCGTCCGGGTCCTTCTCGATCTCCGCCTCCCAGACCTCCGGCCCTCGCCGGACCCTCACCAGGACCTCTTCGTCGCTGACGTGGAACCGGTAGTCGATGGGGTCTCGCAAGGCCTCCCCGTTGATCCGCTCCACCACGTCGCCGGGGAGGATCCCCACCGCGGCCCCGATCCCCTCAGGGTCCACTGCCCTGACCCGCAGCCCATCCTGTGTCTTTTGATGCGTTGATAAATTCATTTATCTTTTTGTCTCGCAGCAAAATGAAAAAAAGACATCGACCAATGTATTAAAAATAAGACAAGAGGCCGAAGAGGTCAAGAAAAAAGAAGGCGAAAGGCGAAAGGCAAAAAAATCCTTCCGCCCTTCGCTTTTCGCCCTTCGCCTTTGCGTCACGCGGTCTTGATGTCCTGCCACGCCGCGTCGTAGACCCTCGTGAACTCCCCGAGATCCTGAATGAACTCGCACCGGGCCTCCACCTCCGGGGAGGGGTAGATCGCCGGGTTACTCAGGATCTTCGGGTCCGTGAGCGGATGGGACGCCTCGTTGGGGCTGGCGTAGCAGATGGCGTTGGAGATCGCCGCGCTCACGTCGCCCCGCAGCAGGAAGTCGATGAACTCGTGGGCCACGTCCCGGTGCGGCGCGGCCTTCGGGACGGCCACGTTGTCCACCCAGATCATCGTCCCCTCCTCCGGCAGGACGTAGCGCAGGGCGCTGTTCTGCTTGGCGGCCTGGAACAGGTCCCCGCTGTACGCGCACGAGAGATAGACGTCCCCGGAGATCAGGTGCTCCCGGTAGAGGTCGCTGCTGTAGGTCTTGACCAGGGGTTTCTGTTCGATCAACAGCCCCCGCGCCTCCTCGACCTCCGCCTTCGAGGTGCTGTTGACCGAGTGGCCGAGGCGCTTCAGGGCCACCCCGAGGGTGGTCCGCATGTCGTCCAGCATGTTGATCCACCCTTTGTAGGCCGGGTTCCAGAGCGCCGCCCACCCCTCCACGGGGCCCTGGATGCGGCTCCCGTTCAGGCCGATGCCCACCGTGCCCCACTGGTAGGGGACCGAATGGCGGTTCTCCGGGTCGAACGGCAGGCCGCGAAATTTCCCGGCGATGTTCTTGAAGTTGGGGATGGCCTTCAGGTCCAGGGGCGAGAGGAGGTCCGCCTTGACCATGATCTGGACCATGTAATCGCTCGGAAAGATCACATCGTATTCCGCCTGCCCTGTCTGGAGTTTGGCCAGCATCTCCTCGTTGTCCGAGTAGTTGTCGTAGGTCACCCGGACGCCGGCCTCCCGCTCGAAGTCCGAGATCGTCGTCGGGCCGATGTAATAGGGCCAGTTATAGACGTTCAGGCGACGCTCCCCCCCCTGGCGTTGCCCGCAGCCCAGCGCGATCGCGGCCCCGCCCCAGGCTGTATGCTTCAGGAATGTCCTTCGGTTCATTCTTTTTTCTTGATCTGACTCCACTGCACGGGCCGGATCGCCGGGGTCTGCTCCTCTCCCTTCGACGACCTGGATGGCCGACTCTCTTGCTGGGGAGCGGCCTCCGGGCGGTCCTCCGGATCCTCGGGGGATCTCTTCTCAGAGTCCCTCTTCTTCCTGCTGGTGAAATCGACGACCCGCCCCGGGTCCGCCTGCGTCAGAGGCATCCCTTGAAAGGCATCCGACCTTGCGCCGGAGGCCTTGGAGGGCTTATCGACGTAGCGCAGCAGCGCCTGGACGCGCTCCTCATAGGTCGGGTCGGGCGAGTCCTGAGTCCTGAGTCTCTTAGGGGGCTTTGGACTCTGGACTCTGGACTCTGGACTCTGGACTTCTTTTCTGCCTTCTGCCCCTTCGACTTCGCTCATGGTATGCTTCTGTCTTTTGCCTTCTGTCTCCTGGCCCTGGTCAGGTTTGACCTGCCCCGTCGCCAGCATGGCCAGGCGCGCCCGGAGTTCCCGCCCGGACAGCTTTGGAGACGGCGGGGCTGGATCACCCTTGCCTTCGGGTTCCGGGCCCTGGGACGCGGGGGCCTGACGGGAGCCTGCCCTGGGCCAGACGACCGGCCTGACCTCCTTCGGCGCAGGAGGGGGGGGCTCGGCCTTCGGGGGCGGGGGCTCGACGCGCGGCCAGATCACCCTGGCAACACCCTGCGGGCCACCCGCGACCGGCTCCTGTTGGATTGGCGCAACCGGCTTCTGGCGAAGGAGGACCAGCGAGATGACCTCGATCAGCTCCGCTGAACTCACCGGCATTTCCACCCGCCCCTCTAGTTGAAGCTGCCTCACCCTGGCCTCTGTGACGGGGTCCAGGTTGACGGAGGTGGAGAGGATGATCGGAATTCGGGCCGTGGCGGGCCGCTCCTTCAACACCCTGTAGACGTGGAACCCGTCCACGCGCGGCAGAAAGAGGTCCATCAAAATGAGGTCCGGGAGCCCCCTCCTGAGGCTCTCAAACGCCTCCACGCCGTCCTGAGCGAACACGACCGTGTGCTCGGTCCGGAGGCGCAGGATGCGTTCCACCTGCGTCCTGTTGCGTGGGCTGGGATCGATGACGAGGACGATGGCCATAAGGATCAGTTGGGAGGCAGGGGCTGGGACCGACAACCGCATAAAATTAGAGATAATATACGGCTTTAGCGCTCAAAAATCCATCCTAAATACAGCCCGATGAACCTTCGAAACATTTCTTAAAATAACATTTAAAATAAATATAAATAATATCTTATAATAATTTTAAGTTTTTGCTGGAGTTTCGCTCAAGGTTTGCCGATATTAGACGTAGACCCGGCAAACACCCTGAGGAGGCTTATGCCGCTCCGCATCAACAACAACGCCCTGGCCATCAACTCCCAGCGTCATCTGCGCCTGACCAGCGTGGATGTGACCAGGCGCATCGAGCGCCTCGCCTCCGGCATCCGCGTGAACCGGGCGGCGGACGATGCGGCGGGTCTGTCCATCTCCGAGGGCATCCGGGGCCTCGTGAGCGGGCTGACGCAGAGCATCCGAAATGCGGAGGAGGCCACCAACCTCGTCCAGACCGCCGAGGGGAGCCTCAACGAGGTCAACGGCATGCTCGTCCGGATGCGCGAACTCGCCGTCCAGTCCGCCTCCTCCACGATCACCGACACCAACCGGCAGTCCCTCCACGCCGAATTCGGCCAACTGATCAACGAGATAGACCGCATCGCCGAGGCCACGAGCTACAACAACACGACCCTCCTCACCGGCTTCGGAAACACCGTCAGCCAGAGCACAACCGCCTCCACGGCCCTGGACTCCGCGACCACCGGCGTCACCGCCACCCAGATCTCCGGCGCTGCCGCCGGCGCCTACACCTTTATAGACACCTCGGCCGCAGACAATGAGGTCACCCTCGGCAACGGGACGGTCACCCAGACGATCAGCCTGAGCGCCGTGCTGGACAACGGCGCCGTCCCCACCGGCACCACGGCCCTGGCCAGCTTCGACCGCCTGGGCATCCAGCTCACGTTAGACGAGACGTTCCAGGACGGCGGGCTGGACGGCCTGACCCTGCTGATCGAAACCGGGACCGGGGGGGACTTTCAGGTCGGTGCAAAGGACAGCCACAGCGACCGGCTGACGGCCAGCATCGACGACCTCCGCGCCACGGGGACGCTCCTGAACCTCGGCTCCATCAGCATCTCCACGATGCCGTCGGCGCAGGACGCCATCGGCTCCATCGACAGCGCCATCACCGCCGTGACCTCCCAGCGCGGGAGCCTCGGCGCCATCCAGAACCGCCTCAACTTCACCGCGCAGGTCAACGAGCAGGCCCTGGAGAACAACCAGGCCACCGAGTCCTCCATCCGGGACACAGACGTGGCCGAGGAGGTCTCGCAGTTCACCCGGGGCCAGATCCTGTCTCAATCCGGCCTGGCCATCTTCGCGCAGGCGAACATCCTCTCGGCCAGGGCCATCTCCCTCCTCCCGTAGCTGTCTTCATAACCCTTTTTCCACCGCCCGCAATTCGTCCACATTCCGCCGGAGCTTCCGGACCGCGTCCAGGATGAGGTCCATGTCGGAGGTCGGCCCCAGAAAAACGGCGTGCCCCAGGCTCCACGACTCCGTCTCCGAGATCCGCTCGGTCTGCGGACAGGCCCGCTTCAGGCCCGGCTGCCCGGCGAAGATCGGATGCCGGTAGAGGGGTTGCGTGTGCCCGACCCCGGCTGGCACCCCCTCGGCGGCGAGCGCCTTCCGGAAGGTGTCTCGCGAGACCCCCCCGAACTGCTCCGAAATGAACCTGAAGTGGACCAGGTAGAACCCCCACCGGGTCACGCGGGGGTCCCGGTGGATCGGCGCCACGCCGGCGATCTCCCGGAGCCCCTCGTTCAGGTAGGTCAGGTTCCTCTCCCGCGTCTCCGTCTGTCCCTTCAGTCGCGACAGCTGCGCCAGGCCCACAGCCCCCTGAAACTCCGTCATCCGGCACGCCAGGGAGACCACCGGCGTCCCTCTCCCCGGCCTGCCAGGCACGCCCCCCACGTGGTGGTAGGCGTCCATCAGCCCGGCCACCTCCTCGTCGTTCGTGACCACCATCCCCCCCTCGCCGCACGACAGGAGCTTGCCCTGCTGGAAGCTGAAGGCCCCGACCCTGCCCAGCGCCCCGGCGCCCACCCCTTTCCACTGCGACCCGTGCGAGTGGGCGCAGTCGGAGACCACGGCCACTCCCCGCCGCGTGGCGATGTCGTTGAGGGCGTCCATGTCGCAGGGCAGCCCCCCGTTGTCCACGGCCAGGATCGCCCGCGTCCGCGCGCCGATAGCGGCCTCCGCCTCCGCCGGGTCGATCAGGTACGTCCGGGGGTCCACGTCCACGAAGACCGGGACGGCCCCGCAGTTGACGACCGCCGTGGCCACCGACACGAAGGCCGCCGCCGGCATCACGACCTCATCCCCCGCCCTCACGCCGGAGGCCCTGAGCGCCACTTCGATGGCCACGGTTCCGTTCGACACGCCGAGGGCATAGCGGGCGTCCTGAAACTGCGCAAACGCGGCCTCGAACTGACCGACCCTGGAGTCCGCCGGGGTCGCATGCGCCGACCGCCCCCATTTTGCGGACGCCACCACCTCCATCACCGCCCGCTGCTCCAGGTCACCCGACACCGGCCAGGGACTCCCGAGCCGCTGCCTCACGAGCGGTTCACCGCCTGCTATCGCTAAATTGGGCAAGATTACCTCCAGAAAGCAACGCGGAACGATGAACGATGAACGCTGAAGTAAAAGCAAATCTGTCTTGGTTTTCGTTCATCATTCATCGTTCAGACTTCATCGTTTGTTCCAAGTTGATCCCCTTCGTCACCTGAATCACGCCGAGGGCCGCCTCCAGCCGGACGCGGGCGTCGGCGTCGCCGAGCGCCTTGAAGAGCGGGCGCAGGGCGTCGGGGTCGTTCCGAAGCCGGAGGGCGCGGGCAGCAGCAGCCCGGATGTCGGCGGTCTGGTTCTTTCCGGCCAGGGCCCTGGAGAGGATGCCCCGCGCGTCCCCCTGTGGCATGTCGCCCAGCGCCCCCACGGCGGCCAGCCGAACGTTCTGGTCCTGGTCGTTTTCCAGGGCCTTCTCCAGGGGGACGAGCCCGCTCCGGTCCCCGTTCTGCCCGATGCCCCGCGCGCTGAGGGCCCGGATCTCCGGGTTCTCGCCCCACGCCAGCAACCTCTTGAACGTGTTGAGCGCAGGCCTGTCGGGGTATTCCGCCAGGATCTCCGCTGCGCGTCGCTGGAAAGAGCCGTTGGAGTGGCTGACGAGGGTCCCGTGCACCGTCGCCAGCATGGCCGGGGCCTCCCCGAGTCTGCCCAGGGCCTCTCCGGCGGCGAGCTTGACCACGTCATCGGTGTCTGCCTGGAGGACACTCTTCAGAAGCGGGATAGCCCCCCGGTCCCCGAGCCTGCCCAGGGCCTCCGCGGCCAGGGACCTCTCTGCGGTGTTCCCCGTCCGGGCGAACATCGCCCGCAGCGCCGGGAAGATCGCCTCTCCCCCTCCGGCCTCGGCGAGGCCGGAGATGAGGGTCCTGCGAAGCTGGTAGTTCGTCTGGTGGATGAAGGCCTCTTCCAGGACCGAGACGGCGGAGGGGCTGCGGAATCGGGCGAGGGACTCCGCCGCCGCGATCCGCACCACCTCCTCCGGGTCCTCCCGCAGGACCTTCGCCAGGACAGGCGCCGCCGATGCGTCCTTGAGAAGCCCCAGGGCCACGCCTGCGCTGGAGCGGGGGACGAAGTCCCTGTCCGTCTCCAGGATGCGGATGAGCTGGGGGGTGGCGGAGACGCGGCCCACCTTTCCGAGGGCAGAGGCCGCACTCGCCCGGCGAAGGGGGTCGGTCGAGTCGGCCAGCGCGGCCTCGAGCTGGGGGATGGCCGAATCATCCCCCAGGCGATGCAGGCAGACCACGATCTGCGCCCTGACGAACGGGTTGCGGGCATCGGCGAGGGCCTCCCGGAGCGCAGCGGCGGCCTCTGCCCCCCCCAGCTCGCCCAGCGCCTGCGCGGACTTGAAGGCCACATCCTCCTGGCCGCTCTGGAAACCCGCCTTGAGCTGCGCCAGAGAGGACGGCTCCTTCAACCTGCCCAGGGCCAGCACCGCATCCCCCTGAACGTCCGGCCGGGAGGAGTCGCTGGCCAGGGCCTTGAGGCACGAGATCGCCTCCGAATAGGCCCTGTCGGGGGCCGGGCCGCAGGCCCAGACCAGCGCCCCCACGAGGGCTATTGCGCCGTAGAATTTGAAATATCTCCCTCCGAGCTTGAACTGCAACCTGTCTCTGGTCATCTGGCTCCTCTGTCTGTTCCTGGTGTCAAGAACTTCGAAAAATGCGGAGGGGCGGGTTGACGCCCGCCCCTGTTCCGTCCGCAAGACCGACTCCCCAACCATAACACATCAAAAGTGACCTGTGGTTAGAAGGTCCCCAGCATCTCGGCCATCTCCTCTCCCTCTCCGATAATCAGACTGATGTCCCACTCCGTCGTGCCGCGAGGGGGCACGACACCACAGTCTTGAAGCCCCTCGGCGGTGTCGAGACGATCCACCTGGGCCGTGCTCGGCTCCAGGGCGACGTGGAAGAGATTATGCCAGGCCCCCTCGTTGATCCAGATGCCCAGATAGGGGAGCTTTCCGGCGGGAAAGAGAAAGCCGATGAACTCCCCGTCCGGGTATCGGAGCGCGCACCGGCCCTGACTCAGGCGCGTGGTGAACAGCTTTTCCGCCCGTTTAGTGCGCGGGGAGCGGATGATATGCCGCTCGTAGTTCTTGTCGAGCGTCACATCTCGCACCTCCGGCCACGGGTGCTCCTTCATGGGCCGACCGAGGCGATCCTCGCTGCTCCAGTAGGACACCACCTTCGTGGCGCTGGGGAGCAATATCTGGCATCCGGCCTGCACCTGGAACAGCGGATGAAAGGCGTAGACGAACGAGAAGGGATAGGGGCTGAGGTTCTGAACCGAGTAGGACAGGCGGATGTAGGGGGCGCTCTTTCGGGCAAGTTCCTCGAACGATATCCGGCGCTCAAACACGTAGGGAAACCGGACCCCGTGCACCGAGGTATGAAGGCGGTTCTGCTTGAACTGATGGTCCCAGGGCAGCATCCAGACCTCGCCGTGGTCAGGGACGCCCACCCCCTGCCAGGGATAGGCCGGATAGGCCCCGGCCTGCACCGCCGGAAAACACTCATCGGCCCCATCTCGCTCGTAATCCTCGAACTTGCCGTCGTAAACCCTTTTCCGGTAGTCGATCCGGGTCCTGGAGAGGAACTCCCTTCCGGTCTTCTTGTTGATCAGGGAGGTGATCTTTCCCCCCAGGGAAGGAGCCACGCTGATGGAGAAATGGTCAGACTCAAACCTGAGCCCCGGAATCTTGGGGGCGATTTCGATCTCCTGCAGGGTCGGTTTCGCCATTGCGCAGACCCCCTTGATAGGGATGGAGACGGGGAGAAAAATGACTTAACGATTGTTATTTTTAAACTTACGGACAATCACAGTCTCAAAAATTGACCAACATATTCTAAAACAAGCACTAAGATAAGCCTTGTCTCCCTCATTGTCAAGTCCTTTGAGAAAATCATCCACGGATGCCCAAAAAAGAAGGGAGAGGCCACGGCCTTCTCCCTTCGTCGATTCGATTGGGGTGGATAGGGCGCAGGGATACGCGCTTATCTCGTCAGGACCGCCGTGGCCTCGATCTCCACGTGCGCCCCGGCGGGCAGGGCCACCACCTGCACCGTCGTCCGGCCCGGCGGGGCCACCTTGAAGTATTCCGCGTACACGGTGTTCATGGCCGCAAAATCGTGGATATCCGTCAGAAAGACCTGCGTTCGCACCACGTGATCCATCGTGGCCCCTGCGGCCTCCAGAATCGCCTTGATGTTCTCCAGCGTCTGCCGGGTCTCCGCGGCGATCCCGCCGGGCACGATCTTCCCCGTCCTGGGGTCGAGCCCCTTCTCCCCTGCGACGAAGATGAACTCCCCGGTCTTGATCCCCTGCGAGTAGGGGCCCACCGGCGCAGCGGCCTTTTCGCTCTGAATGACCTCTTTCTTCACGACGCCTCCTGTGATCTCTGTGGTTTATTTTGTTGTCGGCAGAGTGTCAGGCGTGACCGCCCTGACGGTGTCCCTCCGCCCGGCGACAGGGGTCATCGCGCAGCGAAACCCCACGGTGGCCGAGCGCTCCGTGGGCCTTTTTGCCAGCCGGGCCGAGGCGCGGACAGCGTATTCTCTGGACTGCCAGGCCCCCCCGCGCACCACCTTCATCCGTCCGGTCGCCGGCCCCCTGGGATTTTGGACAACGCCGTCCGAGGTGTAGACCTTCGGGTCGTACCAGTTGTCCACCCATTCGGCGACGTTCCCCGCCATGTCCTCGACGCCGTAGGGACCTGCGCCCGCAGGATAGCTCCCGATCCTGGCCACAGCCTTCAGGCTGTCGGCAAAATTGAGCCGTTGAGTCGTCGGCCGGTCCTCTCCCCACGGGAAGGTCCGCCCGTCCTCCCCGCGCGCTGCCTTCTCCCACTCAGCCTCCGTGGGCAGGCGCTTCCCCACCCATTTGCAGTAAGCCTCCGCCTCTTCCCACGTCACCCCGACCGCCGGAAGATCGTCGCCGTCGAGCGGAGGGGCACGCATCACCTCCGGCATCTCCCGGCCCGTCGCGCTGGCAAAGGCGCGGTACTCTTTCTGGGATACCTCCCAGCGGTCGATGGCGAATCTGTCCAGAAAGACCTTGTGAAGCGGGCCTTCGTCGATGCCGCCCCGGTTGGAGCCCATCCAGAACGCCCCGGATGGGATCAGAGCCATATCCGCAGGAACGACAGGATCCTCCGCAGCCCCATTTTTCCACGCGAAACAGAGAACGATGAGAACGCGAAACAGGGCGCGCCCCGGACGCACAGGTCTTGCCATCCGCATCCTAAAATCTGTCTAACCCCTCGATATGCTCAGGATTTCATAGGAAAGCTTTCCGGCAGGCACGGTAATCTCAACCGCCTCTCCGGCCATCTTGCCCAGCAGCGCCCGGCCCACCGGAGACTCCGTGGATATTTTATTCTCGTTGAAGTCCGCCTCCACGGTCGAGACGAGCCTGTAGGTGATCTCTTCTCCGGTCTTTTTATCCTTGAGCCTCACAGTAGCGCCGAGATATGCCTTGTCCGAAGGGATCATGGACTCATCGACAATGATCGAAGACGCCAGCCGCTGGGAGATGGCGTTGATCTTCGACTCCACCTGCAGCTGTCGCTCTTTGGCCGCAGCGTATTCGGCGTTCTCCGCCAGGTCGCCATAGCTGCGGGCGTGGGCAAGGCTCTTGATCACCGCAGGCCGCTCGACGGACATGAGGCGCTGAAGCTCCTTTTCCAGCTTCTCATAGCCCGCTCGCGTGATGTAGCTGTGCGTGGACATCTGATTCAGTGAACCTCCTCTGCGTTTGAGATTCGTCCCCCGAAAGATGTGGCGCGGCAGACAAAAACAAAAGACGAAACCCACCCGCGCGCAGCAGATGGTCCTCGTCTTGGACACTGCGCTTAAATGTAGTCAATTCCGGCCCGAAAGTCAAAGAAAAATACAGCGCAATCAGGTTTGAGGCGCCGGTTCCGACAGATCCTTCGGCTGCCCCTCCGGGGGGTTCGCAGGCTGTTCCGGCGCCTCCTCTTCCTCCTCTTCCGACGAAAGGGCAGCCTTCCCCCCTGCCCCGGGCTCAACCCCCATCTCATAGTCGCTGATCGCCCCCCGGATCTGCTCCCGCAACTCCGAGATAATCTGCGCCGACAGCACCGCCTTGGACGCCCGCTCCGCCGCCAGGTTGCAGCAGACCTCCCGCAGCGCCTCGAAGCGGCCCTCCCGGTCCTCGTCGGGCATCTTCATCTCCATGAGGGCCGCCTTCCGTTCCTTGTAGAGTTCCAGGCCATAGTCGACCAGGTGCTCGAAGAAATACCGCAGGGCCACGTTGCGCGCCCTCCGGGCCGATTTTTCCGGGTACTTCGCCTTCTGATATTTGAACATCACGTCCTTCTGGATGTCCAGCCGGGCCGCAGGGTTCATGTCGCTGCCCTTCTTCAGGCTCAGGTAAATCCGGGCGATGATCTCCATGCCGGGCACGAAAGCCCCGAGCCGGGTCCCGCTGTTCCGCAGGAGCCGGCGCACCTCGTCCGACTCCACGAACCGCTCGATCCGCTGGGCCGTCTCCTTGTCGCACTTTTCGGCGATCTGCTTCTCATCGGGGTCTTCCTGTCCCCGGACCTTCGGAAACTCGAACGTGAGGACCTCCTCGATGGTCCGCTCATCAAACGTGAGTTCTTTGATATCCGCCCAGAAGCTCATGGAGAGCCGGCTGGCGGCCTTCATGGCGTTGCGGAACTCCGCCTCCGCGAAATTCGTCTCGAACGTCTTCCGGGGGATATAGAGCTGGCCCGGCTTCTCCGCAGGGTCCAGAATCACCCGCCTCCAGAGCGGATGCCTGAACAGGGCCTGCAAGGCCCTGATGGCCCTGATCTGCTGCTCCGTCTTGGACGCCTTGCGCTGGATCCCCCCCTTCTTCTTGGCCGTCTTCTGAGACCCCATCAGACGCTGCAACAGGGACGGCCCCTGTCCCTCCGACGCATCTCGCGTCTCCTGCGCAGGCGTCGGAGCGGACATCACTTCTGACGGAACAGACGGCCTCAGCGCCTCTTCCACGCCGGGCTCCGGCCCCGGAGGAGACGCCGGGGTCGCAGCGCGTTCAAGGCCCTCCTCCGCTCTCGCCGGCTGCGCCTCCGAGGGCAACGGCTCAGTCGCCTGTGGAGGCGGCCCCTGGGACGCCGCCGTGGCCTCCGCCCCGGGGCGGGCCGACCCCTCTGCGGGCGTTGAGGCGGCCTGCTGTTGACCTGGAACTCTCGCCCGGCGGGCTGCGGACTCGCGCTGCCGGATGGAGCCCAGCTGCTCCAGGGCCGCCCCCATCTGCGCCGCCTGCCGGCGCTCCGCAGCCACCGGGGCAATGTCCTCCTCCGCGCCAGGCCCCGGCCTGGGCAAAGACGCGGCTCTCTCTAACCGTGCCCCGGGCGGAGGCCCCGACGCCTGTTGCGTGGGACCTCGCGGCCCCTCGGCCACCGGCGCAACGCCCCTGCCCATCTCAGGCCCTGACTCCGGCGAAGACTCCGCGCGAAGGGGTTGCCCCTCCGGGGACGCCCCGGCCACCGGGGGGACCTCTCCGGAGGCCGCCGCGACCTCCGCCGGTGGACGGGCCGATGGGTCATTCGCGGGCGTTGGCGCCGCCTGTGGCTGATCCTGAGGTTGGGTTCGCCGGGCTGCGGCCTCGCGCTGCCGGATGGAGCCCAGCTGCTCCAGGGCCGCCCCCATCTGTGCCGCCTGCCGGCGCTCCTCGGCCACCGGGGCGATGTCCTCCTCCGCGCCAGGCCCCGGCCTGGACGAAAACGTATCGGTCGGCGACGAGGCGGTCTCCCGGCCTGGAAGGGCAGGCTCCATCTCCGGGAGGGACTCTGAGAACGAAGCGGCGGACTCAGGGCGCTGTCCGGCGGATGCAGCCACCCTCTCCCCTCCCGTTTCCGTCGGACCCTCTGCGCCGCGCTCTGCTGGCTCGTCTTGCGGCTGGCCCTGGGGCTTCGCCCGGTGGGCTGTGGACTCGCGCTGCCGCATGGATCCCAGCTGTTCCAGGGCCGCCCCCATCTGCGCCGCCTGCCGGCGCTCCTCGGCCACCGGGGCGATGTCTTCACCCTCGCCCGCGCTGGCGCTCATCTCCGGGGAGAATCCCGGGGGCCTGGGGACGGCCTCCACGCGCTGCTGATCTCCGGGTTCAGCCCTGGACACCGGCCACCCCACGTCTGCCGCCCCCCCCTCGGACGGCGGCTCATCCTGGGGAGAGGCCGCCGCGTGGCGCGGGGCCTGGCGCTGCCGGATGGAGCCCAGCTGCTCAAAGGCCGCCCCGAACTTTTGTCGCTCCTCAGCGACCGAGGCGATGTCTGCCTTCAGGTCAGACCGGTCGTATATCTGCATCTTCCGGGTCTCGGCGCTCATCTCCTTATAGGCTGACTTCAGGGCATCTCCCGCCGCCGACCGGTCCTCCGAGATGCGCTCCTTCAGGTAGGAGACCCCCTTCTTCATCGAGTTGATCCCATCCTTGAACGGCTTGAACAGGTGCTGGGCCGCCAGCTCTTTCTTGATCTCCTGGATCTCCTCGCGGATGTGGACCTTGATCGAGTCGATCATCCGGGTGAAGGCCCCAGGCTCCGACGGTTTGCGCGGCGCAGGGGTCTTCTTCGGCTTCTGAGCCGCCGCCTTCACGGCGGCCTGGGGCGCAGCCGCTGTTGATACGGTCGGCGCAGCCGGTTTTGTCCCCACGGCCTTTCCCGGCATCACCTTCACACCGGCCAGGGCGGCCTCCATCTTCTTGGCCGCGGCGGGTGGGGCCTTCGGGGCGGGTCTGGCAGGAGGCTCGGATTTCTTTGCGACTTTGGTGACCTGTCCCTTGGCCGCCATGAGCCTGTCCATCGCCTTTGGCTTGGGGGGCTCTTTGGGCCTGGGAGGCGCAGCAGCGGCGGGTTTGGGGGGCGTCTTGACCACGTCCTTCTGCTTGAGCGCGATCATCCCCGCCAGCTTATTTTTGGAATCGTCGGGCACGCGCGATCACCCTTGAAACTTTAACTTCTTCGCCGGTAAAGCGTTATACGATAGTGTTATAATATAACATGATCGACGGGGTGTCAAGGAATATTTAGCGCAAAATCACAGGCCCTCCTGACCGCACGGCCTCCCGGATCGCCAGACAGAGTTCAATGGCCTTCCTTCCGTCCTCCCCCGTCACCGCGGGCGTCTGGCCCGACCGCACGCAGTCCAGAAAGTGCCGGATCTCCGCCAGGAACGGGTCTGCCCCGGAGAACGACTCCTCGTGGACGTCGTCGGGCCGGTCCCGGAAGGCATAGCGCAGCGTGTCCGGGTTGTCGAAGGGGCCGGAGACCTCCGCCACGCCGGCCTCCGTGGCCACGTAGTAGTCCTCGAACCGGAACGCCCGCATCCCCACCATCCCGGCGCTCAGGGACGCCACGGCCCCGCCCCGGAATCGGATCGCGCAGACCGCCCCGTCGATCTGCGGGGCGTGTTTTTTGGCGAAAAAGTTCCCCCCCTCCGCGCAGACCCGCTCCGGCTCCCCCAGCAGGAGGCGGAGTGTGTAGGCCGCGTGGACCGCGTTCTCGAAGATCGGCCCCTGCCCGTCCGCCTCGCTCCAGAACCACGCCTTGTCCGTCGTGCCGGGGTGCGGGTAGCGATGGATGACGAACCGCGCCGGGCCCAGGTCCCGGTCCAGCAGGCCTCTCAGCCGCATCAGGGGCGGGGAGAAGACCTTCTTGTGGCCCACCATCAGCGTCACGCCCCGCTCCCGGCAGGCCCGGATCATCCCATCCGCGTCCGAAGGCGAGGCGGCCACCGGCTTTTCGACCAGGACGTGAATCCCCCGCCTGGCCGCGGCCTCGGTGAGCGGCAGGTGGCTCTTCGGGGGCGTGCAGAGGCTCACGACATCGGGCCTCGCGCGGTCCAGCATCTCCTCCGCGTCCCCGTGACCCTCGACGCCGAACTGCTCGCACGCCCGTTTGAGCGCCGCCTCGTCTAAGTCGCACAGGGCGACCAGGTCCACCCCGTCCAGGGCCTGGTACTTCGCCGCGTGCGTCCGTCCGATCCCCAGCCCGATGACCGCTGCCCTCAGTGCCATAACCCTCTCCTTAGAGCGCGCCGCCCCCCATAAGGAAACCCATCAACATCTCCCTGGCAGGCTCCAGGGTCCGCAGGGCGCTCACCCGTTTGAGCTTAAAACGAAAGGCCCCGGCGAGGGGCTTCAGAAGGTCAAAGAGATGTTCCGAGCAGACCCTGACCTCCGCCGGGATCATTTGGACCTCCGCAAATTGATCGGCCACCTTCAACGGGACCGAACGCCACATCTCCTCCAGAGAGGGCTGGGGCTGGAGCAAGTCGTGAAAGAGGACCAGGCCGCTCCGGGCCTCTACCATCATCAGGCAGTAGGGGAAGAAAGGCCGCCCCTTCCCCTCCCGGCACGCGTCCGGCAGCATGAAGACGTCGACCTCAAGCTTTTGCTCGCCCCGGGACAATCCTTCAAGTCGCCTGCGCGTCAGGTCGTCCACGGTGGCCGGTGCGGGTGCGAGCGCTGGCGGGGGGACCCGTACGACACGATCCTCCCACCCGATGCCCACGTCAGCCTTGAGCGGCGTCCTCACAAAAAACTCCCCCTCCGGCGCGCCCAACAGAGAGGGATCGGCCTCAAAACGCGGCGTCACGTCCAGCGCCTGTTCCAGCGCACAGGTCAGCAGGCGGGCCTCCCACCCTTCCAGAAACCAGGGGTGAAAGCCCGGACGGATGCTCCGGAACATCGGCCAGGCGTTCTGTCCCCGGAACTTGAGACCCAGCGATTTGAGGACAGCCCGGTCCTCTTTTTGCAGAGTGTCCCGGTCCTCAAAGGAGGCCTGGAGTTGAGGGACCTCAAACAGGCGATAGGGAGAAGCGTCGGGACCTTCCTCTTCCAGGTCCAAAAAACCGTACAGCCCCTGCGGGCCGAGATAGACCGCCACGGCGAAGTGTTCGCCGTTCGCCCCCATCACGCTGACGAATCCGAGTTCCTGGCTTTCAGGATTCTGCACGCCGAAGATGTCCTCCTCCATCATCCACTCCCAGGGCGCAAGCTCCTTCACGCGGACGGCGGCCTCGTAGAGCCGGCGCCATTCGTCCAGGGTGGGGGGATTTTTAATCATAGAGAAACCCTCTTGTCACTAAGATTGCCGTGCTGCGCCAACGACAACAACCGGCTCCTCTGCAAGCTCGAAGGCCGGACTGTAACCTACGTACTGGGACCAGCGGTACTCATAAAGCTCTCGATCCATCAAGATCACATCATCGGTCTGTCCCCTTTGTCCATCGTCAAGACCAATACCGAATGTCACACCTCCAAGATCAGTGAGAATATAACGATTGTGCAGCTTTTCCCCTTCTGGTTTTTCTCGCCACCGCCTGAAACAAACACGGAGTCCCTGAGGGATGCTACACGCCATTTGTTCTTCGCAAGCCTTTTTGAAAAAGGCAGGAGGGCTTTTTGCAGACGTATGGATCTCAACAACCGCAGGGGGCGGTCCCCCACGGTTTTGCGTCATCTCATACAAAAACTCTATGATGGGACGCCGGTCCGGTAGGTTCTCCGGGCCGAAATGAGGATCGACGAATATAGCAGTTGCGCAGTTGGAGAGCATGGGCGCAACTGTCCGTGCCATGTCTCTGGGCTTCCGGGGTGTAAACGTACTGCGCCTGGGATTCCATCGGGGATCTGTGTGCAGGGTCAAACCGATTAACACGTCCGGATGATTACGGGGATTGAAACGAGCCAGGATCGCGTAGAAGGAACATCTTTGGTGTTCTCGTTCCGTATTCTCCAACCAGGAGATAGCGCCGTCAAATGTCCTTCCTTCTCGCAATACCATCCGTTCGGTGAGCAAACCGATCAGGGCAGTGACTCTTTGTAGCTCAAGGTCTTTAACCCCACCCTCGATGGCCGTTCGAACGACCCGGCTTTTCCAGTTATTCCTTTTTGGATATTCGGAGACCATCCTCGGATGGCCAAGCCCGAATTTCTCCGTAAAATAGCGATAATCGGACAGGTTTCCCCACGTCGCCACAAACTCTGGCTCAAGGGCGTATTCATAGATCATGGTCAGAGAAGCTCCAGGGCGCGTTCTGCGAAGAAGCCATCCGGCCACGAGGTTTCAAACTCCCCCTCAGGCGTCACCGGGATTTCCGTTAGTGTTGTCCCACCTTTGGGGGACACCTTTGCATAAAGAATGCAGACATCCTCGGGTGTAATCGGGATAACCCCATCTTTAAATTTACCTTCTGCTGTTTCCCGAATCCGCCGAAGCAGTCGAAGGATAAGGTGCTCGCTGTGGGTCTCGATGATGAACGTGTTTTGTCGCTCGCCAAGGGCTGACTCGATGAAGACGTCCCCAAGTTCTGCCTGAAGTTTGGGATGCAGGTGGATTTCGGGCTGTTCAATGGCAAGAATTTTCTTATCAAACCCATAGGCACTCACAAGCACAGGGAGAACCTGGCTGATGCCGATTCCCACGTCACGGTGGCTCACAACTGTGTTGGTGCGCCGGTCAATTAAAATGAGTTCTTGAAGCCTGTCGATATCTGCCGACCGGATCAAGTTCTGAATTTGCGCAACTTCGGCATCCGGGTCTTTGATGATGGGATGTGAGCCTGTAGGCGTTGATCTGCCGTCCACAACGTCGTAATCCAACTCATAGTCTAAACCTTCAGAAACAGTTTCTTCAAGTCCTTCCAAAAGAGGCGCTTCCAACTGATCAATGCCCACTAACTCGCGCACAACGAGTTCATAAGGCGTCTGAAGCCGGTCTTGAGCGAGCCAGGAGTTGACCGCATTCCGTATCTTTTCAACGAGCCGCACAGCATCCCAGGCGAACCCCCCACCCGCGACCCAGTTCGAGTCAGGATTTTGCTCGAATACGTGATGCCTTGAAGGATAAGAGCGCAATGGCCCCAGATACCGAATCCGGCCCAGTTCCCCCACAACGGTTTCATTGATTCCTTGGACAAGTTCGTCAAGAATTCGTGGCAGAACAAACCGTATGGCAGCGGCCAGGTCCTCTTTTCGGTTGCCTCGGCTGACAGGGAAAAGGGCTTGTTGCTCACGAAATTCAAAGGGCTTCTCCGTTTTCAGCAGGCCCTTCGGGAAGAAGTTTCCTATTTGGAAGACGATGTCAGGAACAAGAGCATTTATAGCCTCATTCAAATCTTCAAAATCGGCAGACGTGAGGGTCTCCGTTGTTGTTGTACTTTGAATGATCGCCTTGATGACTTCCTGAAGAACGGGGTGTTCATGTTCCAAGCGGTCCAGCCTGAAATGCCCCTCCCGTCGCCAGCTCATCCGGAGCAGGCTGACCCTGTCGGCCTCGATTTCATAGGACATCACGTGGGGAACAACGTCAGGAAGAGGTTCTCCTTTGTCATTCAACTCCATTCCCCAGGTGAGAGAGACACCTGCACATTGAACGGGGGCAAACAGTTCCGCGATCCGCTCTTTAAGACCAGCCGTATCAATCTCCATCGCCCACTCAACCCGGCGTCCGACCTCCCGTCTGTGAACATACTGGCGGAAGCCGCCGAGGTCTACCGCGTCCCCTCCAAGCTCCGTGCTGAACCCTTCCAGCCTGCCTGTTCTGTTGGCCTCGTGGGCCAGAATCAAGCCATGAATCAGGCTCGACTTCCCCGCGCTGTTCGCGCCGAAGATGAGGGACAGGGGCCGGATGGGCATGCGCTGGGTCTCAGCGAATGCCTTGAAGTTTCCGAGCCGGAGCGCGGTCAGCATGGGACCCTCTCCATATTTCCAAGCGCCTTCGCCCGCTCCTCCATCTCCACGAGGAGTTCCTTCATGTGCGCCTCGCGCCATTGAGCCGTGAGGTCGCCGGAGAAGGCGCGGTGAAGAAGTGTCTGGAATAGATGATCTATTTGTTCTCTTACATTCGAGAAACGCTTTACTATTCCGTTGAGAGAAGCCAGCTTTTTAGCAAATAGCTGTTGTGCGGAGAAGTCTGGAATAAGGGCTGGAAGAGCGCGAAGTTCCTGGGCATTGATATTTGCCATGCCAATAGCGCGTCGAGCCTTTTCAAAGAGAACTTGCTTGATGTATGGCGTATTCATGTATGCCCAGATGTATTCAGGGAGAACACGCTGCCGATCAACCCGGACTCGGATTAGATAAGAGGCTGAAACAGCCTCGATTTGGCCTTGCCATAATCCTGTCTTCCCTACCAGTTCTCTACTGTTTGTTCGGTTGAATAGAATATCACCAAGTTCCAATCTATACTTCTGGAATTCTTTCTCGTCTAATGTCAGATACTTCAAGTCCTGGAGATCCACACGGCCAAGAGAATCAATGTTATTCATTCGAAGAACCGCTATACCTCCACTATTGGTATCCGCACGGATTGACGTTCCATACTGTGTTTCAACGATTACGTCTCCCAGCTTGCCCCTATCCCATCCCTTCGGATTCGTCGCCGGGTCGCCGAACATCTTGTAAAAGAGGGCGGACAAAATGCGCTCCGCTTTGGCGTCGGCATCCGCACGTTTCTTCCGCAGGGCGTCCGCCTGGTCGAGAACCTCCACGATTCGCCGCTGCTCGGAGAGGGGGGGAAGGGGAATAGTGAGAGAAGAAACTACCTGTCTGGTAATACCCTGTATGGTAGCGCCTCGCTGAAGCGACTTAAAATACGGAGATTTCTGATACAGAAATCTTCCCAAATATGCGGGATCAATAATCGAAGTATTCGGGAGTACTCCCGTCAAATCCTGGCTGATACATAAGTCATAGGGCGCTATGGCTACTTTACCGACCCCGGTACGAGTTACCAGCAGCACGGTTCCTTTTGGTAATAGATGTGTTGCAGAATTCTCAATTGCCTCTTGCGTAATATATTCGCGAGGTTGGGTTACACAGAAATCACTTACATCAGCGCCTGTAATCCAGGGGATATCTCCCTCAAAGTAGTGAGGGACCTTTCGACTTGGAGTTCCGCCGTTGACGAAGGAGCAGATTTTGCCAAGAGCTACTTCGGGCCACTTCATCCCGCCGCCTCCTTGCTCCCAATAAGGGCACGGCATGCCGTGCCCTTACGCGAATCATTGAGGTCAGCGTTCAAATTGGCGGGGTTATTCTCGTCTTCCAACCAGCGGACAGGATTGAGGAGGATATATTCGCGAATCCGGTTCAATCCGTCCTGGTCTCGAACAACATGTTCATAATAATTCTGATGCCAGACAGGGCATCCGGATGTGCCTCGCCGTTCATGGATGCGTTTGGTGACGGCGGATTTGAACGAACGGATGATGGTCGGTAACGAACCGGCAACCGGTTTGCCGAATTTTTCCGTTGTAGGGGCACGGCATGCCGTGCCCCTACGATCATTGTCACATCCCGTGCCCCGACAACCATCACCATTCGCCGTGCCCCTACGATCATCACCCCATCCCGTGCCCCTACCATGATCGTGGATGATCAATATCCCGTGAACATGATTGGGCATGACGACGAATTCATCCAGTTCCACGCCCTGAAAATGTCCCGGTATGGCGTTCCAGCAATCGAGGGCAATTTCACCGCATTCGTTCAAGAGGGGTTCGGATCCCAGCGCCTTGATCTCTCCGAACAGACATTCCCGGTTCAAAGTGCAAATGGTAACGAAATAGGCGCCTGCCCGGCTGTAATCGTACCCTTTCAGCCGGACGGAGCGGCGTCGCAGTTTATCGTTTACGCGCTCAAGATCGCTCATATCTTGCAGGGGCGTTTCTGTCACAGGAGTCATGCCCTGGTTTCCTCTTCCTCTATGGGGTAATCCCAACGTTCACAAGGTAGTCCCGAATCCGCTGCACAAACGCCTGGGCGTCCTCAATAAGGTGCTGCGAATCCTCCTGTTCCCAGGAGACAAGCACATTGTATTCGGCGACAATGCTTTGATCTTGCACTCTGGCAAGGATAGAAGACCATTCTCGCTCAATGAGACCGGGACAAACCAGGACCTTGTTGAAGAATCGACGCATCGCACGGTGCGACTCTGCGACAGTATCGTGCGCCAGAAGGGCGGCTTTAGCAGCGTGCATAACCGCATAGTAGCTGAGGGAAATCGCATCCTCAAACAGACTACTCGCTAAGAGGACCTGCGCGGCCCGAAGGGCCTTTTTTGCCCGGCTAAATTCCGCGAGCGAGTGTTTCAAATTCAACGGTCAACGTCCCTCTGTGTGCTCTGCGCCCTCTGGAATTATTCTTATCATTCCACCTCTTTCAACAGCTTCTCCAGCCCATCCACGATCTCCCGCTCAATGGCGAGCACCTCCTGGATCAACTCCGCCGGGTCCTCCTCCGACGCTTTCTCGGCCACCTGCGGCTTGTAACGCCCGGCGGCCAGGTTGTAGTCGTTCCCGGCCACGACCTCCGCCGTCGCCCACCAGCATCGGGGCTCCTCGCTCCCCGCCTCCAGCAGCGTCCCGGCCTCCACGCCGGGCGCTTCCTGGAAATCGGATGATTTGTACGCCTTCCAGCGGCGGAGCAGGTCGGGGATGTCGTTGCGCTCCGGCGTCTCGGGGCGGCCCCCGCCGGTGATCTTGTCGGGGTCGTAGCCGTCGGCGCGCACCTCATAGAACCAGACTTTCCGAACCCGCCTGGCGTCTTCGCTCACAGGTCGGCGAAACACCAGCACGCCGGTCTTGACCCCGGCGTAGGGCTTGAACACGCCCGCAGGCAGCGAGATCACGGCCAGAAGGTCGTAGTCCTCCATCAGCTTGCGGCGCAGGTCCACGTGCGCCGTGGTCGATCCGAAGAGCAACCCTTCGGGCACGACCACCGCGCCCCGGCCCCCCGGCGCAAGGGCCTCCATCATCACGCCCAAAAAGAGCAACTCGCTCTTCTTCGAGTTCGTGGGCAGGTCCTTGCGGATGGACTCCTTCGGCAACACCCCGGCGAACGGCGGGTTCGACAGAATGACCTTGTATTTTCGGCTGAGGTCGTCCTCGGTCAGCCCCCCCATCTCCGACAGCGCGTTGGCCCGCCTGACCCTGGCGTTCCGGATGCCGTGCAGGACCAGGTTCATCACGGCAATGCGCATCATCTGCCGCGACACGTCGATGCCGTAGATGGAATGCTCCAGCAGACCCCAGTCGGGGACCTTCTCCCCCGGCCCCTTCCGGTAGGTCTGCAAGGTCGGGATGTCAGCTCTGGCCTCCTCGACGGTCTGATTCCGTCGCTCCAGCCACTCCTCTCCATAAATGGGCACTTCCGTCGGCTCGGTTGAGTACTTGGCAAGAATGTACTCCACCGCGTCGATCAGGAACCCGCCGGTGCCGCAGGCCGGGTCGTAGATCGTGTCGCCGATGTCCGGGTCCACCATCTCGACCATCATGGTCCGAATCTGGCGCGGCGTGCGGAACTGTCCGTTGAGGGCGGACTGCCCCAGGTGGGTCAGGAAGTACTCGAAGATGTCGCCCTTGACATCCGTGCCGAGCTTGCGGAAGTCGATCCCGTCGATCTCGTCCACGACCTGTTTGAGCACGTTCGGGTCCACGATCTCCAGGACGGCGTCCCGGAAGTACTCCGCGATCTGCGGCTCCTCCTTGACCAGAGAGGACATGTAGGGGAAGACCTCATCGCGGACAAAGTCCCGCAGATCCTGGCCGCCCCTGAACCGCCACTTCGACCACCGGTAGCGTTCGGCCTGCCTGGGGAACAGCCGCCTCCCGTTTCCGCTCTCCGTTTCCCCCGTGAGACGGGCCTGAAGTTCGCGGCCGGACTCCTCCTCATCCAGCAGTTTGAGATAAATCAGATAGGACAACTGCTCGATGTAGGTGACCGGGTTGGTGACGCCGCCGGCCCACAGGATGTCCGTGATGCGGTCTAGCTTTCTCCGGATGTCCTGATGCACTCGATGCTCCTACGCGGTCTTCGGCAGAAAGACAGACTTGTTCATGTCCTCGATGATCTCTTTAAGGCCCCGCTCCCCGAAGAGTTCAACCCCCAGCCCGGCGGCGTTGAGGATCGAGAGGGGCGGCTGGAACAGGTCGTTGACCTCGACCTTGCCCCGGACGATGCCCCGGTTCTTGAGCAGCGCCAGGTACTGGGCCTGGTCAGGGTTGAGGTTCCTGGACACCAGCCACGCCTGGAAATTCTCCGTCAATTCTTCCTCGCGGCTCTTGAGTTTGAAACTCCCCAGCACGGCCCGGATGAAGTCGAGGAGCGTCCCGCCGGGCCGCCGGTAGGCGCGACGGAGGTTCTCCTCGTTGAAATAGTACTTCGGGTTGTTGAGCCTTTCGGAAAGGGTCTGCTCCTCGTCAGATGTAAGGGACACCCCGTCTCGAACCTTCTGGAGAATGGGGTCGTGGTCCGCCGAGGAGCGGATCGTCTTCTCCCAGTTGGTGATATACTCTTGCTTGTCCACCCGTTCACCCTCCGGGCCGACCTCGACGTAGGTCACGGCCTCAAGCCATTCGTCCTCAAGGCCCAGTTCGATGAGATTGGCAGGAGGTTGAGGAGGCGTTGTGCCTCCTCCCGGAGCGTGGCCGCCGCCGGCCCCCGTGAAGACATCGGCGTCGCTGTCGTTGAAACGCTGGTGATTACGGAAGAAGTCGTAGATGACGAACTTCTGTTTCCCGATATGCGGGGCCGTCCGGGTCCCACGCCCCCGCATCTGCAGGTAGAGGATGGGGCTGTGCAACCTGCGGCACATGACCAGATGGAGCGCCTCCCGGAGGTCAAAGCCGGTGTCCAGCATGCCAACGCTCACGGCGACCTGAGGATAGTCCTCCCGTTTGAACTTTCGGATCAGGTCATCGGCATTGGCGACGTCCGATGTGACCACCTCCGCGTAACGGCCTTTGAGCTCAGGGTGCAGATCGTTCAGGTATTGTGCGAGCCGGGCCGCGTGGCGCTTGGTGATGGCAAAGACAATGGCCTTGCCCGGACCGGTCTTCTGGCCTGGGGCCAGTTCCTTATAGTTCTCCCAGGCCAGCCGGTCGAACTCCTCCATCATCTTGCGGTTCGTGTCCTCGTTGGTCCACTTCCGCTCGAACTCCGCCGGGTCGTAGTGCTCCTCATCCACGTCCGCGCCCTCGGCCATCAACACCGTGATACCGGTGGCAAACTTATAAGGGACGAGGTACCCCTCCTGAAAGGCCTGTTGAATCGGAAAAGCGAAGTCCGGCTCCCCCTCCTTGCACTGGTAAAAGCGGAAGGTGTTGCGCTCGATGTAGACTGAGGGCGTGGCCGTAAGGCCGATATGGAAGGCATCGAAGTGGGTCAGCGCCGTCTGCCACGCCCCGTAGATGGAACGGTGACATTCGTCGGCCACCACAACGTCGAAGTATCCGCTGGTGAACTCCGGATACCGACCGATCATGGTCTGCAGCAGGCATACCGTGATCTGTTGTTCCTGGCGCGCCATGCCGGGCTTCAGCCAGTAACTCCCATACTGAGGAAGGAGGTCCTGCATCGCCTCCAGGGCCTGCTTGGCAAGTTGCTCCCGATCCACCAGGAAAAGAACCCGTTCGGTGCGCCCCGATTCAATCAATCGCTTCAGATACAGACAGGTGAGGTCGGTCTTGCCCGTCCCGGTGGGGAGCTCGATAAGAAACCGCCGTTTCCCCAGTTCAACGGCCTGATCGAGGGCCTTCATCGCCTCTTTCTGGTAGGGACGAACCGCCCGCTGCTCCCCTTGACGAAGATAGTAATCCGGGATCGGAATGGTCGCCATCGGCCTGCGCTCCTGGCGCATGGTCACCAGCCGCTCCAGGTCGCGCCGGGAATAGAAGGCGTTGACGATGCGGGCGTCGTCGTTGGTATAGTCCCAGAAGTAGATCAGTTCGCCATTGGTCAAAAAGATAAAAGGCGCTCCGAGCCATTTGGCGTAAGGAAGCGCCTGCTGTTTGGCGGCATAGGGATGGAAGGCAGAACGTTTGGCCTCGATGACCGCAAGGGGCCGTCCATCCTGAGAAAGAAGGACATAGTCGGCGCGTCCTGTCGGGACATTGTCACCGTCAGCGGTCACGGAAGCGCCTCCGAGGTGTTTATCTTCTGCCAGGGCCGCTGCTCCTCGCAGGGAAGCCACAGGGACTTCCGTCAGAACCATAGACTTGTCAGTCGGGTCCCAGTGCGCCTGCCGGAGTTGTCCATCAATCACAATCCTGGCGTCAGATTCTCTTGAGAAGTCCTTCACAAGCGCCTCTGCATAAGCTGAACTTCACGGATATTCGGGAAAGTAATCCGCAAGATTTCTCCCATTAAAATAAACATCAGCCACCAGGCGCCCACGATCGACACGGTGCGCACCTCGAAGTTCGACCGTTCGTCCCTTAGGAATGAGAATCAAATAACTTGACCTAAAGATGGGGGGCTATATTTTGTAGTCGCTGATTCAGGGCTATCCACTTTCCAAAGAAAGGGATCAAG
>Ga0209399_10000370_pt1 | contig 27672 bp, 18 predicted proteins | sample OV2TP3_FD_184130 | JGI IMG/M metagenome (GOLD analysis project Ga0209399, IMG submission 184130) | Hot spring microbial communities from Beatty, Nevada to study Microbial Dark Matter (Phase II) - OV2 TP3 (SPAdes) (version 3) | ecosystem: Environmental > Aquatic > Thermal springs > Hot (42-90C) ... | reverse complement strand
CTCAGTCGCCGGGAACGCCTTGAGAAAGCAGGTATTCTGTCAGGACATTTCTGGCTGACTACATGACTTTTTGTCAACAGACTTTTGGTCGCCTACTTATGATTCAAACGGAAAGACGACAACAGAGTGGCTCGCTAAAGGACCTCGATCACATGTGCGGAATCGTAGGCGTCGCTGTCGCTGATGGCAGGGTAGAACCCAAAGTTTTAACCGGAATGCGCGATGTGTTGGCTCACCGCGGGCCAGACGACGCCGGGATATGGGTCTCTCCCGATGGGGTGATGGGGTTGGCTCATCAGCGATTAGCGATATTAGATCTCTCCGAAGCTGCCTGTCAGCCAATGGCTGATGAAGCGGGACGTGCCCACATCGTGTTTAACGGGGAGGTGTATAATTTTAAACAGGTCCACGAATATCTTGAGCATATGGGATACCGGTTTATGACCTGCTCGGATACAGAGGTTATTCTGAACTCTTACCTTCAGTGGGGGACGGAATGTCTGTCCCGGCTGAACGGGATGTTCGCATTTGGGATTTACGATGCAGGGGCACGCCAGATATTCATAGCTCGAGACAGAGTCGGCAAAAAACCGCTCTATTACGTGAATCGGCCAGGCTATTTTGCGTTCGCATCCGAACTTAAAGCCCTTTTGGCTGACAGATCGCAGGCTTATTGCATCGATCCAGTTGGGTTGAACTTTTATTTTACCTATGGCTATGTTCCGGGCGATCGTTGTATTTTGAAGGATGTTCACAAGTTGCCTCCTGCCCACGCCATGAGATATGATCTGGCGACCGGTCGAACAGAGATATGGCGTTACTGGGCTCCCCCATTTCCGTCAAAAGAAGATGGCCTTCCAGACAAGAACGCCCTGATTGATGACCTGGAGCGTTTGCTGTTTGACTCGGTTCGGCTTCGACTGATTAGCGATGTACCGCTTGGGGTGCTTCTGAGCGGAGGCCTGGATTCGAGCCTGATTGTCGCCGCTGCCGCTGCCCAGTCTTCTCATCCGATCAGGACTTTCACCGTCACCTTTCCGGGGGAATCGAGATATGATGAGGCTCCCTATGCACGACGGGTGGCGGAACATTTCGGTACGGAGCACTGTGAGCTGGAGGCAAAACCGGCGGGCCTGGAGTTGTTGAACGAGATGGCCTATCCATTTGATGAACCGCTGGCTGACTCGTCGCTCCTGCCCACCTTCCTGGTAGCCCAGCTTACAAGGCAACATGTAACAGTGGCTCTGGGGGGGGACGGGGGGGATGAGCTTTTCGGGGGCTACGGGTACTATGGGGTAGCAGAACGCGTTGCTGAACTGTGGGGATGGGTTCCGATGTGTATTCTCGGTGGTGTTGCTTCAGCAGCCGCTCGACTTCCTGCTGGAGTGAAAGGGCGAACCTATTTAACTAGCTTGAGAAGGGGTTTTTTTCAGACGGCCATTTACGGCACGCCCTACTTTGATCGCACCTTACGGCGCAGGCTATTTTCCGACGATATGATCTCGGCACTGGGGGACGGGTTTGAAGCGCCAGAGCGGTTCAAGGCAGAAAAATGGCAATATCAGAGGATGGACCTGGATGCCATGATGTATCTGGATTTTCTGACGTACCTGCCTGATGATATTATGGCGAAGGTGGATCGGGCAAGTATGAATGTTGCGCTGGAAGTCAGAGCTCCCTGGTTAGATTACCGTATCGTCGAATTTGCATTTTCAAAAGTACCTCAAGTCTGGAAAGTGGAAGACGGAGTCACCAGAAAATTGCAGAAAGCCCTTGCCGAGCGCCTTTTCCCTCGAGGTGTGGACTTTAACCGTAAGCAGGGCTTTTCCATTCCTCTGGATCGATGGCTGGTTGGCCCCTGGCGGTCGTCCGTTGAGGGGGTGCTTAAGGAGGCGTCGGCTCCTTACGTAGACTGGGATTATACCTTTAGACTGTGGAAAGGGCAGCAGCGCGGACGTTCGAACGGGGCTCGCCTATTTGCGCTCCTGATGTATGAGCTCTGGTGGCGGATGTATGGAAGACAGATCTCTATCGGCTGAACCATCCGGCACAACGGAATCGACGCCTATGAAAGCCCAGCCCGGTAAGCAAGTTTCGGAACATCAGTCCTCTTATTCGATGCTCGTAGTCGGGCCGGTCCGTCCGGTCAGTCGGCCTGCGGGGATCCTGCTGGGGATCGCTTTTCTGAGCTGGTATGTGATGGATTCCATGAGTTTTAACCCGTCTGTAGGGCTGGTATTCTCCTTCTTTGTCGCAAGCCTTTTTTTTGCCTACCGCGCCTCGCTGGGTATTTTACCCTCCATGCGACTCCTGCTTCTGGCGGGGCCCGGCATCGCAGCCTGTTTTGTCTACTGGCTGACCGATGGGACGATGTTTGTCACCTATTATGCCGGGGAGTGGTTGACCCCGATATTTGTCCGGGAATTTGCTATGGCATCCGCCGTCGCGGGACTTGCCAGCGTTGTCGGCCACATGGCCGGGGCACGCTCGATGCCTGCGCCGTTCAATTTGCGTCTCTACACTACAGGCCGCAGTGAAGTGAAGGCTGTCTCCTGGATGGGTCTGGCGGTAGCTGTCTTGATGTTACTTGATCAGGCCTACAGGGTAGGGGATTATCTTCATCATACAGGCTCTTATGGTAAAACCGTCCAGATCGCTCCCCCTCCTCCCCTGCTTGGAATCTGGAACTCTGTTGGAATGTATCTGATCTTAGTCAGTTTCTTGGGGCTGCACTATCGGGATGGTCGGATGAGACGACCTCGCGTCATCTGGGTCGTCCTGGTCCTGTCCGTAATTATGAACATGATGTTGCGAGGACTCAGGCAGGACACCTTTCCTGTCCTGGGGATCATCATATTCTTCTCCTGGCTTCTAATCCGGCCTCAACCGCCAGCGCGGCCTGTTCTGTACGCCATTTTGATTGTCTCCGCAGGCTATGTGGTAGGGGTCTTCACGGGACGGCTACGGACCACATTTTCCTGGGCGGGCTTCCAGAACTTGCTAGATTCTCCCCTGGCCATGTTTTTCTTCAAGAACTATACTGGAGGCACATCGTTTCTTTTAGAGACAGCCAGTTCGGTGGCCGGAACTTTTCTGGTTGTTTTCTTAAAGACATCCGGGGGGACCGTGGGTCTCCTTTACGGGAGGTCTTATCTGGATTTTATTCCTAGAACCCCGCCAGAGTTTCTTTATCCGGGTCGCCCCCAGGACCTGGCCTGGGAGATGAAATATGAAGGTGTCTGGTTAGCGTCCGGGGGTATCCTAGAGATATCGGAGGCCTACTGGAACTTCTCCCGGCTTGGGATTCTGTTGGTTCCTCTGTTAATCTCTTATTTTGTCACGCGAGTTTCTTTGAAGGTCTGCGACTGCTCAAACCCTATGTTCGCGGCATTCCCTCTTGCTATTATGGCCACCATGTCAAGATGGATCCTCTATCAGACCTTTGCTTTATACAAGGGGACGGTGGCCATTGCGGTCTTCTCTCTTATTGTATGGATCACTGTTAAAATTCTGGTCGGAGGCGCCCGGCCAAACTCCTTTCCCCCCCATACGGAACCTGTGCAGCGTTAGTCTGGAATGACACGTTTTTATGCCCACTGTAAGCGTATTGATGGCGGTCTATAATGGCCAGGCATATTTGAAGGATGCCATTGAAAGCGTGTTCCGGCAGTCTTTTCAGGACTATGAGTATTTGGTTGTAGATGACGGCTCGACGGATAACACGCCTGACATTTTAAAGAAATACCAGGAAATCGACTTCAGAATAAAGATTATACACAAGGCCAACACGGGACTGGCTGACTCTCTCAATACAGGCCTGAGCGCCGCAGGAGGTGAATGGGTAGCGCGACTGGACGCGGATGATATCGCAGAGCCGGATCGTTTAGAACGCCAGTTCGCTTTTGTGAGGCGTTATTCCCAGACGGTTCTGGTGGGCGGAGCGGCGTTAGAAATAGACGCTGAGGGACGCCCTCTGAGGGTCAAGACCTATCCCGGCGAACACCAGGCCCTGGTACAGAACCTGGAATGCCTGAAGGCCTTCTTCCCACATTCTGCGAGCTTCTTTCGCCTTCAGGCCGTGCGAGATATTGGGGGTTATAACAAACGATTCATTCGATCCCAGGATTATGACCTCTGGCTCCGACTCTGTCGTCGTGGGCAGATTGCCTGCCTCAAGGACGTGGTGGTCAGATTGCGCAGGCACCCGGTATCTCTCTCGAACACCCAGGCCGGCGATCTCCAGTTCGTCATGGGGATAGCGGCTCTGGTCTGTTACTTTTTCAGGACAAGAGAGATCACAGATCCGGCGCAGATGGACCAGGGTAGCTGGGATCATTTTATAGCGTGGCTGGACAGAGAACTCCTTCGACAGGGTTGCTTAGAAGAGATTCGAGCCTTCCGGGTAGTCCGTGAACGCTGGCTTCAGGCGCTTGCTGATAACTCGTTGAGCCGGGTGGTAGAAATGGCGGGGCTTTTCGTTAAAAACCCTGACCTCGTTTTCGCCCTTTTCAGGTGGTTTTTCCCAAACAGGTACAGGCGTCTAGCGATACAACTGACTCAAAAGGCGCTGAGAGATCGCCCTGTCCATCTCGCAGGGGTTAAGGATGTCGACGGTTTTAATCAATCCTAATCTTGTCGTTCAGAGAAATGACCCTTTTACGACGGGCATTGTTTATATGCCGGTCAGTCTGGCCTACGTGGCGGCGTCTCTGCGTGAAAAAGGTATATCTGTCACTGTGATCGATGCCTTTGCGCAAAAACCGAACCGGGCAAGATCGGCGGGAAAATTCGTAATGTACGGCCTGGAGTATGAGGAGGTTGTTAAACAGGTTCCGGATGAAATCAGGGTTGCATTTATATATGCCATTAACCTGACCAACCATATCTCAACCACAGGCATTGTTCGGGCACTCAAAAAGGCTCGCCCAGACCTTTTAATCGTCATCCTGGAAAATACGCAAGCTGTGACGGCTTACGCTTTACGTCTTGTTGCGCACCAGTTTTATGAGGTGGGCGCAGATTATATCCTGACGGGCGAGGGCGATCGCCGGGCAGTTGGCTTAGTAGAAGCCTTTTTAGGCGGCGCTTCAAAGGAAGCGTTCAGTCAGCTGGACGGGCTGGGCTCACGCGACTTCTACAACGCACCGACTTCTAACATCGCTGACTTAGATGCTTTACCTTTCCCTGCCTGGGACCTGTTCCCTCTGGAGAACTACTGGAACCTTCGTTTTGCGCACGGGCCTCAGACAACCGAGCGATATCTTCCCCTCCTCACTTCTCGCGGTTGCCCTTATCCCTGCACATTCTGTGTGGTACCCGCCACCAACAATCAGAAGTGGCGCCCCCGTTCAGCTCAAAACGTCGTGGATGAGATTGAACATTTTGTCCTTCAATATAATGTTCGTGAGTTTCACGTTGAAGATCTGGACCCGACCATTTCAGACCAGCGCATCCGCGAGATATGCAACGAGATTTTACGGCGCCGGTTGGACGTGGTCTGGAAGATCGTGGCGGGCACCAAGGTCGAGACCATCCGAAATGAGGAGACGATTGAGTTGATGGCAGAGGCCGGGTGTCGGTACATTTCGATTTCGCCCGAAACCGGCTCGCCGAGGTTGCTCAAACAGATGCGTAAACCGTTCAACCTGGACCACGCGGTGCGCCTGGTCAAACGGATGAATGAGGTAGGCATTCGATCCCAGGCCTGTTTTATTCTTGGGTATCCGGGTGAGACTGCGGCTGATCTGAAGATGACGTGGGACCTGGTGAGAGGTCTAACACGCCAGGGGGTTGACGAGATCGCTCTGTTTGTCATTACGCCCGTGCCTGGTTCAGCTATTCACAAGGAATTTCAGGGATATAAATCCCTGTCCGAGCTGAACTTCTCACCGACGTGGCGAGGTGACTATCGCCGTCTGAGCCGTTTTCGGCTGCGCCTGTATGTCTCTTTTTTACTCTGGAAAATACGGTATCATCCTTTGAAGATTCTTCGCCAGCCGTTTAACTTTCTGCGGAGGCGGTTCGAGACGAAAATGGAAATGGTGCCCTATCGAGCGATGATGCTCAAATGGTTAAATGGTTAAATGGTTAGAGGGGAGAGCAGAGGCTTGAGTCGAACGCCATCGGCTGCTATGGCAGTGGCAATACCCTGCTATAATGAAGCCATTACAATCACCAAGGTCGTGAGCGACTTTCGAGCCGCCCTGCCTCAGGCATCCATCCATGTCTTCGACAATAATTCCACAGACGGGAGCGCGGACCTGGCGAGGGAAAGCGGCGCCATTGTCCACCGTGTTCGGAAACAGGGCAAGGGGCACGTCCTGCGGGCTATATTCGATGCGGTTGTGGCGGACGCGGTGGTTGTCGTAGATGGGGATGACACCTATTTCGCTGAAGAGGTATCTGCGTTGTTGGAACCCATTCTCCAGGGCGAGGCCGACATGGTCGTGGGCAATCGGTTGCCGCAGGCAACGGAAAAGTCCATGCGCCAGCTGCACCAATTTGGCAATCGCCTGATTGTGTCCACCATAAACCGCATGTTTGGGACAGCCTATAGAGACATTCTTTCCGGGTACCGTGCGTTCAGCCGCCGTTTTATAGAATCCGTCCCGCTTTTGACACAGGGCTTCGAGATCGAAACCGAGTTGACTCTACAAGCCTTAGAAAAAGAGCTGGAGGTGGTTGAGATACCGATTTCGTACCGATCTCGGCCCCCAGGCAGTCAATCTAAACTCCGGTCGTTTTACGATGGTTATCGCATTATGCTGGCGGCTGCGATTCTTTTGCGCGATCATCATCCGTTGCGCCTGTTTGGTCTGAGCAGCCTGTTCTGTGTACTGATCGTATTCACGGCGGGCGTACTCAGGGCGCTTGATTATTCGGGGATCGTCACTTTGCCGGCTTCTCTTCTTTCCGGGATGATTTTGCTGTTTACGCCGCTGGGCATTATGTCGTTGGGGATTGGGTTGACTCTGAACGCCATCAACACCCGATTTCGGGAGATCAATCAAATCACCCGAAGAAACAGGAAAAGCGATGTCTGATCGGATCAACAGTTATACCGACCTGCTTGAAGAGGTCGTCTGTAATTTGTGCGGCGCTGACGAGTATGAAGTGATCCATTCGCCCAGGTACGAAATCGCACGCCCTGATGATATTGTAAATATTTTCCGTTCATCGGGGGATGAAATTCTGATTGACCAGCTGGTGCGATGCAGACAATGCGGGTTACAGTACCTGAACCCTCGCCTCAAGCAAGACCTGGTGCTGAAGGGTTATAGCGCCGGCACGGATGAAACGTTTATTTCACAGGTTGCCGCACGCGAACGCACTTTCGCAAAATGCCTGGACATCATAGAAGATATGAGGCCTCAACGGGGTCGCATCCTGGACGTCGGAACAGCGGGAGGGTCGTTTCTGGGTGTAGCAAAGCAGCGGGGCTGGCAGGTAGCTGGATGCGAACCGAACGCCTGGCTCTCCGAATGGGGTAGTCAGCGCTATGGCGTACCGATCCACGCGGGTACTATCTTTGATATGGGGCTGGCGGATGCCTCGTTTGACGTCGTCACTTTGTGGGATGTGCTTGAACATACGCCTGACCCGAAGGCGGTACTGTCAGAATGCCATCGTGTATTAAGACCAGATGGGCTGCTGGTGGTCAACTATCCTGATATCCATTCCCTTGTGGCACGGCTGATGGGCCGGAAATGGGTGTTCTTGCTGTCAGTGCACCTGTATTATTTCACCCTTGAAACCATTCGCCACATGTTGGAACAGACCGGGTTCCGCGTGATCAAGTATCAGAGACACTGGCAGAGCCTCGAATTGGGCTACATCTTTTACCGGATGAAGCCTTATATATCCTGGGCATCCCTATTGGGCACGAAAGCAGTCCGTGCACTGGGCGTTCAAAACGTCCAGATTCCGTATTGGATGGGACAGGCCCGGGTGCTGGCACGCCGAGGGGAGAAAATTCAGGCGGAGGTTTGAGTTGGGAGAACCTAAAAGGGTTGTTGTGCTGGGCGCTGGCGTCGGGGGGTTAGCCGCGGGATATTTTCTTGTTCGCACAGGAAAGTTTGAGGTTGTCGTGCTTGAGCAGGCGCCCGTTATCGGAGGGATGTGCGCCAGCTTTGAGCATCAAGGATTTATGTTAGACTACGGGGCCCACAAACTTTATTCTGTGATCCCGGGTATACTGGATGAAATACGAGGCCTTATGGGAGATCGGTTGATCAAGCTTCCCAAGAAAAACCGTCTTTATTTGCGAGGGCATCTGGTGGACTATCCCTTGCGGATGGGCAATCTGGCGAAGGTTTTAGGGCCGGCCGTTTTTTTGCGATTAGGCCTGGGGTATGGGATGACGTTTTGGCGCGGGTTGTTTGACAGGCGACCTGCTCGTTCCTATGAAGAGTACATCGTGAAACGTTTCGGCCGTCCGGCGTACGAGCTGGTTTTTGAACCGTTAGCAGACAAGGTCTGGGGGGCTCCGTCCGAACTGCATCCAGAAATGGCGCGCACTCGCGTACCGGCCTCAGGCGGGCTGGAGGTCATTCTGAAGTTACTCGGCCTCAAAAAAGAGACAGCCGAGACGAATGCCGAGTTTTTTTACTACCCCCGTCGAGGTTTCGGGGACTGGCCGCAGGCGCTCAGAGAGCAGGTTGAGGCAGGGGGTGGCAAGGTTCTCGTTAATTCACGAATTACCGGCCTGGAGCTGGCCGGCCCAAAGGTGGTAGCTGTAAGGACGATGGTAAGGGACCAACCCGTATCCTTTTCGTGCGACTATCTGGTGTCCTCTATCCCTCTTCAGACGCTGGGGCAACTCGTTTTTTCCGACACCGATTGTGAACTGAACCGGGCGGTCAAGGGGTTACAGTTCAGGCATTTGATACTGGTATATCTCTTTATTAAACGGCCTCTGGCGCTGGAGGACCAATGGATATTTTTTCCAGAGCGCCAGTTTGTCTTCAGCCGCATCTTCGAACAGAAGCAGATGAATCCTGAGCTGGGCCCCGCAGATGTGACAGCAATCTGTTGCGATTTTACCTGTGAAGAAGACAGCCGGCAATGGCGTGCAACGGATGAGGAACTGGCAAAAAAATGCGTCGAGGGCCTAAGAGATAGCGGGTTTATCAGACCTGACGAGGTGACGGGTTATCTTGTCAAACGTCAGCGCCATTTTTACCCTCGCTATGATTTGCAGTATGCGGAAAAGATGCAGACTGTGAGCCGGAAATTGCAGCAGGTAGAAAACCTGCTATTGACAGGCCGAATTGGCATGTACAACTACAATAACTCGGATCACTGTGCAGATATGGGGCGGTTTATCGCCCACGGGCTGGAGAAAGGGGTAGCGCCGGGGCAGATCTGGGATGAGCTTGAGTGTCGCGTTAGAAATTACCGGATTGTTGATTGAAGGTCCCTGGCTGAAAAGACGCACGGTATTCCAAAACGAATGATAATAGATCCCAGAGCAGCGTGGAAAAACAGAATCAGGCGTCATCCCAGGCTTAGCCGGCTTATGCAGTTCGTGTTTGATCCGGCTTTTGTCGTTACCCGACAACGTGATAAGCTTTTGCGCGGGTTATCACCCGAAGCGCGCGTTCTCAATCTGGGTTCTGGAGCCAAGCGATTTGGCTCTCATGTGGTTAATCTTGACGTAGAGGTTTTTGGCCATGTCGACGTCGTCGGCGATGGACAATATCTACCTTTTGCCACGGAGGTTTTTGATCTTATCCTATGCGAGTATGTGCTTGAGCATGTGCCCTCTCCCGAGTTGATGGTGAAGGAGATCATCCGGACGATCAAACCCGGAGGGTGGCTGTACGTCACCATCCCTTTCATGCAGACGTTTCACGGAAACCCGGATGATTTTCAGCGTTACACGACGAGTGGCCTGTCAGCATTGTTTCGGCAGCTGGAGACGGTTGAGTGTAAACCGTACGGCGGACCAACTTCAGCCCTGTGTAACATGGTAAAGGAATATCTCGCTTTTGTGTTTTCGTTTAACAGCGTGTTTCTGTATTCCATCTTGTCTCAATTGTTCATCCTTTTCGTCTTTCCTTTCAAGTTCCTGGATCTGTTTCTCTCGCGGAGCATCAACGCCCATAACCTTTCACTCTCCTTATATCTTATTGGAAGAAAACCTGGAAGGCAGGAAGAAGATGCTGAAAATAGAAGAGAAGCGAGATAAAAATCTGATCGTTTCAGCGTTTGTCGGTTGTTTTTTCAAGTTCATGTTTGTAACGTGGGTTCTGGTTGTAAATGTTCTTTACCTACAACAATTCAAGAGTATAATAGCTCACCTCTGGGCAAATCTCACAGGAGGTTTAAATTAGTGTTCATTTTTTTCCTCCTCCTCATTTTGATCGTTTCACTTGGTATAGGCAGATGCTTACTCAGATCAGTAAGATCTATAGATCATAACATCTCGGCTGTAGAACAAGGGGTCTTTTGTACTTCCCTTGGGCTTGTTGTTATATCGTATACTGTACTGGCGCTCGGGAGCCTTGGGATTCTGTACCGCTGGATATTTCACGTCAGTTTCCTCGTTATCATCGTGTTCTCACGCCGGGAACTAAAGACGTATTTGGCCTGCTTGTGGGGAGAAGTTGTCAAGTCATTCGGAGAAATGCACCGGCGATTCACGTTCGGTATTTTGTCTGGATTACTGTTGTTTCATCTCATTTTCAATTTTGTCGCCTGCCTGGCCCCTCCTACAGAGATCGACGCGCTGATCCATCACCTTGCGGTTCCAAAGGTCTACGCTGCTCGCCATGGATTCGAGGACATGCCGTCGCATATCCACTCTTATCTGCCTTACTCAGTACAGATGTTATTCACGCTCGGACTGCTTCTGCACAGCGATGTTCTGGCCGTTTTGCTCCACTACAGTATGGGTTTACTCCTGGTCCTATCCATCTTCACCCTCTGCCGTCGCTGGCTTAACGCAGAGGCAGGACTTCTGGTGGTCGTTATTTTTTACACTCTGCCGATGGTCACCAATATCGCGACCACGCCTCACGTCGATTTTGGCCTCGTTCTCTTTTCTTTCCTGTCACTTTATGCCTTTCTGATGTGGGAGCAAGACAAGAACATCTCTGATAAGCCCTGGCTGGTTCTCTCTGGAATATTTGCCGGGGCAGCCATCGGCGTCAAATTCATCGCCGCTTTTAACCTTGCCCTTTTGTCGGCGTTTGTGTTGTTTCGCAAAGGCAGGGCGGATGGCTGGCGCGTTGCTCATCTTGCCCGACCTGTGTTCTGGTTATGGGGGACAGCAACTCTTGTGGCCAGCCCCTGGTATATCAAGACATGGATTCTTACAGGTAATCCGTTTTTTCCCGTAGCTTACAGCATTTTTGGCGGAAAATACTGGAATGCGACGGTGGATGCCATCCTCTCTCATAGTACTACCAGTGATGTCTTCCGTCTGGGACGCGGGCTTTTAGATTATGTTTTTTCCCCCTGGCGGATTACGATGGATGGGGCATTGATTAACGCCGGAGCCAATGGCTATGGTCCAATCTTCCTGACCTTTCTCCCGTTTCTGTTTATCGGGAAGACGCTACATCGCAGGGTCGTTCGTTATGGACTAATTTATGCCACTGGTTTTTATACTTTTCTGTTTTTCTCCTACCAATATGGGAGATGGTTTCTGTCTTTTATGCCCTGGTTAAGCATCGCTATTGCGTGTGTTATCTGGGAATTGATCAGCTTTGGGAAGCTATTCCGGTATGTGACGGCAGTGGCTGTATCCGCGATTCTTTCTTTCCATCTTGGAATAAACATTATCTATAACAAGAAATTTTTGCCTGTTGTACTGGGTCTCGAAAATCGAGACGAGTTCCTTCGCAGAAACACCTGGTATTATCAGGCGTATGAGTTTATCAATCACCACCTACCGCCCAACAGCAAAGTTTTACTGTGGACCTGGTATGTGCCTTACTACCTGGACAGAGACTATGTCATTGGCCTCCCTACCAGACAGGCATTCATCAACTATGAACGGTTCACCACTGTCTCTGAACTTCTTGACCGTCTGAAGGGATTAGGAATAACTCATATTCTTTGGGACAAGAGTATTATTCCGGAGACTTTCGCGTTCCTTGATAACTCAGAAGGGGTTGCCGGCGCAAAATCTTTTATGGAAAATTTTTACAACTTGAAGAGCGAACTCGTATCGCACCACTTGAGACCAGTTTATGCATATACAGAGAAGCGATTTGCTCACAGAACGATGCAACAGGGCGAATCCACTTCGGATATGGGGCTTTATGCAATTCATCACAGAGATAGCTCAAGTTCAATAGATGCAGACAAAGATATGAGAATCCGTCAATAAATCTTCTTTCTGCGTAAACACCGCATATGACCGCGTTGTTGAGAATATCTCAGACATGCCTGTTAATGATGTGGGTTGTCCCGGTCTTCAGCCATGACTTCTTGTCGTGGGGACAACGATTCCGGATGCTTTTAATCCTTATGGGATTAATCTATCTCTATTATAAAAGAGACCGCTTTGGGGGAGAACATCTTCAGAAATTTTTCCTATCTATAAGTCCCTTGCTCTTCATGTACTTGATCTTCCAATTCGATCCATATTTGTGTTTCAAAAGGGGTCCGGTCTTCAACGATTTTTTTTTAATTACCTCCTCACTGCTCGCGGCGACTTTGATCGCCTGGGGTAGCTATATCCTTTCCTTGAAAGGTGAAAAAAGAGGTCTGGTCTTATGGAGACCAGACCTGAAGAGATATGATAAAGGGGTCCTGATTACGGCCTCGATTCTGGTCTTACTGAGCATTGTAACCTATGCAGTAGATGTAATTTTTTCAGACCATTTTTTTTGGCTTCAAGGCAGCGTATACATCAGGCTGTTTCAGTGTTTCATCCTTTACTTTCTTTTGTCTCGACTTCTCTATGTGTCAGGGAATGTCTTTAAACGATACCTGATGAGGTTTGTGATCGGGGCTCTGGCGGTTGTCGGTCTCCTTTCGGCCTGGCAGTTGACCCAGCTTTTCAACAGGTCTACTGCAGCGAATGTTTATCTCACAAGCCATAAATGGGATGTAGCAGCCGACGCATATATCGACCTTATTGACAGAAATACCACTTCTTTTAATTTGTTCAGATTTACATTGGACGAGACGATCAACCGCCTCAAAGTAGACTCTCTGTCGAATTCAGCAGGAAAGCACTATGTCCTCGGGCGAATAACCTTTGAAAAGGGGAGGCTGGAGGAGGCGAGCGCCTACTTTAAAAAGGCGATAAATGACAGTTCAAACTCACCCACTATTCCTCTTGAGAGGTGTTTTGCTGTTCGCAGCCAGATCCTCATGAAAGTGGCCAACTGGAAAGAGTTGCTCAATAATTCACTGGGCGGTCTCCAGATTTCACCACAAAATCTGGATTTTATGCTTCAGGCCGGTATTGCTTACGCTAAAACTTATGATTACGAGCGTTCATTCAGCCTTTTGCAGTCGGCGTTGAACGTAGTTCCAGAGAAGGGCGGAGAGAGTTTTTTAGATTATTTTCCTCAAAATCGACTGGTGAATATCGATGCGTTTTTGCCTGAACGCTTGAGGACATACAAAAACCTGATGTTTCTCTATGAACTCGCAAGGATTTTAGGAATGAGGGGACATGAAGTTTTCTACCCAGGCGAGAAGATAGGAAGCACTGGCGTTCGCACACCAGCAGAGATTTATGTAAGAAGCGCCGGGTATGGATTCGGTATGGCATGGATCTTGGTCAACGGGCGGGATTTAATTTCTGAGGTTGGGGTTGGAAGGGGTTACAACATGGCTATTTTGAACCCTGATATCGGAGAGGTCTGGAAGATGGGTAAATTTGATGCCAGCGATGTAAGCCCGGCTCAGGGGCGCGCCATGCTCGATTTTGTGGACTCCGCTCCGAATGGTTGGATTGTGATTGCCACCGTCTCGGACAATGCCTCCAACTTGACTGAAGATGGCGTTCGAGCGCTTCGGAAGATCGGGTCTATCAGAGATGTGCGTGGGAAGTCGAGGTGGGGGCATATTGTCATTGGCGTGAAGGGCGCGACGCCTGGAACAGCCGTAGAGGTAACAGGGCAGACCCAAATCGATGCCTATGTTTTGGCGGACAGGTTCAAGCTAGGTACAAAAGACGCGCTGGAAGAGATTCAGAATAGGGTAAAAAAAACAGGTCGGGGGGCGTTGTATATAACAGGTTTGAAGCCCAACGATAAGATGGCCTGGATCCCATCGAGCAATTAAGAGACCTGAGCGACTTTACAGTCATCTTTGTAAGAGAGTGACTTGTGTGTGGAATCTGTGGCATTTTTAACTATAGGCGCGGGGAGCAAGTTAGCCCAAAGTTGCTTGAGGAGATGACGGATGAGCTGGCGCATCGCGGTCCGGACGATGTGGGTTATTATATCTCTGAGCGCGTCGGGCTCGGGATGCGGCGGTTGGCCATCATCGACGTTGTGGGGGGACATCAGCCGATCTCCAACGAAGACGGGACGGTCTGGGTCGTCTTCAACGGGGAGATATACAATTATCGAGAGCTGTCCGAGGGTCTGATCGCCAAGGGGCATCGCCTGCGCACGCGGAGCGACACGGAGGTGATCCTGCACCTGTACGAGGACCACGGACGGGACTGCGTGCGGCATCTGGATGGGATGTTCGCTTTCGCGATTTATGATACCCGGCCTGCCCCGAACGCCCCTTCTGGAAAACTCCTACTCGCCCGTGACCGCGTGGGCAAGAAGCCTCTGTATTATTCGGAACGGGACGGCAAGCTGCTGTTCGGGTCCGAGCTGAAGGCGGTCCTCCGGGCGCCGGGGGTTAGCCGCGATCTGGATTTTGAGGCCCTTCACCACTATCTGTCGCTCCTGGTGGTGCCTGCGCCGTGGACGATCTTCAAGGATATCCGAAAACTCCCGCCGGGGCACGTCCTGGAGTGCGACGCCTCGGGCTCACGCATCACCTCCTACTGGACGTGCCCTTCGCCCCCGGAGGATTTGCCCTGCGACTGGGATGAGAAGGAGGTGGAGGCCGACGTCCGGAGGCTATTTTTCGAGGCCGTCGAAAAGCGGCTGATCAGCGAGGTCCCTCTGGGGGCCTTTCTGAGCGGGGGCCTGGACTCCAGCGCGGTGGTGGCTGCCATGAGCCGGCTCAAGGCGGGGCCGGTCAAGACCTTCTCCATCGGGTTCGAAGGCCCGGAGACGCACAACGAGTTGCCCTACGCCCGGCGCATGGCCGAGCACTGCGGCACAGACCATCATGAGTTTTTGGTCAAACCGGACATCGTCAGACTGCTCCCGGAGTTGGCCTGTTTTTTTGACGAGCCGTTCGCCATCTCGTCGGCCATCCCCACCTACCTTCTGGCGCGGGCGGCGCGGGAGCATGTCACTGTGGTGCTGACGGGGGACGGGGGCGACGAGACCTTTGGCGGCTACGCCCAGTATATCTATGAACAGTGGGCGAAGATGTATCGCCGTCTGCCGGCTTTCGTGGACCGTCCTCTCACGTCGCTGGCGGGCCTTGCGCCGGGCCGGGCCGACGGATATGGGGGGCGGCTGCGCAGCCGCCTCTCGCGCTTTGTGCACAACTCCCGGCTGCCCGTGGCCGAACGCCGGCTGGGGTGGGCCAGCGGATTTTCGGAGGGGGAGAAGGCCGGGCTTTACGCGCCCCCTGTCCGTGCGCTCGTGGAGGGGCGCCGAACGACGGCGTTCTTGGAAGATCAGGCGGCAGGCATCTGCGACCCCATTCTCCGGCAGATGGCGATGGACTTCCGGGTCTGGCTGCCGGATGAGATGCTGACCAAGGTGGACCGGATGACCATGGCCTCCTCCGTAGAGGCGCGCTGTCCACTGCTGGACACCTCTCTGATCGAGTACGTCTCCCGAATCCCCCTGGCGCAGAAGATCCCGGGGCCGCGCGTGAAGGCCCTCAAACACCTGATGAAGCGGAGCCTTGCGGACCTGCTGCCCCCGGACCTTCTGGAACGCCGGAAGCAGGGGTTCAACGTCCCGCTGGATGCGTGGTTCAGGACAGGGGCGAGGTCTTTCATCGCCGACGCGCTCCACCCTGACCGGGTGCGGCGCAGGGGCGTCTTTGAGCCGGAGGCCGTGACCGGGCTGCTCCAGCAGCACTGGGCCGGGGAGAGGAACCTGAGCAATCGTCTCTATGCGTTGCTGATGTTTGAGGTCTGGGCCGAGGCGTATCTATGAGGTCTTCTTCGGAAAGGCCGCCTTTGTGGGTCGACGCCAGCAACTGCAGGGATGGGGGAGGGGTCACACATCTGGTCGAGGTGGTTCCGCGGCTGGCGACTTGTTGGGATGGCGGCATTACCGTGTATGCAGCTCACAAGGAACGCGACTTGTTGCGGGCGCGGTCTGACACCCTGGCGCTGCCGGAGGTCCCTGAGCTGGAGGGGGGACTCCTGAGACGTCTCCGGTGGCAGCGGCATGGGTATCCCGAGCTGATCCGGCGCGGCGGAGGAGAGGGAATCGCGTTCGCGCCCGGCGGGCTTTTGCGGGGGCGGTTTGGGGAGGGCGTCGCGACCGTCACGATGTGCCGGAACATGCTGCCGTTTGAGTGGCGGGAGGCCTTTCGCTACGGCCCCTCCAGGATGCTCCTGAGGCTTGCTCTGCTGCGGAGGGGACAGGCCCGGTCTTTCCGGCACGCGGACGGAGTTGTTTTTCTGACGAAGTACGCCGAGCAGCGCGTGGGGAGGGGGTTGCCCGAAGGGGTCGCGCGCGCCGTCATCCCCCACGGCATCGGAGAGGCGTTCCGGAGGACGCCGGACGCCGGGCGAATTCGTCAGTTGCCGGGCAGACTCCTGTATGTGTCCATTATCGACGTTTACAAGCATCAGTGGCGGGTGGTGGAGGCCCTGAAGTTGCTGGAGGATCGGGGGTACGCGCTCTCACTGGACCTGGCGGGCGGGGATTACCCTTCTTCCAGGCGACGCCTTGACGAGGCCATCCGCCGGACGGGCCAGCAGGGTCGGGTGCGTCTCCTGGGCAGGGTCGGGCACGAGGCGTTGCCCGATGTCTATCGTGGGGCGGATCTCTTTGTGTACGCCTCGAGCTGCGAGAATCTTCCGAACATTCTGCTGGAGGCCATGGCGTCGGGGCTGCCGATCGCCTGCTCGGATCGGGGGCCCATGCCGGAGGTGGCGCAGGATGGGGCGGTCTACTTTGACCCTGAAAGCCCCGCCAGCATCGCCGACGCCGTGGAGAGACTGATCCGGGACCCGGAGTTGCGTCTGCGGTGCGCTCGACGGGCTTTTGAGCTGGCGTCCGAGTATTCCTGGGATCGATGCGCCCGACAGACGGTGGAGTTTCTGCTCAAGGTCTGGGAGCGAAAGCAGGGGCAAAGGTAAAGGTTCTATGTGCGGCATCGCGGGCGCTATCAACTGGGGGGATCGGGAGACGGTCCTGGCGATGACTCAGGCCCAGGCTCACCGGGGGCCGGATGACCAGGGTCTGTGGGAAAGTAACTCTGGTGGCACGTGGGCAGGTTTGGGACACCGCCGGTTGAGCATCATCGACCTGAGCCCGGCAGGCCACCAGCCGATGTCGAACGCAGACGGCCGCCTCTGGATCGTCTTCAATGGGGAGATATACAACTTTCAGGAGTTGAGGAAGGAACTGCTCCAGAAGGGGCGCCGGTTCAGGTCGAACTCGGACACGGAGGTCATCTTACATCTTTATGAGACGCTGGGCCAGGGCTGTCTGGAACACCTCCGGGGCATGTTCGCGTTCGGGATCTGGGACTGCGAGCGGCAGGAGCTGTTCCTGGCGCGGGACCGGCTGGGCATCAAGCCTCTGTACTATGCGGAGCGGGGCGGACGCCTGCTGTTTGCGTCCGAGTTGAAGGCGATTCTGAGGCATCCGGAGATCGGGCGGGAGATCGACTATTCAGCCCTGCACGACTACCTGACCTATCTGTATGTCCCGCCGCCCCGGACGATCTATAAAGATATTCAGAGTCTCCCACCGGGACATTTTCTGGCGTGGCGGGGGGGGATCGCGCGGAAGGAGAGGTACTGGAGGCTTCCTGAGGACAGGCTGGAGGGGGAGGAGGAGGACCTGGCCGGCGAACTCCGCACCCTGATAGAAGAGTCGGTGCGCCTGCGCATGATCAGCGACGTGCCCGTAGGAGCGTTCCTGAGCGGGGGCGTGGACTCCAGCAGCATCGTCGGGTTGATGGCCCGGCAGACCTCCCATCCGGTTAAAACATTCAGCATCGGGTTCGGGGCGCGCGCCCGGCTGTACGACGAACTGGACTATGCGCGCTGCGTGGCGGACCATTTCGGCACGGACCACCAGGAGATCGTCGTGGAGCCGGATGCCGTCTCCCTTCTGCCCAAAATGGTGGGAGGGTTTGACGAGCCGTTCGGGAACCCCACGGCGTTTCTGGTCTATCTCCTTTCCGAATTCACGCGGAAACACGTCACCGTGGCTCTGGCGGGAGACGGAGGAGATGAGGTCTTCGGGGGGTATCCGAGGTACAAAGGAGCTTCGTTATCCGGGCTTTATAAGATCATCCCAGGCTGGCTTCGAAGAGCCACCCTTGAGCCGGTCGCCGCTTTCATCCCGGAGTCCTCTCGCGGACGACACGGCCTCAGGCGATTCAAAGAATTTGTGCAGGGGGGCGCGCTGTCGCCGGAGGAGATGTACTGCCGCTGGGTGACGTATTACACGGAGGAGATGAAGGCTGAGCTGTACTCACGGGAGATGGCAGACCGGATGGGGGACCGGGTCCCTTATGAGTTCCTGAAGGGGCTCTTTCAGGAGGCGAGGCAGCGGGAGCGGGACACGCTCTTCGACCGGATTACGACGGTGGACATGCAATCGTTTCTGCCGTGCAATCTGCTAGCGTACACGGACCGGATGAGCATGGCGCACGGCCTGGAGGTCCGGGTCCCCTTCACGGACCACAAGTTAGTGGAGTTCGTGACGAGGCTCTCCCCCACGCTCCGGCTCCGGGGGATGCGGGACAAGTATCTCCTCAAAAAGGCCGTGGGCGACCTGTTGCCGGATGCCGTCCTGAGACGGAAGAAGCTGGGGTTCAACCCCCCGATGGCGCTCTGGCTGAAGGAGGACCTGCACGACCTGGTGAGGGACTGCCTCTCGGAGGAGGTCGTGAGGCGGCGGGGATATTTCCGGCCCGAGGCGATCCGTTCTTTATTATATTTGCACCAGTCTGGAAGGCGGGACCTGTCGCTGCATATCTGGGCGTTGCTCGTGCTGGAGGTCTGGCACAGGATGTACATCGACTCATGAAACAGGTCGTTCAAAATTTCAGGACCGGACGCATGGGCGTGGAGGAGGTCCCGACGCCCTCCGTGAGGGACGGGGGGGTGCTCGTCCAGAACCGCTGCTCCCTGATCAGCGCGGGCACGGAGCGGGCGAGCGTGGACCTGGCGCGCAGGAGCCTGATCGGGAAGGCGAAGGAGCGGCCCGACCTCGTGCGGCAGGTCTTAGACAGGGTCCAGCGGGACGGGCTGTGGGAGACGGCCAAGGCCGTCTGGAGCCGCCTGGATGCCGATGCCCCGCTCGGCTACAGCTGCGCGGGGGTCGTGCTGGAGGTGGGGCGAGATGCGCCGGGTTTTGAGCGGGGGGATCGCGTGGCGTGCGCTGGCGCGGGCTATGCCAGCCATGCCGAGGTGGTGTCTGTGCCCAGGAACCTCACGGTGAAGGTCCCGGAGGGGGTGGACGACGAGGGGGCGGCGTTCGTGACCGTGGGGGCCATTGCCCTGCAGGGGCTGCGGGTGGCGGAGGTAGCGCTGGGGGACCGGGTGGGGGTGATCGGGCTGGGGCTGATCGGTCAGATTGCGGTTCAACTATTGACAGCGGCGGGGTGCCGGGTCTTCGGGATCGACATCGTCTCCGAGCGGGCCGCGCTGGCGCTCCGGATGGGGGCCGTGGAGGCCAGGGCCGGCTCCGACGAGGAGGTGGCGGCGTCGGTCGCCGCGTTCACGGAGGGGCGCGGGCTGGACGCGGTGATCATCACGGCGGCCTCGGAGGACAGCGGGCCGGTGGCGCTGGCGGGGGAGGTCTCCCGCGAGAAGGGCCGGGTGGTGACCGTCGGGGCGGTGAAGCTGGACATTCCGAGGCGTTTTTACTACCAGAAAGAGCTGGACCTCCGTCTCTCCAGGTCTTATGGGCCGGGACGGTATGATGCCGATTACGAGGAGCGGGGCATCGACTATCCCTTTGGTTACGTCCGGTGGACGGAGAAGCGCAACATGGAGGCGTTCGTGGACCTGCTGGCGCGGGGGAGGGTCGACGTTCGCCCTCTGGTCACGCACCGGTTCCGCGTGGAGGACGCCTTACAGGCGTACGACATGATCCTGGAGGCCCGCGAGCCGTCCCTGGGCGTCCTGCTGACCTATGACCCTCCCGCGGAGGCGCTGAGGAGGCCGAGGGTCGAGTTGAAGGCGGAGGACGCGGAGACACGACGTCGGCTCCAGGGGCAGGAGGTCGGGGTGGGGGTCATCGGGGCCGGGAACTTTGCCCGGGGCACGCTGCTGCCGTCCCTGAAGCGGCTCGATCAGGTCCGCCTGAGGGGCATCGTCTCGGCAGGGGGGCTTCACGCCAGGTCCGCCGGGCAACGGTTCGGGTTCGACTACTGCGCCTCGGACGCCGAGGAGATCTTTCGAGATGAGGGGTGCGACGCGGTCGTGATCGCCACCCGGCATCATCTGCACGCCTCTCTGGCCTGCCGGGCGCTGGCCGCCCGCAAGCACGTGTTTGTGGAGAAGCCCCTGGCCCTGAACGAGGCCGAGTTGAAGGAGGTCCTGAGCGCCGCCCGGACATCGGGGTGTCTGCTGATGGTCGGGTTCAACCGGCGCTTTGCGCCGCTGGTCGCCAGGCTCCAGGGGCATTTCAAGGGGCGCTCAGGGCCTCTGACTTTGAGCTATCGGATCAACGCGGGTTCCATTCCTGCGGAGAACTGGATTCAGGACCCGGCGGAGGGCGGAGGGCGGATCGTGGGGGAGGTCTGCCACTTCGTGGACCTGATGTGTCACCTGACCGGGGCGACGCCTCAGGTCGTCTACGCCCAGGCCATCCCCTCACCGCATCCGATCCCCGACACGCTCAACGTCCATCTGAAGTTCAGCGACGGCTCCCTCGGTCACATCGGCTACTGGTCCAACGGGGACCCCTCGTATCCGAAGGAGTATCTGGAGGTCTTCTCGGGCGGGGGGATCGCTGTTCTGAACGACTTCAAGGAGCTGACCTGCGTGCGCGGGGGGAGGCGGAGGCGATTCCGGGAGCGTCAGGACAAGGGGCATCGCGCGGAGCTTCGGGCGTTCTTGGAGGCCATCCGAAGGGGAGCGGAAGCGCCGATCCCGCTTCAGGACGCGGCGGCTGTGACGCTGACCACTTTTTCCATCCACGAATCGCTGAGGGCAGGCGCTCCCGTCCCCATTCCCGATGCCACAGACCTTTTTGCCGCATGAGACGCATGGCGCAAAGCGCAGAGCGCAAAGCGACAAGACCGGGGGCTTCTACGCTATGCGCTATGCGCTATGCGCCAAGTGGAAGACTCTCCTGCTCTATCTCCATACCCTCCGCCATCTCCCCCCCGGGCAGATCGCCCACAGGCTCCTGTTTGAGGTCCGGTTTTTTCTCTATCAGCGATATCCCTTTCTCTGCGAGAAGGGGCTTCCCGCCGAATCCGCCGTCCAGCGCCCCCCCTTAACCGGCGCCGTCTTTCTCAGAGGACTTCGGGAGGCGTCCCCGTGGCCGCGACTTGAGGACCAGGAGGAGGTCCTGGCGCGCTCGGGCCGGCTGCTGCGGAACGAGTTCGTGTTTCTGAACCATCCGCACCGCTTTGAAGGCGCGATCGACTGGGGCTATCCGTCGGTCAGCCATCTCTGGCGCTATCAGCTCCACTATTTCGACTATGCCTGGGACTTAGGCGTGGCTTACCGCGCGCGGGGGGACAGGAGGTATTATCTCAAGTTCAGGGAGCTGGCGAAGGGCTGGGTGGCCCGGAATTCTCCCGGACAGTTAGACGGGTGGCACCCCTACACAATCTCGCTCAGGGTGGTCAACTGGATTTACGCCCACGAGCTGTTCCATCCGGCGATCTCGGAAGAGGAGGACTTTCAGAGGATTTTTTTGTGGGCACTCTACCGGCAGTGCGATTTCCTGTTTCATCACCTGGAACACCAGGGAGGGGGAAACCACCTGATGGCCAATGTCAAGGCGCTGATCTTCGGGGGGGTCTTCTTCGGAGGGGATGCGCCAAAGCAGTGGCTGGAGGCCGGCCTCCGGCTGCTGCGGCAGGAGTTAGACGAGCAGGTTCTGGGGGATGGCGGGCACTTTGAGCGGAGTCCGATGTATCACCTGATCGTGATGAAGGACCTCGTCGAATGCCTGAGCACCCTGAAGAACAGCGGACGCCCCATCTGGCCTGAGCTGACCCGGAAGGTCCTCGACATGGCCCGATTCGCCGAGGCTGTCCGGATGCCGGACGGGCGCGCACCGCTTCTGAACGATTCCGCTTATGACCTCATGCCTGACCTCTCAGAACTCGTCAGCGTTTCCAGACGCCTGTGCAGCCAGGAGGTCCCCTGGGAGCCTCGCGCCTTTTCGTATCTGTTGCTGGGCGCTCAGCGACCCTCTTCACCGCCTCCTCCGCGCGAAGACGCCGGGTCTGTGGCACTGAAGGAGACGGGCTACTTCATCCTGCGCGATGGGAGGGACACCGCCATGGTCCTGGATTGCGGGCCCGTGTGCCCGGAGTACCTGCCGCCCCACGCGCACGCGGACACCCTGAGCTATGAGCTGTGGATAGGCGGTCTCTCCGTGATCGCGGACAGCGGGGTCTATGAGTACACGGCCGGGGCCTGGCGGGACTTCTTCAGAAGCACCAGGGCGCACAACACGGTCGTCATCGACGGGGAAGACCAGTCCGAGGTCTGGGGGAGCTTCCGGGTGGCCAGGCGCGCATACCCCCGGGACGTGGTCTGGATTGCGACTGAGAAAGGGGACTACTTCTCCGGCGGGCACGACGGGTACCGCCGTCTCAAGAATCCGGTTTTACATCATCGGAAGGTGTTGCATCTCAAGGATCAGTTCTGGTTTATCCTGGATCATATTACAGGATGCGGGACACACCGCGCCGACAGCTTCGTCCACTTTCACCCGGAGGCGACGGTCGCTTCGACAGGCCCCGGAAAGCTAAAGGTGGACCGCCATGGCCGGAGGCTGATCGTATGCGCGTTCGACTATGATGAGTTAAGCTCCTGCGCCGGACAGACGGACCCTGTGCAGGGGTGGTATTCTCCGGAGTTTGGCATCCGGAGGCCCCGGCAGACTTTCTGCTTGACGCGAACCTCCTCTGCCCCTTTCTTTACAGGCTATATCCTTGCCGTCGGGGATGTTTCAGAGGGTTCAGCCTCCTCCAAATTGAGTGAAGGGGCAGAGCGGTATGATATCCGCCTGGACGAAAAGCGATGGGTGGTCGAGGTCGATCTCATCGGTCTCAATCTCCACGTTCAAACGCTTGCCGGGAACGGATAGGCCTCTCGAAGGTGATCCTGTTGAACATCCTGTTTATCTCGCAGTACTTTCCCCCGGAGATGGGGGCGCCGGCTGCCCGGACTTATGAGCTGGCCAGGAGCTGGGTCAAGGCCGGACACCGGGTAACCGTCCTCACCGCCTTTCCTCACCATCCGACCGGCATCATACCGGAGGGATATCGGGGGAAGGTTTTTCTTCGGGAACAGGTGGACGGCATTCAGATCGTCCGGTCGTTTGTCTACGCGACAGCCAACAAGGGGTTCCTCAAAAGGACGCTGAGTTATATCTCCTTCATGTGTTCGGCTGTTCTGGTCAGCCCCTGGGTGCGAGACGGCTTTCACGTGGTGATCGCCACTTCTCCACAATTCTTCGTGGCCGTGGCTGGCTACGCGATCAGCCGGTTGAAGCGGAGGCCGTTTGTGTTCGAGGTGAGGGACCTCTGGCCGGAGTCCATCGTGGCCGTGGGGGCGCTTAAAAATCCTTTTGTGATCGGTCTTCTGACAGAGATCGAACATTTTTTGTATGACAGGGCCTCGTTGATCGTGGGCGTGGCGGAATCCACCCGAAGGATTCTGACTGAACGGGGGATCTCACCGGACAAGATCGAGATCATCCCCAACGGCATAGACCCGGAGTTGTTCCGCTGTCCCTCCGGGGGGATAGAAGTCAGAAAGAGGCATCACCTTGAGGACAAATTCATCGTCTCCTACATCGGGACGCACGGCATGGCGCACGCCCTGCACCGGGTTCTGGACACGGCGAATCTCCTGAGGGGCGAGGACGGCATCCATTTTCTCTTTGTCGGCGAGGGGGCGGAGAAAGAAGATCTGATCCGATACAGCGAAGGGCTTGCGCTTCGAAATGTGACTTTCGTGGGGAAGCAGGAGCACAGCGCCGTCCCGGCATTTTTGAATGCGTCGGATGTCTCGCTCGTGCCCTTGCGGGACGCCCCCCTGTTTTCGGCCGTCCTGCCGTCCAAGATGTTTGAGATCATGGGGGCGGGGCGTCCGGTGATTCTTAGCGTTCGGGGGGAGGCCAGGGAGTTACTGGAGAGGGTGAAGGCGGGGCTGTGTGTGGGGCCGGAGGACCCGGAACAGCTTAGGGACGCGATCCTCAGGCTTTACATGGACCGGGACCTGGGCAGGCGCTTCGGAGAGAATGGGCGTCGGTTTGTGATGACTCACCATTCGCGGGAGCGCCTGGCCGGGCAGTATACAGACGCTCTTCGGCGGATTGTGAGCGAACCGTCGTGAGCAGGGTCTGGTCTGTGCTTTGACCGGGATTTCCCGGTGAGTTCGAGTGTATCTGGAGGTTTATACCTTTGACACAGGTTGAGATGGCCTGTCAGCGGGGCATCGTCAGTCAACGCGTTAGCGAACGGATCGCGCTGATGGGCTGGGGGTTCCTGTTTGCCTACATCTCCCTCATCCCATTTTATTACCTTCAGCCGGTTCAGTTCGCTCTGGATCCATCCTCTGTCACCGTCTTAAAGTATCTTCCCCTCCCGATCATCGGATTACTCGCCCTCTTCTCCTTTCTCGGTCATCTGCTTCACTGTTTTCGCCTGAGGCGCATATCTGTCGATCCGTATGTCGGTTTCTATCTGGCTGCCTGCGTTTTCAGCCTGGTCGGGACAATCTACCTCACCGAAGGCGCTTTGAAATTTGCCTACTATCCCCCCACAGGGTTATTGCTCCCCTATCTTCTGGTCAGCCAGGTTGGCCGGGGCGAGCTGGTCCACAAAATTGTCCGGTGGATGGTGTGGGTTTCGGCAGGCGTCGCCTTTTATGGAATAACGGTGTATGTCACTGGCCGGGATTATATCTGGGGGGCAATGTATGAGGCCTATAATCCTTATTACAGCGGCACGCAGCGGGCTGCTTCTACCATAGGGAATGCGGTTTTCTGCGGGTCCTATCTGGCGCTATGCCTCCCCTACGGCTTATGGGCATTTGCTTCTCAGGGTCTGTCGAGGCAAAAGAGGATATACGGGATACTGGGAGGACTGATCCTTGCGGGGCTGGGGCTCACCTTTACGCGCGGGGCGTGGGTGGCCGGGGGGCTGGCGTGCGGAATTTACCTGTGGCCCCGGGCAGATATCGTGTGGAACCACGCGAGGAGGGTTTTAACGCCTGACCGGGTCGTCCTCGGGCTTACGATCCTGTTGCTTCTGATCCCCGTTCTGGAGGGCCTCGGCTTCCAGGGGCCGATCCATCAGACCTGGACAGCGTTCTGGGGGCGTCTGGATCAGGCTGTCCGGGTTTCCACCACAGAGTCTTTCAGGCTCGCCCAGTATAAGACGACCTGGCGGGTGCTCCAGGACCATCCTTTTTTGGGCGTCGGGTTCGGCACTTTTACCCGGCTATTTGAAAAGTACAAGGACCCCTCCACGCCGTCGGGGTATCAGGCCACGACCACAGAAAACATGTATCTCATGGTGGCGTGTGAAACGGGCGCTCTGGGGCTGGCCGGGATTCTCGTTCTGCTCTTTGTCCTTATCCGGGCTGTTTACAGGGGATATCGCGCGGCCCCACCCGGCCCTGACAGAGAATTGTTGTTGGCGTCGCTGGGGTCTTTCTGCGGGTTTCTGTTCAACATGGCCACGTGGGACGCGCTGAACCAGCCGACGGTTCGGATGACCTTCTGGATGTTCGTCGGCCTTGCGCTCGCGCAGACCCATATCCTGGCTTCCCGCAACGAGGGGAGAGGCGACCGGGGCGCCTGACAGGCAGCCCTGTCCTGCGTTTTAGGGTTGACAATTTGGTATGCATTTTGCATCTTAAGCTGATATTATGAACGAGGAGGTCTTCTCTATCCCGGCCCTTTTGAAAGACAGGGTCCTGGAATAGCAAGTTTTCTCAACAGGTTATGGATATATATCTCTATACATTTCTCTGCGCCCTGGGGGCTGTCCTGGTCATCACACCTCTGATGCGGAGGCTGGCGCTGAAGGTCAATGCGATCGATCAGCCGGACGAACGCAAGATCCACGACAGACCGACCCCCTATCTGGGAGGCATGGCCATCTATCTGGCCTTTGTCGTCAGCCTTCTCCTGGCCTATTCCTTATCCTCGAAGGTTCAATCTTACCAACCGTTTCCTGCCCTTCTCGTGGCCTGTCTGGTCATCGTGGTCCTGGGCTTATATGACGACCTCAGAGGGTCCTCCGCCTGGATCAAGTTTCTCTTTCAGTCCACGGCAGCCCTTATTGTCATCCACGCTGGCGTCCGAATCCAGTTGATCAACGTCCCTTTCTACCATTATCTCGACCTCGGGATCTGGACCTGGCCCATCACCTGTCTCTGGCTGGTCGGCATCTGTAACGCCGTCAACCTGATCGACGGGCTGGACGGGCTGGCGGCAGGGGTCTGTCTGTTTGCCGTCCTGTCCATCTTTGCGACTTCCGTCCGATGGGACGAGGCCGAGGCGGCCCTGCTCTGCGCGGCCCTGGCCGGCAGTCTGCTGGGATTTTTGCGCTACAATTTCTTTCCAGCGCGGATATTTATGGGGGACACGGGCGCGCTTCTTCTGGGGTTCCTTCTGGGCGTCATCAGCATCATGAAAGGCTCCAAGAGCACCTCTGCGGTGGCTCTGCTCATCCCCATCACGGCCCTGGGCATCCCCATCCTGGACACCGCCGTGGCGATCCTTCGGCGCCTCCGCAGGCGGCAGCGCCTGTTCGTGGCGGACCGGGATCACCTTCACCATCGTCTGCTCCATATCGGCCTTTCCCATCGCCAGGCGGTCATTTTGATCTACATGGCCTCCCTCTACCTGGGCATCCTCTCCTTCGCCATGGCCTTTGTCCCTCCCTCCCTGAACGCCCTGATTTTCGGGGTTCTGGCCGTCAGTGGGATGGCTGGGGGCGCGGCCCTGATCTTTGCCGAGCGGGCAACGGCCCGGCGTCGCTCCGCCCAGCCGGAGCCCACCCCCTCCGCCAGGACGAACTCCGGGCCTCTTTAAGGGAACCTATTCCCTCCTGCGCTCATCGCATATCTCCCTTTTTATTAAAGCATTTACGCCTGCCTTCAGCCGGACTCCGCCACGCGATCCCCTTCTAAAATTCGGCATGGTTCAAAAACCGTTCAAAAAGGGTAACACAAGGTAGACGCCTCCCTTCGGCTATGCTCAGGGACCACCCGTC
>Ga0209399_10000358_pt1 | contig 28063 bp, 27 predicted proteins | sample OV2TP3_FD_184130 | JGI IMG/M metagenome (GOLD analysis project Ga0209399, IMG submission 184130) | Hot spring microbial communities from Beatty, Nevada to study Microbial Dark Matter (Phase II) - OV2 TP3 (SPAdes) (version 3) | ecosystem: Environmental > Aquatic > Thermal springs > Hot (42-90C) ... | reverse complement strand
GGGCGAAAAACTGCAGCCTGCGCTATCGAGACCACAAGATCAACGTTGTTGACACGCCGGGCCATGCAGATTTTGGCGGGGAAGTCGAACGCACGCTCCGCATGGTGGATGGCGCCCTGCTCCTGGTGGATGCTAAGGAGGGGCCGATGCCGCAGACCAAGTTTGTCCTGCGCAAGGCGATCGGCCTGGGGTTGCCGCTCATTGTGGTCGTCAATAAAATCGACCGCCCAGATACGCGGGCGGAGGACGTCATCAACCGCACCTTTGACCTCTTCGTGGAGCTCCACGCCTCATCAGCCCAACTCGACTTTCCGATCATCTATACCTCGGCCACCCAGGCGACCGCGACGCTAGACCTCAGCCATCCGGGCGAGGACGTCGCCCCGCTCTTCGAGACGATCCTCGCGAAGATTCCGCCGCCAACAGTGGCCTCAGATCAACCGCTCCAGTTGCTTGTCCTCGCACTCGCCTACGATCCCTTCAAGGGGAAAATGGGCATCGGCAAAATTCACGCCGGTTCCATCCGTCGAGGACAGCCGGTGATGCGCCTCGCCTCCGAGGGGAGCCGCACCAGCGGCACCGTCATGGCGCTGCTCGCCTACGAGGGATTGGAGCGGGTGGAGATTGCCTCTGCCGCCGCCGGCGAAATTATCGCCGTCGCCGGGTTTGACGATGTGGGCATCGGTGACACCATCGCCGATCCCGACCACCCCACGGCCCTGCCTGCCATGGTCATCGAGGAGCCGACGCTGCAAATGACGTTTGCCGTGAACAAAAGCCCCCTCGCAGGCCGCGAAGGCAAGTACGTCACCTCGCGCGTGCTGCGCGAGCGGCTGATGCAGGAGCTGGAGACCAACGTGGCGCTGCGCATCGCCGACACCGACACCCCGGACACCTTCTTGGTCGCCGGGCGGGGTGAGCTGCACCTAGCCATTCTCATCGAGACGATGCGCCGCGAGGGCTATGAACTGGAGGTCTCGAGGCCGGAGGTCGTCTATAAAACTATCGAGGGCGAGCGGTACGAGCCGTATGAATTCCTCTCGATTGATGTGCCCAGCGAGTACCAGGGCGCCATCATCGAAGAGGTGGGCCGCCGTCGTGGCGAACTCCAAGAAATGGCGCAGACCCCCACGGCGGAGATCCACGTTGAGTACCTGATCACGACGCGCGGGCTCCTGGGGCTCAGGAGCGCGCTCTTAAAGAAAACCAGAGGCACGGTGATCGCGCATCATGTGTTTGACGCTTACGAGCCGGTGGTAGCCGACCTGCCGGCCTCCGAGCCGCACGGGTCGCTGGTCGCTACCGAAGGCGGGGTGAGTAGCGCCTATGCGATCACCACGATCCAAGCACGGGGCGAGCTGTTCATCGGGCCCGGGGTGCCGGTCTACGAGGGGATGGTGGTGGGGCAGGCGAGCCGGGATATTGATGTCGAGGTGAACATCTGCCGGCAGAAGAAGTTGACGAACGTCCGGGCCTCCACCGCCGAGACGACGATTGTGCTCGTGCCGCCGCGCGAGCTCACGCTGGAGTACGCGCTCGAATACCTGGGGCCGGACGAGCTGTTGGAAGTCACGCCGAAGTCGCTGCGCATCCGCAAGCGGATTGCCGATGCGAAGCTGCGCCTGCGCACCCAGCGCGCAGCCGGTTTGCGCGACAGATAGACCCTCCGGCATGTTGACGAATCACTCATCTGCCAGGATGGCCTCAGCGCCCCACGCGCAGGCATGTGCTCAAGAGCTCTTCGCGGGGGGCCTGGGCGTTGCGAACAATCGTCCCGTCGCCACGCGCCTGTTCCCCGCTTCCTGCCTCTGCCAAATAGAACTTGCGCAGCCCTGAGAGACGTGGTAGACTACTCCCTCACGCCTCGGGTGGGGCACCTAGGAGAAGACGTGACCTATACACAACCGCGGACGCTCAACATTCCAAACATTATCTTGTTCAGCGTCCTGACGCTGCTGACTGTCGTGGGGCTGCCGTGGTATGCGATATCGGTAGGATTGACCCGTGCTGACTGGGTGCTCTTCACCGTATTCGCTGTGGCCACGGGTTTCAGCATCACCGTCGGCTACCACCGCTTGTTCTCCCACCGCGCATTCCAGGCGCCTCCGCTCATCACGTTCCTCAGTCTGGTCTTTGGGGCGGCGGCTTTCGAGCAATCGGCACTCACCTGGTCAACGCTCCACCGGGATCACCATCAGTATGTGGACACCGAGCGCGATCCGTACAACATCAAGCAAGGCTTCTGGTATGCCCACATCGGCTGGATGTTGTTCTGGCGGCATGAGGCCACGTATGACAACGTCAAGGATTTAACCGCCAATCCCTTGGTCATGCAGCAGCATCGGTACTATGCGCTGTGGGCGATTGGCGCAGGTGTGCTGCTGCCGCTCGTCATCGGTGCGATGACCGGTCACCTCCTCGGGGCTTTCCTCTTATCCGTCGCTGGGCGGCTCACGTTCATTCATCATAGCACCTGGGCGATCAATTCCATCTGCCACACCTTCGGCAAGGCCACCTACGACATTGATGTCTCCGCTCGCGATCACTGGATCGTGGCGTTCCTCACCAACGGTGAGGGGTTTCACAATTTCCATCACCGCTTTCCCAGTGACTATCGGAATGGCATCCGCTGGTATCACTGGGACCCCAGCAAGTGGGTGATCATGCTCCTGCGTTGGTGCCGACTGGCGAAGAAACTCTATCGGGCGTCACCGCACGCGATCCTCGCTGCACGGATGACCGCCCAACAACGGTTGCTCGAGCGGCAATTGGCCGAGCGGAAATTCAGTCGGCATCCTCACTACGATTTGTCCGCAGTGCTCGCGGCCGTCCGTGAACGCTACGATCAACTGAAGGCCGCGCTCTACGAGTGGGAACGTCGTGAGAAGCACTACCGTCACGTGCTGGCGATGGCATCGGAGCGCTCGCGCACCTATCTGCAGTTGCTTAAGCGGCAGGTGGCCGAGAGCCGCCAGGCGTTCACGCGTGCCCAGCTCGAGTGGACGTTCTTCCTCAGGACCCATCCCCTGATTCCCCGTACCGCCCTGCTCTAATCCACCTCGACGCACGTCGCAACGTCACCGCAGCACGTACGACACGCGAGAGCGCTTCGCTTTTTCAGGTGATGCTGACTGACGTGACGCGTGTGGCACGCCTGGCGACATCCGTATGACCCGTCGCCGGCGGCTCAGGTAGACACGGCAGCAACCGTCCCACGCTCGGCAACGACCATTCTCATCCCCCGGCTTCCCTTGCCCCTTTTTTAAGTCCTGAGCGGAAGAGCAGCCATCTCAACGGACACGCGAGGGAGACAGCTCGACGCGCGCCGATGTCACAACTGCACAGCAACCGACAACACTGCACAAACGCTCACTCAACGCTACTCTCGTGGGAAAAAAATTTCTTACCCACCCCACACCGTCGCTATTATCAGGTATAGTTGTACTAGAATTCTTTGATAAGGCATCTCCCGATAAAGGCAAACCCGTCGTAAGGCGGGGACGCAAAGCCACGGGTCCTGATGTTGGACAGCCGGTTGTCGAAGGAGCAGGGAAGCGCGCAGGATCGCCGAGCTACCGAAGGAAGCCAGGAATTAACGGTAGGTCGGCCTTTTTATTGCGTAGGAATTGATTGATGGACATCATCCATACCTTATCCCAAGATTATGTGGCACAGCAACCGACGCACCTACATAGGAATTGCCCTGAGTGTCCTCCTGGGGATGCTCGTCGCATCCCCAGCCGACGCCGCACCTAAAGGTCAGGGCGGGACCCCCGTCGTCCAGAGCGTTTCACCCTCCTCTGGGCCAACGAGCGGTGGCACGGGCGTCACTCTCACCGGCAAAAACTTCGCCGCGGGTGCCCAGGTGACCTTTGGCGGGGCTGCCGCTACCAACGTCACGGTTCGCAGCTCCCGCAAGATCACCGCCACCACCCCAGCCCACAGTGCCGGGACCGTAGACGTGACGGTCACCAACCCCGATGGCAAGAGTGGCACTAAGACCGGCGGTTTTACCTACACCGCACCACCGCAACCTCCGGCTGCCCCGTCGAATGTAACGGCCACGCCGGTTTCTTCCAGTCAAATTAATCTCGCCTGGACCGACAATGCCACCAACGAAGACGGCTTTGAGATCGAGCGCTCCACCGATGGGACCACCTTTACGCTCCTGGCCAAAGTCGGCACGAACGTCACCACGTACAGCAACACCGGCCTCACCGCCTCCACCACCTACTACTACCGTGTCCGCGCGTACAATGCCGATGGAAAATCTGATTATTCCAACACGGCGAGTGGGACGACCCTGGAGGCACCTGCACCAGCGCTCCCAGCCGCCCCCACGAACCTCACCGCGACCGCGGCCTCCAGCAGCAAGATTAACCTTACTTGGACCGACAACGCCACGAACGAAGACGGCTTTGAAATCGAGCGCTCACTCGACGGCGCGAGTTTCAGTCTCCGGGCAACCGTGGGGGCCAACGTCACCAGCTACAGCGACACCGGTCTCGCCGCCTCCACCACCTACTACTACCGCGTCCGCGCGTACAACAGTGCTGGGAAGTCGGATTACTCCAATACCGCGAGCGCGATGACGACTAACGACCCGTTGACAGATGAGGAGAAAGCGAATGGGAAGTTTGTCGCCCCGTGGGGCAACGACGCCAATCCTGGGACCGTCGAGAAGCCATTTCGCACCGTCCAAAAGGCTGCCGATGTAGTCCAGGCAGGCAAGACCGTCTACATCCGCGACGGCACTTACCACGAGCGGGTCATCATCAAGTCAAGCGGATCGGCGACGGCCGGCTACGTCACCTTCCGGAACTATCCCGGGGAAACCGCCATCCTGGATGGGCAGAAGAACCTCCCTGTCGATGGAGACAGTTGGAAGGGGTTGTTGAACGTGTACCAGAACGACTACATCCGCTTCCAGGGGTTGATGCTCCGCAACTCACACCGCTATGGCATTTACGTGTCGAGTTCTGTTGACCATCTGGAAATTGATAACAACATCGTGGAATATTCGGACCACGGAGGGATCGTCATCGGCCCGTACAACGGCTATGCCACCAACGTCATCGTGAGTCATAACACGGTGCGGTACAACAACGATATCGGCCTCACCGCAGGCAACGAAGCGATTACCATCCGTGCGGTGGACACCTTTGAGGTGAGCTACAACAACGTCCATGACAATAAAGAAGAAGGTATTGACCTCAAAGGGGGCGCCACGAACGGCAAGGTCCACCACAACCACGTCCATCACAACAACGGCCCTAACATCTACGTGGATTCGGCCAACACGATTGACATCTACAACAACGAGGTGCACCACGACACCGGCAACAAGGCCGGCATCATGCTGGGGGTCGAAGGGTGGGCGTCTCCAGAGGTCACGCACCACATTGACATCTACAACAACACCATCTATGAGGGCTACACCGGTATCCGCTTCTACATTGGGAGTGACGCGGCCAGCTACGGCACCATCAACGACTGCCGCATCTTCAACAACACGATCTATGCCAATAAACTCCGCGGGGGCCTCTGGATCTATGCGTCGCAGGAGCCAGCCCTGGACTTCATGGGCAATGCCATCTTCAACAACATCTTCTGGAAGAACGATTGGAACGAACTGAATGATGGTACCTCGCAGAACTTTCAGGGCTACAACATCCATGACAACCTCTTTGCAACGAACGCCACCAGTGAGACTTTCGGACAGAACCCCGTCATGACCGACGATGTCCGGTTCGTGGATGCGCCCAAATACGACCTCCACGTCAAGACCGATTCCCCAGCCATTGACCGCGGGTATGGCTCTGGCGCGCCTGATACTGACATGGATGATGTACAGCGTCCCTTAAAAGCCACCTATGACATTGGTGCCGATGAGCGCGAATAGTAACCTCCCACTGCGTGTGAGCCTCTCCTTCGTGGTCGCGATCGCTGGGTCGCTGGCGATGCCATCATCGGCGTTGGCGACGCACGTGGGAGATGGTGAGGAGAGCACCACGCAACTGACTGATACGTCCGCTGAAACAAACGAGCTGACGAGCTTAACCAGCCAACTCCGCGCGCTCCTGGTCCAACTCGACAAGCCACTTCCCGCCAACGTGGAGCAAGTGCTCTTCAAACGCCTTGAGTAACTCCTCAAGCGCCGGGAGCAGCTCCTCGCCAAGTTCTTCGAACGCGGAGACACCAACAGCTTCTTCAAGGTCGCGTTGCCTGATGCTGCAGGGAAACGCCTCCCGCCAGGCCTGCAACGCCTCCTCGAGCGCGAGGTCCAGTTGGAGCACGTCCCGCTCAGTGTCGTCATCCTTGATGACTTTGAGAAACGCAATGTCCGCTACTTGCTCCACACGACGCAAGGCGAAGTCAGCGTGTTCTTCACGGGTAAACACGCGATGCCCCATCTCTTCTCAGGTATGCGTGTCACCGTGCGCGGGCGCCAGTTGGGCCACAACCTTATCGTGGATCTCGGTATCCCTGGCAGTTTGGTCGTCGAGGAAGGTGGGACCGATGGATCCTCAGGGAGTGGTGGTGCTCCAGGAGGGAGCGGAGGGCCGAGTGTCAAGCAAGTTGCCGTCATCTTGATGAACTTGGAGAGCAACCCGGTCCAGCCGTATGATCGAGAGCATGCTCGTGGGGTGACCTTCGTCAACACGGATGGCAGCGATGCCTACTACCGAGAAGTCTCCTTTGATCAATGGGCCCTGGAGGGCTACTACGACCCTGAAGGGGAGCGGGATGTCTACGGATGGTACACCATCGCGTGCAGTGACACCAATAAGGATCTCCCAGCGTGTACGACCTCCTGTGATTGGACCGCGTGGGGCAAGGCCGCTGAAGCGAAAGCCACGGCGGATGGGTTTGTCCGTGCGAACTATCGCGTCGTGATGCACGCCTGGCCCAAGCATAGCGCGTGTGGCTGGTGGGGCCTGGCCTATCTGGATGGGACGGATAGCTACGTGAATGGGGACTACAAGACGCACGTCGTCGTCCACGAACTGGGCCACAACTTCGTCTGGCACCATGCGAGCACTTATCGCTGCACAGATACCAACGGTCAGCCGGTCAGCTTGAGCGGGAACTGCTCCTTCTCCGAGTATGGTGATCCGTTTAGCGTGATGGGGGGCGGCTCCACAAAAGCCACCCACCACGCGAACAACTACCAGAAAGGCGAAATCGGCTGGTTGAGACCAGAGAATACACTTGATGTCACAACGGATGGATTCTATGACATTACCCCGATTGAGCGGGCCTCGACGGGCGTGCAGTCGCTGCGGATTCTGCGGCAGGACCCGAAAGACGGTCGGGACCGCTATTATCTCGAATTCCGTCAGCCGCACGGCGTCTTTGACAACTTCAGTCCCACCGACGCGGTCGTCAACGGCGTCTCAATCCGCATGGGGAAGGACTACGCCGTGGCGGGCGAGCGGCGACCCTTCCTGTGGAGCCACCTGGCTGGCAGCACTATCCGCCGAAGGCGCAGACCACCCTGTGGCCAGGACAGACAGTCACCTGGACACAGTTCAGCGTTACCTCTCCCTACGAAGCGGCCGTGGGTCCCTATGAGTTCACCGAGACTGCGACCAACTTAGAGTTTCCGGAAGCCCAGGACACAGATACAGCCATTTACGAGGTCACAGCTCCCCCACCGCCCTGCCCGATCGAGCGCCCGCGAGTGACGATCATTCCCGACACGCAAACAGGTGCCGCCGGCAGCCAACTGGAGTACCAAATCAAACTGGAGAATCTCAACCCCAAGTGGTGTCCGGACTACACATACGAAGTCGTCCCCACGCTGCCCGGCCCTGGCTGGACGCAGTTTCCAGCCAAGAAAACCATCACACAGAGATCCCAGTCCAGCTCGACAACGAATACCTATATCACCTCTGCGAAGGATGCGGCTCCAGGACAACACCAGTTCACTGAGACGGCCACCAACGTGGATTTCCCAGACGATACCGGAAGCGATGCAGCCATCTACGAAGTGCCTGGCACACCGCCACCACCCCCACCTTGCAACTTAGCGAACCCCACCATTACCATCTCACCCACGAGCCAGGCAGGGGAGCCGGGGACCACGCTGGTCTACTCCCTGGAGCTGCTCAACAACAACTCCGCCGAGTGCGCAGCGGATACCTTCGACGTGCTGCCGACGCTGCCTGGACCAAGCTGGTCGCAAGTGCCAGCGTCACTTTCAGAGACTCTGACCTCAGGGGCGCGTGTGACGCGGAGCGTCAGTATCACCTCTGCTAAGGATGCGGCCCCAGGACTCCAGAACTTCACCGAGACCATGACCAACGTGGATGCGCCGAGTTACCAGGATACGGATACAGCGACGTACGAAGTGCTCAGTCCGCCGCCTCCACCGCCACCGCCATGCATCTTAGCGAATCCGACAATCACTATCGTCCCGTCGAGTCAAGCCGGAGAGGCGGGAGCTGCCCTGACCTACCAGCTCACGCTGGTGAACAACAACTCTGCCGAGTGCGTGGCGGACATCTTCGATGTACTACCGACGCTCCCAGGCCCTGGCTGGACGCAATCGCCCGCCTCCTTAATCGAGACGTTGGTGTCGGGAGAAACGGCAACACGGCAGGTGAGCATCACCTCGCCCACCGATGCCGCCATCGGTCTTCACACCTTCACCGAGACGATAACGAATAGCGATGAGCCAACCTATCAAGACGCGGAGACGGCCACGTATGAGGTGCTCAGTCCACCACCTCCCCCGTGCCTCCTCGCGAATCCGACCATCACGATTTCGCCGCTGAGTCAGGAGGGACCGCCGGGAGGGGCGCTGACTTACACGCTTCAGCTCGTCAACAATAACTCTGCCGAGTGCGCGGCGGATACCTTCGATGTCCTGCCCACCCTGCCCGGTACCGGCTGGACACAAGCACCCACGTCCTTGACGGAGATATTGGCTTCAGGGGCCATGGTGACACGAACGGTGAACCTCACTTCGCCAGCGGATGCGGCTCCAGGGCCTCACGTCTTCACCGAGACCATGACCAACGCGGATGCGCCCGCTTACGCGGATGCGGAGATGGCGACCTACGTGGTACAGGATGCCACGCCACCCACCGTCAAGATCACGGAGCCACCCGACGGCGCGGTCTTGGATTGGGCAGGACTCCACCTGATCCGCGCGGCGGCCTCTGATAATGTCGGCGTGACCAAAGTGGAGTTCTACATCAATGGCAGCCTCCGCTCGACGGATACAGTGGCCCCGTATGAGTACCTCTGGAACCCCAAATACTGGGGCGACGTTGGGACGATGCCCATTGAGGCCAAGGCCTACGACGCCGCTGGGAACCTCGCTTCCGATCGTATCACCGTGATGGTGAAGAAAAGTAAGTCAGGCGGAGGTAGCAAAGGCGGAGGGAAGCCCTGAGCTGAGTTCCTGCACAACAGAGGCGCTTGCGGCATACGTGGCAGTCACTCTCAAGTGGCTGCCACTTGTGTTATAATCAACGCTCATGAAGAAACACACTAGGACTACCACCATCGCCCTCGAGACCCACATTGCCGAAGTGGCGCTGTTTAAACGGGGCAAGGTGCGCGATGTCTACGACCTCGACGAGCACCTACTGATCGTCGCCACCGACCGCATCTCAGCGTTTGACGTCGTGTTACCGACGGGTATCCCGTACAAAGGGGCAGTGCTCACCCAACTCTCGGCCTTCTGGTTCACCCGCATCCAGCAATGGTGTCAGTCACATTTTGTGACGGCCAAGGTGGATGAGATCTTGCAGCGGTATCCGCAGTTGGAGCCGCACCGCGACGTGTTAGCAGGCCGCGCGATGCTGGTGCGCAAAGCCCAGGTGGTGCCGATCGAGTGCGTGGTGCGTGGTTACTTAGCAGGTTCCGGCTGGAAGGAATATCAGCAGGCGCAGGCCGTGTGTGGTGTGACCCTGCCACAGGGGTTGCGCGAAGCGGAGGAACTTCCCGAACCGATCTTTACGCCAGCGACGAAGGAAGAGACCGGTCACGATGTGAACATCAGCGAAGCGGAGATGGCGAAGCGCGTAGGTGCGACGTTGACGCAGACGTTAAAGCGGGTGAGCCTGGCGATGTACACGATGGCGCGCGCGTACGCGCAGTCTCGCGGCATCATCATCGCGGATACGAAGTTTGAGTTTGGACTGTTGGGGAATGAACCGATCGTGGTGGATGAGCTATTGACGCCGGATTCGTCGAGGTTTTGGCCGGTGGAGGACTATACGATAGGCTGCTCACCGGTGAGTTTTGATAAGCAGTTCGTGCGAGATTACTTGGAAGGCTTACACTGGAAGAAAACTCCTCCGGCACCGGCGTTACCGGAAGAGATCAAGCAGAAGACGAGCGCTAAATACCTTCAGGCGTTTCAGCAATTGACCGGCACCTCACTCACCACGCACCTCGGTACCTAACGGCTCAACCGCTCCCCGTGAGAGGAGAGAATTTACTTCTCGCGCTGTTTGGCTGGTGACGTGCGTGGAGCTGCTGTCGGCGAGGATGTCGCGGCATCCTGTGCGTGGCCGCCGAGGCAGTTCGCGTACGAATCCGAGACCGGAAACCCATTGAAGCCTGGGACCCAGAAGGTGACGATGTCTACCGTACCAGAGCCCAACCGCAAGGCGCTGCAGCCCAGGCCCTTGCCCAAGCCGGTCAACGTCCCCACGACGGGCGGTCCGCTTTTGGTTTCCTCGACGATGTTGACGAACGTGTCCATGAAAAATGTCACGACATTGAGTGCGCCCCGGCCCACCATCCCGCCGGCCTTGCGCCCGTAGCGGTCGGATTCCGCCGCCTCGTGGACGCGCGTGCGCATCGCCCACGCCGGCGTCGCGACCAGCATGCACGCCAGTACCACCATCCCCACCGTTCGTTTCATACACCCTCCTTCGTTGTGGTAAACTGTTAAGGACAGTCTATCGTGAGAGCGGCCTGGTGTCAACAGCGATGGGTCAGGGGCTGCAGCCTGGGCAGAGATGTGCTATCATGGGATTGATCTCATATGGGGATGCCCACTAAACCGCCCAGGAAAGGCAAGCCGCCGCGGCAGCTCGCGGTCATTCACCAGCACGGCTGCACCGGCTGCGAGGTGTGCATCGTCGTGTGCCCGGTGGATTGCATCGAGATTGTGCCAGGGGTGGAGTATCATGCGGGCTACATGAAGTTGGTCGAGGTGGACTACGACCGCTGCATTGGCTGCACCCTCTGCGCCCAAGTCTGCCCGTGGGACACCATCACCATGTATCCGCAGGAGGAGGGACTCAAGGTCGCACCGTCACAGACTATGCGCAGCATTGTTCCTGGACAAAAGGCCGCAGCGCCTGTGCCGCTTGCACAAGCGCCGATGTCCTCGCCATCCTGATTGACGTCGAGATGCCTCTCCAGTATCATGGACGTGTCATTCCGCCGCAAGTCAGCCCACACATTCTGTGCCGGGATAGCTCAGGTAGTAGAGCGCGGGTCTGAAAAACCCGGCGTCCCCAGTGCAAGTCTGGGTCCCGGCACTTTCTTTTTGGCATCCACGGTGGCACGGGGGACGCCAAGGGGAGTTTGAGGGGAACTACTTCCCCTCAAAAGATGCTTCCCTGTAGGAAGGGGAGATAGCGAGCCTAGAGTCCGTTCGTACGTCGGCGAGCGCCAGAGGGGAAACCCGTGGTTGCCCCTCTGGGGAGGACCGAGCGTCAGCGAGGGACGACGCGTCGCCCAGTGCCAGTTTGGGTCCCGGCACCATTGTTGTCATGACAGCCACGACCATGCGTCTCTATGGAAAACGGCCGGTCGCTGAGCGGTTGCGAGCCGCTCCTGCGACCATGCAACATATTTATCTTGAAGAGCAGGGCGACACGTCCGAGATCGCAGCACTCGCGCACGCGGCTGGACGTCGTGTCACCATACTGGCGCACACGGCGTTTGCCAAACGTGTCGGTGCGGTGCATGCGCAAGGGGTATTGGCCGAGGTCGAGCCCTTTCAATACGCGGATCTGGACACGCTCCTTGAGCGCACGCCACCGCTCACCGTCTTGTTCCTCGACCGCGTGACCGACCCCCAGAACGTCGGCAATATCCTGCGGACGATGGCGTGCCTCGGCGGTGTCGGTCTTGTGCTCCCCAAACACGACTCAGCCGAGATCAATGAGACGGTGCTGCGCGTGGCCTGCGGCGGTGAGAATTATGTCCCCGTGGCCCGGGTGACGAATCTTGTGCAGGCGACAGAACGCGCCAAGCGGGCACGCTACTGGATCGCTGGCGCGGTGAGCGATGGCGGAACACCCTTAGCCGAGGTCCAGTGGCCCGCACCGCTCGGCCTTGTGGTCGGTGCTGAAGGGAGCGGGATTCGTCCAGGGTTAGCCAAGCATCTGGAGTTGACTGTCACGTTACCGCTACGAGGTGCCGCGCTGTCTTTGAATGTGGCGACCGCTGCCGCGCTCGTGGTCTATGAAGTGCAACGCGCACGCGATCATGCGTAAGCCAATGCCCAAACGCCCACGTCTACCCGCAGTGCGTACGGCCATCCTCAATCTCCTCGCCGAGACTGGCATGTTAAAGTCGGTCCGACGGAGCGGCTGGTGGATGATCGGGATACGCGATGGCGAAAGCGTCGCTGAGCACTCCTTCCGCACGGCGGTGCTGGGCTATGTGCTGGCGACGATGGAACATGTCAATCCGCACCCGGTGGTCATGATGGGATTACTGAACGACTTGCACGAAGCCCGCATTAACGATCTGCACAAAGTTGGTCACCGGTATCTCGATTTTCGCGCCGGGGAACAAGCGGCGTCACGTGAGCAGTTGGCCGCGCTGCCACCGACGCTGCACCAGGCATTCACTCGCTGGGCTACCGAACTCCGAGAACAACGCACACGGGCGAGCCGCATTGCCCGCGATGCGGATCTGTTGGAGTGCATGATCCAGGGAAAGGAATACGCCGATCAAGGCCATCCGCGCGCGATGGAGTGGGTCACGCGTCCGGCGCGCCTCCTCAAGACGAGGAGTGCCCAAGCGCTCGCGCGTCAGCTCCGCACGTGGCCCAGCGATGCGTGGTGGCAGTCGTTGGTGACGTTAGAGCGATGAGTGCGCGCACAGACCGGACCAGTACACCGTGACTGAGCAACCGAAAAGAGCAGACATGACAGAACCAACCCGTCCACCCGACTCCGCCTTTGCCACCTTGGGCCTGCGGCAGGAGCTGTTACGTGGCATCCACGAGTTAGGCTTTATCCGGCCCACACCCATTCAGGAGCAGGCGATCCCGCCGATTCTCGAGGGGCGCGATGTCATCGGCATTGCGCAAACCGGCACCGGTAAAACCGCCGCCTTTGTCTTGCCGATTTTGGACCGCTTGCTACGCGGGACGAGCGGCCCGCATGTACGCGCACTCCTGATCAGCCCCACACGCGAGCTCGCGCTCCAATCCATCGAACACATGAAGGCCCTCTCGCGCTATGTGCCGCTCAAAGGCGCGGCGATTTTCGGCGGAGTCCCGATGCCACCGCAAATTTCGGCGCTGGCCCGTGGCGTGGACATTATTTCGGCGACCCCTGGACGCCTGCTGGATCATGTGTATTCAGGACGGATTGATTTTGGCGCGCTGAATGTGTTCGTCCTCGATGAAGTGGACCGCATGCTGGACATGGGATTCCTGCCGGATGTCCGCCAGATCATCTCGCTCCTGCCGCGCAAACGGCAAAATCTCGTGTTTTCAGCGACGCTGCCTCCGGAGATCGTCGGGCTGGTGCATGAGATTCTGCACGATCCCGTGACGATCCGCATTGTGCCGCGCACCACAGCCGCGGTGGGCATTCGGCACGCCATCTACCCCGTCCCGCGACATCGGAAGGCGGATTTCCTGCTGGAGTTACTGCGGGGGAGCGAGATGACGTCCGTCTTGGTCTTCACGCGCACCAAACACATGGCGGATCGCCTGACGCGCATTCTCAAACAGCGTAACATCCGCGTCTCGGTGCTGCACGGGGGCCGTAGTCAGAGTCAGCGGCTGCATGCGCTCGACCAGTTTCGCCGGCGGCGCAGCCAGGTCATGTTGGCGACGGATATCGCTGCCCGCGGTATTGATATTGAGGACATCACCCATGTCATTAATTACGACGTCCCGGCCACCCCGGAAGACTATGTGCACCGCATCGGGCGCACAGCCCGGGTGGATGCGACGGGGGATGCCTTCACGTTGGTGGATCGCGATGAGGAGCCGCAAATTCGGGCAATCGAGAAGACCTTGCAGCGGACGCTGCCGCGTATCACTCTTCCGCACTTCAACTACCACGCGCCACCACCACACGCACCCGCCCATCGTCCAGGCCGACCACATCACGGCCAGCGTCGCTTCCACCGACGCTGACGCTGAATGCACGATCGCCTGCCGTCTGGGGGACGAGCCGGTGAGGATACAGTGCAACCCACCACACGACAACTCCAGATGACCGATGGGACGGCGATTGCGGTGGATTACTATGCCGCTGGACGCGATCGCCTCGTTGTCCTCTGCCCAGGATTCCTCCAGGAGCGCAAGTCCCCTCGTTTTCGTGAACTCGCTGGCGTACTCAGCGAGCACTTCGACGTGGCAATCCTCGATTTCCGCGGCACCGGTGATTCGAGTGGACACTTTACCTATGGCGCGGCTGAGCCGGACGACCTGCACGCCGTCCTCGCCGATGCGAAGACGCAATGGGGAGCAATTGGCGTGGTGGGGTGTTCGTTAGGCGCAGCGACGGCGATTGTGGAACTCGCCCGGCATCACGACGCGCAGAGTCTCGTTGCGGTCAGCGCGCCCATGGCCTTTGAGGAGATCGAGAATCGTTGGTGGACGTGGCGGTCGCTGACGGCAGGATGGCACAATGCAGGGCGGTGGTGGCGTTTTCGCTCAGGAGGACTGTGGTGGCCGAAAGTTGCCCCGCAAGATATCGTGGATCAGCTCGCGCCGATTCCGGTCTTGTTCATCCATGGCACGAACGATCCGATCGTGTATCCTCGCCATAGCGAGCGGCTCTACGCGCTCGCGCGTGAGCCCAAACGCCTCGAACTCATCCCAGGTGGGACGCACGCCGAAGAACTCTGGCGCCACGTTCCCCAACAATGCTTGCCTCTCGTCGTCGAGTGGTTTCAGCAAACGTTATGAATGGTAGCAACGACCAGATCAATGAACACATCATTGCTCACTGAAGATATCACTAAGGATGGCAGCTATCGGCTAAGCTACCAGTATAGCTGGCAGTTTTCTGCGCATCGTGTTGTACCATGGGCCAGCCAATAGTACCGGAGACCCTTGTGTTAGAGGTAGAGGCCGGCTATAATGAGGAGCACATTTGACAAGCCGACGTAGCTCAGTGGTAGAGCAGCCTCGTCCCAATGGGCGGGACGGGTCGCTCCGATGGTGGCCCTCCAAGCCGACGTAGCTCAGTGGTAGAGCAGCTGTTTCGTACGGGGTGGGTCGCTCCGACGGCAGCCTTGAAGCCGACGTAGCTCAGTGGTAGAGCAGCTGTTTCGTAAACAGCGGGTCGGAGGTTCAATTCCTCTCGTCGGCTCGATGGCTGCCGTCGGAGTCGTCGGCTCTCTTGTGATGTCGAGGAGGTAGTATGGGAGGAGGAGTGGTTGAGCTAACCGATCAGTCGTTTCAGCAGGAGGTCATCCAGCGCGGGCAGCCAGCGCTGGTGGATTTTTGGGCGGTGTGGTGTGGGCCGTGCCGGATGGTGGCTCCGATCGTAGAAGAAGTCGCCGGCCAGTATGCCGGCAAAATCACCGTCGGCAAACTCAACGTGGACGACCACATCCAAGCCGCCACGCAATTCCGCGTGATGAATATCCCGACGCTCATCTTCTTCAACGGGGGCAAAGAGGTGGACCGCGTCGTAGGTGTGGCTCCCAAGCAAGACCTGATCAAAAAGTGTGAGCAGCTCCTCGCTGGTTAGCTCTTCGTCTTGCGTCTGGCGTCTTGCGGCATCGAATGGCGTTTCGTCAAGCGTCCGTCGTCTCACGTCGGACGCCAGACGACGGACGATACGGTCAATCGCTGGACGCCAGACGCCAGACGCATGACGCTGAACGGTAGGGGCCGGCGATGAGACGCACCAAGAATGACAGACCGCGGCTCGCAGTTTTCTGCTCTGGCCACGGGACCAATCTCCAAGCCCTCATCCACGCGGCACGGCGTGGACGTCTCCGCGCGCGCATCGCGCTCGTCGTCAGCGATCAGCCGCGCGCCTACGCGTTGACGCGCGCCCGACGGTACGGCATTCCCACCGTCGTCGTCCCGCGTGCCGAATCTCCCACCCGCGCCGCATTTGAACGCACCATCCGTTACACACTCGCGGCCCACCGTATCCGGTACATTGCCCTCGCGGGCTTCATGCGGATTCTCTCGCCCGCGTTTGTGCGCGCCTATCGCGGACGCATCCTCAACATCCATCCCGCGCTCCTGCCCGCATTTCCCGGCGCGCATGCGGTGCGCGATACGCTTCGCGCTGGCGCCAAGGTGACAGGCGTCACCGTCCATGTTGTGGACGCCGGCGTGGATACCGGACCGATCATCTTGCAGGAAACGCTGCCCATCCGTCGAGGAGAGACGGAATCCGCCCTCCTCCAGCGCATCCATCGCCTCGAACATCGGCTCTATCCGCAAGCCCTCCACTACCTGGTGACAGGCAGACTGCGCCTCCGCGGTCGTCGCGTCATCATGCGATAACAGACGCCAGACATCAGACACGAGCCACTCACCGTGTTGCCTGTGGGGTCTCCAGTCTACCGTTAGCGGGGGACGTAGAACGTCGCTAGTTCGTCGGGGGTGAGTTCGCGCGTCTGGAGGGTGGAGAGATCCGTGAAGGCGACGGTACGGTAATCGTCAAAGCGGTACTCGCGGAGCACACGCGCCACCAAGCGGAAGATCTCCGCTGGCCACGTGGTATCATCGCTCTCCTCGGCGGCGCGGCGCGAGAAGAGCCAGCGAAATGCCCGCTCCTCAAACCAGCCGGCGCAGTCCTCCACGCCCCAGCGTGCCAGCGCCGACTTCTCGTCGAACGCCATCGCTTTCAGGCGCAACGCGAGTTGCACGGCGAGGAATTCTCCCAACGCCACCTCCCGGTCCATCCACGGATCGCTCATCGCCTGCTGATCGCCACTGAGCTTGAGGTCCTGGATGCGCCGATCGAAGAACTCCACTTCAGCCAACGCCTGCGCGTAGAGTCGTCGGACATCGTCGAGGTAAGTGACGTAGCGCAACTCCGAGCCCGCAAACTCCGGATCGAACAGGCGCAGGACGTAGAACTGGAAGAGCGGCTGGGTGCTCAAACTGATGTGCGTCGTGATCTGGAGGAGATCGCCGATCTTGAGCATGTCCTCGTGGACCATGGCACCGCTCAGCGAAAGGCGTTGCAACAGTCCGGGCAATTCCATCGTGGCGTAGAGCGTGTCACCGAGGATGCGGGTTGTGACGTCCAGGTGATACTTGTCGCGGCAGACGGTGTGGATGCGGTCGAGGGCTTGGCTGTGTGTGTACGGCAATCCCAGGTGACAACGCAGACCGACGGATGCTACGAGGATGAGGGCGAGCAGTCGCGCCCACGCAGTGCGGGCCATTTCAGGAGGCGGTGGTTGTCGGAGGTGGTGCGGTTGCAGTCGTTGGGGGACGTTGCGGTCGAGCCTTGCCGGCCTCCACAAAGATCTGCTCGATCTCGTCGTACTCGAGTTCCTCTTTCTGCAGCAGTTCCTGCGCAAACCGATGGAGCAAGGCTTCCTCTTTTTTGAGGAGCGTCTCCACATCGTGGAGGCACTCATTCAAAATCCGATGAGTCTCCTGATTCAGACGCTCCTTCGTCTGATCAGAGAGTCGGTCCCCGCTGGCGGTCCCACGGAACGCCCAACTCTCGAGGAGCGAGGTGTAGTCGCCGATGAAACCGTTCGTGCCCATCCCGAACCGCCACACCATCTCCGAGGCCTGCGCCATGGCGTTGCGAAAATCGGTCGCGACACCGTCGGAGGTGACACCGAACGTGAGCTTCTCCGACGCGTAGCCGCCGAGGGCCACTTTGATGTTGGCCAAAATGCGGTCGCGGTTCGAGGTATAGAGTTCTTCACGCGGTTGATGGTAGACGACGCCGAGGGCGTCCCGTCGGGAAATGATGGACGCCTTGAAGACATCATCGGTCGGATGCAAGATGTAGGCCGCGATCAAGTGGCCCGACTCGTGGTAGGCAACGCGTCGGCGTTCCTCCTCGCTTAATTTCCGTCGGTGTTTGAACCCGAGCTCCAGCCGCTCGAGGGCTTCGGAGAGATCTTTGAAGGTGACCAGCTCGCGTTTGTAGCGCGCGGCAATGAGCGCCGCCTCTTTGATGATGCTCTCGACGTCAGCCGGCGATTTCCAGACGGTCCGACGGGCGAGCCGCGCCACATCAATCGTCGCCTCGTGCTGCACTTTCTTGAGGTAGTAGGCGAAGAGCTTCTCGCGATCCTCCAGGCCGGGAAAATCCACGTAGATCTTGCGGTCAAAGCGACCGGGCCGCAGCAGCGCTTGGTCCAGGGTACGCTCGCTGGCGTTCGTGGCGCCGATGACTAAAATATTGGATTCTTTCGAGGTCAAACCGTCCAGTTCCACCAGCAGTTGATTGACGGTGTTGTTCGCTTCCGAGCGCGCGCCGAACCCTAAGTCCTGCGTCCGCTGTTGGCCCACCGCATCCAGCTCATCAATGAAAATGATGCAGCCGCCGTCCGCTTCCGCCATCTGCCGCGCCTGTTTGAACAGTTTGCGCACGCGACTCGGCCCCACGCCCACGAAAATCTCCACGAATTCGCTGCCGGAAATGGAGAGGAAAGGGACCCCAGTTTCGGTGGCGATCGCTTTGGCGAGGTACGTCTTCCCGCAGCCGGGCGGCCCGATCAGCAGAATGCCGCGGAGGATCGAACCACCGATCCGCTTCAAGAGCGCGCGCTCTTTGAGGAGTTGGACCACTTCCCACGCCTCGAGCTTGGCTTCCTCCATGCCGATCACATCGTCCCAGCGGACGTTGACACGATTGCGGCGGATTTTCGATTTGGAGAACTTCATGAACCCGCCGCCAAACATCAACCAGTAATAACCCAGGATGAAGACGCCGCCGCTGATGACCGACCAGAAGGGGACCAGGCTCAACTGGGTGAGGTACCCCAGCTTCTGGTAGTAGTCGAGGCGGGGATAGATAACCCACGGCAGGGCCACGGTAAAAAGCAGGATGGTGAGGGGGATGACGGTGAGCACGATGAAGATCCCACCGACATACCACACCCACCGTTGCCGGAAGTGTGTCTTAATCTTGCGCCACGCCATCAGTTACGTTGCTCCTGTCGCATCTCTAGTATAGCACACTCTAGCACATATCGCGCGGCCCGTCAATCGCTGCTTTCCGACGGAGCGTCACCCTTGCAATTTGCCCTAACCCTGCTATAATGCAAGAGATGCCAGCACGTATCCGTTCGATCACCGCTCGCGAAATCCTGGATTCCCGCGGGACGCCCACGATCGAGGTGGACGTCGCCCTCGCGAATGGACTCATCGGCCGAGCCGCTGTGCCGAGCGGGGCGTCCACCGGCGAGCACGAGGCGCTGGAACTGCGCGACGGCGAGCCGCGCCGCTACCTAGGCAAGGGCGTGCGCCAGGCGGTGGAGCATGTGCGGAAGGTCATCGCGCCAGCCTTGCGGCGCGCGAAGGCCACCGACCAGCAGGCCATTGATGCGCGGCTCGTGGCACTTGACGGGACACCCAACAAGTCGCGCCTCGGCGCGAACGCATTGCTCGGCGTCTCGCTCGCGTGCGCGAAAGCCGCTGCGCTCGCCGCGAAGCAACCCCTCTATCGCTACCTCGGTGGTCCCAAGGCCCACGTGCTGCCCATTCCTCAGATGAACGTGATCAACGGAGGCCTGCACGCGGACAACAATCTCGACATCCAAGAATTCATGCTCATGCCGATCGGCGCGAAACGCTTTAGCGAGGCCCTGCGCTACGGCGCGGAGACGTTTTACCAACTCAAGGCGATTCTGAAAAGTCGCCGGCTCGTGACCGCCGTGGGTGACGAAGGCGGATTCGCCCCGTCGCTGCCGTCGAATGAAGCCGCGATCGAACTCCTCCTGGAGGCCATCCAGCGCGCCGGGTTGAAACCCGGCAAAGATATGGTGCTGGCGTTAGACGTTGCCTCGAGCGCCTTCTACAAAGGTGGCCACTACTTCTGGGGGAGACCGAACGCCGAACGCCGCACGCCGAACGAGCTCATTGAAACTTACCGACAGTGGATGACCACCTACCCGCTCGTCTCGATCGAGGACGGCTTGGCCGAGGACGACTGGGCTGGCTGGCGGCGGTTGACGGACACCATCGGGACGCGATGCCAACTCGTCGGGGACGACCTCTTCGTCACCCGCGTCGAGCGACTGCGCCGCGGGATTGCGGAGCACACGGCGAATGCCATTCTCATCAAACTCAACCAAATTGGGACGCTGACGGAAACGTTGGCCACGATGCACGTGGCAACGCAGCACGGCTATCGCACCATCGTCTCGCACCGTTCCGGCGAGACCGAAGATACGACGATCGCGCACTTGGCGGTGGCGACGAACGCAGGGCAAATTAAGACGGGCTCACTCTCACGCACCGATCGGCTGGCGAAGTATAACGAACTCTTGCGCATCGAAGAGCAGTTGGGCCGGCGCGCGCTCTACGCGGGGACGACATGGCGACGCTCCTGAAATCGCTGGCCCGTCTCCGCCGGCGGGAGGTCTTGCTCCTCACGTGCGGCCTCCTCCTCGGGATGCTACTCCTACCGGAATGGGTCACCTCGCGGCGGTTGAGTCAACAACTGCGTGACACCGATGAGGAAATCAGTCGGCTGGACGTGTTGCGGGTAACCTTGACTGACGAGCGCGCCCGGTTGCTCAACGACCCCACCTACGTTGAGCGGGTGGCTCGTGAGGAATTCCGCTCAACACGCCAAGGAGAAATCCTGCTGGAGTTCGACGAACCCCCAGACGACAACGCGGTGTCGCCGTAACACGCCACGGTTGACGGCGGGATTCCTTCGTGTTATACTTTCTCTGAAGACCCACACCAACTGTCGGCGTTCTGTGATACGTCTGATCTCATACCGCGGGGTGGAGCAGCCTGGTAGCTCGCAAGGCTCAACGTGGGCCGCTCAGTCGGTGAACGGCTGAGAACAATAACCCGTCAAATTCGGTGAAGCCTTCTCCTCATGGTAACACCGAGCCAAGTCCCCGCCACAGTTCGTTGGCGGGGGAAGGTGTAGAGACTAGACGGCGGGCATCCGCCACAGTTCGTTGGCGGATGAAGGTATAGTCCAGACCACAAATCTGCCTGAGGCAGAGCAGCGAAAGCTGTAGTGGGACGCATAACCTTGAGGTCGTCGGTTCAAATCCGACCCCCGCAATTCTTCTAGAACGCAGGATGGTTTGGTGGGCGGGTCCGCCACGCGCTGTGGCGGAACATCCAACCCCCGCAATGTCTGCTTCGCGATCATGCACGAGGAGGTGATTCATGGGTAAAATCTTGCGCTGCCGCGACGTCGGCGTGAACTGCGACACCGAGATTCGCGGTCAGAATGAACAGGAAATCCTGCAGAAAGCGGCTGAGCACGCCAAGACCTGCCACACCGGTGTGCAACTGACGCCCCAGCTTCAAGCCAAACTCAAGACCCTCATCACAGACGACAGCGGGCGCTGCTGTAGCTAATCTTCCCACGCATCGGAGTGGCCGTGTATGACGTGGCCATCGTCGGCGGAGGGATCATCGGGCTGGCGACGGCACGCGCACGGGTGCAGCGCTTTCCCCACCGACGGCTCCTGCTCCTCGAGAAAGAATCCCGCCTGGCCGCGCATCAGACCGGACGCAATAGCGGCGTCATCCATTCCGGCATCTACTACCGTCCTGGCTCGCTGAAGGCGACCCTGTGTGTTGAGGGCGCGCGCCGCCTCACAGCGTTCTGCGAGGCGCGCGGCATTCCGCATCAGCGCGTCGGCAAAGTCATCGTTGCCGTCGCTGATGAAGAACTCCCACGGCTGGAAGCACTCTACGAGCGGGGCCACAGCCATGGTATCCCAGGGCTCACGCGCATCGGCCCGGAGCGTCTGCGGGAACTCGAGCCGTACGTGTACGGGCTCACAGCGCTGTATCTGCCGCAGGTCGCGATTGTGGATTTTACCGTCGTGGCACAGGCGATGGCGCGGGACATTACCGATGCGAAGGGCACGATCCTGACCGCTGCGCGTGTGACGCGCATCCAACGGAACGCCTCTGCCTGGTGGCTCCAGACCACGCACGGTCGCCAGGAGGCGCGTTTCCTGGTGAACTGCGGCGGGCTCCATGCCGATCGCATCGCGTACGTGGCCGGTGATCGTACCCCAGTGCGGATTGTGCCGTTTCGCGGTGAGTACTACACTGTGCGTCCCGAACGCCGTCAGCGGGTCAACGGCCTCGTCTACCCCGTCCCTGATCCGGCGCTACCATTCCTCGGCGTCCACTTCACCAAGATGCGCAGCGGAGGACTCCACGTCGGACCCACTGCCATCCTGGCCCTCAAGCGTGAAGGCTATGCGCGATACGACGTCTCCTTGCGTGATTGCGTTGACTTCGTGACCCACCCTGGTTTCTGGCGGATGGCCCGGCGGTACTGGACGGTGGGCGTGGGCGAGTGGCTGCGCTCGTGGAACCGGCAGGCCTTTGTGCGGGCCGCGCAACGGTTAGTGCCGTCGCTGCGAGCGAGTGATCTCATCCCCAGTCCCGCGGGCGTGCGGGCACAGGCGGTAGGAACGGACGGCTCGCTCCTGGATGACGTTGGGCTGCGCGAATCCAACGGAGCACTCCACGTCTACAACGCGCCCTCACCGGCGGCCACCGCCTCGCTCGCGATCGGCGAGACCATCGTCGAGCGCATCAGCGCGTGGTTCAACTAGGAGAGCGGCCAATGCGTGAGATCGTGCATCCACACATTCAAAACTATCTTGAGCAACTCACGCCGGCGAGTGAGACGGTGTTGCAGGAGATGGAGGAGCGCGCTGCGCGAGAGGCGTTTCCCATCGTGGGGCCGCTGGTGGGGCGGTTACTGGCGGTGCTGGCGCGAGCGATCAACGCCACGCGCATCTTCGAGATGGGCTCGGGGTTTGGCTACTCGGGCTTGTGGTTCGCGTCCGCCTTGCCCGCCGAGGGGCAGATCGTCTTGACGGATACCACTGCGGAGCGCGCGCAGCAAGCGCGTGACTATTTTGCGCGGGCACAGCAGGTGCAGAAACTCACCACCCTCATCGGTGATGCGGTCGAGCTCATCACGCAGCAATCGGGACTGTTCGATCTCATCTTTTTGGATGCGGACAAGGAGCGCTATCCGCTCGCATTCCAACGCGCCTTGCCGAAGTTGAAGGTGGGCGGGCTCTTCATTGCGGATAACATCCTGTGGTCTGGCGAGGTCACACGACCCACACGCGATCCCGAGACGGTGGGCCTCCAACAGTTTGGCCGACTCCTCTACACCACCCCGCATCTCCTCTCGACCATTCTGCCACTCCGCGACGGCGTCTCCATCTCAGTCAAGACCGCGTGAAGGAGTCGTCGTCTCTTCGAAGTAGCGCTCAGGCGCTTGCAGCGCCGCATCCATTCGTTGGTAAAACTGTTGCCGCGTCTTGGCCTTCACGCGCCCAGCGATGTGTCCGACCGCTGCACCGGCGATGGATCCCAACGGCATCGGTACGTAGCTCCCGACGTAGGTGCCATACGCTGGCCAGAGTGTGCGGTAGGCGCGAAATTCCGTCTCCCGATCCTCGAGGGCAATCAGATGGTTGATGGCGTGTTCGGTCGCGACTTTTTCTTGATACAAGTCCATCAACGGCACCAGGCGCAGCAGTGCATACGTGCCCTTGTACGGGAAGTTCGCAAAATCGTAGGCATGGCCGGCCTCGTGCAGCGCGATCGTCGGGTTATCCGAGTAGAGGTGGACGGTGTTCGTGTAGGGATTGTAGTAATCGCCCCACGGAAACACACGGCCCGGCAGGAGCACATCAGAGAGGAGCGTGACCGGCAATCCGATGAGTACGCGATAGGGCCAGGCGACGTGGCGGTTCTTCACCAGCGCCCGCAGATCCTCGAACGGCGCATACTGGTTCAGACGATAGATCGTGTCCTCAAACGCGGGGAGCCGCTTCGCCTCGAGATACGTGATGAGCGTGGTCTCCGTCGCCTCGGAGATCGCGTGGCTGTTAAAGTCCCAATCCCACAGGATGAGTTTGCCCGGCAACGACAGGACGTTACCGAGGACGTCAATCGGTGGGACGGCAGCGCCACGCGTGAGTTGTGGATGCGGCCCGTAGCCGACATACGGTGTCGTCGTCGCACAGCCGATCGCGAGCCCGCTCGCCAACCACAGCGCCAGGAACCGTTTCACGGCGCACCGCTCCGCATGAGGTCCTTACTCCGCTGGCGGTGACGATGGCGTCGGTGGCGGCAGCGAATAGCTCGGTCGAGCGGAGGCAGGCGGTTGCGATGGCGCGGGCTGGACTTCAGCAGACGTGGACTCCTCCGTCGGAGGAGCCGCCGGTGAAGTCACCGACACCTGCGGCAGTGGCAACTGAGATGGCGGTGGCGCCGTGGGAGGAGCCACCTCAGATGTGGCAGGCATCGGCGCTGGAGCGGGAGGAGCCATCTCTGAGGCTGGCGGTGCCAGCGGCTCTGTTGGTGTAGGAGGCGGTGGCGGAGGCGGTCGCTGGGTATAGGCGCTCGCAAGCGCCAGCGCAATCTTGCTGGAGACGTAGTCGCTGACTTTACGCTCCACCGCATCCAGGATCAGCGGCGTGATGTCCTCATCATATCGCGTAAAGACAATCCCGCCGATGAAGGCGATGACAGTATACCCCCCGACCCAACCACCAGCTTCTGTCCATGTCCTGCCCATGTCGGCGTGGCGAATGTTTAAATCCATGGGCACGGAAAGCCGCGGCAGTCGCTCGCCGGTGAACGTATCCATCATGTCAGCGTCGAATCCCAAGAGGACGCGATAGTTGTACCCGTGCCACGCCGGCGTCCAGATCAGAAACCCCGGCCAGTTAATCAGGAAATTCCACCCGCTGCCACGGAACTCACTTGACGTAGACAGCTTAACCGTGAAGTCCACCGCCTGGAGGTGCTCCTTGCGTGGAAAGAAGGGGTAGGTGACCTTGAAGCCATCGCGTTTCAAGGTATTGGCGATGGCGAGCACGAGCCGCTCCTCTTCCGGCGTGGTCGTCGAGGCGGTCAGGCCGACCGCGATGTCTTCGACACGCGAGCTGATGAAGGCCGGTTTGTAGAGACTGATGTTTTTGATATCCAGCGCATGGGCACAGCTGGAGCTCAGCAACGCGGCGAGCAGCAACCACATCAAGCGCGGGCTCAGTAGGCCTCGTCGGTCCTGTAGGTACGTCATGGTGTGACTCCTCCTGTCGTTTCGTGATGGGCCGCGCGCAGAGTCTGGGTGAGATCATCGAGGATCCCACGCAGATCTTCGCGGATCAACTGTTCCGAATCGCCACCCATGATATCCAGTACCGCTGCGCCACGCCGTCGGTCGGCAAATTCCACGAAGGACGTTCCCATCGCTGGGTCAATGAGTCGTCCGCGCAGTTCGATGAAGGTGTTGCCGGCTCCGAACTCGCCAAACCACCACCGTTGCACCTGATCGCCGTGCGTGAGTTCCGTGAACTGGGTGTCGAGCACCAGCACCCGCGCGTGGGCCGCGACCTCCGCCGGGTCCGTCGTCACCTGCGGCACGAGGCGCAGGACCTGGACATGTTCCCGGAGCCGCTGCTGGAACTCCTCGTCCAGATGGCGCAGGTAGAAATGGCGCGGCCGCGGCGACGGCAACTCCGGCTTGGCGACAAGCAGCGCATCATACTCCTGGGGACGGAACGCCGGATCCCAATAGAACAGATCCAACCCTGCACGCGCCTGCATCAGCGACGCATGCTGAAACCAGCCGGACGTCACCTGCGGCGCCGTCGTCACACAACCAGCGAGGAGCAGGACACTGCCCACGCAGGCAAGCAGCCCTTGGGCGGTAGGCGGCTGAGCGCTCACATCTCTGTGCCTCATATGGGGACACTTCAGTGTAGCTTAACCGGCCGTCTGTGTAGCACATATTTTCTTGCGGGCCTTCGGCATCGAGATGAGCTGGCCGGTGGCGCGGGTGATTCATGAAATAGTCCTCCTGGTAAGTGCTTCTTGAAGAGCCTGGGTGTATCCGTTAGCCGTTGCTGCCCAGTTGAGGCCGCCTCCTCTTCTCACGGAGCTAACTCTTTCAGAATGCTCGCCAGCACGCTGCGGACGTCGCCGTTGACATCGAGCGGATCGCCGGAGGAGGTGAGGCGGTTCCACCAGAGCACCTCACCGGTGGTGGGTTCCACCACTAACGCGCTGGCGATGAAGTGGTGGCCGCGCTGCGGATTCGGCACCAGCATCGCGAAGCCTAACGTCGCCACCAGCGTCACCACCGCCCACAGCGTCTGCAGGCCCATCCGTTTCGCGTAACTGCCAGTGCGCTCCTTGCTGCCGGTAATGATCAGCCAGAGCCACGCCTCAGGCTCGACCCCCAGCACCTGCGGCAGGGCACGCACGGACTCGCCCACGCTCACCGCCAGCGGTGGCCCCAAACCATTGTAGAGCCGGTTGGCGACGAGGATGTTCGCGTCTACCAGACTGTTGATGGCGAAGTCCAGGCTGGAACGGCGTGTGTCATCAAGGGTGCCGTGCTGCACCAGGACTTGGTAGACTTGCGGTTGATTGAGGAGCGTAAACGACTTGTCGCGGAGCAGTGCCTGGACGAGGTGCGTCAACTGGCCGTAGCGTTGCGCCGTTTCCTGCTGAAACGCTTGGATGTGCTGCGGCATCGTGGCATGCGTCTGCACTTCGTAGAAGAGTGGCACGACACCGAGACGCTGCCGTGGCTGCGTGCGCCACTCCTGCCGCACCAGCGGCTGCGGCCCAGCACAACTGGCCACCACCACGCTGGCGCAGAGGCAGGCCACCAGCCCTCGCCACCGCTGAGGCTGAGCATGGAGCGCTGTGCGCCTCACGTCAGAGGATGTCAGGGCCACTTAGCGGGTCGTTTCGGTGACGCAGCGTTTCTTGTCGTGCAACGCGCTCGGCGTCGAGATGAGCTGGCCGGTGGCGCGGTCGAAGACGAGCTGGTCGCGGTGCACCACGATCGGGCGCATCGCGCGCCAGCGGCCGTTGGCGTGGCGGCGCACCACCTCGACCTCCCGCTCGCGCAGGACCGCATGGCGCGGGGTCAAGTGCACGTGGTAGGTTCGCTGCCGCTGGAACTCGACTTGCGCGCACTCGCCGTTGGTGCAGCCAAGACTGGCTTGCAACGTGCCGGCGCGCAGCATTCGTAGCAGCGCGTGTCTGAACTCGGGGTGTCGTGTGTCCATCGGGACCTCCTTGCCCACAGGATCGTGGGGTTGGCCCCTTCGGTAGCCCAGCCATCCTGCGAAGCGCTGCGTCGCTGAAGCGATGCAGAGCGAAGAAGGACCCCTGGCTTTGCGGCCCCTGCTTACGCAGGGTGTGCGTTTTCGGAGAGCTTCTACAACCATACCACATATATTTCAATTTGTCAAATTTATTTACAAAAGGTAATTAATTTATAGGATGTATAGTATGTTACATATTATATTTATTTAAGTTACATCAATCATGAAAATTATTTACTTTTCGAAGAAAACTATTGACAAATAGTAATTCTCTGGGGCATACTTGACAACGAGGCTGCTCTGACACCGGGCCTCTTGAGTGGTTCAACGTGAAGCGTACGGCGTCCCGCGAAGAGGCGTTTCGTCTGTAACGTCTGACGTCCAACGTAGGACGATACGCCTCTCGTTGCCGCCAGACGCTGGACGCTCAACGAAAGTGGCGCGCCAGGCAGGAGTTGGCGCCCTGCGCTCCCCCGACGGGTGGCGGCCGGAGGGCTCCCCACCGAGGAGCGGAGTTGTCGGGCGAAGTCCCGACCGAGCACCGCAGGCGGGGAAACCGGCCGACAGGACCCGTCGGGGTCGCTCC
>Ga0209399_10000357_pt1 | contig 28063 bp, 24 predicted proteins | sample OV2TP3_FD_184130 | JGI IMG/M metagenome (GOLD analysis project Ga0209399, IMG submission 184130) | Hot spring microbial communities from Beatty, Nevada to study Microbial Dark Matter (Phase II) - OV2 TP3 (SPAdes) (version 3) | ecosystem: Environmental > Aquatic > Thermal springs > Hot (42-90C) ... | reverse complement strand
TTTCGGTCAGCCGCCTGCGGTGCGCCGGTGACGGAGAACTGGATTTGCTTCAGCAGGCGGTCGATGCGGTCGACCCGCACGCGAATGCGGTCGCCGAGGCGGAAGGCCGGGGCGTCCTTCACCTGGCTGCGGCGGCCCGGAGCTATCGAACGCGTGGGCTCGCGGAAGAAGTAGTCGGCCCGAGGGTCAAGCGACTCCAGCGGCACGAAGCCTTCGACGAACATCTCCAGCAGCTCGACCCAGAAGCCGAACTTGGCCACGCTGATGACCAGGCCGTCGAATTCATCGCCCAGATGCTGCTCCATGAAGGTGAGCTTCTTGAGGTCGATGAGCTCGCGCTCGGCGTCGTCGGCGCGGCGCTCAGAATCGGACGATTCGGCGGCGATGGCAGCCAGCTCGTCGGTGGTGTGCGGCCCGCGCAGGGTGCCGGCGTCGGCGCCCTTCTTGCCCGGCGCGGTGCCGGCGAAGACCAGCTCGCGGCCGATGCGGCCGGCCGGGGCAAGCTCCTTTGCGCGCAGGTCGAGCAGGGCCCACTTCAGCAGCCGGTGGATGATGAGGTCGGGGTAGCGGCGGATGGGCGAAGTGAAGTGGGTGTAGCAGGGCGTGGCCAGGGCGAAGTGTCCGACGTTTTTTTCCGAGTAGCGCGCCTGCTTGAGCGAGCGCAGCATGAGGTAGGTGACGATGCGCTCCTCGGGCCGCCCGGCGATGCGGTCGGTGAGCCGCTGGTAGTGGCGCGGGGAAATCTCAATGCGCTCCGGCACGGCTTGGAAGCGCTCGCGGCCGCGCCCGCGGTCGCGCCCGCCGACGCGCACCTTGCGAGTCACCTGCTCGGAAAGGCCGAGCGAGTAGCCGAAGCTGGCGGCGATCTCTTCGAACTCCAGCACCTTCTGCGGGTCGGGGGTTTCGTGGACGCGGTAGAGCGAGGCCAGGCCCTGGCGCTCGAGGAAACCGGCCACGGTTTCGTTGGCGGCCAGCATGAACTCCTCGATGAGGCGGTGGGCGACGTTGCGCTCGCTGCGCGCAATGCCGATCATCTGCCCGCGGTCATCGAAGCGGATGATGGGTTCGGGCAGGTCGAAGTCGATCGAGCCGCGGCGCTCGCGCTTGGCGTTCAAGATGAGCGCCAGCTCTCTCATCTTTTCGAATTCCGGCACGAGCGCCGGGTACTGCTTCCGCGCCGCCGGGTCGCCTTCGAGCGCCGCGTTCACCTTCGTGTAGGTCATGCGCGCCGCCGAGCGGATGACGCCCTCGGCGAACCAGTAGTTCAGCACCTCGCCGCGCGGGTCGAGCTCCATGAGGCAGCTCATCACCAGGCGGTCCACCTCCGGCCGGAGCGAGCAGATGCCGTTCGAGAGCTCTTCGGGGAGCATGGGCACGGCGCGGTCGGGGAAGTAGACCGAGGTGCCGCGCAACTGCGCCTCGCGATCCAGCGGGGCCCCCGGGCGCACGTAGTGCGAGACGTCGGCGATGTGGACGTGCAACAGCCAGTGGCCGTTCTCGCGCCGCTCGACGCAGACGGCGTCGTCGAAGTCCTTGGCGTCCTCCCCGTCAATGGTGACGATGGGCAGGGCGCGGAAATCGTGGCGGTAGACCAGCTCGTCGGGTTGAACCTCTGCCGGCACGCGCCGGGCTTCGTGCAGCACTTCCTCGGGGAATTCGTGAGGGATGTGGAACTTGCGGATGACGAGCTCGACGTCGAGCCCGAAGTCGCCCGGGCGGCCGAGCACCTCGCGCACGCGGCCTTGCGGCAGCGCCGCGCCCGAGCTGGCGAACTTGGTGATTTCGACGTCCACCATCATGCCGTCGAGCTCGCGCAGCGAGCGCGGCGCCTTGGGGCCAGAGACCCGCTCGGCGCCCTTGGGGATGACAATCTGCTGGCGGACGCGCGTGTCGTAGGGCTGGACGTAGTTGTAGTTCGCGCCCAGGCGGAACTGTCCCACGAGCGTCGAGTGGGCGCGCTTGTCGACGGCGACAATGCGGCCTTCGACGCGGCCTCCGCCGCTGCGCCCGCGGCGCTGGCTTTCCGCGAGTCGCACGCGCACGCGGTCGCCGTGCATGGCGTCGCTCATGGCGTTGGGCGGGATGAAGATGTCGCCCTGCATGCCCGGAATGGGTTTGTCGGGAATGACGAAGCCGTAGCCGTCGCGGTGCGCCACCAGCCGCCCGGTGACGTCCCCCTTCGCCCGTTCCTCGCTCCGGCCAAGGGGCCTGGCACCTGCAGTTCGGAGGGTGTGCCTTCCAGCTGCTCTGGTCCCTCGTGCTTCTTGGGAGGCCTTCTTGTCGGCGAGCATGTAGCGCCCGCCGTGGACTTCGGCCACGCGCCCGCTGTGCTGCAGCTTCTTGATCAGTTTCTTCAGCAGGTGCCGCTCGTGGCCGTGGGCGTTGAGCTTGCCCGCCATCTCGCGCACGCTCAGCGGATGCCGTGCCTCTTGCAGGACCCCAACGATGTCCTTTTCCTGGATCTCTGGATGGGCTCTCGCCATTCCCGTCACTATAGCAGACAGCTTCTCTATTGGAGGATCTGTCGGTGTGTAGTCTTGGCCAAGGGGAGGAGGTAATCCCGATCACGCCTGTGCTACACTTGGCCAAATCGCCGACTCGGAGGAGTTCAAGACAATGAGTTCAAAGACACGCTGGCTGTTGAGAGGCTTCCTATGCTTGGCCCTCTGCCCAGGGACTGCCTTCGCCCAAGACCCACAGGCTTGGGACAGGTACATGGCGGCTGCCACCCAGGCGTACCAGCAAGGCCACTATGCGGTGGCGGAGAAGAATCTCGTGGCTGCCGTCCAGGAAGCAGAAAAGTTCGGACCGGATGACCCGCGGCTGGCTACTAGCCTCAACAACCTAGCAGAAGTCTACCGCGAGCAGGGGAAGTACGCCGAGGCCGAGCCGCTCTACAAGCGGTCGCTGGCAATCTCGGAGAAGGCCCTGGGCCCCGAGCATCCCGACGTGGCCACGAGCCTCAACAACCTGGCGGAACTCTACCGCAACCAGGGCAAGTACGCCGAGGCCGAGCCACTCTTCCACCGCTCGCTGGCCGTCCGGGAGAAGGCGCTCGGCCCAGAGCACCCGGACGTGGCCCCCAGCCTCAACAACCTGGCATCTCTCTACCAGGACCAGGGGAAGTACGCCGAGGCCGAGCCGCTCTACCGGCGCTCGCTCGCCATCGTGGAGAAGACGTTGGGCCCCGAGCATCCGCACGTGGCTGCCAGCCTCAACAACCTGGCGGGGCTCTACGACACCCAGGGGAAGTACGCCGAGGCGGAGCCCCTCTCCCGTCGTGCGCTCGCCATCGTGGAGAAGACCTTGGGCTCCGAGCATCCGGACGTGGCGGCCAGCCTCAACAACCTGGCGAGGCTCTACGACACCCAGGGGAAGTACGCCCAGGCGGAGCCGCTCTACCGGCGTGCGCTCGCCATCGTGGAGAAGGCCTTGGGCCCCGAGCATCCGCAGGTGGCCACCAGCCTCAACAACCTGGCCTTGCTCTACCACGAACAGGGGAAATATGCGGAGGCGGAGCCGCTCTACCGTCGTGCGCTCGCCATCGTGGAGAAGGCCTTGGGCCCGGAGCATCCGCACGTGGCGACGAGCCTCAACAACCTGGCGGCGCTCTACGACGAACAGGGGAAGTATGCGGAGGCGGAGCCGCTCTACCAGCGTTCGTTCGCCATCCGCGAGAAGGCCCTAGGCCCGGACCACCCCGACGTGGCTCAGAGCCTCAACAACCTGGCGGCGCTCTACCACGCCCAAGGGAAATATGCGGAGGCGGAGCCGCTCTACCGGCGTGCGCTCGCCATCGTGGAGAAGGCCTTGGGCCCGGAGCATCCGCAGCTCGCCACTGTTCTGGGGACATACGCAGACCTGCTGCGGAAAACGAACCGGGCCTCTGAGGCGGAAGAAATGGAAGCCCGCGCCGCGGACATCCGCGCCAAGCACGCCGTGCAGAACCCACCGAAATAAAACAGCTAGTGGACCTTCTGGGTTTAGGGCAGGGGCTTGCCCCCTGCCCTCTTCACTGCCGCGCACCGAGGCGGAGGATTTCCTTGTACTCAGCGGGGGTGAGGGGCGAGACGGCGATGGGGCGGAAGAAGCGAAAGAGCTTCATGCCTTTCAGCCTGGGGTTGGCTTTCAGCTCGGCCAGCGGGACGGGACGCTTGAGCTTGCGCACGGGGGCGAGGTCGAGCACAAGGTTCTTTTCTTTCAGCTCCGGGTTCTGGCGCGGCCCGCTGGCGGCGCGCAGCTCGCAGTAGACGCTTTTCTCCGGGGCGGTGTGGTAGCCGAGGATGTGGTCGCCCTTCTTGATTTCGGCGATGTAGCGCTGGGCCATCGAGCCGAAGACGCCGTCCCACACGTCGCTCTTCTTTCCGAAGAGCTCGTCGTAGTGGTAGCTCTCCGGGTCGCTGAGAAAGAGCCAGTGCTGGAGCATTGCGTCCTCCTTGCCAGCGCTTAGCTTCGTCGCCGCCCCCGCGAGCTGTCAAGACCTCGCCGGACTAGAAGGTCGAAGAGTCGAAGAGTCAAGAGACTTCCTGAGTTTTCGACCCCGCCACTTTCTTTGTGTTAGACTGGCGCCGCCCGCACCACATTCCTGAGGAGCCGTCCATGAAAAGCACCCTTCGCATTGCCAGCCTCGCCGCTCTGGTCACGCTCGGCGCCGGGTTCGCCGCGGCGCAGCAGCAACCGCCGCAGACGCCCGAGGAACGCTTCCGCCGCGCGTGGAGCAATACCATGGCCAAGCTGGTGGAGATGGCCGAAGACTTCCCCGAGGACAAGTACACCTACAAGCCGCACCCGGACTCGCGCAGCTTCGGGGAGGAGCTGATGCACGTCGCCTCGGTCAACACGCGCTTGGCTCGGCAGGCCAAGGGCGAGGCGGTGGACAACGCGGCCTTGCAGAAGGAGTTCGCCTACGTATCCAAGACCGACACCGTGGCCAAGCTCAAGCAGTCGGTCGAGGACGTGAAGGCTGTCGTCGACGGGCCTGACTGCCTGCGGCTTATCGGAGCCCTGGAGCATGCGGGCGAGGAGTACGGCAAACTGACCGTCCACTATCGCGTCAACGGCCTGGTACCGCCGCGCTCGCGGCGCCAGCCCGAACGCTAATCTCTCAGACTTGTCGGAGGCGAGATCATGCGCAGAATAGCTCTTGCCGTTTCCTTCGCGCTGTTGGTGACTGCGGTCACGGCGGCGGCCGAGTCCGGGCCGGCGGCCAGCCCGCCGGCGCCGAGCCCCGCGGAGGCGACGCTGAAGGCGTGGAACGAAGCCTATGCCATGCTCATCGAAATGGCCGAGGACTTCCCCGAGGAGAAGTATGACTTCAAGCCAACACCCGAAGTGCGGAGTTTCGCCGAGCAACTCCTGCACGTCACCGGCTCCCCGTATTTCTTCATCAGCGTGTGCTCGGGCCAGCGCGGCGGGGAGGGACCGTTCACCCGCGAAAAGTACAAGACCAAGGCCGAGGTGGTGGCGGCGCTGAAGAAGGCCGCCGAGGCCGGCGCGGCGTTCATCGGCGAACAGGGCGACGCCGGGCTGAACAAGCCCGCCAAGCTGCCCTGGGAAAAGGAGGCGAGCAGCGCGCTGTGGGTGTGGAGCGTGGGCGCGCGGCACGCCAGCGAGCACTACGGGCAACTTGTCGTCTATTACCGGTTGAACGGCCTGGTGCCGCCGGCGTCACGGTAGCTGCGGAGGGTGAATCATGCGCAAGATGATTGTGGTCTTACTTGTGATGTGCCTGTGGGTGTTGAGCGCCGCCCCGATACGAGCGCAGCAGCCAGCGCCGTCCGGGCCTGCGAGCGAGGTGTTGCGGAGCTGGAACTACATCGGCAAACGGCTGATTGACATGGCGGAGGACCTTCCGGAGGACAAGTACGACTACCGGCCCACGCCCGAAGTGCGCACCTTTGCCGAGCAGCTCCTGCACGTCGCCGGCTCCAACTACCACTTCATCGACACGGCCCGCGGTCGGGAGCTGGGGCCGGAGGATCTGCCCCGCGAAAAGCACCGGACCAAGGCGGAGGTAGTCGCCGTGCTGAAGAAGTCGTTCGAGGAGGGAGCGGAACTCATCCGGCAGGCGGGGGATGAAGGCATGGGGAAGCAGGTCAAGTATCCGTACGGCAACCGGCAGATGAGCCAGTACGGGTTCTGGCTGGACCCGGTCGAGCACGCGGGCGAGCATTACGGGCAACTGGTGGTCTACTACCGCTTGAACGGCCTGGTGCCGCCGGCCTCGCGCCGATAAGCCGGACTGCGTCCACTGAAAGGGGGAAGCATGAGAGAACGCGGGTTCGTCGCGGCGGTGTTGCTCGTGGGAGCCGTGCTGGTGCTCGCGCCTGCAGGCGCGCGGGCGCAACGCAGCCCGGCCGACGATGAAGCGGTGCAGAAACTCTACACCGGCTTCTTCGACGCCTTGCGGCAGGCAGGGCCCGGCGGCGCCGTGGCCTATCTGCGCCTGACGGGCACGCTCAGCCCGGGAGCGGTGGAGGCGATGGGAGGCCGGCTGCAGGCCATTCAGGCTCGGGCGGGCCGCGCCGATTCCTACGTCGTTGTGAACGAGGTGGACATCCCGCACTCGCTCCGCTACCGGAGCATCACTTTCCTCACGCACCATGAGAACGCGCCCGTCGCCTGGCGGCTGCGGTTTTATCAGCAGACCAACGGCGTCTGGGTGGTTTCAGACGTAGATTTCGAGCTCCAGTTTGTCGAAGACTTCCTGCGCCTGCCGGAGATTGAGTTCGCGACCTACCGCGCCGTGCTCGACCGCCTCCCAACGAAGTCGGAACTGCGGCAAATGCTGAAGGACGCAGCCGAGAGCGGCAAGTAGCGCCGTTCCCGCGCGCTGGCGCTAGTAGAAGTTCCGGTCGGTGTCCACCAGCACGGTGACCGGCCCGTCGTTGACCAGCTCGACGTCCATCATGGCCTGGAAGACTCCCGTTTCCACGCGCGCGCCCAAGGCGCGCAGCGCGGCGACAAACTCTTCGTAGAGCGCCCGGGCCTGCTCGGCGGGCGCGGCACGATCGAAGCTAGGCCGGCGCCCCTTGCGGCAGTCACCGTAGAGGGTGAACTGCGAGACGGCCAGGACGGCCCCGCCGACCTCGTCCAGCGAGCGGTTCATCTTCTGCTCGGCATCGTTGAACAGGCGCAGGCTGTGGATCTTCTCCGCCAGTTGCTGCGCCGCGGCCGCGTCGTCGGTCTTCGCCACGCCCAGCAGCACCATCAGCCCGGAGCCGATCTCGCCGGTCACATCGCCGCCCACCTTGACTCGCGCTTGGGAAACCCGCTGAACGACTGCCCGCATGGACGCCTCCTCGCCGCTTTCCCGTCAGGCGGACATTCTGGGTGGAAAGAGGCAGGGAGGCAAGGAAGCCAGAAGGCAGGGAAGGGCCTAAGAAAGGACTTGACAAAGGCATTCTCATATGCCAATATGTGTATGTATGGAACTGGCGCTGGAGCAGCCCAAAGACCTGTTCGCTGTGCTGGGCGACCGCGTCCGGCTGCGTCTGGCCTGCTGCCTGCTGGCGGCCAAAGACGGCCTGTGCGTGGCCGAGCTGGTCGATGCGCTGGAGGAGCCGCAGCCGAACGTCAGCCGGCAGCTCAAGCTCATGCAGTCCGCCGGGCTGGTCGAGGAGCGGCGCGAGGGGCGCTGGGTCTACCACAGCCTGAAGGACGCCGACCACCCGTTCTTCGACAACCTGCGCTGCTGCCTGGAGGCGGTGTGCTGCTGCTTCGACATTCAGCAAGACATCAAGCGCCTGCGCGCACGGCTCAAGCTGCGCCGCGACGGCAAGTGCGTGGTGGGGATGCGGAAGAAGTAATCGGTGCCCCAAGCGCCGGGAAAGGAGGCCGACCATGGCTCCCTGTTGCCCCGGGCCCTGCTGCCCGGATGATGGCGGTTGCCAGTAAGCACGGCCGGCTGCGGGTGGGGCGTACGACCCACTCGAGGCCGGTTGTTACTTGCCTCGCTCATAGACGATCTTGCCGTCGAAGAGGGTGTAGACCACCTGAGCCTTGAGAAGTTCCTGCGGCGGCAGCGACAGGATGTCGCGGTCGAGCACGACCAGGTCGGCCAGCTTGCCTTCCTTGATTGAGCCCTTGATGTTTTCTTCGAAAGTTGCGTAGGCGTTGTTGAGGGTGTAGTAGCGGATGGCTTCTTCGATCGGAATCCGTTCCTGCGGGAACCAGCCGCCCTCCGGCTGACCCGTCACGGTCTGGCGGGTGACGGCGGCGTAGATGCCGAGCAGCGGGTTGATGGGATAGTAGGCCGCCTGGGTGCCGGGCCAGTCGGTGCCGAACGACATGACCGCGCCGTTGTCGCGCAGGGTGCGGAAGGCGTAGGCGGTGCGGGCGCGCCGGCCGATGCGCTCCTCCATCCAGCGCATGTCGTCGATGCAGTGGTAGGGCTGCACCTCGGCGACAAGCCCCAGCTCACCGAAGCGCTTGAAGTCGTCCGGGTGGACGACCTGGGCGTGGACCACGCGGAAGCGCCGGTCGCGCGCCGGGTTCTCCTGGAAGATCTGGGCGTAGGTGTCGAGCAGGATGCGGTTGGCCTTGTCGCCGATGGCGTGCACGGTGACGGTGAAGCCGGCGAGGTCGGCGCCCTTGACGAGCCGGTAGAGGTTGCCCTCGGGGAACATGACATCGCGCAGCCGGCCGGAGTTTTCCGGCTGGTGGTCGTAGGGCTCATCGAAGAGCGCGGTGGAGTTGCCCATGATGCCATCCACCCAGGCCTTGAGGCCGCCGAGGCGGATGTATTGGCTGCCCCAGCCGCCTTTGGCGGGCGGGATGCGGTAGAGCCGGATGTAGTCGCGCACCTTCTCCCAGTCGCTCAGCCACATGCGCGCCCAGATGCGCGAGGTGAGCTCGCCCGACTTCCGCAGTTCCTGTAGCAGTTCGAACTGCTCGAAGTCTGCGGTGTTGTCGTGCATGGTGGTGACGCCCCAGCGGCGCGCTTCTTCGAGCGAGCGGCGGGCTTCGGCCAGGCGCTGTTCTTTGGAGGGCGGGGGAATGACCTTGCGCACGAGCTCGGCGGCCGCGCCGCGCAGCAAGCCGGTAGGCTCACCGTTCTCGTCGCGGACGATTTCCCCGTTCTCCGGATCGGTGGTCTCGCGGGTAATCCCGGCCGCTTTGAGCGCCAGCGAGTTGGCGAGAAAAAGCTGCTGGTCGAAGCGGCTGATGAAGGCCGGGTGGTCCCCGGTGACCGAATCAACCAGCGTCTTGTCCGGGAGGAACTCTTTGACTTCTGTCTTAGAGGCATCTGCGCCCGTGGAGCCCTGCGCCCATTGAGCGTAGGCGCCCCAGTTGCCGCCGACCAGCCACGCACCGGCGGGCAGCCGCCCGGCGGCTTCCGCTACGCGCGTGCGGAAGGCCGCCGGCTCATTGACGTCGAGCAGGTTCAGCCCCAGCAGCAGCCGCCCGGCGGCGGCGAAGTGGACGTGGTTGTCAATAAAGCCGGGAAGGACCAGCTTGCCCTCGAGGTTGAGGATGCGGGTGTAGCCTTCGCGGATGACGCTGCGCATGTCGCCGTAGGAGCCGACCTTGATGATGCGCTGGCCGCGGATGGCGACCGCGGTGGCCTCGGGCTGGGCCTCTTCAACGGTCCAGACCCGGGCATTCATCAGGACGAGCTCGGCGGGGTGCGCGGGTGCGCCGCGTTCCTGCGACTCCGCGTTGTGGAAAGCCAGCGTGAAGGGCGCCAGCAGGAAAACCAGGAAGCGTCGGCGCATCGGCCCTCCCTGAGAAAAAAGATGCGCGGCGGGAGCAACCGGAGCTGCTCCCGCGCGCGGACCGACTGAACTACTTTGGAGCTACCGAATCACGTCGCGGACGATGTCGAGAATCCTGGAGGTGCGCTCCTCCATCAGGATGACGTTGCCGGCGACCACCACGCGCTTGGTGCCCGGGGCGGTCTTGGGGAGCTGCTTCTCCAGAGGGCCCGGGAGCGGCTCGATGCGCTTCTGCAAGCCCGGCGGGAGCGTGCCGTTGCGTTCCAGATGCTTCTGCAGTCCGGGAGGCAGCTCTTCGCGCTTGGCCAGCCCCGGCGGCAGGCCCTGGAGGTTGCTGCTGTTGCCGAACCAGTCGCGGATCTTCTTCTCGTGGTCCTTGCCGAAGCCCAGGCCTTGAGCGGCCCGGCGCTCGCGCTCTTCGTCTTCCTTCTTTTCCTTTTCGATGTCGGCCTTCGACTTGCCCTTGCTCTTTTCGGCGGCCTTGCCCGTTTCGGCGGGCTTGCCGGTTTCGGCCGGCTTGCCCTTGCCGCCGCCTTGACCCTGGCCTTTGCCTTGCGCCCAGGCCGGGGGCGCAACGGTCAACGCCAGCACGATTGCGGTCAGCCAAAGAATTCTTTTCATGGTCGCACTCCTGGGGGCGGTGTGTCTCTGATTCCCGCCCACTCTACACCACTCGGATGCGGGGAGGCAACGAAGAGGCCATAGGAAAGTAGTACTAGGTCGTTTGGACTGCTTCTATTCAGCGGGCTCGGTGTGAATGACAAGGCGGAAGAGGTGGGGGAAGTGGCGGTAGACGCGGGCTTCGAGCTGCTGGGTGATGTCGTGGACGCGGGTAATGGGCAGCGAGCCGCTGAAAGTGGCGTGGCAGGAGGCGACGATCTTGCCCTTGACCTGGCGCACGCGGACGTCGTGGGTGTCGAGCAGCTCGGGGAAATGGAAGCGGGCCTCGCGTAGGTGGTCTTCAAGGGCGCGGGCGAGCTCGTCGAGCTCGGCGGCGGGGAGGATTTCGCGGTCGAGGGTTTCAATGTGGGTGTTGATCTCGGCGACTTGGGGCAGCTCGCGCTGGATTTCCCGCTCGACCCGGTCGATGAGCTCGTGCGCCTCCCGCAGGCTCAGGTTTTCGTCCACTTCGGCGTCGAGCTCGAGGAGCAGGCGCTCGGGGTCGCCGTCGTCGCCGCCGTGCACCTGGTGGGCGGAAAGCTCGTGGACGAGCAGGTTCTGGCGCTGGGCGATGGCACGGACCTTGTCGAAGAGGGTTTCGGCGGCGTGAGCGCGCGGCTCCATGTGGACGACCACGTCGGCGTGCGGGAGGGCTCCCGCCACCGCGGCTTCCACCTGGTCGGAAATCTGATGGACGCGCTCAAAGGGCGCGGTGCGGGCGACGGACACTGTCACGTCCACGAAGGTGCGGTTGCCGGCGCGGCGGGCGCGGACGCGGTCGACGCTGAGCACGCCATCGACGCTGCCGGCGACGGCTTCCACCTGCGCGCGCACGCCGGCGGGCGCCGCGTCGGTCAGGACGTCCACGCTGCGCTTGGCGAGCCGGAAGCCGATGTAAAGCACCGCGGCGGCCACCACCAGGGCCGCCACCGGGTCGGCGTGCCGCAGCCAGGGGATCCCGAAGCGCTGGCTGGCCCAGACAGCGGCCAGGCCGAACAGGACCACCAGCGTCGTCCACAAGTCGGTGGAGAAGTGGAGGGCGTCGGCTTCGAGCGCCTGGGAGTCGTGCTTGCGCGCCACGCGCATCAGCGCCCGGGAGCGGAACCAGTCGATACCCAGAGTGAGGAAGAGAACGGTGAAGGCCAGCAGCGAGGGCTCGACCTCGACCTGGTCGATGAGCCGATGGACGGCCTCCCAGACAATCCAGGCGCAGGCGATGAGCAGCAGAGCTGTTTCCAGGATGGCGCCGAAGTTTTCGAACTTGGCGTGGCCGTAGGGGTGGTCGGCGTCGGCGGGCTTGTCGGCCACGCGCACGGAGAGGTAGGTGATGACGGTGGCGATGAGGTCGAGGCCGGAGTGCGCCGCCTCGGAGAGCACACCCAGGCTGTTCGAGCTCAGCCCGACGATGGCTTTCATCGCCAGCAACACCACGCAGGCGAGCACGCTGGAGAGCGCCACGGCGCGCTTCTCGCGCTCGGCTGCGCGCAGAGCGATTTCCTGGACGGCGGTGTTCACGACGCGTGTCGGCGGTTTTCTCGGTTCGGCCGCCAGTCGAAATGATATAACAGGGTCTTCACCGGCGTCTGCTTCGGAGTTCCTTGGAGGAGAAATCCGGATGGCGCGTGCGAAAGGCGGCTCGGTGGTGGAATCGCTGGCGGTGCTGGTGCCGCCGGAGCGGGTGTGGGAGGCGCTGACCTCGCCGCGCGATCTGGGGCTGCTGCTGCTCGGGCGCGCCGAGATTCGCGCCGAGCCGGGCGCGCCCTTCCGCTGGCAATGGGGCGTGTGGGAGAAAGTCGCCCCGGGCGGCCGTCCCGAGAAATACACCTGGCGGGGAACGGTACTGGACGTGGTGCCGGGCTCGACGCTGGTGCTGGGGCCGGAGACGGTGGTGTGCTTCACCGTTCAAGGCCGCGCCGGCTCCACGCTGGTGACCGTGGCTCAAGCGGTTGCTCCCGGGCAGAAGCGGGACGACTTCGAGTACGGCTGGGCGGATTTTCTGCTGCGGCTGAAGACCTACCTCGAGAGCGAAAGGCTGGACCGCGAGGTGATGGCGCGGGCGCTGGTGCGCGCCACGCCGCAGCAGGTCTACCGCGCCTGGCTGAGCCCGAGCGCGCTGGCAAAGATTATCCCCGGGAAGGCCAGGATCAGGGCGAAGGCGGGCGGGCGGTTCAGTTGGCAGCACAAGCGCGGCAAGCACGAACATGCCGGCGTCTTCCTCGAGTTGCAGAAGAACCGCCGTATGGCGTTCACCTGGGAATCCACGGCGCCGGCGTCCGAGGTTTCCATCGAAGCCCAGCCCACGCCCTACGGCGCGCTGGTGGCGGCGCACCACACCGGGCTGGTGGGGATGAACCGGGGACAGCTCTTCGGGCAGCGGATGTACTGGTGGCGGCTGCTGGAGCGGCTGCGCTGCTACTTCTACTTCAAAGGCAAGATCAAAACCGCCGACTAGCGCCTATTTCAAGACCTGTTCCGTCGCATTCTGTAGCGCCGGCATCCTGCCGGCCGTTTCGTACACGGCAAGAAAAAAGCCGGCTGGAAGCCGGCGCTACCAAAAAGCCACAAAGGGATCATAACCCCTGGGTTCGAAAGGGCAAAGGTTGTGAAATAGCTTGATAGCTTCTAGTCGCGGAGGGCGTTGACGATGATGGAGACGAGATAGTAGGCGCCGCCGCCGACGAGAAGGCCGGTGAGGAAGCGGCCTTGAAAGAACGCGCCGAAGCCGAGCAGGTTGAGGACCACGAGGGCCAGGGCGGCGGCGGCCAGCCCGGCCAGGTCCGGCACCCAGCGGTTGAGCGCCTGCTTGGGGTTCATTGCGCGCTTTCCTCGTTCGGTGCGGTCATTTCCGGCAGAGAGGTCGCGCCTGCCAGGAGATAGAGCGCGGCGGCGGTGAAGAGGACGAAGCGGAAGCCGAAGCTCATCGCCGCCAGCGTGGCCAGCACCGCCGCCAGCACCGAGGCGCAGCCGTTCACGCCCCAGGCCCAGGGCAGCCAGTCGGGCCGCTGCGCGCCGAGGCGCTTCCAGGCCACCGGGAAGGGCATTCCCAGAACGAGTCCGAGAGGCAGCATCAACACCAAAGCGACAAAGACGCGCCACGGTGTCGGGAGGTGGATGAGCTTGGGCAGATACCACGGCAGGAGGAGCGCCGCGGCGACGGCAAAGAACGCAATCAGCGCGCACACCACTCGCAGGTGGCCCACGTGCGCCGAGAGCAGGCTGCCGATTCCGCTGTACACCAGCACCCCCGCCAGAACGACCGCGATGGCATAGATTGGATTCGCCAGGAAGAGCGTGAGCTTCTGGATGAGGACGATTTCGATGAACAGGAAGCCCAGGCCGATGGCGAGGAAGTAAGCGAACACGCGGGCACGAGAAGGGCCGGCCGGGGTCGGCGCGGCCTGCCGGCGGCGGAAGAGGAGCGGGAGCAAGATGAGCACAACGCTGAACACCACGGCCTGCGCCAAGGTCGCCACCAGCAGCAGGTAGCCCCACTCGAGAAACGGCAGCCACTGCCCGCCGTAGGTTTTCAGCAGCACCGGCAGAGCGTCCCACTTGAAGAAGTGGTTGAAGTAGGGCCGGTCGTCGCGCGCGGGGCGGATGTTGAACGGGTAGTTGCGGAAGAATGCCTCGCGGCGGGCGCCGCCGGCGAGGATTTCCCGGGCGGCGTCGTGGTAGTAGGAGCGGTCGAGGTGGTTGAAGCGGTTGGCGTCGCCGGGCTGGATGCCGGGGAAGTAGTCAAGGTCGAACAACCGCTGTTCGCCAAACGCTTTCAGCGCGGCGATCTCTTCCGGCGTGAAGGGCGTGCTCTTGACCAGCAGCGTGGCCGTCGCCCACGAGCGCACGAGCACCAGGTGGTCGCCGGGCCGCTCGACGCCGGCGGCTTCCAGCGCCTCGACGGCGGTGGCGAACATTTTCAGGTTGTCGCGCGGCGGCATTTTCAGCCAGCGCGTGACGGCCAGAACGCCACCGGGGCGCAGATGCCTCAGGTACGCCTCAAGAGCCTCGACGGTGTAGAGATAACTCTCATTCAGCGCGTGGACGCCGGCGGCTGAGGTAGCGAGCGAGTCAAGCAGGGAAATTTGGATGAGGTCGAACTGCTCTTGCGGCGGGAGGGCTTCCAGAAAGCCGCGGGCCTCGCGCACGTGTACTTGCACGAGCGGCCAGCTGTAGTAGACGTTGCCAGTGAATTTAGCGTAGTCCTCGCGCGCCAGCTCGATGATTTGCGGGTTGAGCTCGACGGCGTCAATGTGGCCGCTGCCGTGGTAGAGCGCGAGCAGGACGTCGCTGCCACCGCCGGCGCCCAGGATGAGGACAAACGCCTCGGTTGGCGTTGCCAACACGTGGTAGGGGGCCGCACTTGTGGTCCAGTCAAGAAACTCGAGAGGTGCGGTGTCGTCAGTGGCGTAGGTGAGGGCACCAGCGGCCTCGCCGTCGACGAACAGGCCGAGCTGAGCCGGTGGCGTGGCGGGCGACACAAGGCTCAGGCCAGGCGCGTGGCGGAAGGCGGGGCTGCGGAGGATGTCGACGCGGCCGAGGGGGGAGTGGCGCTGCGCTTCAATCTCAGCCTCGGGCAGGTTCAAGGCGAGGCTGAGTCCTTTGTATTGAGACAGGCGAATCTGAAGCGCGTCGCCACTTTCGAAAACAAAGAAAGTCAGCACCAGCAGCGCCAGCAGAGCGACGCGAGGCCCGGCGGAGAAGGCGCGAATCACAAGAACGGCGGCGGTAAGCGCCAGCAGGTAAGTCAGCAGCACGGCACGCTCAGGCGGGCCGAGGTAGAGAAAAAGCACCAGCAGGAGGGAACCGAGGCCGGAGCCGAGGAGATTACAGAAGTAGACCCGCGGGGCCAGTTGCGCCTGCTCGGTGAGGAGCAGGGCGACGGCGGTGGCGCCGAGAAAGAAGGGGACGAAGAAGACGAGGTAGTAGGCGGCGAGCGAGAGCCACTGCCGCCAGTCCCAGAGCAGAAGAAAGGGGTCGAAAGGGATCCATTGCGCGAGGGCGAAACAGAAGGGCAGCGAGAGAGCGAAGAGCACGGTGAAGACGGCGAAGGTTTTCTCCGGGTCACGCCGGCGCAGGCCGGGCCAGAGGGCGAGAAAGGTGCCGCTGGCGCCGAAGCCGAGCAGGGCGACGGAAATGACCATGTAGGCGAAGTGGTGCCAGAGGGCGATGGAGAAGGCGCGCATGAGGGCGAGCTCGTAGGCGAGGACGGCGGCGGAGAGAAGGAGGAGAGCGAGGAGGCGGTGCATGGGGCGGTTGTACCACATCCTTCGCCTGCCTGCGGCAGGCTCAGGACAAGGAGGGCACACCCTTCGACTTCGCCCCGACTGCGTCGGGGCTCCGCTCAGGGTCTCCGCTCGGCTTCGCCCCGCTGCGAGAGGGCGCAGAGAGGGCGCAGAGGTATTTGGACAGAGAGCTTGGTTTCTGGTATGACGGCTCTATCAGACCTGGGAGGAAAGCCATGAGGAAGTCACTGATCCTGGTTGGGATTCTTTTTCTGCTAACGCAGGGTGCGGCGGCGCAGTCGACGGTGCCGCTGCCGGTGCGGAAGGTGGTGCTGTACAAGAACGGCATCGGGTATTTCGAGCACCTGGGCGGGGTGAAAGGAACGCAGGAGGTGGAGATCACGCTGCCGAGCTCGCAGTTGAACGACGTGCTGAAGTCGCTGACGGTGATTGACCTGGGGCGGGGGCAGGTGGCGGGCGTGACTTATGATTCGGCGGCGCCGCTCGACCGGCGGCTGGCCGAGCTGCCGATAGATCTGAGCTCGGCGCGAGGCTTGGTGGACTTTCTCAACCAAATCCGCGGTACCGACGTGGAAATCCGCGCGCCGGGCGGCGCGGTTAGCGGGCGGCTGATGGGGGCGGAGCTGCGCACGCGGACGACGGGGCCGGGGGCGACGACGCAGTACGTTCAAGTGTCGGTCTATTCCGGCGGGGGCGAGGTGAAGCTGGTGGAGCTGGAGTCGGCGGGCGCGTTGCGCATCGCCGACCCCAACCTGGCGAGCGACATCGGGCGGTACTTCGAGCTGCTGAGCTCGGCCAAGCAGCGCGACGTCCGCCGGCTGCGGATTCATTCCACCGGCAGCGGCGACCGGCAGCTCTACGTCAGCTATACCTCGGAGGCGCCCATCTGGAAGACAACGTACCGGATTGTGCTCGACCCCAAGCAGAAGCCGCTGCTGCAGGGCTGGGCCATCGTGGACAACACCACGCCGATGGACTGGGACAACGTTGAGCTGTCGCTGGTGGCGGGCGCGCCGGTGAGCTTCGTGCAGAACCTCTCGCAGCCGCTCTACGCCCGCCGCCCGGTGGTGCCTCTGCCGCAAGGTTTTCAGGTTACACCGCAAACCCACGAGGCCACTCTTGAAAGAGGCGGTGGCGCTGCTGTAATCAGCGGGAGAGTGATGGATCCTACAGGGGCCGAAATTCCTGGGGCTACCGTTCGGGTAATGGATCAATACGGCAACCTCGTTGCTCAGACGAGCACGGACGAGGAAGGAGATTACGAGGTTGAGGTGCAGCCTGGAATTTACCGTCTACAGTTCTCCGTGCCGGGATTCAAAGACTTGGTTTACACCGGCGTTTCGGCCAACGCAGGCCGCGCCACGGCAATGAGCGCAACTTTGGAGGTGGGAGCCGTTTCTGAGACAGTTGAGGTTGCTGCGGCACCTGCTATGGCCGACGAGTTTCGGCGGGCGGGTCAGCGTAGTCGTGCCGAGGGATTCGCCATATCAGGTCACGACATCAGCGAGTCCAAGATTGCTGGCGCACCGCTGAGCGAGCTAATGCGTGGGACCGGGTCGGCGGCGCGGGGGCAGGCGCTGGGGGAGCAGTTCGAGTACAGCCTGCGCCAGCCGGTGACGATTCGGCGGAACCAGTCGGCGTTGCTGCCCATCATCCACACCGAAGTCGAAGGCGAGAAGGTGACGCTCTACAACGAGTCGAGCGGGCAGCAGCGGCCGTGGCTGGCGGTGTGGCTGAAGAACGCGAGCGGGCTGACGCTCGACGCCGGGTCGTTCACGGTGATTGACACCAACGCCTTCGCCGGCGAAGGCCTGACGGACACCATCAACCCGGGCGAGAGCCGGCTGCTGAGCTACGCGCTCGACCTCGGGGTCGAGGTGGCCACCAACCGCGCCACCGACCGGGAGCGGGTGGAGCGAGTTGAGATCGTCAAGGGCCTGCTGCGGCTGCACCGGAAGGTGGTGGAGCGGAAGACGTACACGGTGCGCAACAACGACGCCAAGGCGCGCACGGTGGTGGTGGAGCATCCCGTGCGAGCGGGGTGGACGCTGATTGAAACGGCGGCGCCGGCCGAGTCGAGCTCGAATTATCACCGCTTCAAGCTGGAGGCCAAGCCCAAGGCGACTACCGAGCTGCCGGTGCGGGAAGAGAACCCGCAGGAGACCGTGTACGCGCTGGCCAACGTCACGCCGGAGCAGATTGCCCTTTGGGTGCGGCAGAAGGCGATTGACGCGGAGATCGAGGCGGCGCTCAAGCGCATCCTGGCGAAGAAGAATGAGATTGACGGCTTCAACAAGGAGATTGCGCGGCTGGAGGCGGAGCAGAATGAAATCTTCCGCGACCAGGAGCGGGTGCGCAACAACCTGAACCGGCTGGGCGGGACGCCGGAAGAGGCCAAGCTGCGGCTGCGCTACATCCAGCAGCTCGAGCAGCAGGAGACGCGCATCGGGGCGCTGCGGGCGGAGCGGGCGAAGCTGGAGGACGCGCGGGCGGCGGCGCAGCGGGAGCTGGATGGGATGCTCCAGTCGCTCAGCTTCGACAGAAAGCTTTAGGAACCACGGATGAACACAGATGAACACGGATAGAAACCACTGCAGATGCGGTGAAGGCTCGTTCAGCTTCGGTGTCGGGCGACTGGAAGTGTGGTTGAGCTCGAATGAATACCGCTGAGCCAGGCGCTCAAGAAATCCGAATTGCTGACCTCAGGGGCTAAAGCCCTTCTTTCTCTCTTGCCTTTCGGCACGGCTCCCTTCGACTTCGCTCAGGGTCTTCGAGAAGCCGTGCCCTGACGGAATACAGTTAGGAGGCTGCACGCATTTCAATCTGTGTTCATCTGTGTTCATCCGTGGTTCCAAAGCTTTTCTAGGGGAGGAAGTAGAAGGCGAGCGCCAGAATCAAGTACACGGCTAGGAGCAGGGAGCCCTCGAGCCAGTTGGATTCACCGTCGGAGGCGATCATGGTGAGGATGAGGACGGAGAGGAAGACGGCGACGACCTCCAGCGTCGAGAAAAGCAGGTCCATGGGGTTGCCGAAGGCATAGCTGGCGAAGACCAGCACGGGCGCGACAAACAAAGCAATCTGCAAGCTCGAACCGACGGCGATATTCACCGCCAGGTCCATCTTGTTCTTGCGGGCGACCAGCACGGCGGTGGAGTGTTCGGCGGCGTTGCCGATGATGGCGACGAGGATGACGCCGACGAAGAGGTCGCTCATGCCCAGGGCCTGGGCGGCGTGCTCGATGGAGCCCACCAGCAGCTCGCTCATCACCGCCACGCCCGCCGTGGCGGCCAGCAGCACCAGCACCGACTTGCGCCGGCTCCAGTCGTGCGTGCCCATGGCCTTCTCTTCGCTCTGGTCGTGGGCGTCGCCGCCGACATAGAGGTGGGCGTGGGTGCGGAGGGTGAAGACAAGCGAGAGGATGTAGACGAAGAAGAGCACCACGCAGATTTCAAACGAGAGCTCCCACTCGTGGAAGGCCACGTCGCCGGCCGGCGGAGTCGCGCCGCCGGTGGCAACCATGTGGTAGATGGCGGGGACGACCAGGCCGACGGCGGCCAGCATGAGCAGGGTCGAGCCCACCGAGGCGGCGGTGCGGTTGAACTTGAGGGTCGGGTAGCGCAGCCCGCCCAGCAGGACGGCCAGTCCGAACACCAGCAGGATATTGCCGATGATGGAGCCGGTGATGGAGGCTTTGACCACGTCGTGCAGGCCGGCGCGCAAGGCCATGAGGGCGATGATGAGCTCGGCGGCGTTGCCGAAGGTGGCGTTGAGCAGCCCGCCGATGCCTTCGCCCATCTGCTCGGCCAGGTGCTCGGTGGCTTTGCCCATCAGGCCGGCGAGCGGAACGATAGCGGCGCAAGAGCAAAGGAAGACGGCGACGGGGCTGGAGTGCGTCCACTCCAGCGCCAGGGCGATGGGGACGAAGATGAGCAGCGCGTTGAGCGCGTTCTCGAAGCTCAGCAGCCCCGGCTTTTTGGCGGCCATGGGCGCGTATGATGCGCTGCGGCGCGTGGGAAATCAACTGCGATATGATTTGAGAATAGTCAGAGAGCCGCAAGAAAAAGGGAACCGCAGAGGCGCAGAGGACGCAGAGAAAAGCAGGTCCCTCCCTTCGACTTCGCTCCCCTCGGCTTCGCTCGGGGTCTCCGACAGGGTCTTCGACGACTTCGCCCCCCGCTGCGCCAGGGCTTGGCTGGGGAGGGGGGTAAGGGGGTAAGGCCGGGCGGGGGGAGAAATGCGTACAGAACGCGTTAGAACGCGTTTGTACGCATTCTAGGAGCTGCCGAGGAGGCGGTTGGGAGGGCGACTGGCGACGAGCGACTGGCGAAGAACTAGGTTCAGCCCAGCGGCCCCTGCCGCTGGGCTCCCGGGGCAGGGGCCACCGGGCTGAACTAAAGAACGGACGGACGCTACCTTGCTTCCTGGGCGGCGCCGGTGAGCGGGACAAACACTACCGGCATGATGGATTCGATGCGGAGGTCCTGCGGGCCTTTGTTGCCTTTGTGGACGACGACGAGGTTCTGGTTGTAAAAAAACGTGCCCACGGGGATGACCATGCGGCCGCCGGGCTTGAGCTGCTGGACGAGAGGCGGCGGGACGTGGCTGGCCCAGGCGGTGACGACAATGGCGTCGAAGGGGCCCTTGTCGGGCCAGCCGTAGTAGCCGTCGCCGACGCGCACCTCGACGTTCTTGTAGCCGAGGCGCGCCAGGCGCTCGCGGGCCGCCTCGCCCAGCGGCTGGATGATTTCAATGGTGTAGACCTCTTTGACCAGCGGCGAGAGCACGGCGGCCTGGTAGCCGGAGCCGGCGCCGACTTCGAGCACGCGGTGCTCGGGCTTGGGGTCGAGCAGCTCGGTCATCTTGGCGACGATGTAGGGCTGGGAGATGGTCTGGCCGTGGCCGATGGCCAGCGGGTGGTCGGCGTAGGCGTAGTCGCGCTGGTCGGCGGGGACGAACTCATGGCGGGGGACGGTGCGCATGGCTTCGAGCACGCGGTGGTCGCGCACCGGGTCGCGGCCGTCGGCGGGGCGGGCGATGGTCTCGCGGACCATCTTCTCGCGCGGCGCGCGGTAGGCGTCGGGCGCCTGCGCCAGCGCGGTGAGAGCCAGAGCGGCAGCGAGAGCCAGGAGCGCTTTTGAGTTGTGCGGCACGACTAGCATTATAGGTATTGGAACCACGGATGAACACGGATTAACACGGATGAAGAGTCAGGGAGACTCGAAATGGATCGGGCTGCGAACAGCGCGCCGGTTCGACCTCGGAGCTAGCGCACCCAGCCGGAGGGGACGCCCAGGCGGCGGGCTTCGTCCTGGATGCCTTCAATCTTCTGCTGGGTTTCTGCGCGGCGCCGCTCGAGCTGCGCGATGGTGTCGCGCACGTCCACGCCGGGAGCGTTGGTGTTGACGTTGATGGCGTTGGAGGCGGCGCGGTTCTGCCCGCCGCGCGACGCCTGAAGTTCCTGCTCGATCTTGGCCAGCTCCTCGCGCAGCGGCTTCAGGCGCTCCTGCCAGTATTCGGGAGTCTGCTCCTTGGGCGGCAGGGGCTCCGCCGGCGCTTCTTCCCCTTCAACCGCGGCTTCCGTGGGCGCCGCCTCCTCGGCGGGCGCGGTTGCCGTCGCTCCCACTTCGCTGATTCGCTGGCCGCGCACCAGGACCTCTATCTCGTCGTTGGTCCAGACCCTGGGCTTGCGTTGGGCCGAGCGGACCGCCGTACCCGTCCCGGCTGCGGCCGCGTTGGCGCGCTCGGTGGCGGCGACGTCAATGTCCGCCAGCGGGACTTGCCGCTGGCGGCCGCCGGCGTCGACGAACTTGGCCACGTTGCCTTCGATGGTGTAGCGTCCCTGAGCCTCGATGCGCTCGCCGCTCTTGAGCACGATGGTGTAGGCGGCGAGCAGCCCGGGCAGCAGCAGGATGGCGGCCAGGCTGAAGAGAACTCTGCGCATTGTGCACCCCTTTTACTTGCCTCGCATCCGATTATAGCGCCATATTGGCCCTTGTTTTCAAGCGCATCTCTGCGATAGGAATCGGGCATGCCGCGAAAGCCGTTTTCGTTGTCAGGGGCGGAGAGCCGCCGGCTGTGGAGGCTGCTGGGGGAGCTGGCGGCGGAGTATTGGGAGCACGCCCGCGCCGACTCGACTCCGGTGCTGGAGTGGCGCGACCGGCGCCGGCGGCAGGCGCTCCCGGCGCGCGGCCGCAGCGCCGGCGCTGTGCTGCGCAAAGCCTACCGCTTTCTTTCGCGCAACGCGCTCCACCTGGCTTCGCCGCGCTACTACGGTCTGATGAACCCCAAGCCTGCGGCGGCGGCGGTGGCGGGCGACGCGCTGGCCTCCATCCTCAATCCGCAACTGGCCGTTGAGGCGCACTCGCCCGGGGCGACGGCGCTCGAGCGCGAAACGCTGGGCTGGTTTCTCGAGGCGCTCGGCTGGCGGCGCGGCCTGGGGCAGTTCACCTCCGGCGGCTCGGAGGCCAACCTGGTGGCGATGAAGCTGGCGCTCAACGCGCGGCTGCCCGAAGTCGGCCGCCGCGGCCTGCGGGGCTTGCGCGGCCAGCCGGTGTTCTATGTCTCGGAGGAATGCCACCATTCCGTCGAGAAGTTCGCCGACTTGCTGGGCTTGGGCCGCGAGGCGGTGCGCTGGGTTGCGACCGACGAGGAGTTTGCCATGCGGCCGGAGGCATTGCGCGAGGCCGTTCGCCGCGACCGCCGCGCCGGGCGGCTGCCGTTCTGCGTGGTGGCGACCTTCGGGACCACCAGCAGCGGGGCGGTAGACCCGATTGCCGCGCTGGCACGCCTCTGCCGGCGCGAGCGGGTGTGGCTGCACGTGGACGGCGCCTACGGCGGCTCCATCATTCTCTCGCCCAAGCTGCGGCGCCTGTGGGCCGGCATCCGGCTGGCCGACTCGCTCACCTTCGACCCGCACAAGTGGATGGCCATGCCGTTCCCGCTGGGTGTGGTGCTGGCGCGAGACGGCACGGCGGCGGCGCGGCCGTTCCGCGTGCAAGCCGCCTACGTGCCGCGCGGCGCGCCGCCGGTGGAGAGTTATCAGCTTGGCGTGCAATGGTCGCGACGGTTTCTGGGCTTGAAGCTGTGGCTGGCGCTGCAAGTCTACGGACGCCGCGCCTATGAGGCCCATTACACCGAGCAGATTCGGCTGGGCTGGCGGTTCCGGGAGTTGTTGGCGGCGCGGCCGAAGTTCGCCACCGTGAGCGAGTCGGCGTTGCCGATTACTTGCTTTACTTACCTGGACGAACCCCGCTCCGAGCGTCGGTGTGTCCCGCTTGCCTCGCTGTCAGAGTTCGAGCAGCAGATGAACCTGACGCTGGCCGAGGAGATGGTGCGGCGTGGCTGGGGGTGGATTTCCTCCACGCGGCTGCGGCCCGGCTCCGACCGCGGCGCGCGGGTGATGCGCATGATGGTCATCAACTACGAAACCAGCGAGCGGCATCTGCGCCGGCTGGTGGCCGATCTCGAGCGCCTGGCTGCCGACCCGGCCGTCCGCCGCCGCGCCCAGCGTGAACACCCCTAGGTGAACTCCGCTTCCCTTGATAGAATCCCTCTGCGCGATGAATGTCCCGCGCACCGAAGTCAAGGAGCAAATCATGAGAGTGTCTAGCAAAGTTTCTTTGCTACTTATCGTCCTCGTCGCTGGGGGAGCCTGGCTGGCGACGGCGGAGGCGCTAACGCCGGACCCGGGCAACCCGCCCAGCAAAGTCAAACTGGACATCCGCGAGTGGCCGGTGCCCTGGGAGGGCACGCGGCCGCGCGACCCTGCCGTGGCGCCCGACGGCACCATCTGGTTCGTGGGACAGCAGGGGGACTACCTCGGCCACCTGAATCCCAAGAGCGGCGAGATGCGGCGCTTCGAGCTCTCCAAGGGCGCGGGTCCCCACACCGTGGTTGTCGACAAAGCCGGCTATCCCTGGTACGCCGGCAATCTCGACCGCCACATCGGGCGGCTTGACCCGGCCACGGGCAAGATCACCCGCTACGACATGCCCGAGGGCGTGGACGATCCCCACACGCTGGTCTGGACGTCGGACGGCCGCCTCTGGTTCACCGCCCAGCGCTCCCGGCCCGCCGGCTACGTGGGCCTCTTCGATCCCAAGACCGGCAAAACCCAGGCGATTCAGGTCCCCGGCCAGATGATGCGCCCCTACGGCATCGTCGTCGACGCCAATGACCGTCCATGGATCGCCTTCATGGGCAAGAACGCCATCGGCAGCGTCGACCCCGCGACGATGAAGCTCGAAATCATCGAGACGCCCGACACGCGCAGCCGCATCCGCCGCCTGGGCATTACGTCCGACGGGTGCGTCTGGTGGGTGGATGCCGCGGCGGGCTACCTCGGCGTCTACGACCCGAAGACGGGGAAGATGCGGCAGTGGCCCAGCCCCGGCGGCGAGCGCTCCTCTCTCTACGCCGTGGCTGTGGATGCGCAGGACCGCGTCTGGTACGTCGAGACCGGTCCCGACCCCAACCGCATCGTCGGCTTCGACACCAAGGCCGAAGAGTTTGTCTCCATCAATGAGATCCCTTCCGGCGGTGGGGCCGTGCGCCACATGGTCTTCGACAAGCCGACCAACACCATCTGGTTCGGGACCGATACCCACACCATCGGCCGCGCCGTCGTGCCCTAGAGCTTAGGGCTCCACACGCGTGCGCGGGTTGTAGGCCACCCAGGCGAACCAGAAATTGACCATGTGCGGCAGCGGCTGCAGTTGCCGGCCGGCCAACTCCCCGCGCTGCGCTTGCCCGGTCAACCCCGACCACTGCGTCCCGGTCTGTTTGTCGCGCAGAATAGTTTCGCGCCCGCGCAAGTGCAGCTCGAAGTCGAGTGTGCGCCCGTCCACGCGGCGGTCAAACACGCCTGTCGTATTGCTGGCGCCGGTGTTCAGCACCATCACCACCGGAACGCCGCCCGCTTGCGTTTCGTGGAAGGTCACCTGCTGGAGGTGGTTCAACGAGACAGCCAAAGCCTCTTCGCCGAGGCGCAGGGTCACAACCTTCTCTTTGCCGCGCAGCCGCGGGTCGGGGTTCTGCGTGCCCGCGATCCCCAGGCGGTGGGGGCTGGTGAAATAGTCAGCGTAGGGCGAGCCACTCACAGGGCGGTTTTTCTTCAGCACCAGCGTGTCGGGGTGGAGACGCTTCCACTCGCGCCAGGTGGTTTGCACGGCGGGAACCGGCTGGAGCCGCGCGCCCTTCATCTCGCCTTGAAGCACGGAACCATCCACCTGGGTCCACAGCGACCGGGTCTGCCGGTCGTACATCACCAGGGCGTCCTTGTAGAGTTTGCCGGAGGTGCCGAAGGTCAGCTCCTTGCCGCTAACTTCTCGGGTGTAGACCACACCCGTATGGGCCAGCGGTCACCAGGTGACGGCGATGGGGCCGAGGCCGGGGGTGGAGTCGTTGACGATTTCGTGGCCGTCGAGCAGCCACAGCGAATACGCCTTGGCGACCTGGCCGTCGAAGACGCCTAGCACCGGCTCGTCCTCCGCCATGAACTTGTTGCCCTCGGCGGCGGACACGAACTCGGGGTTGTCGATGGCCGGGATTTGATCGGGCGGGAGCACGTGGAGCAGGACGCCGTCGCCGATGCGCTCCTGCCGCTGCGCGGCCAGCCCTACGGCCATCAGTAGTCCAAAGAGAACCACCAGAAAGACTCGGGTTGTCATTGCACCTCCTGTCTGTGGTTGGATTCGCCTGCCCGCGGCGGCGATTCAGTCTTTGGTTGTTGACCCAACCCGCTGGTGCCCGTAGCATTCAGCTCATGACGCTGGCCGAGGCGCTGGTTTCCGTCTGGCAGCAGGTGCTGGCGGAAGGGAAGAAGGAGGTCGAGCGCGAGGGCGAGAGCTACCGCGTCGGCCGCACGCGCTCGCGCAAGCTGCGCACCGTGGACTTCGTTTTCGCCGACAATCAGATTACCGGCATCGAGCAGAACCCTGAAACCGGCTCGCGCTGGGCGGTGCTGGCCCGCCAGGGCAAGCGCATAATGCAATACAGTTGTGGAGGGCGCTACTTCGCCAACGTCTGCGACGGCCGCCTCACTCGCTACCCTGCCTGGAAGGACCTCGACCTCCCCGACTGAGCCTCAACATCTCGCCGAGCCCAGCGGCACCTGCCGCCGGGAAACGGAGTTCGCTCTCCGGGTGGCTGGTGCCACCCGCTCGGCACTTTTTTGCTTGTTCTCTCTCTGTTCAACCCCGTGGCTCCAGCCACGGGGCTCCCAGCGGCAGGAGCCGCTGGGCTGAACACAGAAGGAGTCACTGCGGACGCTAGAGATTTTTTTCGCCGCTTCCCGGCACGGAGAATAGAATAGGCCCCGCCCAAGAAACACCTTCCTTGGAGGTAGCCATGCTGGAGCGACGCGGATTCCTGCAAGCCCTGGGGGCGGCTACACTGGCGGGACTGGTGCGGCCGGAGGCGGCGGAGGCGCTGGCCGCCCCACCGGGGATGATCGAAGGCAGCCTCTGCCCGGAGGCGCCGCCGCTGCCCTCGGATGCGCTTTTCCACTCCAGCCCGGAGACGTACTGGGCCGAGTTGCGCCGCCAGTGGCTCTTCCGTCCGGGCTTCGTCTATCTCAACAACGGCACCTGCGGCTCCTGCCCGTTGCCGGTGGTGCGCGCCTTCATCGAGAGCATCCTCAAGGAAGAGCAGATGGAGAACGACGACACCGAGCAGTACCCGCTCTGGGGCTACGGCCCGTGGGACCAGTACCGGCGGCCGATGGCGGAGTTCATCGGCGCGCAGTTGCACGAGCTGGCCCTGGTGCGCAACGCGACCGAAGGGCTCAACTACGTCGCCAACGGGATTGACTTGAACCGCGGCGATGAGGTCCTGACCACCGACGAGGAACATCCCAGCGGGCTCAACCCCTGGCTGCTCAAGGCCAAGCGCTACGGCACGGCGGTGAAGCAGGTGGCCATGCCCAAGCCGCCGACCTCCAAGCAGCAAATCCTCGACCTGCTCGACGCCGGGGGCACCGAGCGGACTCGCGTCGTCATGGTCAGCCACGTCAGCTCCGCCACGGGGTGCGTGATGCCGGTGAAGGAGATTTGTGCCTGGGGGCGCCAGCACGGCCTGCTGACGATGGTGGACGGCGCCCACGCCGTCGGAATGATTCCCATCAACGTGAAGGATATGGGCTGCGACTTCTACATCTCCAGCCCGCACAAGTGGCTGCTGGCGCCGAAAGGCATCGGCCTGCTCTACGTCCGCGACGAGGTCATTGACCGGCTGTGGACTACTATCGCCACCGGCGGTTGGGACGACGTCTCCATCCGCGCCGCGCGGCTGATGCAGTTCGGGAGCTCCAACGTCAGCATCTTGGCCGGGCTGAAGGCGGCGATTGAGTTGTGGCACACGCTGGGCCCGGCGCGCATCGAGGCGCGCATCCGCCAACTGCACGCTTACATCAAAGAGCAAGTTGCAAAGCTTGCGGGCGCGGAGCTGCACTCCGCGCAAGGGGAGGAACTGACCGCAGGCATCTGCTCGGTGAACTTCCCGGGCCTCGACCGGCCCAAGCTCCAGCAGTGGCTTTACCACGAGCACAGCATCCGCGTGCGCGGGACTTCGCCCACGCGGCTGCGGCTCTCAACCCACATCTACCACAGCTTCGCGGAGCTCGACCGCTTCCTCGGGCTCTTGGACGAATTCCTGCGCAAGCCTGCGGCGGTGGCATAGAAAGCAGTCGAGGCAAGGGGACAAGGAGACAAGGACTCTTCGACACCGGCGAGGAGGTGGTAGCACGCGTTGTGCCACTCTGACCCGAGCGACGAACAGTTTGCTCCTAATGGAGGCATGTCTTCATTGTCACTGCTAAGAAAACTAGTCGGGTGGCTCCGGGGGAAGAAGTTTCCTCGCGAGGGACCATGTCCTCATTGTCGCGGCCTAGTGCGATGGAAACACTATGTCAGTGTGGACGCGAAGGTGGAGAATGCAATGCAAGAATTCAGCAGGATAGGCCAAGTCGTCGTAGAGCAGGATGGTGTTCTGAAGTGCAGATACTGTGGTAAAGCGATCCCAGAAATGAGCGAAGGACATGTGAGCTAGTTCGCGCGGAGGCGCGGGATCGTTTCCTCGCTGCGCAGGGACATTCCGCGCACGCCCGAGGCCCGAAAAGCAGATCCCTCCGCCTCCCCTTCCTGCGGAAGGGAAGACGTCGGGATGACAAGCGGTTGGGGCGGTGCGGCTCCTCCTGAGACTTGCTTTTCGCCGGGTGTTCGCCCTACAATATATAGGCAGCCTGGGGGAGAAGGCTACGATAGGCTGCATTTTTCTCTTGACACGGGAGAACGCCGGGCGTATAAACGCCGCCCAGCAGAAAGCCTTCAGGAAGTAGCGGGTAGCGGCGGCGGCCAGGGTCGGCGGGCTTGCTATTGGGGCTTTCCTGCGGCAGGCAGCGGGGCGGAACCACCAACGACACGGGGAGCGTACGGTCCATGGGCGAGCGGG
>Ga0209399_10000355_pt1 | contig 28169 bp, 28 predicted proteins | sample OV2TP3_FD_184130 | JGI IMG/M metagenome (GOLD analysis project Ga0209399, IMG submission 184130) | Hot spring microbial communities from Beatty, Nevada to study Microbial Dark Matter (Phase II) - OV2 TP3 (SPAdes) (version 3) | ecosystem: Environmental > Aquatic > Thermal springs > Hot (42-90C) ... | reverse complement strand
CATCATGCGGCAGATGCAGGCCGGCGGGAACAAGGCCTTGAGCTTCGGCAAGAGCCGCGCCCGCTTGATTTCGACCGGCCAGAAGAAGGTCACCTTCAAGGACGTGGCCGGCGTGGAAGAGGCCAAAGAGGAGCTGCAGGAGATCATCGAGTTCCTGAAAGACCCGCAGAAATTCCAGCGCCTGGGCGGGCGCATCCCCAAGGGCGTGCTGCTGGTGGGCCCGCCGGGCACGGGCAAGACGCTGCTGGCGCGCGCGGTGGCCGGCGAGGCCAACGTGCCCTTCTTCTCGATTTCCGGCTCCGACTTCGTCGAGATGTTCGTCGGCGTGGGGGCCAGCCGCGTGCGCGACCTCTTCGAGCAAGGCAAGAAGAACGCCCCCTGCATCATCTTCATTGATGAGCTGGACGCCGTCGGGCGCCACCGCGGCGCCGGCCTGGGCGGCGGGCACGACGAGCGCGAGCAGACCCTGAACGCCATGCTGGTCGAGATGGACGGCTTCGACTCCAACGAAGGCGTCATCATTATGGCGGCCACCAACCGCCCCGACGTCCTCGACCCGGCGCTGCTGCGCCCGGGCCGCTTCGACCGCCGCATCGTGGTGCCGCGCCCGGACGTGAAGGGCCGCGAAGAGATCCTGAAAGTTCACACGCGCAAGATTCCCATCGGCCCCGACGTCGAGCCCTCGGTGCTGGCGCGGGCCACGCCGGGCTTCTCCGGCGCCGACGTGGCCAACATGGTCAACGAGGCGGCGCTGCTAGCGGCGCGGCGCGCGCGCAAGCACGTGGTGATGGAAGACTTTGAAGAGGCTAAGGACAAGGTGCTGATGGGCGTCGAGCGGCGCTCGATGATTATCTCCGACGAGGAGAAGCGCAACACCGCCTTCCACGAGGCCGGGCACGCGCTGGTGGCGGCGATGCTGCCGTACACCGACCCGCTGCACAAAGTGACGATTATCCCGCGCGGGATGGCGCTGGGCGTGACCATGCAGCTCCCCATCGACGACCGGCACACCTACACCAAGGACTTCCTGGAGTCGCAGCTGGCGGTGATGATGTCGGGGCGGGTGGCGGAAGAGGTCGCGCTCAACAAAGTCACCACCGGGGCCGGGAACGACTTCGAGCAGGCCACGGAAGTGGCGCGCAAGATGGTGTGCGAGTGGGGCATGTCGGAGCTGGGGCCGCTGACCTTCGGGCGGAAGGAGGAGGCCATCTTCCTCGGGCGCGAGATCGCGCAGCACCGCGACTACTCCGAGGACACCGCCATCCGCATCGACCAGGAGATCAAGAAGATCGTCACCACCGCCTACCAGCGCTCGCGCCAGATCATCGAGGAGAAACGCGACGTGCTCGACCGCATCGCCCAGGCGCTGCTCGAGCGCGAGGTGTTGGACGCCCAGGAGATCAAGCTGCTCATCGAAGACAAGCCGCTGCCGGAGAAGAAGGTCGCCACGCCCTTCGAGTCCGAAGCCGCCGCGCCCGCCGGCAAGCCCGCGCCCGCCGGCAAGCCCGCTCCCGCCTTCACCAAGGGCGGCCAGGAAAAGCCCGCCCCGGCCTAGGGGAGGCATTCATGCGCTTGCTGCGAGTGACTATCGCCGTAGGCAATCCCTTCCACCCTGAGCGAGAGCAAGGTGTCGAGCTGTTGGTAGACACTGGGGCCAACTACAGCATGGTTCCATCGAGCGTGCTTGGAGCCTTGGGCATTGAACCGCTTGAACGTGAAACCTTTCTGTTGGCCAATGGGGAGGCCATTGAGCGAGACGTGGGATTGGCATGGTTTGTCTTCGACGGGCGAAAAGGTATTTCCAAGGTAATCTTCGGGGGGGATGGGGATACCCCGGTGTTGGGTGTCGTCGCTCTGGAAGAGATGGGTTTGGAGGTCGACCCGTTCAACCGCAAGCTCCGTCCGGCGAAGAAGTATCTCCTTTCCGCTGGTCGGAAGGCGGCGGAGCCGATTCAGGTCACCTGCCCGCACTGCAACACCAAGCTCGAAATCGACACCGAGCTGGCGGCCGTGCTTTCGCACGAGCCGCCGCCGGCGCCCAAGCATGACTTCGACGAGCAGCTTAAGGAAGTCACCGAGGCCGAGCGCAAGCGCGACGAAGTCTTCCGCCAGCAGGTGGACGCGCAGAAGGAGCGAGCGCGCCTGCTGGAGCGGAAGTTCGAGGAGTCCTTCAAGAAAACCAAAGATCAGCCGGTTACAAAGCCCCTCCGCGATTTCGACCTCGAGTAACCCATGCGCCTGGAAATGGAAAAAGGGGAGCCGCTCTCCAACCCGGACTCGCGCGCCCTGGAGGCGGCGTTGCGCAGCGTGGATGGAGAGGAGAACTGCTTTGCCCTCCTGGTCAGCGACGACGACGAGAACCACTTCCTGCAGGCCATGGGCGGGCCTGATCTGTTCGATGTCGAATACCGGGAGGCGGGGCAGCTTTTCCGCTGCCGCGACGTGCGGCTCGAGACCGTCATCGCTTTGTTCCACTCCTACCGGCGCGGCAGCGATTGGTGGCGCTCGGCGCTGGCCTGGCAGGACGTCACCAGCGAATTCCAGTAGCCGGCCCGGTTGCGCTTCCTGCCGCGTTGACTTGGTGCGCACGGGAGCCTAAGATTCCCTTCCATCCGTTCTGCAAAGGAGGCCGTCATGCGGGCGTGTGTGCTCTTGGCGGTGGCTCTCTTGGTGTTTCCCGTGGCAGGGCAGGGCGCGGGCCCGGATTCGGAGGAGGCGGCGGTGGTGGCGGTGGTGCAGAAGTTCTTCGACGCCATGGCGGCGCGCGACGTCGACGCCGCCCGGGCGGTGGTGCTGCCCGAAGGCCGGGACCACTCCATCCGCGAGGGCGCCGAGGGTCCGATCATCCGCAGCTTCACCAATGAGGACTTCGTGGCGAGGCTGGCGACCGGCACCGAGAAGCTGCTGGAGCGCATGTGGGAGCCGAAGGTGATGATCCACGGGCGCATCGCGGTGCTGTGGGCGCCCTACGATTTCCACCGCAACGGGGAGTTCAGCCACTGCGGGGTGGACGCGTTCACGCTGGTGAGGACCGAATCCGGTTGGAAGATTTCCGGCGGCGTCTACACGGTGGAGACGGAAGATTGCGCACCCAGCCCGCTGGGCCCCCCTTCGGCTCCGGAGGAATAATTCAGGAGGAGAACCATGCTCGCACGCTTGCTCCCCTGCTTGCTTCTCTTTGCGGTTTCGGCGGCGGCGCAGACCACCGCCATCCGCGCCGGGCACGTGATTGACCCGGCGACGGGAACAGTGGCGCACAACCAGGTCGTCCTTATCAAGGACGGAAAGATTGCCGCCGTCGGCGAGCGGGTCGAGATCCCGGCGGGCGCCGAGGTCATCGACCTGTCGAACGCGTGGGTGCTGCCGGGACTGATGGACGCCCACACGCACATCACCATGAACCTGCCGCCCGCCGGGGCGCTCCCGGTGTGGGAGTCGGCGCTGGCGCGGGAAAGCACGGCGCTGCGGGCCCTACGGGGCGTCCACAACGGACGGGTGATGCTCGAGGCCGGGTTCACTACCGTGCGCGACGTCGGCAACGCCGCCAATTTCGCCGACTCCGACGTGCGCGTGGCGCTGGAGAAGGGTTGGTTCGCCGGGCCGACGGTCATCAACACCGGCAAGATCATCGCGCCCTTCGGCGGGCAGCTTCCCGGGCTCTCGCCGGAGTGGCCGGGCTTCTGGCAGTACGAATACATCGACGCCGACACACCCGAGGAAATCCGCAAGGCCATCCGGCAGAACATCTACTACGGGGCCAAGGCCATCAAGCTGGTGGCGGACAGCTACCCTTACCAGTACACGCAGGAGGACATCCGCGCTGCCGTGGAGGAGTCGCACCGCGCCGGGCTGAAGGTGGCCGTGCACGCCTACGGCGGGCAGGCGGCGCGCGACGTCATCTTGGCTGGGGCCGACTCCATCGAGCACGGCTTCGCCCTCGACGACGAGCTGCTGACGCTGATGAAGGAGAAGGGCACGGTGCTGGTCGGGACGGACTTTCCCGCCGAACACCTGGCGGCGATCGGCGGCCTGCTGGGAGAAGACCCGAAGACGGTGGGCGAGAAGATCATCGACCGCCTGCGGCGCGCGCACCAGATTGGCGTGAAGATGGCGTTCGGCTCCGACGTGGTGGCCGACCTGGAGGGCAAGGACCGCGCCCAGATGACGCTGGACTACCTCGACGTCTGGAGCGCCGCCGGCGTGCCACCTGCCGGCATCCTCAAGGCCATGACCACCAATGCGGCCGAGCTGCTGGGGCTGGACGACCAGCGCGGGGCCCTCAAGGCCGGGCAGGCGGCCGACATCATCGCCACGCCGGAGAACCCGCTGGAGAACATCCAGGCGCTGCGCAATGTCCACTTTGTGATGAAGGACGGCGCCGTGATAAAGCGCCCCTAACCGTTCCCTTCGGAACGGGGGTAGCGCAGGTTGCCCGAGAGCCCCGCACCTTGCTCTGCAGACTAGGCTCTAACCTCGCCTCGTCCGCCATTTCAAATGTTGCTCCGCTGCGCCTCACTCCCCGGGCAAGGTGCGGGGCGTCTTCGAGGGCTACCTGCGGCTTGCCTCTGGCAGGTTTGAAAGGCCGCGGGTACCCTTCGACTTCGCGCCCCGACTATTGTCGGGACGCTTCGCTCAGGGAACCCGCGCTACCGGCTAGGCGGCGCGTTGGAACCTACGAGCGCTTGCCGGCGGGCAGGAAGCTGGCGGCCAGGACGGCGGCCAGCGCGCCGACCAGAAGGTAGAGGCCGTACTCGGGCGCGACTTCCAGCTTCAGCTCGGACTTGAAGATGCGCCCGACCAGTGGGATGCCGGGGCGGCCCGCGCCCGCGGCAACCATCTCCTCGACGCCGCGGCTGAGCCAGAAAACCGAAACGATGGACCAAGCGCCCGCCAGCAGGCCGACCGCGACGGTGATGCGCAGCGGGAGCCGCTTGCCCCACGCGGCGAGAACGCCGGCGAGCAGCAAGGAGAGATAAGCCAGCGGCAGCGTGACCTTCAACGAGTCGGCCTGCTTGACCCCCAGCGGCGGCTCTTGGCGCACGCGGCGACCGGTGATCTGCTCCAGCGCCTGGAGCGCGTCGTCGAGCGAAGCGTCGTCGCGGCTCTTCTTGTCCGACGCTGAGCGCACCGCGTCCCAGCCGGAGATTCTCTGCGTGCCCACCAGCGGCGCGCGGATCAACACCAGCGGCAGAAAGAAGGTCGCCAGGCCGAACAGCGCCAGCGCCGCGACGATGATCTTCTTGGGCATTTGCAACAGCGTTTAAGTGCTGCAGTCCGGGCTCAAGCATGATACCCGCGATGAAAAGATTCGTTCAGCGGGAGCGTTCGAGCCGGTGGCTAGAGTTCCAGGTCAGGTTCAATTTCCGGACCCCGCCCCATCTGCTCCTGTAGAAAACGCCGCAGGGTAGCCCGGTCGCCGGCGCTAATCTGGAGGAACTCGACCCCCATCCCTTTTCCTTCTTCCACGCGCCGGACCATACCCCAGACGGTAATGGCCCCAGAGTGCGGGCCCAGGCGAAGGAGGAGGCGAACCATACGGCCCGCTGGCAGGGGACGCGGGTCCTCGATGAAGGCACCGGCTTGGGAGATGTCGCGCAGGCGTGGACGGAAGTCGAGCAGCTCTACGACTGCCTCGTGGGCAGGCACCCGCGGCCCGCAACGGCGATCGTAGTTCTCCCGCATGGTGACGCACTACGCGGCCGCGGCACAACCGGCGAAACTGACAGCCCCCTGCGAACTACCGACACCCCGCCCCTGAGATCAGTTCAGCGGTATGCCCGCGATCCGACGCTGAACCTACGACTCCTTTGCGCCGGGTTCGACGTTCGTCCCCGGCTGCGTTGGCTTGGGGCCCAGGATTTCGCCGATGGATTCCAAAGTCTGCCGCATCGCTCCCTGAAACTTCAGCCGGGAGCCGGCGGCGATGGCTTCAGTTTCGCGCTTGAACTCGGCCAGCAGAGCCGCCCGCTGGGCTTCCAGAGATTCTGCGAAAACCTGCTGCATTCGGACGCGGAGGGCGTCCGCACACTCGCGCTCCGACTCGAGCCGCCGACGATCCTCTTCGTGAGCCGCTGCCTCTAGTTGCTCGAACCGGCTTTGTGCGCGGTTGGTGGCGTCGTCGACGGCCTGGTCCAGGCGAGCCTGCAGGCCGGTATCGAGGCGCGCCGCCAACTCCTTGGTGTGCTCGCGCAGTTGGCGGGTTTCGGCCTGGGCGGCTTGCAGGGTGTCTCGCAGCTCTTGGTTTCGGGCTTCAAAGTCGGCTTTCAGGCGGTGTTGCAAGGATTCCCACAAGCGGCCGCCCAGGTTTTGCAGGGCGGTGTGAGCTGCCTGACTCAACTGCTGGTGGCGCCCCTCGAGCTTTGTCGCCAGGTCTCGCCGGTGCTGCTCAAACAGGGAATCGAACTCCGTTTGCAGATCCACGCGCAGTTGCTCCGACTGGCGGGCGATTTCCGCGCTGGTGCGCTTGGTGAACTCGCGGGTGTGGTCGGCGGAGGCCCGCACCTCTTCCAGGCGGACCGCGATCCGATCCAGGAATTCGCGCTCGTGACGGTCGAGGTCGTCGAAGAGGCGCTGGCGGGCCTGGGCGGCCAGCTCGTCAGCGTGAGCCTGGCACTGCTGTTGCAGTTGCGCGCTCAGGTCGCGATGCTGGGCGGCGTGGTCGTTTCTCAGCCGCTGGTGCCATTGTTCGGCCAACGGGGCGAGAGCCTCCTGCAGCCGCTGGTCGAGCGTCTGCGGAAGCAGGGGAGTGAGGGATTCCACATAATCGCGCGCCTGCCGGACTTCTTCCAATTGCGCGGCCCGAGCCGCATCGGAGGTCGCTCTCGCAGCGGATTCCTGCTCGAGTTGCTCGCGGATCTTCTGGGCGATAGCTTGCAGGCTTTCGAGGGCCTGCTGGCGGTTCCGCTCCGAGTCGGAGGCGGCCTGCTCTTCCAGGTCCGCCCGCAAGCGCATCAGCAACTCGCCCAGGCTCCGGCGGTAGTCCTCCTCGAACTCGGCGGAGATGGCGCGAGCTTTCTGCCGCAACTCCGCTTCCAGCTCGGGCGGGGAGTCCAAAGCCAGCGGGAGCGCTGGTGGGGTCTCCAGCATCGGCGGGACGGGTTGGACCTCCGGCGGGGCGGAGGGTGGAACCGCGAGCGAAATCTCCTCCAGAGAGAATGTAACTTCGGCCGCAGGGGGGGCGGCCGCGGTGGCGAGTGCAATTGCCTCGGCTGAAGTTGCGGCCATCACCCCCGAAGCAGGCGAAACAGCAGGAGGAAGTTCAATCGTCGGCGGAAGGGCGACTCCTGGATCGGGAGTACAGGTTGTGCCGGCCGGTGGGGGCTCGGGCCCGGGCGGTGCGGTCGGCGCGTCCAAGGGCCGAGGGGGCTCGCAGGATTCGCCCGTAATCCAGTCGGGGGGCGGAAAGTGAAAGCCCCAGAGGTTTTCGGGCACATCCAACTCGATTCCCAGCTCCCAGAGATCCTTCTTGCCTCGGATGGCAGTACACATGACCACACGAGCGGTGGCGCTGCATTTGCCGGGGCCGACATCGAGTCGCACGGGAGTCTTGGGTCCAATCGGTTGCGGAGCCCTCAAACCGCACCCATGGCGGTTGACCACGAAAGTTAGGCAATGCTCGCTGTAAGGAGTTTCGGGATCCAAACTGGTTAGAAGGACAGGGAGAGCCACGGACACACGTTGACTTCGGCGCACACGTTCGCGCTGCAACGCGGTAAGCTCAACCACTCTGCGGCCTCGGCTGGCGCTGCTCGAGGAACTCTGGCGTGGATTCTAGGGAGGTGGTCGTGGGGTTGTCAAGCGAAATTGCGGTTGCAACCGCGAAAGCCGTCAGCTCGCGGCGGCTGGGCGCCTAGCGTCTATAATGGCCAGCTGGTGAGGAGTTGGAGAATGGGGCGAAGGCGCTTTCTGCTGCGGGTGGGCTCGCGCCGACTCGTGCTGGGGGAGCGGACGCTGGTGATGGGTGTGCTGAACGTGACGCCGGACAGCTTCAGCGACGGCGGGCGGTTCTTCAGCGCCAAACGCGCCATCCGGCACGCGCTGGCGATGGAGCGCGCCGGGGCCGACCTGATTGACGTCGGCGGCGAGTCCACGCGGCCGGGCTCGTTCGGTATTTCGGCGGAGGAAGAGCTGCGGCGGGTGCTGCCGGTGCTGCGGGGGTTGAAAGGCCGGCTGCGGATTCCTGTGTCCATCGACACGGTGAAGGCGGAGGTGGCGGAGGGGGCACTCAGAGCGGGCGCGGCGATGGTCAACGACATCAGCGGGCTGCGCTTCGACCCGCGGCTGGCGGAGGTGGCGCGACGGCGGCGTGTGCCGCTCCTCCTGATGCACATGCGGGGCACGCCGGCGACAATGCAAAAACAGCCCTTCGCCCGAGATATTTGGCGCGAGCTTGAGCGCGGGCTGGGGTGGTCGGTGCAGCAGGCGCTGCGCGCGGGGGTCAGGCGCTCGCAGTTGCTGATCGACCCTGGAATCGGCTTCGGCAAGTCGGCGGAGCAGAACCTGGAAATCGTGCGCGGGCTTGGTCGCCTCAAGAAGTTCCGGCTACCGATCGTGATTGGGACGTCGCGGAAGACTTTTATCGGGAAGGTGCTCGGCGGTGTCCCGCCGGAGAAGCGGTTGTGGGGAACAGCAGCGACGGTAGCCGCCTCCATTCTCGCCGGCGCCCACATCGTCCGCGTCCACGACGTCGCCGAGATGGTTCAAGTCGCGCGCGTGACCGATGCAATCCTTCAGCCCAGATAAGCAACGGTTTCAGGCTTCGCCTCCGGCAGGGCCCGCAGGTGGAAGTAGAAGACGACGTTGACGCTCACCGCGGCCGCGAGGGGAACAAACAGCCATGGAGAGATATAGGAGTAGAGTAGATGGAAGAAGCCAGCCGTCCCCCCGACCAGGACGGCCGCGAACAAGAGGAGGAGCAGGGCCCGCAGGAGTTTGGAGGCGAGGCTGCGGCTGATCCAAAGCTGATAGAAGGCCGCCGCGATCAGGAGCCACACGAACTTCCGTGCAAACCAATCGTAGGGGTAAGGGAGGTAGTCAAAGAGGGCGACCATGGCCGCCATGAACAGCGCAATCGCCAACAGGCGCGCGGCGAGTTGGATCAAGCCCTCCAGCGGCGAGGCTTCCTCGCGCCCGCGGAGCTCCTCCAGGCTCTCCCCCGCCAGGCGGGTGAGGAAAACGTAACCGACGCAGAGACCCGCGAAGCCGACGGTCAGCGAGAGACCCAGAAGTGCAGCCAGGACTTGCTCCAGCCAATCCTCCCGGGCCGCCGCTACACAGGCAACTTCCAGAAGGATGAATGTGACCGCGCCGCCCACGGTGGCGTGGTGCCGCCACGGGCGGAGGGCCCCTTTCCGCCGCCGAACCCACACGCTGGCGCAATAAAGGAAGGCGAAGAGAAAAGCGGCGAGGGCAACGGCGACACTGGTGGAGGGCGGATGGAGCGCAGAGAGCGTTGGCATCGAGAAGCTGATGGAGCAATCCTAGGGGGGTGCCGCCGCTCGAGTCAACCCCCGCTACCGGAAGCTGGCGAGGGCGTCGGGTTCCGAGGGGTAGTTCACCAGGATGGCGTCAAGGTTGGTGAGCTTGATGATCTGCTTGAGCTTGTCGGTGGCGTTGACGAGTTTGAGCTGCCCGCCGCTTTTCTTGACCTGAGAGAAAGCGGAGACCAGCTCGCCCAGGCCGGTGCTGTCGATGTGCGTGACTTCGGCGACGTTGACGAGAATCCGGGTCTTGTTCTCGCCGACGAGCTGCTTGACGCGCTCGTGCAGCGCCCGGCCGTCGGGCGCCAGGACTACGCCGCCCTTGAGGTCGAGCACGGTGACGCCGCCGGCTTCGCGCACGCTGATCTGAACCGCCATGGGGTCTCCTCCTGTACCGCTTAGTTCGAACCGGTGCGCCCGGCTTTGACGTTGGCTTTTTCAAGCTCGGCCAGGCCGGCGTCGGCCTTCTGCCAGTTGCGCCGCAGTTCGGCGTAGGCCTTCTCGGCGGTCTCGAGGTCGCCCGCCTGATTGGCGGCGCGGGCCAGCCCGAGCAAAGAGGGCGAGCGGCGCGGCGCGCGCTTGAGCGCCAGCTCGAACTGTCCCTGGGCCTCCCGCGCCCGGCCGAGTTGCAGTAACAGCTCGCACAGCAATTCATGGGTAGGCTTGACCACGTCGGGCGGGCCGTACTCGATGGGCAGGGCATCCTCGGCCGCGGCAGCCTCTTCGAGCTGCCGCAGCGCGTCCTCCTTGTCGCGCTCGGTGGGCGCCCTGGCGAGGCGGGCGGCGGGCGTGGGGGCGAGACGCTCGAGCGCTTGCAGCGCGGCGTCGCGGTCCTGTTCGCGCCAAAGGGGATGGTTGTAGGTCATCGCCTCGCCCCAGTAGGCGAGGGCAAAGTCCGGGTCGGCCTTCCGGGCCTCCTGGAAAGCTTCGTGCGCGTCTTCGAACTCGAAGCTGTGAAGAAGCAGGACGCCGCGCAGGAACGGCTCCTGGGCCGCCGCGGCGCCGGAGTTGGGGAAGTCGAGGCGGCCGAGCTCGGCGGTCTGGGCCGCGAGCGGCGCCGAGGCGAGCAGGGCGAGACACAACACGAGTTCGATTCGAAGAGCCATCATTGGTTTTTCCCTTGCGCGGGCATCATAGGGGCGAGAGAGTGATGCGTCAACGACAAAGCGCCGCGCGCGTGAGCGATCCTAGCGGAGGAAGCCCTCGGCAAAAATCCGGGTTGAGGCCGCCAGGGTCTTGGTCCTCTGCTTGAACATCTCCACCAGGGCGAGGAACTGCTCCGCCACCTTTCGCGGAACCGCTTCCTTGCAGAACACAATCAGCACCAGGATTTGCCCGTTGGGATAGACGCTGCCGGTGCCGAAGACGCCGACCACATCGTATTTTGAGACAAAGTCCTGCGCCACGATGATTTTCCTTCCCTGGTGGTCGACGGCGTTGGCGGCGTCTTCCACAAAGAAGAGGCTGGCGGCGCGCCCCATGGCCTCGAGGACGACCTGGGAATCTTGGCTGTCGACCCAATGCATGGGCACTCCGAGCTCCTTCAGCACCCGGGAGATCATGGGAATGGAGTCGACGAAGGCGGAGGAGACCAGGGGGATGCCAATGTGCCCCTTGGAGTTGCGGCGGTCATTCCAGTCGCGCTCCCGGCCGCGCGTGCCCAGGAGGGACAGGACCGGGGTTGTGGCTTTCAGCTCGGAGGCCACGCCCGCCGACTCGGCCATTTGGCGGACGAAGGCTTCATTGGACGGGGGCAGGGACAGGAAAGGCACTGTGAGGAAGATGCGGGCCAGGACCACGGAATCCTCAAAGTGGTTGTAGAGCGCCGTCAGCAGAATCTGGGCCGCATCCTCGAGAAAAGGCGCTTTGTGAATCGCCGGTTCGGTGTCCCCCCACAGGGTCATGAGCGTGGGGGTGGAGGCCTCTGCGATCCTCATTGTCCCTCCTCCGCTGAAACCGAGGGGCTTCAGCGTGCGCGCTCGCAGGAGCAGAGGTTCGGGTGCGCGAAGTTTCAGTGATTCTGCTCCCCTGGAACTCTCGTGTCAACCCGCACAAGTCGCTTCGACCCGGCGCGGAACCAGCGGGCAAGCTTGCGTGTCGGGTGCGGCGCACGGTATAAACGCAGCACCAAAGGAGAGTCGGGTGGAAGCGGTGCGCATGCTGGCGGTGGACTGGGGCGCGCTGGTGCCCTCGGGGTGGGGCCTGCTCGACATCCTGGCAGTGGCGTTTCTGATCTACCTCTTCCTCAGCCTGATCCGCGACACGCGGGCGCTGCCCATGGTGGTGGCGGCGGGGCTGCTGCTGGGCGTCTACTACGGCACGGGCTGGGAGCGGCTGGGGACGCTGCGGTGGCTGGTGGGGAACCTGCTGCCCTACATCATCTTCGCGCTCATCGTGATTTATGCGGGAGAAATCCGCCGCGGGCTGACGCGGCTGAGCCGCGGGGTGCCGCTGCTGGGGGAGCGGGAACGCGGCGACCCGGTGGACGACGTGGTGCTGGCCTCCAGCTACTTTTCGCAGAAGCGCATTGGGGCGCTGATGGCGTTCGAGCGGGAGATCGGGCTGGCGACCTACGTCGAGAGCGGCATCGCGCTCAACGCCGTGGTGAGCTACGACCTGCTGGTGAGCATCTTCCAGCCGGCCTCGCCGCTGCACGACGGCGCCGCCATCATCCGCAAGAACCGCATCGTGGCGGCGAGCTGCTTCCTGCCGCTCTCGCTCAACCCGCTGCTGTCGACGCACCTGGGCACGCGGCACCGGGCGGCCATCGGGGTGACGGAGGAGTCGGACGCGGTGGCGGTGGTGGTGAGCGAAGAGACGGGCGACATCGCGTTGATGCACGGTGGCTCGGTGGAGTTGCGGCTGACCCCGGAGCAGTTGCGCGACCGGCTGCGGCGGCATCTGCGGGCGCGCGGCGGGGTGCTGTTCACGCGGCCGGCGGGGTAGAGGATGAACCTGCTCAAGCGCATCTTCGTGGACGACGGGTGGCTGAAGCTGCTGTCGCTGGCGCTGGCCTATGCGCTGTGGGCCATCGTCACGCAGGCGCCGCCGGTGGAGATCGGGATGTCGGTGCCGCTCGAGCTGCGCAACCTGCCGCGGGAGCTGCAGGTCGAAGGGGAGATTCCGACGCGCATCCACCTGCACCTGCGCGGCCCGGAGGGCCGCATGCGGAGGCTGGAACCGGAGGAGGTGGGCGTGGCGGTGGACATGAGCTGGGCCACGCCGGGGAACCACACGCTGCGGTTGGAGGTTTCGCACGTGGAGCTGCCGCCGGGGATTGAGGTGGTGCGCATCGTACCGGAGGAAGTGCGGCTGGAGCTGGCGCTCATACCCGTGGGGCCGGCGCCGCGGTAGAACAAACCTACCGCAGAGGATGCACCCTTCGGCGCGGTCCGCAAGCGGAGCTTGCTCAGGGTGAATTCTGGCTACGCTCGAATTCAGAGGACACAGAGAAGGCATAGAGAATCACGGAGGCGATATGCGCAGAGCGATGGTGATGGTTCTGGTTGTTGCCCTGCTGATGTCGGTGGCGCACGTCGGCGCGATGGCGCAAGCGAGAAAGTCGCCGGCAAAGGCGGCGGACCCGATGGAGGGGTTCGACGCCTGGGTGGAGCAGGAGATGAAGACGTGGATGGTGCCGGGGCTGGCGGTGGCGGTGGTGAAGGACGGCGAAGTGATTCTGCTCAAAGGCTACGGCTACCGCGACGTGGAGAAGCAGTTGCCGGTGACGCCGCAGACGCTGTTCGCCATCGGGTCGATTACCAAGTCGTTCACCGTGCTGGACCTGGCGACGCTGGTGGACGAAGGCAAGCTGGAGTGGGACAAGCCGGTGCGCGAGTACCTGCCGGAATTCCGCCTTGACGACCAGTTCGCCAGCGAGCGCATGACGCCGCGCGACCTGGTGACGCACCGCTCGGGGCTGCCACGGCACGACGCGCTCTGGTACAACGCGACGTTCTCCCGGCGCGACATGGTAGAGCGGCTGCGGCACCTGGAGCCGAGCAAGGACTTCCGCGCGGTGTATCAGTACCAGAACCTGATGTTCATGACCGCGGGCTACCTGGCGGAGCGGCTGACGGGGAAGAAGTGGGAGGAGGTGACGCGCGAGCGGCTGCTCGGGCCGCTGGGGATGACGCGGTCGAACTTCTCGGTGCTGGAGTCAGCCCAGGATGCCGACTTCGCCCAGCCCTACCAGAAAGCCAAGGAGGAGCTGAAGCGGGTGCCCTTCCGCGTGATTGACGAGATGGGCCCGGCAGGGTCCATCAATTCGTCGGTCGAGGAGATGAGCCGCTACCTGCTGCTGCACATGAACAAAGGCAAGCTGGGCGAGAAGCAGATGGTGTCGGCCGCCAACATCACCCAAATGCACACGCCGCAGATGGTGAGCGGGGGCGCGCCGCAGTGGCCGGAGCTGGGCTACGCCAGCTACGGCATGGGCTTGCAGGTGACGAGCTACCGCGGCAACGTGCTGGTGAACCACGGCGGGGCGATTGACGGCTTCTGGGCGTACCTCTCGTTCCTGCCGCAGAAGAACCTGGGCGTGGTGGCGTTGTCGAACCGGGGCGGGCAGCCCCTGCCGATGATTGTGACCTATCAGATTTACGACCGGCTGCTGGGCGCGGAGCCGGCGCCGTGGAGCCAGCGGTTCAAGGAGCAGCAGGAGAAGTCGGAGGCAGCGGAGGAGGAGGCGAAGAAGAAAGGCTACACGCCGCGGGTGGAGGGCACGCAGGCGTCGCACCAGATCGGGGATTACGTGGGGCGGTACGAGCATCCCGGCTACGGGATTGCCACCATTGAATTGGGCGAAGGCGATACGCCGCTGAAGGTGACCTTCAACCGCATGACGTCGCCGCTGGCGCACTTCCACTACGACGTGTTTGAGATTCCGGAAGACCCGCTCAACCCGTTTGAGAAAACCAAGGTGCAGTTCCTGATGAACTCGAGCGGGCAGATTGACCGGCTGCTGCTGCCGCTGGAGCCGAACGTGAAGGAGATTGTGTTCACGCGGATGGCGGAGGAGCAGATGCGGCAGCGGGCGTTCCTGGAGCCGCTGACGGGCGAGTACGTGCTGGGGGCGCAGACGGTGGCGGTGACTCTGCAAGGGGACGACACGCTGATTCTGAATGTGCCCGGGCAGCGGCCGTATGAGCTGGTGCCGCGGACGGGGATGACCTTCGACATCAAAGGGCTGACGGGCTTCAGCCTGGAGTTCAAGAAGGACGCCGCGGGCGCGGTGGCGGAGGTGGTGTTCTATCAGCCGAATGGAACTTTCGTGGCGAAGAGGAAATAGTGGGGAAGCTGTTTGGGACGGATGGGATACGCGGGGTGGCGGGGGAGCCGCCGCTGGAGGAGAGGACTATTTTTGCGGTGGGACGAGCCGTCGGGGAGTTCTTGCAGAAAGGGAAAAGCAGATCCCTCGACTCCCCCGCCCGTTCTGCATCTTCCGAGCAAGGACTTTCGCCTGGGGCGGGAACGGGCGGGGTCGCTCGGGATGACAGCGTTGTGAGAGTGTTACTGGGCGAGGATACCCGGGAGTCGTCGGCGTGGGTGACGAGCTGGCTGGCGGGCGGATTGAAGGCGGCGGGGGTGGAGGCGGTGTCGGCGGGGGTGCTGCCGACGCCGGGGGTGGCGCGGCTGGTGGCGACCAAGGGCTTTGCGGCCGGGCTCGTGGTGAGCGCGTCGCACAATCCCTATCGTGACAACGGCATCAAGCTCATCGGCGCCAATGGGATGAAGTTGCCGGATGAGGTAGAAGAGGAGATTGAGGAGCGCATCCAGGAGTTACTTGGAGACAAACCTCACCGCAGAGGCGCAGAGGGCGCAGAGAAGGACACAGAGAGAGCGGCGCGAAGTCCAGTGGCGGATGTGACTCTGGCGGAGGAATACCTGAAGTTGTTGAGGCAAGCAGCCCCCGATTTGAAGGGAATGCACTTGGTGGTGGACTGTGCCAACGGCGCGGCGGTGCGGACGGCGCCGGCGCTGTTGAGGTCGTTGGGGGCGGCGGTGACGGCGATGCACGCGTCGCCGGACGGGAAGAACATCAACGAAGGCTGCGGGGCGCTGCACCCGGAGTCGCTGCGGGCGAAGGTGACGGAGATTCGCGCCGACCTGGGGGTGGCGTTCGACGGCGACGCCGACCGGGCGATGTTCGTGTCGAGTTCGGGGCGGGTGGTGGACGGCGACGGGGTGCTGCTGGCGGCGGCGCGGTGGATGAAGGAGAAAGGGACGCTCAGGGGCGGCGCGGTGGTGGGGACGGTGATGGCCAACCTGGGGCTGGAGGTGGCGCTGAAGCGCGCCGGCATCGGGTTCGTGCGCGCGGCGGTGGGCGACCGGTACGTGCTGGAGGGGATGCAGCGGCGCGGGGCCAACCTGGGCGGGGAGCAGTCGGGGCATATCATTTTTTTGGACGACTCGCCGACCGGCGACGGGCTGCTGACGGCGCTGAAGGTGCTGAGCGTCCTGCGCGAGAAACGGGTGGGGCTAGATGAGCTGGTGGCCGACTTGCAGGTGTTTCCGCAGACGCTGAAAAACATCCGCGTCCGGGAGAAGGTGCCGCTGGAGCAGCTGCCGGGGGTGCAGCAGGCGATTCGAGAGGCGGAGTCGGCGCTGGGCGAGAAAGGCCGGGTGGTGGTGCGCTACTCGGGAACCGAGAAGCTGCTGCGGGTGATGGTGGAGGCGGAGACGGAGGCGGATGTGGCGAAGTGGGTGGAGAGCATCACGGCGGCGGTGGAAGAAAGTTTGGGAGCCTGACTGGTGGCACGGTTCTACTATGAGGATGCCCGCGAACCGTGGCGGGCGGATGCGATTCTGCGACGGTACGTCAAGCGTAGGCCGCAGAGGCACAGACACACAAAGAAAACTGAGAAAGCACTAGATTTGGGAATGGGGTACGGAAGAAACGCGCTGTGGCTGGCAGAGCGAGGATACGAGGTTGAGGGGTGGGAGGTTGATCGACGATACGCCGCGGAGGCACGAAGGAGAGCGTGGGAGCGGAAGGTAAGGCTGGTGGTGCGGCGGGGAGATTTCACGCGGGGGAAGTGGGGCGGGCACTACGATGCGGTGGTGGCGAGCGCGGTGCTGCACATGATGCGGCGAAGCGCGGCGCTGCGGGTGCTCAAGAGAATGCGAAAGGCGCTGGCGCGTGGCGCTCGGGTTTTCTTAATGGTGAAGTTGACGGACGACCCGGTGTTCCGGCGGCTGCAAAAGAACCCGGACTGGGCGCCGGTGCGCGGGGAGGGGAACACGCTGCGCTTCCGCAAGCGCGGGCGGCCCACGGGACTGGCGGGGCCGGCGGGAACGCCGGTGAGCGGGTTCCAGAGCCGGTTGACGCGGGGGGAGGTGCGGGCGGCGCTGCGAGGGTTGAGAGTCCTGCGCTGGAAGGAGAGGACGTTGAAGAGCGAGTGGGAAGAAGGGGAGTCGGTGACGCAGCGGATGCTGGAAGTGGTGGCGGAGAGAGTTTGAAACCACAGATGCACACAGATGCACACAGACGAAAACGCCAGGAGGGTTTACCTCAGGGGAACGCCGAGAGCGCAGAGGAGATTCTCTCTTCGGGCGACAGGGGCAATCGCGGAGAAGGCAAGAGGGAAAGGGTTGAAAAGCCGGCGGGGATGGCGTAGGGTTTCCGAGCACCGTGGGTGGGGGGTGCCGCCCGAAGGTCTCAGTGTCAGACTTGAGGTTTTGAAAGGGAGGTCTAGACTCAGCGGCGGAACTGCGGGGAGGGCGGGATGGTGAAGAAGGAAGCCGCGGCGGAGGCGGAGAAGGAATTCAAGGAAGGGATGACCCAGTACCAAGCGGGCTACTACGCGCGCGGGCTGACGCACATCCAGAAGGCGGCGGAGCTGGATGCGCAGAACCCGACCTACCTTTCCTACACGGCGCTGCTGGTGGCGCTGGCGCACAAGAACTACGAGGCAGCGGAGCAGCTCGGGCACGCGGCGCTGCGGATGAAGCGGAACGACGCGCAGCTCTACCTGAACCTGGCGGAGATTTACATCAAGTCAGGGAGCAAGGGAGACGCGGTCGAGGCGCTGGAAGTCGGGCTGACCTACACCAAGCAGGACGTGCGGCTGAGGCGGGCGCTGCGGAAGCTGGGGGTGCGGCGGCCGCCGGTGATTCCCTTCCTGGAGCGGAAGCATTTCCTGAACCGGTATCTGGGGAGGGCGAGGCACCGGATCCTCGTGATGTTGGGGAAGGAGTGAGAGAAGCGGTGACCGGCGGCCGGTGATTGGTGACGCTTCGTTCCGCTGCGCGGAACGCAAGGCGAGCCGGTGAGAGGCAGTACTTGGTACAGAGTACGTAGTACATGAAAGAGGTAGGAGTTTCGGAAGTCCTCGGTTGGTACCTCCCGCAAGACAAGCGCAGATTTCAGATTTGAGATTTGAAAAGCGGATCCTTCGCTTCGCTTCCTTCGCGGAGCCTCGCTCCGCTCAGGACGAGCAGGATGAGGGTCGCGACTGAAGTCGCTCGCATCACTTGGGTTTGCCGGGGAGGGGGTGGGGGTGGCCGGAGGTGACGTCGATCATGGCGTGGCGGTCGCGGACGCCGAGCTTGGCGAAGATGTTGGAGAGGTGGAATTTCACGGTGCCTTCGGAGACGGCGAGGATGGCGGAGATTTCCTTATTGGAGAGGCGTCGCTTGACCAGCTCGATGATGCGGCGCTCGCGCCAGGTGAAGCCCTCGACCCGGTCTTCGCGCGGGGCGGGCAGGCGAGCGGAGAACTGCATGTAGAGCTCGAGGGCGCGCTGCGGGACCCAGTAGTGGCCGTCGGCCACAGCGCGGACGGCGGTGATGAGGCTGGCGTCGGCGTCCTGGTAGGCGAGGAAGCCGCGGATGCCGAGGAAGAGGAGGCGGCAAACGTCGTCGTCGGACTGGCGGTCGTCGAGCACGAGGGTCTTGGCTTTGGGGAAGCGGACGCCGAGGAAGCGGAGAAAGCGGTTGAGGGGCATGGGAAGGGAGCCCTGGTCGACGACGAAGGCGGCGATGGGAACCGGGCGGGTGAGCGGGTGCTCGAGGAGGCGGTCGCTGGGGACGAGCTCGAGGTCGGGGTCACGCTGGAGGAGGAGCTCGAGGTGGCGCGCCGCCAGCGGATGGTACTCGACCACACAGACCGACAGCTTGGCGGAGTTGGCGTCGCCAGCGGACATAGTTGGTCTCTTGCTTGGAGTTGTGCCCGAAACGGTGGGAGAAGTCAAGCCGAAGAGGGGAGCAGGGGGCGAAGAACGGGGAAAAGTCAATCTGAGATCTAAGATTTGAAATCTCAAAGAGCATCGCCTGTCGGGTAGGCGGGCCGGTGGGCTTGGCCCGCGGGCACCGGCTGTGGGGTCGGCGAGGGAGTCGGATGATTGATTGGGGAGGATTGGTCATGCCAGTCCTACTGCTCTTGAGTGACCTAACTCCCATGACGTGACCTAGCCGGCTAGTTTGTCTACCACCTGGCTGTCAGGCTAGTAGACAATCCGGCCGCTTCGTGGCAAAGAGTGCGGCAATCCTTGAGCCGTTTCTCGCCGACCCAAGGACAAGCCTCGGGGCGAGTTGAACTTGTAGAACCCAGCCAGGAAGACCCGGGTGTGCATTGGTCTCGGCGAGAGGAGTTGTCGATGGCGCGGCGGTACGTGGTCAAGAAAGGGGACACGCTGGCGAAGATTGCCCGGAGCTTCTATGGCGAGGCGAAGCTGTTTGAGAAGCTGGCGCGGTTCAACGGGCTTACGAACCCGAGCCTCATCCAGGTGGGGGAGGCGCTGGAAATCCCTTCGCGGGCGGAGCTGGAGGGCGGCGCCGAGCCGGAAGCAGAACTGCTGGCTCCAGTGGCGGCGGGGTTGACGCCGCCGCACGGACTGGAGGGGATTGTGGCGACGTTCGGCGATATCGGGCGGTTCATCCGGGAGGACGGAAACCTGGACCCGCAGTGGGAGCAGCAGTTCCTGGGGAATGCGGCGCTGCCGTTTTCGGTGCCGCTGTCGTGGGAGCTGACGAAGCGGGTGACGCGCATCCGGTGTCACAAGAAACTGATTGAAGTGTTCGAGGGGGTGTTCGCGGAGATTCAGGCGCGGGGATTGAGCGGGGAGATCAAGACCTACGGGGGCTGCTACAACTACCGCGCCAAGCGGACGAGCAAGAAGCTCTCCACGCACTGCTGGGGAATCGCGATTGACTTGAACCCGGCGACCAACGCGCAGGGGACGAACGGGAACATGTCGCCCAAGGTGGTGGAGGTGTTCGAGGGGTTCGGGTTCACCTGGGGCGGGCGCTGGACGGGGAAGAGCAAGGACCCGATGCACTTCCAGTTTTGCTCGGGGTACTGAAGGAGTGGTCGAGACGAGGAGTGAGCCGTGGGCGTATCCCGTGACCGCGTGAAAGAGTTGACGGAGAAAACCGTGGAGGAATGGTGGCTGTTCCTGGCGGCGTGGACAGTGGTCGTGGTCGCGGGTGCGTTCTTCGTGACACAGGCGTGGACGGGGCTGGGGTGGGAGAAGCTCCCCTGGTGGCGGGTGGCGTACGGGGCGGCGTCGGTGTGGGTGGTGGTCATGGTGTTCCGTTTCGGGATTTCGCCGTGGTCTCGGTTCGGCCCGCCGCCGGAGCTATCAGGGGAAGCGCCAAGGCAAGCGGAGAAGAAGCCCGGAACGAAAGAACCGGCGCCGCCGGGGAAGGAGTAAGGCGATGCTGCCGCTGCTGGAAACGGTGATCGGGTTCGTGGCCATCATGCTGGTGTTGAGTTTCCTGGTGAAGAGCCTGACCTCGATGGTGAAGAGCCATTTTAATTACTACAGCGAGAACCTGAAGAGGGAGGTCGAGCGGCTGGTGTGGGGAACGGTCGGGAAGACGCTGGAACAGTGCCACGAGAAAGCGCCGTGGCTGAAGGGCGTACAGTGGGAGCGGCTGGGAGACGAGTTCCTGAGCCGCGAGAATATCGAATGGATTCTGTGGCAGGTGACCGACGACCCCGGGAAGCTGGAGAAGGAGCTGAAACGGCTGGAGGCGCGGCTGAAGGTCCACCGGGCGAACGTGAGTTACGCCTTCGAGATGCGGACGAAGAACCTCTCGCTGATGGCGGGGCTGGTGCTGTGCCTGGGGCTGAACATCAACGCTTTCACCATCTGGGACACGCTCTACAACGACCAGGCAGTGCGGGCGAAGTTTGCTTCCCCCGAAGCGGTGGAGGCTCTGGAGAAGCAAGCCGAGGAGACGGAGCGGAAGCTGGCAGAGAGTAGTGCAGGCCCGCCGACAACCCGGCAAGAGTTGGAGAAGCAGCGAGACGAAGTAAGGAAAGTGCTAGCGCACTTCCGCAGCGAGGTCGGCTTTGGGATGGGGCGCATTTGGACCGAGGGCCCGCCGAAAGAAAAGGACAAGGCGAAGCAGGAAACGGCGGAGTGGCGGTTCTTCGGGTATGAGTTCTTCGGGTCGCTGTTGACGGGGCTGCTGGTGAGCGTGGGGGCGCCGTACTGGCACGACCTGCTGCGGGCGCTGGCCAGCCTGCGCGGCTGGGGCAAGGGCGAAGCGGCCGCGGGGGCAGCGCCAGGTGGTCAGACGGCGGGGGCGGGAGGCGGGTCGGGTGCCGGAAGTTCGGATTGAGCTGGTGAGCCAGCGGGGCCGGGCGGTGAGCGACCGGCCGCGGCGAGTGAAGCTGCGGGGCCGGCAGTTCGTGCACGTCCCGGCGAGCGACGTGGAGTACCGGGACGGGGCGCTGATGATGGACGTGCCGCCGGACACGTACGCGCTGGAGGTGGAGGTGGACGGGTTCCGGCCGTATGACGGCCGGCTGACCGTGACGCCGGATTCGAAAAGGGGGGAGCTGGAACTGAAGCACCGCTGCACACTTCTGCCGTCATTCTCGCAGCTCAAAGGGGAGCCGCAGCGGCTGTTCCGGTCGTACGCCGGCGGGCAGGACGGGGGGGAGGCCTGGGGGGAGCTGAGCGACAACCAGGCGTGCACGTTTTTTCAGGTGACATACGCGCTGGCGGAGACGACGGTGGGCGGGAAGCCGCTGTCGAGCTACCTGGAGCGGGTGGAGCGGATCGGCGGGGCGGAGATTGCGGGCGAAGTCAAGGGACAGACGAAGCGGGCGGTGGGCTGGCGGCTGCACGTGGGCGTGAAGAGCGGCGAGGCGACGAAGATGGCGGAGCTGCTGACGGCCAACGGGTTCGCGGCCGACAGCGGCCCGGCGCATCCGACGCACGCCAAGTTCGGGTTCGTGCACAGTTTTCGGCAGAAGGGGAAGAACCCGCGGCTGCAACTGGTGTTCGCGCCGGGTTTCGCGCGGGCGGACGTGGATGTGGACAACGGGAAGTTCCACCTGTCGTCGCCCTACCATGTCTACCCGGCGTTGCGGAAGAAGTTTCCGGAGGTGCACGAGGTCTACCGGGTGAGCTAGTATTCACACAATCAGAGCCCCGAGCTCGGAGGTGATGCATGTCGAACCAAGAAGCAGAAGGCGCAATGGCAGACTCAACCAAACGTCCACTCCTGGCCCAAATACTTTCCATACTTGCGGGAGATGACTTCAAGAAAATCCTGGATGCGGTCAAGGGTTCGCCGCAGGATTTCTCGAACGTTCTCAAGGAAGTGCAGGACCGCGCGAACGAGGTCAAGGAGCTGGAAGAGAGGATCCGAAAACGCCAGGAAAGACTGAATGAGATCGACGCCAAACTCGAGGAGCTGGCGAATAAGAACAAGGCATTGGAAGCGGACATCAGCGTCATCCGGAGCCGAATCAAGGTGCAGAGCCCTGAAGACGTGCGCAAAGCCACCGGCGCCGACCTGCTCGATTAGGGTACTCTATTCGACAACCATTAGCCCGGGGGAGATCACCGATGAGACCAAGACAGTCGCGAGCTATCCTTCGCCTGGTTGGACTGCTGTTTGTGGCCTGCGGGCTGGGTGCGTGGCCCAGTTGGCCGCAGGAGGCACCTCGTCTCTCGATTCCCATCGACCCCAGCCAGGCCTCCCTTGAAATAGACCCTGAGCACATTCGCCCGGACGGGAGTCAGTTCCTGTTGCTGGTGCGCGTGGGGGGAAGCGCCCCGTTGAAGTATGTAGCCTCGCGCGAGGATCGTGTCCGGTGGTTCCAGCAGCAATGGAACGACCTGATCGCCGAGGGTAAGGCATTAACCGAACGCATTGGGGTACTCAAGCAGGAAGGCGCCAGTTTGAGGCAGAAGGTATCCGAGTTGGAAGCGAGCAAGACAGATCTGCTGCAGACCCTGACGGCGGCCAAGAAGACCGAGGTGCGGTTACGCCAAGGTGTCAGGGCCGACTCCGAGACCGAGCCGGGGAGCGAGCCAGCGGAGGGGGAATCCGCCCCTGGGGGGGCGGGGGAGCGAACGGTTGCAACATCGACGAGCGTGGAAGCGGCAATTGCCGAAGAGGATGCGGAGTCGGGTGCACGCCTTTTGACCCTGCCCATTGCGCCGGGTGAAGTTGAGCTGCGAATCAATCCGGAGCGTATCCGTCCCGATGGGAGCGAGTTTCAGTTGCTCGTGAAAACCGGAGGAATCGAGTTGAAGTATGTCGCAAGCCGGGAGGATGTCGTACTTGACCAGAATGAGCAGTTCGGGCTGCAGCTCAAGCTCGTACACCGGTTGCGGGAGCAGGTTGACACGCTGGAGGCCACGAACCGGCTGCTGGAAGAAAAGATCGCGATATTAGGCGAGGACGTGGAAGACTTGGGGCGAGCGGTGCAGTTGACTCAGCAGAACATTCAAATGTTGCAGGCGGTGCTGAAGGCGCAGAAGCCCAGCGGGTGGCAGCGTTTCATCGAGGTTCTGCCGGCGATTGTCGGCATCATTTCGGTGGCGATTGCCTCAAACTGAACGGCCGCCGACGGGCTGGGGGAAGCGTTTGGGGGAGGCCTGCGGAGGGCGGAGGCGAGGCGCCCCGGAGTGCGGAGCAATCCGGGAGGAAGGCACTGGCTTTTTTCTGCCGATAGTATTGACGCGGGGAGGGGTTGAGACTATTATTGGTGGTTGCCAGGGTAGACTGAGACGGGTAAGTCCCGCCTGAGCAGTCCTGGGTCGTCCCAAAAGCAGTGGATGGGGCGATGAGTCTTTGGCTTGCCTGCGGCAAGCAGGCGGAAGGCCAAGGACAAGGTGCTTTGGCCCTTCGGCGTGCCCCGACTAGCGTCGGGACGCGCTCAGGGGTAGAGGCCAAGGGTTCTTTGACCCTTCAACAAGTTCAGGGTCAAAAGAACTTGCGGTTCTTTGACCCGTTCGACAAGCTCAGGGTCAAAGAGCTGAAGCTCTTTGACAAGCTGAGAAGCCCGCTCAAGTCGGTGAGCCGGTGACCGGTTTCCGGTGACCGGTGAACCGATTGAGAGAAGACCTTTGACGATCCCGGAAGCGAGAGGCAGGAATGCCTGTCCTACTGGGAGACAGTCGAGCGAATCCTTGGTCGCGATGGTAAAGCATCGGGACTCAGGATAAACCAGCCAATCAACTGAGGCACAGCATCGGAAAGCAGATAGAAATATCTGCTCCACGGTGAGGTGCATCAAGGCATCCTGCGGAAACGGCAGACAGAAATGTCTGCCCCACTGCGGGGTGCCTGGGACCAACTTTCAAAATGAGAGTTTGATCCCGGCTCAGAGCGAACGCTGGCGGCGTGCTTAACACATGCAAGTCGAACGCGCAGTCCCGATGCAGCAATGCATCGGGATGGGCGCGTGGCGCACGGGTGCGTAACACGTGGATAACCTACCTTCGAGTGGGGAACAACTCCGGGAAACTGGAGCTAATACCGCATACGAACTCCTGGACGCAGGTTCAGGAGGGGAAAGCCCGCAAGGGTGCTCGTAGAGGGATCCGCGCCCGATCAGCTAGTTGGTGAGGTAATGGCTCACCAAGGCGAAGACCGGTAGCCGGTCTGAGAGGACGACCGGCCACACTGGGACTGAGACACGGCCCAGACTCCTACGGGAGGCAGCAGTGGGGAATATTGCGCAATGGGGGAAACCCTGACGCAGCGACGCCGCGTGGAGGATGAAGCCCTTCGGGGTGTAAACTCCTTTCGACGGGGACGAATGAGCGGTTGTTGAAACCGCCTTGACGGTACCCGTATAAGAAGCCCCGGCTAACTACGTGCCAGCAGCCGCGGTAATACGTAGGGGGCAAGCGTTGCTCGGAATTACTGGGCGTAAAGGGTTCGTAGGCGGTTGGGCAAGTCGGCGGTGAAATCTCTCGGCTTAACCGAGAGGGGTCCGCCGAAACTACCTGACTGGAGGGCCGGAGAGGGGAGTGGAATACCTGGTGTAGCGGTGAAATGCGTAGAGATCAGGTGGAACACCGGAGGCGAAGGCGGCTCCCTGGACGGTACCTGACGCTGAGGAACGAAAGCTGGGGGAGCAAACAGGATTAGATACCCTGGTAGTCCCAGCCCTAAACGATGGTCACTGGACGTTCCCCGGTTCCCGGGGAGTGTCGCAGCTAACGCGCTAAGTGACCCGCCTGGGGAGTACGGTCGCAAGACTGAAACTCAAAGGAATTGACGGGGGCCCGCACAAGCGGTGGAGCATGTGGTTCAATTCGACGCAACGCGAAGAACCTTACCCGGGCTTGAAGAGCGCCGGAACAGCCGGTGAAAGCCGGCCTTCCCGCAAGGGACTGGCGTAGAGGTGCTGCATGGCTGTCGTCAGCTCGTGTCGTGAGATGTTGGGTTAAGTCCCGCAACGAGCGCAACCCTTGTCCTTTGTTGCTACCGGTTCGGCCGAGCACTCGAAGGAGACTGCCCGCGACAAGCGGGAGGAAGGTGGGGATGACGTCAAGTCAGCATGGCCTTTATGTCCGGGGCTACACACGTGCTACAATGCGCGCCACAGAGGGTCTGCCAACCCGCAAGGGGGAGCTAATCCCAGAAAAGCGCGCTCAGTTCGGATTGGGGTCTGCAACCCGACCCCATGAAGCTGGAATCGCTAGTAATGGCGCATCAGCACGGCGCCGTGAATACGTTCCCGGGCCTTGTACACACCGCCCGTCACATCACGAAAGGAGGCTGCACTAGACGTCGTCGCGCCAACCTTTACCGGAGGCAGACGCCCACCGTGTGGTCTCTGATTGGGGTGAAGTCGTAACAAGGTAGCCGTAGGAGAACCTGCGGCTGGATCACCTCCTTTCTACAGGAAACTATCCGCCCAACCCTGTCCAGCCCAGTGGCCCCTGCCACTGGGCCACAACACGGCCTCGGCGGACAATGCTCGGCGGTCATTGGTTTTCTCCCGAGCGGGCTTTTCAGCGTGTCAAAGACCAAAAGCCCGAAGCTCACGCTTCGGGCTTTTGCTTTATAGACCGCCCACGCTGACCCTGAGCGAGCGAACCGAGCCGAAGGGTCAGCTTATCCACAAAATCATGAGCCCGCCCCTCCGGGCGGCTTTTTCTTTTTCCCCTGACAAGCTCACCCTGTCGTAGACCCCGAGTGAAATCGAGGGGAGTGAAGCTCCGAGCACAGCGAGGAGCGGAGTCGTCGAAGACCCTGAGCCAGCCTGCCGCAGGCAGGCGCAGCCGAAGGGAACGGGTCAGCCTATCCACAAACCTCACGCCCGAAGCTCACGCTTCGGGCTTTTGCTTTATGGACGCCCACGCTGACCCCGAGCCAGCCTGCCGCAGGCAGGCGCAGCCGAGGGGCCAACTTATCCATGAGCACCAACGCCCAAGGCATCCGCCTTGGGCGTTTTTGTTTCGTAGCGCCGGCTTGTCCTGAGCGAAGTCGAAGGGCATCCTGCCGGCATCCTCCCGGCTTTCTGTTTGGGTAGGGCAGGGCCTTGCGCCCTCCCGATGGGAGAGGGAGAGGGCGGCGGGAGGCAAGCTCCCGCCCTACACAATCATGGTGCGGGCTGCTACACTGGTGTTGTCATGGGGTCCACGCCGCGTACAACCGTTGAACTCGACCCTCGCCTCTACCGCGCCCTCAAGCGCCGCGCGCGCGGCAGCAAGCGCTCCCTCACCCGCCTGGTGAACAAGGCTCTCCTGGAGGCCCTGGAAGACGCCCACGATCTCGCCGTCGCCCGTCGCCGGCTCCGCAGCAAGGAGAAAGGCATCCCCTACGACCAGTTTGTGAAGCAACTGAAGAAAGACGGCCTTCTCTAGCCGCTTCCTGTGCCGGACGGCTACCAAATCATCTTCCAGCCCAAGGTCCGGCGCGATCTGAAATTCATTCCACGTGACGACCTCAACCGTATCCTCAAACGCACGGAGGCGCTGGCGAGCGATCCTCGCCCGCCCGGAAGCATCAACGTGGGTGATCCCGCGATGTATCGCGTGCGCCAGGGTGACTACCGGATTATCTACCAGGTGGATGATGCTCGGCGCGTCGTCCACATCCTTACCGTCGGCCATCGCCGCGAGGTTTACCGCTCGTAGCGCAGCCGACATCCTGTCGTAGCAAAGCGTAGACCCAGTCGTAGCAAAGCGGAGATCCTGAGCGTAGCCGAAGGGAGCGCAGTCGAAGGATAGTCGCCCAGCCGAAGCGCAGCGCAGATCCCGCGCCTTCTGCGGGGCCGGAAACCTTCGCCTACGAGCTCAAGCCCGCCGGTTAAACGGGCTTCCAGCCCTCTGCCTTCAGCTTCGAGCCTCTAGGACAGCCGGTAGTGGCCCGGCCGGCCTGTCCGCCGAAGCCCGGTCGGCGCAGGCGGCAGGAACTCCAGGAAGCCCAGGTCCCTCAACCGCTGAAGCCTGCCCGCCGCCTCTAGGCTCCAGCCCCTAGCCTCCAGCTTCCAGGACGCTTAGAATACCGGCAACGGTAGTAAGGAGGGCCCCGCCCATGAAAGCCTACGTTCTGATTAATGTCCGTGCCGGAAAATCCCGCGAGGTGGTGAGCAAGCTCCGCAAAGTCTCCGGTGTAAAGAGCGCCAATGCCTGCTGGGGGCGCCCTGATATCTTTGCGGTGGTCGAAGCCAAGGACGACATGACGCTGGCCGAAAGCGTGCTGGACAACATCCAGAAGCTCGACGGCGTCGAGTCCACCGACACCCACATCGCCATCGAGTAGGGGCAGGTCTTTTGGCTTTCCGGTTGCGCGGATGGGGGACAACCTCCCGCAGCGGCTAAAGCCGGTTGATTTTGGGCGGTTTTCGGCATGGCTCCCTTCGGCTCCGCTCAGGGTTTTCGACAGGGTCTTCGAGAAGCCATGCCCTGACGAAAAGCGTTCCCCTGGAGCGAGGCCCTGAGCAAACGTGCGGGCGGGACCCTCAGGGCACGCTTTCTCGAAGCGAAGCAGAGATCCCGAGCGCGGTCCAGGGAAAGCGTGCCGAACAGCGGCCCTCCTCTCCTCGGGCTTCTCGGAGCGAGGCGAAGCTGAGCGTAGACCCCGCGCCGTCTGCGTTCATCCTTTTGGATTTCCTCCAGCCTTTCGAGCCTCCGTGGCTAACCTTACAATGAGCCTCAAATCGAGGGGTCAGGGTGCATTCTCGTAGAATCTAAGTCATGTTGTTGGTATATTATTGCCAGCAAGAAGGGTTGAGCACGGCAGACCCAGAAGGGAAGTCCTGTAAGGCATGGGCCTCCTGTCCAGGCGATCTAGCAAAGGAAGTAAGATGACAGGGGCTTTAGTGTGCGCGGTTCTCGCAGCGCTCTGTTCAACATTCGTTCTTGCTGTGAGGACGCAGACAACCTCACGCGAGGAGATAGTCCAGCAGATCAAAGCCTATGCCCAGCGGCACGCGACAGGCGAGACTCCAATGCAGACCCAAGTTGTTATCGGTTTATT
>Ga0209399_10000354_pt1 | contig 28174 bp, 31 predicted proteins | sample OV2TP3_FD_184130 | JGI IMG/M metagenome (GOLD analysis project Ga0209399, IMG submission 184130) | Hot spring microbial communities from Beatty, Nevada to study Microbial Dark Matter (Phase II) - OV2 TP3 (SPAdes) (version 3) | ecosystem: Environmental > Aquatic > Thermal springs > Hot (42-90C) ... | reverse complement strand
CCGCCCCGCCCGGCGGCCAGGCTGGATGGGGCGAACCCGTCGCCGCTGCCGGCGCTGCTGGCGCGGCGGGATTTTCTCGTCGGCGCCGGCGCGCGCGCCATCGCCATGCCATGCAACACCGCTCACTTCTGGTACGACGAGTTGACGGCCGGCCTCGCCATCCCGTTCCTGCACATCGTCGAGGCGGTCATCGCGGCACTCGACAAGCGCGGCTTCGGCGGGCGCACGGTCGGCCTGATCGGCACCCGAGCCACCCTCGAGGGGCGACTTTACGAGGCGCCGTTGACGGCAAAAGGCTTCCCGTGCCTCCGCCCCGAGCCATCGGTCAACGAAGAATTGGTGTGGCCGGGGGTCAAGCTGGTCAAGCGCAACAAGCCCGCCGAGGCCGGTCCCCTGTTCCGCCGCGCGGCGAAGAGTCTCCTCGACAACGGGGCGGCGGTGGTGGTGCTCGCCTGCACCGAGGTGCCGGTCGGGCTGCCTGGGACCGACCCGTGGGTGGCCGCCCACTGCGTCGATCCCAACGAAGCGCTCGCCCAGGCGTGCGTCGACTGGGCGCTGGCGGCCAGGAAATTGGCCGGGATTGCCTGACGGCCGCCGGCGGTGATTGGTGGTTCGATCGGCGCAAATTTGCCTGTATAATCGACCCCCCGGGAGGCTTCCTCGGTAGGTGGCGAAAGCATTGAAACAGGGCGCGATTTCAACGGTCAGCCTGGTCGGTGGAGTCAAGCGCGGGGACTTCCGCGCCGAGCCCTTTCCGCATGTCCACGCGACCGCCGCATTGCGGCCCGGTCATTACCGCGAGCTCGCCGACAGTTTCCCTGACCTCGCCGCCGTCTGTCCGGAGCTGTGGGCGAGGAACAACTCCGGCGAAGCGTTCTCGGCCCTGCAGGCGCTCGATGCCGGCGTGTTGTCGCCGGCGTGGCGCGCGTTCCTCGAATACCATTACTCGCAGGCGTTCTATCTCGACGTCGTCCGGCTGCTCGGCGATCACATGCGCAAGGTCCACCCCGACCTGGAGGCGCGGCTCGGCAAGCGGCTGGAAAGCCTGACCGTCGCTCCGCGGCCGACGCCCGGCGACGCCGACGTATTGGTCGAATGTCAGTTCTGCATCAACACCCCGGTGAAGACGGTTTCGCGGGTGCGCGGCGTGCACGTCGACAGTCCGAAGAAGCTGTTCAACGCCCTGCTCTACATGCGGCTCGACGAGGACGATTCCGTCGGCGGCGATCTCGACCTGTGCCGGTTCCGCGACCAGCCGCGGTTCCGGCAGGTGTCGGCGCCCGACGATGCGGTGGAGATCGTCGATCACGTCTTGTATCGAGCCAACACATTGATTTTAATTATTAATTCTCCTTTCGCCCTGCACGGCGTAACGCCCCGGCGGCCGACTCCGCACATTCGCCGCTACTTCAATTTTCTGGCCGAGCTGCGCCAGCCGATCTTCGACCTGGCGCCCTTCCAGGACCGCCAGACGCCGTGGGCGTTGATGGCCGGCGCGGCGAGGTATTAAGCCCTGTGACGGCGGTCATTGTCGATTTCCCGACTTAGGGGGAAAATAACCGCTTGCGCGACGGGACCGTGGACCCGGCGTCGCCGTCAACAACCCTTTGAGGTTACAAACCATGACCGACACTCTGACCACCCTCGCGTGCCGTGTTGGTTCCGCGGTGACGGCACTGCTGCTGGCGCTGGCGCTTTCCGTCGCCCCGGCCGTCGCCCAGAAGAAGCCCGATTTCGCCGGCAAGCCGGATTTCGCCGGCAAGGGCGCCGACAAGGCGGACAAGGGCGATCGCGGACGCAGCGACGCCGCCAAGGAGATGGCCCGCGAGCGCGGGCAAGGCGAGAAGAAAGGCCTGAATAAGCAGGAGGAGAAAGATCAGGACGCCGCCACGGGCTCTGCCAAGGAAACGGACAAGGTCGACAAGGATGAAAAGGAAGACAAGTCGAAGTCCGACAAGAAGGACAAAAAGTCCGATACCGGCAAGGACGACAAAAGGGCCAAGGGCAAGAAGGGAAAGAGCTAGCAATCCGGCACCGGGCCGGCGGCCGACCGGCGCCGCCAGCCGCCGGGTGCCGGAGGAACCCACCCATGATGGTATTCATCGTTTCGCGCCGCTCCATGTTGTCTTTGCTGGCCGTGTCGGCGGCGATGTCGATCGTCGGCGCGTGGCCACTTGCAGCGCAGGCGCCGGAGCTCCTGCCGCCGCCGGCGGAGGAGCCGGAACCGAAGAAGAAGCCGAGCGGAGGCGCCGAAGCCCAGCCTGAGCAGCCCACCGCCGCCACCGGGGAAAAGTCCGCCGGCGAGACCCCGGCGCAGGTGGAAACCAAGATCCAGGACGAGACCAAGGTCGAGCCCGAGCGCGACAAGTCCCGGGCCGACAAACGGCAGGAAAAGCGCGAGGGCATGGTCGGCGAGCGTCAGGAGCGCGAAAAGGTGGTGCGGGAAAGGCGCAGCGGAGAGCCGGCGGTGCGCCGGAAGGCCGACCGTGGCACCCAATCCGACCGCAACGCCGTCGACCGCAATATCCGGCAGTAGCGTCGCCGCCGTATCCCTATCGAACGACGATCTCGGCCTGCAGGGCGCCGGCCGCCTTGATGGCCTGCAGTACCCGGATCAGCTCGCCCGGGCTGAGCTTGAGCCGATTGAGGCGGGCCACCAGCTCGTCGAGACTGGCGTTCTCCTCGATCACCACCAGCCGCCCCGCCTTGCCGCCGCCCTCGTCAACCTGCACCCGGGTGCGCGGCACCACCACGGTCTTGCCGGAGCGGGCGAACGGTCCCGGCTGCGACACCACCGGCGCCTCGGTGGTGCGCACCGTCAGGCCGCCCGCCGTCACCGCCACCCGGCCGACGCGCACCTCGCCCGTCATCACCACGGCGCCGGTGCGCTGGTCGACGACGACGCGCGCCGCGTCGGCCGCCGCCGGCGATGCCGCAAGCGCCCACGCTGCCGCCAGGGCGACGATGGCGATGATCTTTGTGAACGTCATTTCAAGATATTATACGGCAATCCTCGCGGCGCGTCTCAGGCCCCGAAGTCGAGCCCGAGGTCGCGGTAACGGGCCGGGTCGTCGCCCCACTTCGGCTTCACCTTGACCTGCAAAAACAGGTGTACCCGGCGTCCCAGGATCGCCTCCAGTTGCTTGCGCGCCGCCTCGCCGAGCGCCTTGACGCGACTTCCCTGCTTGCCGACCACGATCGCTTTCTGGCTTTCCCTTTCGACGTAGATCGCCTGCTCGATGCGGACGCTGCCGTCGTCTTTGTCCCGCCAGTCGGTGGTTTCGACGGCAGCGGCGTACGGCAGCTCCTGGCGCAGCTGCAGATAGAGCTGCTCGCGGGTGATCTCGGCCGCGGTCAGCCGCTCCGGCATGTCGGAGATCTGGTCCTCGGGATAAAGCCACGGGCCCGGCGGCAGGCGGTCGGCGAGGAACCGCTTCAGGTCCTCGACGCCGTCGCCGGTCAACGCCGAAATCATGAAGGTATCGGTGAAGATGCCGAAACGGTCGAGTTCGGCGGCGAGCTTGAGCAGCCGCGGCTTCTTCACCGCGTCGACCTTGTTGATGGCGAGCAACGCCTTGCGGCCGGCGGCCTTCAGGCGCTCGACGATGGTCCGGGTGTCGGTGTCGAGCCCGGCTTCGGCGTCGACCACCACCAGCACCGCGTCGGCGTCGGCGGCGCCGCTCCAGGCCGCGGCGATCATCGCCCGGTCGAGCCGGCGGCGCGGCTGGAAGATACCCGGAGTATCGACGAGGATCAGTTGCGCGGCGCCGGCGATGCAGATGCCGAGCACCCGGGTGCGCGTCGTTTGCACCTTCGGCGACACGATCGACACCTTGGCGCCGACGAACCTGTTGACCAGCGTCGACTTGCCGACGTTGGGGGCGCCGACGATGGCGACGAAGCCGGCGCGGGTTTCCGGCGCCGCGATCACGTCTCCGCCCCGAGCCGCCGCAGCATCAGCGCCGCCGCCGCCTGCTCGGCGGCCCGCTTGCTCGGGCCCTCGGCCTCGGCCGGCGGCTGGTCCTGAACCGTCACCTCGACCAGGAACAGCGGCGCGTGGCCGGGACCCTTCTGGCTGGCGATGCGGTAGCGCGGCAACGGCAGGCCCTGGCCCTGTGCCCACTCCTGCAGCAAGGTCTTGGCGTCCTTCGGCGGCTCCGCCGCTTCGGCCATCAGCCCCCGCCAGTGCCGGCGCACGAACGCCCGCGCCGGCTCGAGGCCGCCGTCGAGGAAGATGGCGGCGATCACCGCCTCGCAGCAGTTGGCGAGCAGCGTCGGGTTGTCGCGGCCGCCCGCCGCCTGCTCGCTTTCCGACAGCCGCACGTGCGGCGAGAGCCCGACCGCGGCGGCGACGCGGGCCAGCGTCGGGCTCATCACCAGCGCCGAAAAACGGTAGCTGATTTGGCCTTCGTCCTCGTCCGGGAAGGTCTCGAGCAGCAGCGTCGCCACCGTCAGCCCAAGCACCCGGTCGCCCAGGAACTCGAGACGCTCGTTCGACTGGTCGCGACGGGCGGCGGCGCTGGCATGGGTCAGCGCCTGGGCAAGCAGCGCCGGATCGTGGAAACGATAGCCGAGGGCGGCTTCGAGACCGGCAAGGTCAAGGTCGGCCGCCGGCTTTAAGTCGCTGCGGCTGGCCTTGCGGCGGGTCATTCGATGCCCTGGAACAGGCGCTCGAGGCGCAGCGACTTCGGCCACTTCCAGAATTCCCACACCGTGCCGTTGACCGAGAAGAACAGGAACTCGGCGCGCCCGATCAGGTTTTCGGCCGGGATGTAACCGACGGCATGCAAGAACCGGCTATCGGTGGAGTTGTCGCGATTGTCGCCCATGGCGAAATAGTGGCCTTCCGGCACCGTGTAGACCGGGGTGTTGTCGCGGAGGTCGCGGAGGTTGTTGTCGGAAACCTCGAGGATGTAGTGCTTGCGGCCGTTGGGGAGCGTTTCCAGGTAGCGGGGCACGCGCACGAAGTTGCCGAGCGCGTCCTGATTGACGTAATCGTCCACCCGCTCGCGCTGCACCGGCTTGCCGTTGATATGGAGAATGCCGTCCTTGAGTTGCACGGTGTCGCTCGGAAGGCCGATGATGCGCTTGATGTAGTCGGTCTTGTTGTCGGTCGGCAGCCTGAACACCGCGACGTCGCCGCGCTCCGGCTGCGTGAACAAGATCCGTGCCGGGATCAACGGCAGGCTGAACGGCAACGAATAGCGGCTGTAGCCGTAGGAGAACTTGGAGACGAACAGGTAGTCGCCGACCAGCAGCGTCGGGATCATCGAGCCGGACGGGATGTTGAAGGGCTCGTAGGCGACGGTGCGCACCGCCAAGGCGATCAGAATTGCGTAGATGACGGTGGTCGCCGTCTCACGAAACCCGCTCGGCTTTTCCTGGTCCATCAATCGGCCGCTTAACGCATTTGTTTTCAACAGGTTACCGCGGACGGGCGGCGACATCGCCGCGGATCAAGCCAGCCCCGGCGGCGGCTGTCAAGGCGCATCGCTCCTCGCCACCGCCGAGATCACCACCATGGCGTGGGCCATCGGATACTCGTCGGTCTGCGACACGTCGACGCGGGGTTCCATGCCCGGCGGCGTCAGCGATTCGAGGCGGCGTTTGGCGCCGCCGGAGAGAATCATGTATGGCTGCCCGCCGGGCCGATTGGCGACCACCATGTCGCGCCAGAACACGCCGTTGCGCAATCCAGTGCCGAGCGCCTTGGCGCACGCCTCCTTGGCGGCGAAGCTCTGCGCGTACGACGACGCCGGGCTGCCGCGCCGCTCGGCCTTGGCCTGCTCGCTGGCAACGAACAGCCGCTCGACGAAGCGCCGGCCGTAGCGGGCCAGCGTCTTCTCGATCCGGCGGATGTCGCAGAGGTCGGTGCCGACGCCGATGATCATGCGGTTGCCCCCGACGCGGCTCCTAGGCCGAGCGCGCGCCGCCGGCCTCCGAGCGCGCCTTGTCCATCAGCGCCCGCATCCGCTTGATGGCGCTCTCCAGGCCGCCGAAGATCGCCTCGCCGATCAGGAAGTGGCCGATGTTGAGTTCGACGATGGTCGGGATGGCGGCAACCGGCCCGACGGTGTCGTAGGTCAGCCCGTGCCCGGCATGGCATTCGAGGCCCAGCTCCTCGGCCGTCGCCGCGGCTTCCACCAGGCGCCGGTACTGCGCCTCGCGGTTGCGGCCGCGGGCGTCGCAGTAGGCCCCGGTGTGCAGCTCCACCACCGGCGCGCCGAGCGCGACCGCCGCCTGCAACTGCGCCGCTTCCGGCTCGACGAACAGCGACACCCGGATGCCCGCCTTCGCGAGGGCCTCCACGTAAGGCTTCAGGTGCCGGCGGCCGCCGGCCGCGTCGAGCCCGCCCTCGGTGGTCCGCTCCTCGCGTTTCTCGGGCACGATGCAGGCGGCGTGCGGGGTGTGCCTGAGCGCGATCTTGAGCATCTCGTCGGTGGCCGCCATTTCCAGATTCAGCGGCACCGCGAGCTTGGCCATCAGGCCGGCGATGTCGTCGTCGGAAATGTGGCGCCGGTCCTCGCGCAGGTGCGCGGTGATGCCGTCGGCGCCGGCGTCCTCGGCCAGCTTGGCGGCACGGATGGGGTCCGGGTGGCGGCCGCCGCGGGCGTTGCGGATGGTCGCCACGTGGTCGATGTTGACGCCGAGACGCAGCGCGCGCTTCATCTCCTGGGCTCCTTCGCGGAACACCCGCCGAAACCGGCTGCTTTTAGCGTTTCCGGCCGGCCCCTGGCAACCATGCGGTTGCCGGGGCGGCGGGCGGGCGGAAGTGGGTTGCGGAATCCGGCCAATTTCGCCGTCTCGTTGCGGGGGGTCGGGAAGGCGGCGCCGGCGGCGGGTCAGCCGCGGGCGCGCTCCACCGAATTGATCGACGGGTTGGCGCGCAAGGCGGCAATCACGTCGGTCAGGTGCTTGACGTCGCGGACCTCGATGTCGATCAGCATGTCGAAGAATTCCGGCGACCGGTTGGTGATCTTGAGGTTCGAGATGTTGCCTTCGTTGCGGGCGATCACCGTCGACAGTTCGCCCAAGCTTCCCGGCACGTTCTGCACCGTCAGGTGGATGCGACCGACGTGCACCTGCGGCGCCTTGCCACCCACGTCCCACGACACGTCGAGCCAGCGCTCCGGGTCGTCGACGAACTTCTCCAGCGTCTCGCAGTCGATGGTGTGGATGGTGACGCCCTTGCCGGTGGTAACGATGCCGACGATGCGGTCGCCCGGCAGCGGGTGACAGCAGCCGGCGAAGTGCATCGCCATGCCGGGGATCAGCCCCTTGATCGACACCGCGCCCCTGTCGCCATCGCCCGCCGGCTTGCCGCGCGCGCGCGCCAGCGGCACCACCTTGTCGTCGGCCGTTTTCTTCCGCTTCTTGCGGGTGCCGGGGAACACCGCCTCGACCACGTCGCGCGCCTTCAGATGTCCGGCGCCGACGCGCGCGCACAGGTCGTCGACCGTCGGCTGGGTGAACACGCCGAGCACGCCGTTGATGGCCTTGTCCGAATATTCGTAGTTCTCGTCGGCGAACGCGCGCTGCAGCATGGCGCGGCCGAGTTTGAGGTATTGGTCCCGTTCCTGCAGCCGGATGAAGCGCCGGATGCGGGCCCGTGCCTTGCCGGTGACCACGAAGCGCTCCCACGTCGGCGACGGGGTCTGCGCCTTCGAGGTGACGATCTCCACCTGGTCGCCGTTGCGGAGCTCGCTCCGGAGCGGCATCATGCGGCCGTTGATCTTGGCGCCGACGCAGCGGTCGCCGACCTCGGAATGGACGGCGTAGGCGAAATCGACCGGCGTCGCGCCCCTCGGCAGGTTGATCAGGTCGCCGCGCGGCGTGAAGCAGAACACCTGGTCCTTGAACATTTCGAGCTTGGTGTGCTCGAGGAACTCCTCGGGGCCGGACGCCTGCTCCAGGATTTCCAGCAGCTCGCGCAACCAACGATACTGCGGGCCCGCGGTTTTGCCGGTGCCCTGCTTGTAGTTCCAGTGCGCGGCGACGCCGTGCTCGGCCACGTCGTGCATCTCGGCGGTGCGGATCTGCAGCTCGATGCGCTGGCGTTCCGGCCCGAACACGCCGGTGTGGATCGAACGGTAGCCGTTGGGCTTCGGCGTCGAGATGTAGTCCTTGAACCGGTTGGGCACCACCGGATAGGCGCCGTGCGCGACGCCGAGCGCGCGATAGCAGTCCTCGACCCTGTCGACGACGACGCGGAACGCCATGGTGTCGGCGAGCTGCTCGAAGGCGACTTCCTTGTGCTGCATTTTGTTCCAGATCGAATACGGCGTCTTTTCGCGGCCGCTGATGGCGGCCTGGATGCCGTGTTCGGCGAGCAGCTTCGTCAACTCGGCGATGATGCGCGGGACCAGGTCGCCGCCGCGCTCGCGCAGGAACTGCAACCGCTTGAGGATCGAATTGCGGGCCTCCGGGTTGAGCTCCGCGAAGGCCAGGTCCTCGAGCTCGGTCTTCATCTCCTGCATGCCGATGCGCTCGGCCAGCGGCGCGAAGATATCCATGGTTTCCATGGCGATGCGCCGCCGCTTCTCGGCGTCGCGGATATAGTGCAGCGTGCGCATGTTGTGGAGCCGGTCGGCCAGCTTCACCAGCAGCACCCGGATGTCCTCGGACATGGCGAGGACGAACTTGCGGAAGTTCTCGGCCTGCTTGGCCTGATCGGACTGGAACTCGATCCGCGTCAGCTTGGTCACGCCGTCGACCAGGCGCGCAACCTCGTCGCCGAAATGCGACTTGATCTCGGGCAGCGTCGTCTCGGTGTCCTCGATGGTGTCGTGCAGCAGCCCGGTGATGATGGTCGAGAAGTCGACCTTGTACTCGGTGAGGATGCCGGCGACCTCGAGCGGGTGCGAGAAATAGGGATCGCCGGAAAGCCGGGTCTGCGAGCCGTGCGCCTTGGTGGCGAACACGTAGGCGCGGTTGAGCGCGTCCTCGTCGGCGTTGGGATCGTAGGACTTTACCTTTTCGACGAGCTGGAACTGGCGGATCATCGGACCATTCCCCGACCGCCGGCAGCCGGGCGGCGCGCCGCGGTCACGCGACGGCAGCGGCGGCCATGCCTGAAGGACAGATCACGCCGCCGCATTCACGATCCTCGCTTTCGGGGTTACTTGTCCTTTTCGTCGACGACGCCGCTGGCCAGGTCCATGGCCGCCGCCTCGTCCTCGGCGGTGAGCTCGTCGTCGCCTTCGTCCTCGTCCTCGGGTATGCCTTCCTCGGGCTTGTGGGCGGCAGCGTCGGGGGCGGCGGCGGCGCCGGTCATTTCCTGCTGGATGGCGAGCAGGTCGACCGCCTCCTCTTCCGGCTCGTCCATCTCGACGAACTTCTGCAGTCCGCGCACCAGCGATTCCTCGAGATCCTCCAGATCGATGGTCTCGTCGGCGATTTCTCGCAACGCCACCACCGGGTTCTTGTCGTTGTCGCGCTCGACAGTCAACTGGGCGCCAGCGGAAACGGCGCGGGCGCGCTGCGCCGCCAGCATGACCAGCTCGAACCGGTTGGGAACCTTGGTTACGCAATCTTCGACGGTGACGCGGGCCATCGGGACAACTCCTTGGCAATTGACGGAAACGCGGGCGGCGCCGTTTATATATTTTGCGCTTCGGCGGAACGCAAGGAAAATGCCGAAAATTGCCGCCCGACGGCGGCCGCCCGAAGGCCCTAGGAACGGCGGTTATCCGCGCCCCTCGGCCACGGCGGGGCGTTCCACTCGCTGCCGAAGGCGCCGGCCGCGTCGGCGATCGCCTCGGCGGTCCGACCGGGCGGCAGCGCCGCGATCATCGCCTTGACGTCGATGCCGGTGACCGGGTGCCGCCACGCCGGCGCGACGTCGCGCAGCGGCAGCAGCACGAACGCCCGCTCGTGCAGCCGCGGGTGCGGCAGCGTCAGCGCCGGCCGCGGCGGCTGACCGGTCTCGCCGCACACCAGCTCGCCGTACGCGAGCAGGTCGAGATCGAGAGTACGCGCCGCGTTGGCCGCGCCGCGCCGGCGCCCGAAAGCCTCCTCGGTGGCCACCAACAGCGCCATCAGCGCCGCCGGGTCGAGGGCGGTTCCCAAGCGCGCCACGGCGTTGACGAACCACGGCTGGTCGGAAGCCGGCACCGGGGCGCTGCGGTACCAGCGCGAGCGGCCGGCGACCGCCACGCCCGGGACCGCCGCCAGCGCCATCAGCGCCGCGCCGCAGGTGGCGCGCGGCGGGCCGCAGCGGGGGTGGGGCAGATTGGCGCCGATGCCGATCAGGATCATGGCCGAAATTCCTCAACAAGACCTTGTCGCCGGATGATACAATCCCCACCTGAACATTCTGAGCCGGGCGGCATTGTCCGCGGGATCCGGCGAGACTTTCCGGCGACGGCCCCGCGGCCGCAATCCGGGGCCGGTGATTTTCCGCCGGAATCGTAGATATTCGGGAGGCCGACCCTTCCGAGCCATAAATTATCAAGAAAGGACAATGAGTTATGCCATTTTATCCCCAGGAACGCATCGCCCTTTTCATCGACGGCTCCAACCTCTACGCCGCCGCCCGGGCGCTCGGCTTCGACATCGATTACAAGCGCCTGCTGCAGGTGTTCGCCGCCAAGGGCGTGCTGATCCGCGCCTTCTACTACACCGCCCTGGTCGAGGACCAGGAGTACTCGCCGATCCGGCCGCTGGTCGACTGGCTCGACTACAACGGCTACACCATGGTCACCAAGCCGACCAAGGAATTCACCGACGCCACGGGCCGCCGCAAAATCAAGGGCAACATGGACATCGAACTCGCCATCGACGTGATGGAGATGACCGACCACCTCGACCACGTGGTGATCTTCTCCGGCGACGGCGACTTCCGGCGGCTGGTCGAGGCGGTGCAGCGCAAGGGCCGGCGGGTCACCGTGGTCAGCACCGTGCGCTCGCAGCCACCGATGGTGGCCGACGAACTGCGCCGCCAAGCCGATAACTTCATCGAGCTCCAGGACATCCAGCCCGACATCCAGCGTCGGCTCGAGGTCCACCATAACCACGACCGCAATAGCGGCCCCGGTTCGTCGGGCAATTTCGACCCACAGACCGAGACCGCTTAGCGTTTCCAGGGCGGAGGTGCAAGCCGTGGCGTCTCCCGCCGGCGCGCCGATCGACGAGCCGGACCGCGATTGCCCCCTGTGCCCGCGCCTGGTCGAGTTGCGGCGCGCCAACCGCGCCGCCAGCCCCGACTGGCACAACGCCCCGGTGGCGTCGTTCGGCGGCGCCGACGCCCGTCTGCTGATCGTAGGACTGGCGCCTGGGCTCAAGGGCGCCAACCTGACCGGCCGGCCGTTCACCGGCGATCACGCCGGGGTGCTGCTTTACGGCACGCTCAAGAAATTCGGCCTCGCCGAGGGCACCTATGGCGCGCGGGCCGACGACGGGCTCAGGCTGGTCGATTGCCGAATCACCAACGCGATCCGCTGCGTGCCGCCGCAGAACAAGCCGATCGGAGCCGAGATCAAGGCCTGCCGCCGCTTCCTGGCGGCCGAGATCGCGAGTCTCGAGCGGCTCCAGGTGATCCTGGCGCTCGGCGCCGTCGCCCATGGCGCCGTGGTGGCGGCGCTGGGGCTCAGGAAAGGCGGTTTTCCGTTTGGCCACAACCGGTTGCACCGGCTCTCCGACGCCCTGACGCTGGCCGACAGCTATCACTGCTCGCGCTATAACACCAACACCGGCACGTTGACGCCGAAGATGTTCGAAGCGGTGTTCAAAGTGATCGCCGGGCGGCTTGCCAAGGGTTAAATCGCGGTTGCCGGGGGTTTCCGGTGCTTGCTATACCGGGGGCCGCCACTTCGGGCACCCGGCGATCCGGAACAGGCCCGGTCATCCGCAAGAGGAAGGTGCCGTTTGGTCGACATCGTGTGCTTGGACCTGGAAGGCGTGCTGACGCCGGAAATCTGGATCGAATTCGCGGACCTGACCGGAATCCCGGCGCTGCGCGCCACCACCCGCGACGTCCCTGACTATGACCAGTTGATGCGCCAGCGCCTCGGGCTGTTGCAGGAAAACCGGCTCGGCCTCGCCGACGTGCGCCGGGTGGTGGACCGGATGCGCCCGCTCGATGGCGCCGCGGCGTTCCTGGCCAAGCTGCGCGAGCGCTACCAGGTGGTGGTGCTGTCCGACACCTTTTACGAGTTCGCCGGCCCGCTGATGCGCCAACTCGGCTGGCCGACGCTGTTCTGCCACCGCCTCGAAACCGACGGCAATGGCCGCATCAGCGGCTACCGCATGCGCCTCAAGGACCACAAGCGCCAGGCGGTGCGGTCGTTCAAGGCGCTCAACTTCCGGGTCGCGGCGGCCGGCGATTCCTACAACGATATCGGCATGCTGACGGAGGCCGACGCCGGGTTGTTCTTCCGGGCGCCGGCCAACGTGGTCGCCGAGTTCCCGGCCATTCCCGCCGTCGACACCTACGACGCCCTGCTGGCCGCCATCGTGGGCGCTACCAGACCATAAAACATATTTTTATCAACGAATTGCTGGTTATTGTTGAATCGCGGCGTTAACTGCCGCCGAGGCCGTATTACCGCTGGTCGCCGCCGCGGCGCTCGTTTCGCCGTTCGTGGAACTCCACCGGATGTTCCGGATCCAGCAGCCGGTGCAGATGCACGATCACGTACTTGAAATTGGCCTGGTCGACATGGGCCTGGCTGGCCCCCCGCCATGCCTGCATCGCCGACTTGTGATCGGGAAAGATGCCGCGGATATCGAGCTGATCGACGTTGACGAAATCGAACCCCTGCGGGTCCGCGACCTCGCCCCCGAACACAAGGTGCAACAGCGGCTTGTCCATGATCGAGTCTCCAGGCCAATACGCGGGGCGCAACCGCCGCCGCGGGCAAGAACCATACTGCCCCCGGGCGTGGGGCTGCAATCGGCATCGCCGGTGCGATATGATCGCCCGCCCCGCGGCTTGAACCTCCGGCCGCCAACCATAAGGGAAACCGATGATCGACCTCTACACCTGGCCCACCCCCAACGGCCACAAAGTTCACATCATGCTCGAGGAGACCGGGCTTCCGTACAACGTGATTGCCATCGACATCAACAACGGCGACCAGTTCCGGCCCGAGTTCCTGAACATCAGCCCCAACAACAAGATGCCGGCAATGGTCGATTCGGACGGCCCCGGCGGCCGGCCGTATGGGCTCTTCGAGTCCGGGGCGATCCTCATGTATCTGGCTGAAAAGACAGGAAAATTCATGCCGCAGGAGACGCGGGCCCGGTACCTGGTCATGCAGTGGCTGATGTTCCAGATGGGCGGCCTCGGGCCGATGCTCGGCCAAGCGCACCACTTCCGCCAGTACGCGCCGGAAAAAATCCCGTATGCGATCGCCCGCTACACCAACGAGGCGGGCCGGCTTTACAACGTGCTCGACCGTCGCCTAGGCGAGGCCGAATACTTGGCCGGCGACTATTCGATCGCCGACATGGCGGCGTTTCCGTGGATCCGCCCTTACGAGCGCCAGGGCCAGAAACTCGAGGACTTTCCCAACCTGAAACGCTGGTTCGATGCCATCGACGCGCGGCCGGCCGTCAAGCGCGCGCTCGAGGTGTTGCAGGACCGGCGGCGCCAGGGTTGGGATCTCGACGCCAAGACCCGCGAGAACCTGTTCGGCGCCGCGCAATACCGGCGACGCTGACGGCGCCCTGGCGCCGCCGCAATCAACAGGCTTGCCCTGTGCGACGTGAATCCGCCATTCGTGGCATAGCCGCCGTCATTTGGCACCCCTCAAGGTGCGGGTGAAGAACTCGACAATCTTTGCCCGCGAATCCTTGGCGGCCTCTTGGTTCGGTTCGAAATAAACCGTTCCGCCTTTGCCATTATGGGCGAAGCGGTCATAGAACTTCTTCGGCCCGCCCCGAGTATCCCAGCCGTGGGTGGCGTCGGCATAATATTGCAGTGTAATGTGGCTCCGCGTGGACTCCGGCAGCGCCGCAAGAAATTTTTGGCAGCTGTCGGGCTCATCGTAGTCGTCCTTGCCGCCTGCCAAGATTAGCACCGGCGCCCCGGTCAGCGCGTCGAAATCGGCGTAGCCACGTTGGCGTGGATCGCTCATTCTCCGCAAGGCGCCGCCGCAGACGGGATACATCGGCGCGTGCGCGGCGAAACGCGGGGAATCGTCGCCGGGCATGAACGCCTCGGTGACGGACTTGGATGCCATTCGCATGGACATGCCGCCGCCCCATGAGAATCCCATGACCCCAATTGCCTTGGGGTTGATGTCGGGATGCCCGGCCAAGTACTTGAGCGCCCCGTAGGCGTGGGTGAGCGTTGCCATGTGGCCAGCGCTCGGCCGCCCGCCTTTGACAAACATAAAGAGCTCAAGTGTGGCGAAACCGGCCTTGTTCAGTGCCTCGGCGTAAAAGGCGCCGCGCCCGTCGATGCCGCCGCTGCCGTGCAGGATGACGACGGCGGGAACCATGCGCTTGGCGCCCTCGGGCAATTGCAGGGTTCCGCTAACTTCGTCGACGGACTCGTATGCGTCAGCTTTGGCGCCCGGGAATGTCACGTCGTCTGCGGCAACGGCAGCAAACGAGATGACAACCGCCAGCAACACTGCGGGGATCGAAAGGCCTAACTCACGAATCACGGCAGAGAAACTCCCTTCCCCCAACTCCGATCTCATTCAAAACGTCGGGCCGCCGCTGATGGTGGTTCGCCACAGGGTGCGGTATTTGTCGGGATCGAGAGCGTTGGTGGTCGCCGAGTGCATCAGCGCCGCGTTGTCCCAGGCCAGAACGTCGCCGGCCCGCCAGCGGTAGGCCAGGCGGAAGCGGTCCTGCAGGCAGTGGTAGAAGATCTCGCGTTTCAGGGCTTCGCTCTCGGCCTCCGGCAGCCCGTCGATGCGCACCACGTAGGCCGGGTTGACGTAGATCGCCTTGCGGCCGGTCTCCGGGTGGGTGCGCACCACCGGGTGCAGGCAGTCCGGCGGCGGCGTGGCGTTGAGCCGCTGGAACACGTCGCGGGGTACGTGGTCGTAGTTGTGCACCGCCTTGAGGCCGTCGAGCCGGCGCTTGGTCGCCGTGGGCAGCGCCTCGTAGGCGGCGGTGAGGTCGCAAAACAGCGTGTCGCCCTCGCCGTCCGGCACCTCGATGGCGTACAGCATGGTCGCCTTCGCCGGGTTCGGCTTGTAGGAGACGTCGGAGTGCCAGAATGTGCCGGCGTCGGCCATTCCCTTGGGCTTGCCGTCCTCGACCCGGTTCGACAGCACCATGATCAGCGGCGTCTCCGGGTGGTGGTAGTGCTTGAACAGGTGCGGCTCCAGCGAATCGCCGAAAATGCGCGCCGCCGCCACGGTCTGCGCCGGCGTCAGGGCCTGGCCGCGGATTGACACCAGGTGATGGTCGAGAAACGCCCGGTAGATGGCGGCGCGGTCGGTATCGGCGAGCGGCCGCGCCAGATCGACGCCGACCACCTCGGCCCCGAACCCTTCCGCGAACGGCCGCACGCTTGCCGCCATCGGTCCCCCTGCCCGTCTCCCGCTATCCCTTGTCGCGCATCAGCCGCGCCTTCTGGCGTTGCCAATCGCGCTTCTTGATGGCGGCGCGCTTGTCGAACTTGCGCTTGCCCTCGGCGACCGCGATCTCGACCTTGGCGATGCCGCGGTTGTTGAAATAGATGCTCAACGGCACCAGGGTCATGCCCTTGCGGTGCACCTCGGCCAACAGCTTATCGATCTGGCGCCGATGCAGCAGCAGCTTGCGAGGGCCCCTGGGCTCGTGGGCGGCGATGCCGCCGGCCTTGTACTCGGGGATATAGGCGTTCTGCAGGTACAGCTCGCCGCCGCGGTCGGCGGCGTAAGCCTCGGCGATCGAGGCGCGGCCCTGGCGCAGCGACTTCACCTCGGTGCCGGTCAGCATGATGCCGGCCTCGACGGTCTGGCCGAGGCTGTAGTCACGGCGCGCTTTGCGGTTCTGGGCGGCGAGGCGGCCAGGCTTGCGCTTGTTTTTCTTGGCGGCCATCGGCCATACGGGACTAGGCCCGGCTCAGTTGACGAGGCCGGCGCTGACCATCGCCTTCTTCACCCGCTCCTTGCTGGCGTCCTTGATCTCGACCAGCGGCAGCCGGGTCTCGGCGGTGCCCTTGCCGAGCAGGCTGGCGGCGTACTTCACCGGTCCCGGGCTGGTTTCGCAGAACAGCGCCTGGTGCAGCGGCATCAAGCGATCCTGCAGGTCCATGACGGTCTTCAGATCGCCCGTGCGCCATGCCTTGTGCATGGTCGAGCACATGCGCGGCGCGACGTTGGCGGTCACCGAGATGCAGCCATGGCCGCCGGCGGCGAGGAACGGCACCGCGGTGGCGTCCTCGCCCGACAGCAGGCAGAACTCCTTCTTGATCGCCATCCGGGTGGCCAACGGCCGCGCCAGATCGGCGGTGGCGTCCTTGACGCCGACGATGCGCGGCAGCTCGGCCAGTCGCGCCATGGTGTCGACGGTCATGTCGATGACGCAGCGGCCGGGGATGTTGTAGATGATGACCGGCAGCTCGACGGCGTCGTGGATCGCCTTGTAGTGCTGATACAGCCCTTCCTGAGTCGGCTTGTTGTAATAGGGCGTGACGATCAACGCCGCCTGGGCGCCGGCCTTTTTCGCGTGCTCGGTCAGTTCGATCGCCTCGGCGGTCGAGTTGGAGCCTGTGCCGGCGATCACCGGCACCCTGCCATCGGCGGCGTCGAGGCAGATCTCGGTCACCCGCTTGTGCTCGGCATGGCTGAGCGTCGGCGATTCGCCGGTGGTGCCGCACGGCACCAACCCTTCGCTGCCCTCCGCGATCTGCCATTCGACGAACGACCGGAACGCCTTCTCGTCGAGCTTGCCGTTCCTGAACGGCGTGATCAGGGCGGTGATCGATCCCCGGAACATGGCTTTCTCCCCTGGTTTTCCCTGGATTGGCGGGGTAAACGGCGAACATACCGCCTGCTCCCCATGGCGGCAAGCGCCGGCGCCGCGCCGGGGCGGCGTGGACTCACGCCCGGGCCATGCCCTATGTCCGGCCGGGCGATTAAGGGTATCATGGCGGCGGCCGCGGGGGCGGCCGACAATCGAAATCACCGTCGCGGGGGTAAGGTTCTGAGCAAGCGGACGACAGGCAGCATCGTGGCGGCGCTCGCGATTGGCCTGGCGGTTGCGCTTGGGCCCATTGCGACCGGCGCCGATCCGTTGTCGGCCGACGATGCGCGGCGGCTCAAGCAGGCGTTGAAGGCGATCGACGACGGCCGGCGCTCGCCCGACGGCAGGTCCGCCGACCGGATCGTCGACGCCGTGGCGCGCAAGATCGTCACCTGGGCGACGTTGATCCGGCCCGATCCCGCCAACGGCTTCTCGCAATTCGCGTCGTTCGTGGCCGACAACCCCGAGTGGCCCGACCAGAATGGCCTGCGGCGGCGGGCCGAGGAGGCGCTGAGCGACAAGACCGCCGCCGAGGTGGTGCTCGCATGGTTCGCCGAGCGGCCGCCGATCAGCGCCGACGGCAAGGCCCGCCAGGCCGAGGCGTGGCTGGCCGTCGGCAAGCACGCGGAAGGCATGGCGGCGCTGCGCGACGTCTGGATCAACGGCGATTTCACCAAGAAGCGCGAGCTGGCGTTCTACGGCCGTCACCGCCGCCACCTGACATCCGACGACCACCGCCGGCGGCTCGACCGCCTGATGTGGGAAGGCCGCTACTGGCCGGCGCAGCGGATGCTGTGGAAAGTCACCGCCGATTACCGGGCGCTGGCGCAGGCGCGCATGGGCCTGCGCCACGGCGAGGGCAACGTCGACTCCCTAATCGCCAAGGTGCCGGCGGCGCTGAAGGACGATCCCGGACTCGCCTACGAGCGGCTGCGCTGGCGCCGGCAACGCGGCAAGTACGACGCGGCGCTGGAGATCCTGCGCGCGCCGCCCGATCTACTAGTAGAGCCGGAGCGCTGGTGGGTCGAGCGCGCGTTCCTGACCCGGCGGCTGCTGTTCAACGGCGACGTCACCGCCGCCTACCGCCTGGTTACCGGCCACGGCCTGAAGCCGAGCCACGCTGCCGCGTTCGCGGAAGCCGAATGGCTGGCCGGCTGGATCGCGCTGCGTTTCCTCACCGACCCGAGGGCGGCCACCGGCCATTTCGTGCAGGTCTACGACGCGGTGAAATATCCGGTCAGCCTCGCCCGCGGCGCCTATTGGATGGGCCGCGCCATGGACGCCATGAAGGAGCCGCAGTTGGCGGAGACCTGGTACCAGCGCGCCGCCGAGCACCCGACGACCTATTACGGCCAATTGGCCGCGGCGCGCCTCAGGCCCGGCGGCAGCCTGCAGTTGCCGGTCGAGCCGACGCCGGGCGAGGACGAACGGAAGGTCTTCGAAGCCCACGAGCTGGTGCGGGCGGTGCGGATGCTGACCGCCATCGACGAGCATGACCGGCTGCGGCCGTTCGTGCTGCGCCTCGACGAAGTGGCCAAGTCGCCGGCGTGGCGGGTGATGACGGCGGAGCTGGCGCGCGACAGCAACCGGTTGGACCTTGCGGTCACCGTCGCCAAGCGCGCCAAGCAGGACGGCGTCAAGCTCGCTGAGTCGGCGTTCCCGGCGGCGATGCCAACGCCGGTCAACGTCAAGGGCGGCCTGCCGACCCTGGAGACGCCGTTGATCCTCGCCGTGGTCCGCCAGGAGAGCGCCTTCAACGCCAAGGCGCAGAGCCACGCCAAGGCGCAAGGGCTGATGCAGCTGATGCCGCAGACGGCGCTGAAGGTGGCGCAGCGTCTAGACCTGCCCTACGACCGCCGGCGGCTGACCACCGACAGCGCCTACAACATGACCCTCGGCCACGCCTATCTCGCCGAGCTGCTGCAGGAATTCAGGGGCTCTTACGTGCTGGCGCTCGCCGCTTACAACGCCGGCCCGCATCGCGCCCGGCAGTGGATCAAGGAGAACGGCGACCCCCGCGACAAAGACATCGATTCCATCGACTGGGTCGAGCTGATTCCGTTCCGCGAGACCCGCAACTACGTCCAGAGGGTAATCGAGAACCTGCAGGTCTACCGCCACAGCCTGGCCAAGGAAGAGATCGCCCTCGGCATCGCGCGCGATCTGCATCAACACATCGTGAAATGATCGCCGCCGTCGATTGACCGGCCCGCCGGGCCGGCGCATAAATCCTCGTCCGGCGGCCGCCTTCCGCCAGCGAGGACGAACGGCGATGCAGCGCGAAAGGAAGCCCATCCCATGGCCGCGAAAATCAACGACATCGGCGCATGCGTGTTCGATGCCTACGGCACCCTCTTCGACGTCGCCGCGGCGGCGGCGCGCTGCCGCGACGCCCTCGGCGACAAGGCCGACCGGCTGGCCGCCGTGTGGCGCACCAAGCAGCTGGAATACACCTGGCTGCGCAGCCTGATGGGCGAATACGTGGAATTCTGGAAAATCACCGGCGACGGCCTCGACTACGCCATGGCCGCGCTCGGCATCGACGACAGCAAGCTGCGCAAGCGGCTGATGGACATCTACCTGCGCCTCGACGCCTACCCGGAGGTCAAGGGCGTGTTGAAGACGCTCAACAAGGCCGGCATCAAGACCGCCATCCTGTCCAACGGCTCGCCGAAGATGCTGGCCGCGGCGGTGAACAACGCCAGCATCGGCAAGCTGCTCGACGACGTCATTTCGGTCGATACTCTCGGCATCTACAAGCCCCACCCCAGCGTCTACCGGCTCGCGGTCAAGGGCCTGAAGGTGAAGGCGGGGCGCATCTGTTTCATGTCGTCGAACGCCTGGGACGCCGCCGGCGCCGCCAACTTCGGCTTCCGGGTGGTGTGGGTCAACCGTTTCGGCCAGCCGAAGGAGCGCCTGCCCGGCAAGCCCGAGCACGAGGTCAAGACCCTGAGGGCGCTGCCGCCGCTGCTCGGCCTCTAGAGCCGGGCGCCCGATCCCCGATGACCGCCGGCGCTACCGCCTACCGCGAACGAAGGCTGACGGCCCAGGACGGGCTCACGCTGTATTTCCGCGACTACGGCGATCCGCTGGCCCACGACACGGCCGTGCTGTGCCTGCCCGGTGTCACCAGAAATTCAAAGGATTTCAACGATCTGGCCGTGCGCCTGGCGGGCCGGCGCCGGGTGCTGTGCCCCGACTACCGCGGCCGCGGCCGCTCGGACTACGACCCGGACTGGCGGAACTACAACGCCGCCACCTACGCCAACGACATCCGCCACCTGCTCGCCGCCTGCGGCGTTCACAAGGTCCACGTCATCGGCACTTCGCTCGGCGGCATTCTGGCCATGGTGATGGCGGTGGCGACGCCCGCGGCGGTGGCCAGCGCGGTGCTCAACGACATCGGGCCGGAGATCGGCGTCGGCGGCATAGCCGGCATTGTCGCCTACATGCGCGAGGACAGGAGCTTTGCCGACCTGCAGTCGGCGGCCAACCACATCCGCGCAAATTTCCCCGACCTGCCGGCGCGCTCGCCCGCCGACTGGCTGACCATCGCCCGCAACACCTACCGCGAGCAGCCGGGGCGCGGCTTCGTGCGCGACTGGGACCACGCCATCGTCAACGCCTTCGGCCGGGCCGCCGTGCGGCCGGCCGCCATGTGGGGGCTGTTCGGCGCCTTGCGAAGGGTTCCGGTGCTGGCGGTACGCGGGCAGCGCTCGAGCGTGCTCAGCGCCGAGACCTTCCGCCGCATGGCCGAGTTCATGCCCGGCATCAAGCAGGTGGTGGTCGAGGACTGCGGTCACCCGGCCGGCCTCAACGAAGCCAACGTGCTGGACGCCATCGATGCCCACCTCGCCCGCGCCTGAGCCGCCGACCTACGCCGACGTCGAGGACGCCGCCAAGCGGATCGCCGGTCACGTGGTCACGACGCCGCTGCTGGAAAGCCCGCTCCTCAACGAGCGCGTCGGCGGCCGGCTGCTGGTCAAGGCCGAGCCCCTGCAGCGCACCGGCTCGTTCAAGTTCCGCGGCGCCTTTAACCGCCTGTCGCGGCTCGACGGCCAAGCACGGGCGCGCGGCGTCGTCGCCTTCTCGTCGGGCAATCACGCGCAAGGGGTCGCCGCGGCGGCCGGCATGCTCGGCATCCCGGCGACAATCGTCATGCCCCGCGACGCGCCGGCGATCAAGATCGCCAACACCCGCGCCTACGGCGCCGAGGTGGTGCTTTACGACCGCGTGCGGGAAAGCCGCGAGGATATCGCCAACAGGTTGGCCAAGGAACGCGGCGCCACCCTGGTGCCGTCCTACGACGACCGCTACGTGATCGCCGGCCAGGGCACTATCGGCCTGGAGATCGCCCGTCAGGCCCGCGACGCGAAGGCCGACCTCGACGCGGTGATCGTGCCGTGCGGCGGCGGCGGGCTGATATCGGGCTGCGCGCTGGCGTTGGCCGAGGAGTGCCCGGGCGTCGACATCCATTCCGCCGAGCCCAACGGCTTCGACGACACCATGCGGTCGCTCGAGGCCGGCAAGCGGGTGGCCAACGCGCCAGACGCCAAGACCATCTGCGACGCCCTGATGCTGCCGACGCCGGGCGAGATGACGTTCGCCATCAATCGCCGGCTATTGAAAGGCGGCCTCGCGGTGAGCGACGACGACGCCCGGAGGGCCATGAAGGCGGCGTTCCAATTCCTGAAGCTGGTGGTCGAGCCGGGCGGTGCGGTGGCGCTGGCGGCGGTGCTGGCGGGGGCCTATGACGGCCGCCGCAAGACGCTGGCGGTGGTGTGCTCGGGCGGCAACGTCGACGCGGCGACGTTCGCCGCCGCGCTGGCCGTCAAAGAAAATTGAAGGCGTTTCCGGCGGCGACGATTACTTGAAGACGTCAGTCACCAGTTGATCCGGCAGCCAGGTTGCCAGCTCCGGGAAGAAAACCACCAAAATCAGCACGGTCAAATCACCGAGGAAGAACGGAATCGTCCCCTTGAGGACCTGCATCAAAGGTATCTTGGATGTGCCGCTCACCGCGAAGATGTTCAGTCCGACCGGAGGCGTGACGACCCCGGTCTCGACGTTGAGGGTGATCATGATGCCGAGATGGACCGGGTCGATCTTGAGCGCGTAAGCGACCGGGAATACCACCGGCACCGTCAGCAGCACCATGGCGACGCCGTCGACCATGCAGCCGAGGATCAGCAACACCCCCATGAACGCGAAGATGAAGCCGATCGGCGTCAACCCCCATCCGACGATGGCCTCGGTGATCTTCTGCGGCCAGTACAGGTTGGCGGCCAGGAACTGGAACACGCCGACGCTGCCGACCAGGAACAGGATCACCGCCGTCAGGTTGAGCGCCCGGCACGCGGTCGGCAGCAGCTGCTTGACGAACTCCCGCCGGCCGGTGACCAGCCCGTAGATCAGCGCGTAGCCGCAAGCGGCGGCCGCGGCCTCGGTCGGGGTGAACAGCCCGCCGTACAGCCCGCCGAGGATGACGAATGGCATGCCGAGGGCTGGCAGGGCGCCCTTCGCTTCCTTGCGCAGCCGCGCCCTGTCGAACGTACCGCGGGGCAGCTTCAGGTACCACGCGATGGCCATCACGGTGATGATATTGCCGACCGCCAACATCAACCCGGGAATGACGCCGGCAAAGAACAGCCGCACCACCGATGTCTCGGTGACGATGCCGTACAGGATCAGGATGATGCTCGGCGGGATCAGCATGGCGATGCCGCCGGCCGTCGCCACCAGGCCCCCGGAAAGCCAGTCCGGGTAACCGCGTTTTCTCATCTCGGGGATGGCGATCACGCCCATTGCCGCCGCCATGGCGACGCTCGAGCCCGAGATTGCCCCGAACATCACGCACGCCAGCACCGTGGCGACGCCGAATCCGCCCGGCATCCAGCTGACCAGCGCGTCGGAGAACCGGAACAGCTGCGCCACCAGGCCGGTACGCTCCATCAGGAAACCGGCGAAGATGAACAGCGGGATTGCCATCAGCGAGTAGCGGCTGATGAAATTGAAGAAGGCTCGGAATATGACCTCGGTATGCAACAGCGGATCGATGAGGATGTACGCCGCACTCGCCGCGCTGAGCGCGATGCCGATCGGCACGCTCAGCACGAGCAGCACCAGGGCCACAATTCCTGTGATGTACATCCGTTCCCCCTTCGGATCAGCGCCCTAGTGCGACGGCCCTTCGGCGTCGACGGGATCGACGAGGACGGTCCGGCCGCGCAGCTTCTGGATGCCGCGGTAAATTTGGAAAAACAGCGTCACCGCCATCAACGCGAACCCGACCAGCAAAACCGTCAGGAACGGCCACATCGGGAACGCCAGGCTCTCCGTGCGGCCGGCGTACTTGATGGCGTCTTTGACTTCGGGGATGCCCCACCACACCACCACCAGCAGAAACACGAACGCGAACATCTGGGCGATGACCTTGACGACCTCGGCCGCTAGGCGAGCGCGCGGCCCGATCGCCCCCAGCACCTCGGGCAGCACCGCGACATTGAGGTGTTCGTCGTGGCGCTGCGAAATGCCGAAGTAGAGATAGACGCCACTCAGGATGAAGAAGGTAACGGCGTCCTGCTGCCACTCGAAAGATACACCGAGTATGTAGCGACGGAAGATCTCGGTGATCGCCAGCAGCGTGCAGCCGAGCAACAAAAGGCCTGCGGCGCGCGCCAGGACGCGATCCTGGAACGCGCGCCAATAAGCGTAGGCCCTTTCCACTTACCCGTGCCCGCGTGCTGGACGGCTACTTGATCACGATCGACTTGGCGTGCTTCGAGCAGTCGACTTTCTCAATCCAGGACGTGCCGGACGGGTTCTTCTGGGACAGCTCGCGGCCTTCCTTGACGAACGTATCGACCCATTGGCCGGCGTCCTTCGGCGTCTTGCTCTTCACGTACTTGATCGTCGAGTCGCCCAACGCGCCGACCATGGCGGAGACTTCCTGCGGCGACAGCCAGTACACCCCCGGCTTGGACGGATCCTTGGTGCCGTACTTCTCATAGGCCATCTTGTCGAAGCACCAGTTGTACTCTTTCTGCGTCTGGATGGTCTCTTCGATCACCTTCTGCATCGCGGCCTGGGTCGCCGGGGTCAATTTGTCCCACCAGCGCCGGCTGGCGCTGATCATGTAGTAGTCGCCGACGAACGCGCCGGCGCCGCCCATGGTGTAGAAGGGCGCCTGCTCGCGCAGGCTGTTCCAGCCGCCGAGACTGGTCAGCAGCCCGTCGATGACTCCGGATTGCAGCGCATTCGGCACTTCGCCGAAGTTCATCACCACCGGGTTCGCTTTCCACGACTCGAGCGCGGCGTTCTCCACCGGCCCCATGCTGCGAACCTTCCTGCCGGAGAAGTCGTCGGGCTTGGTGTAGCGCTTCTTGCCGCCCATGCCCATGCCGAAGCTCATGTGCCCGACGCCGAACACCTTGATCGCCTGGTTCTTCGCCAGCCGGTCGACCAGCATCTTGAAGGTCTTCGTCTTATCGAGGTTGTCGACCGCGCCGACCGTCGTCAGCACGCCCGGGCCGACCACCGTCATCATCCACGGATCGACAGGCGCCGCCTTGCCGATCTGCATCCACGTCAGTTCCAGGTTGCCCTGGCGCATCGCCTCGAACGCCTCGGGAATGGTATAGAGCGAGCCGGCGTAATAGAGGCGCGCCTCGCTGCCGGGAATAGCCTGCGGCAAGCGCTCGGCGAAGTACTTCATCGCCAGGCCCGCCGGGTGCGGCGGCGGCGGGAAGTCGGCGGCGAAGCGCAGCACGACCTTCTGCGGCTTGTCTTGCGAGTAACCGGGTTGCGGGACTCCCAAACTTACGGCAAGGGCGGCTACTATCGCCGCTACGGCGGCCCCCCCGCCCAATCGACGCATTTTAATGCGGCCCATACGTTCCTCCCATGTGATGGTTATGGATAATCGGTGCTGGTTCGATTTGCATCCAACTTCGAGTTGAGCTTGGCCGAGGACGGTATCTTAGCGGTCAATTACCGTCAACATTCCGCCCACCTTCGCAGCAAATCGGCCGCCTATTGCGGCGCCGACGGCCGGCCATCGGTCCTTAGGTCGAGGCGAACGCCTTCTTGTCGCCGCCGACGGAGGCCGCGGCGCCGCCCTTCGCGGGGCCGCCGATGGCGCCGCGCAGGCGGTCGGCGATGCGGCTGGTAGACTCGCCGCCGACCACGTTGATGCGGCCGTCGGCGGTGTCCTGCTTGACCGGCAGCCGCTTGCAGTGCCCCTCGAGGAAGGCGCCGGTCTCGATGGCGAGGTCCTCGTGCAGCACGTCGCCAACCACGTGCGCCGTCTTCGCCAGGTTCACGGCGCGCGACTTGATCTGTCCATTGACGGTGCCATGCACGTGCACCGAGTCGGCGACGATCTCGCCCTTGATCTGGGCGGTCTGGCCGACCAGCAGCGACTTGGTGCGGATGTCGCCGTCGATGGCGCCGTCGACCTGGATCTCGCCGTCGCTGGAGAGATCGCCGACGATCCTGAGATCGGCGCTGATGATCGAAGGCGGCGTCGATTTCACGACCGGCCGCGATTCGACATTACCGCTGGAACTTTTACTGCTCTTGGAAAACATAGCGTCCTGCCCTGATAAAATTCATCGGATTCTTAGACCGTCCCTTGTGGATCACTTCATAATGGAGATGCGCGCCCGTGCTGCGGCCGGTATTGCCGAGCTGGCCGATCACCTTATGAAATTCCACCTGGTCGCCCTTCTTGACGAGGAACTTGTGCAGGTGGCCGTACCGGGTCTTCAAACCCGCGCCATGGTCGATTTCGATCAGCTTTCCGTAGTTTCCGTGCCAACCGGCGAATGTTACCACTCCCGGGGCGGTGGCGTACACGGGCGCCTTGAAGGTGCTGCCGAGGTCGAGGCCGTAGTGGGCGGCCCACTTGTTGTTGATCGGGTCGCGGCGCTTGCCGTAGCCGCTGGTGACGTAATAGGAACTCAGCGGCGTCGTCAGCGGCATCTTCTGCATCACGCCCTGCAGCGCCTCCCAGCGGCCGAGGTGCGTGTCGAGCGCCACCAGGTTGGTGCGCAGCTTCTTGGCCGGCAAGTCGTCCGGCTTGGCGGCGATGAACGGGCCGCCCTGCCCCCTGCCGCGCCCCGTTTCGCCGGCGATCAGCCCGTTGACGTCGAGCCCGGCGATGGTCACCACCTTCTCCATGGTATCGATGTAGTTGATGGTGCTGTCGGTCAGCCGCTGCACCGCCTGCTCTTCCATCTCCTGAAGCTCGGTCAGCCGGGTTTCGAGCTCCTTGATGCGGCGATTCATGCGATTGCCCTCGAACAGCGCCTGATTGCGCTCGGCGAGCGCGGACTGCAGGTCGTGCTCGACGGATTGCAGGTTGTCCGAGAGGGCGAAGTTCTTGCTCGCCATTTGCCGCATGTTGTCCTCGATCTCCGACAGCTTGCCCTTCAGCCGCTCGCGGGCGTTCACGATCTCCTCGCGCTCGGTCTGGGTCATGGTCAGCTGCCTCGCCACCGAGCTCAGGCTCTGCTGCAGCGAGGCGTTCTTTTCCACCAGCCCCAGCATCAGCGCGTGGTTGTCCTCGAGGTCGCGGGTCAGGTGGGTGAATTTTTTCTGGTAGTCGGAGACCTCGCCGAGCAGGCTTCGGTACGCGGCGCGGGCGTCGGATATTTGTTTGTTCTTCGCCGTCAGCACGGTGTCGTGGCGGACATAGGTGACCGACGCGAACGCCGTCCAGCCGACGAACGCGATCAGCAGCGTCGTCAGCGCCACCTGGACGCGCTGCCCCAGGCGCACGAACGACACCCGTCCCTGCGTGCGCAGATGAATCTGTCGTTCCGGAAACAGCCGGTCGAGCAACTCCCCCGCTCGTTGGCGCAAGCCCGGCCGCTGGTTAGGCCATCCCATCGCGACTCCTCGAACCGCTCCCCTCGCAAGCCGTCCCACGGTCTCCGATTGTTGTCGATGGAGACTCATAGGCTCGCCACCGGTCGTCCGCCGCCGCGCCGCGGCAACGACCATTGTGGCGCACTCCGTTGACGGTAAAGATTCCGCTATCGCCTGGCAAGCGATTAATGTTTATCTGAGAAGCGGTTAGGCGGTTTTTCTCATCGCCCGAAACGGGCTCGCCGCAGGGGTTCCCGAACTCGCCTCGCGACACCGGGGACGGCGCCGCCGCCGTCGAGGCCTCCGAAACAGTGGCACCGGCGACCGTTTTGCGGCCATGATCGGCGCCGAGGGAACGTCCACGGCGCCGAATCCGGAATCGCCGGCGGCCGATACGCGATCTTGGGGAGCGCGCCCGACCATGAACCTCCATTCCGCCGCCCCGCGACCGCGGGATCTGAAGGATCCGCAGGTGCTGGTCGCCACCGGATTCGGCATCGGGCTGGTGCCGTGGGCGCCCGGCACCTGGGCGTCGCTGGCGGCGCTGCCGGCGGCGTGGGCGATCGTCGAGCTCGCCGGGCCGGTCGGGCTGGCGACCGCCGCCGTCGTCGCCTGCGTGGTCGGCATGTGGGCGGCCGAGTCGTGCGTGCAACGCGGCGGCGACAAGGATCCGCAATCCATCGTCATCGACGAAATCGCCGGCCAGTGGCTGGTGCTGCTCGCCGTGCCTCTCGACCCGATGCTCTACGGCATCGGCTTCGTGCTGTTCCGTGCCGCCGACATCTGGAAGCCGTGGCCGGTGTCGTGGGCCGACAAGAGCGTCGGCGGCGGCTTCGGCGTCATGCTCGACGACGTGCTGGCGGCGATTTACGCCGGGCTGGCGCTGTACGGCATTTCGTACCTGATCGGCGGGCCATTTGGAGGGCCAGGATGAGCGGCCGCGACCGCATGGCCGCCGCCGCCGAGGTGCTGGAGGCCTGCCACCGCGCCGGCCTCAAGCTGGTGACGGCGGAATCGTGCACCGGCGGGCTGGTGGCCGGGGCGCTGACTTCGATCCCCGGCTCGTCCGAGGTCTACGACCGCGGCTTCGTCGTCTACTCCAACAAGGCCAAGCACGAGCTGCTCGGGGTACCGGAGCGGCTTATCGCCTCGGTCGGCGCCGTCAGCGAGGACGTGGCGCGGGCCATGGCCGACGGCGCCATCGCCCGCTCCGAAGGCACCCTCAGCGTCGCCGTCACCGGCATCGCCGGGCCCGGCGGCGCGACGCCGGGCAAGCCGGTCGGCCTGGTGCACATCGCCGCCGCCCGCACCGGTCACGCCACCCTCCACCAGCGCCATCAGTTCGAGGGCGACCGCGACGCCATCCGCCTGCAGGCGGTCGACGCGGCGCTGG
>Ga0209399_10000353_pt1 | contig 28303 bp, 30 predicted proteins | sample OV2TP3_FD_184130 | JGI IMG/M metagenome (GOLD analysis project Ga0209399, IMG submission 184130) | Hot spring microbial communities from Beatty, Nevada to study Microbial Dark Matter (Phase II) - OV2 TP3 (SPAdes) (version 3) | ecosystem: Environmental > Aquatic > Thermal springs > Hot (42-90C) ... | reverse complement strand
CGACGTCGACGAGGCGCAGGCCAGCGTGGTCGCCACCGCCAAGGCGCTCGCCGACTCCGGCGAGATCGTCATCTCCACCAGCGACGCCGAAAGCGAGCTTATCTACTGACCGTCTGCGGCGATTTTATCCGTTCGCGCAGGAATTCGGTGAGCGCCGCCGCCGGCAATGGCTTGCACAGATAATATCCCTGGATTTCGTCGCATCCGTACTCGCGAAGCAGGCTCATCTGCGCGGCGGACTCGACGCCCTCGGCCACCACCGTACGGTTGAGCGTCTTGCCCATGTTGATGATGGTGTGAATGATCTCGGCGTCGTCGGGATTGGTGGCGATGTCGGACACGAACGAGCCGTCGATCTTGATGGTGTCGATGGGATAGCGCCGGAGGTGATTGAGCGACGAATACCCCGTCCCGAAGTCGTCGAGGGTGACGTGGATCCCGAGGTCGTGCAGCGTCTGCAGCGTGGCGATGGTATTGCCGGCTTGGCTCATCAACAGGTTCTCGGTGATTTCGATTTCGAGGCTGGCGGGGCCGGCCCCCGACTGCTTGAGCGCGCGCTCGACGACGGCGGCGAACGACGGTTCGCGGAGTTGCCGGGTCGACAAGTTGACGGCGACGCGGATCGGCGGCAGCCCGGCCTTCAGCCATGCCCGGTGCTGGCGGCAGGCGGTGTCGATGGCCCAGGCGCCGATCTCGACCACCAAGCCCGATTCCTCGAGCACCGGAATGAAGCGCGCCGGCGAGATCACGCCCAGTTCCTTGCTGTTCCAACGCATCAGCGCCTCGACGCCGGTAATGGCGCCGCTCTTGAGGTCGAGCTTGGGCTGGTAGTAGAGGCTCAATTCGTCGCGGGAGATCGCCTTGGCGAGGCCGTTCTTGATGGTCAACCGCTCGGTCAGCTCGCGGTTCAGCTCGTCGGTAAAGAACTGGTAGTTGCCCTTGCCCAGATCCTTGGCCCGGTACATGGCGGAATCGGCGTTTTTCAGGAGCTCGTTGGCGTCGGCGGCGTCTTCCGGGTAGACGGTGATGCCGATGCTGGCGGAGACGAACGATTCGTGGCCGTTCAAGTGGAACGGCTGCGACAGCGAATCGAGGATGCGCTGCGCCACAACCGGCGCGTGGCTGGGGTCGTCCAGGTTCGGCATCAGCACCGTGAACTCGTCGCCGCCCAGGCGGGCCACCGTGTCGCTGACGCGCACGCAGTGGCCGAGGCGCTCGGACGTCTCCTCGAGCAGCAGGTCGCCGATGTCGTGGCCGAGGGTGTCGTTGACCAGCTTGAACCCGTCGAGATCGATGAACATCAGGCCGACCTTGCTGCGGGCGCGGGCGGCGGTGCTGAGCGCCCGGTTCAGGCGGTCGAGGAACAGCGACCGGTTGGGCAGCCCGGTCAGGGTGTCGTAGTTGGCCTGGTAGAGGATGCGTTCCTCGTCCTCCTTGCGCCGGGTGACGTCGCTGATGACGGCGGCGTACTGCAGGATTTTGCCGCCGTCGTCGGTGATGGTCGAAACCGACAGCCGCTCGGCGTAATCGTCGCCGTTCTTGGTCTTGTTCCAATATTCGCCTTCCCAGCGGCCTTCGCGCTCGGCGGCGGCCCAGATGGTCGGGCCGACGGCGGGCTGGTCGCCCGCCTCGCCCGCGGCCTGGCCCGGGATTGCTTTGGCGGCCTTGGCCTTGGTTTTCTTTTCGGCGGCCGCCTTGCCTTTCTCGCGGCCGCGCTCGAACGGCGCCGGCTTGCCGACGACGTCCTTGGCGGCGTAGCCGGTGATGCGGGTAAACGCCGGATTGACCGACGTTACCCGGCGCCGTCGGTCGAGGATGACGACGCCTTCGCCGAGATTCGAGATCACCTGGGCGGCGAGGCTGAGGTTGTCCTCGACCCGGCGCCGCGCCGCCGCCTCGGCGCTCAGGCGGCGGAGCAGCGTGTCGCGGGTCTTTTCCAGCGCCGCGTCGGAGCCGCGCCGGCGAGACGCGTCGACGGCCTGCACCAGCAACGCCCCGGGATCGGCGGGATTGAAGCGCGCGACGGTGATCGCCGCGCGGCGGGTCTTGGACCTGCCTCGCGCCAGCCCGACCGGCAGCGGCTCCCCGGGACCGTTGCGTCTGTTCATCCTGGCGATCACGGCCCGCCGGTCGTCCTTGCACACGAATTCTGCGAACGGCCGGCCGACCGCCGCCTTCGCCGCCCTCAGGCCGAGCCAGCGGCGGCCGGTGTCGTTCAAGTAGGTGACGACGCCCTTGTGGCACAGGCAGATCAGCGACGGCGCCGCCTCGAGCAGGCGAAACGCCCAATCGCCGTCGCGCGCCGCACGGGCGGCCTTGCCCGCCCGCGCCGGTGCCTTGCTGGTTCGCGCCTTGCGCCTTCTGGTCATCGCGCCGCTCTTGTCATCCCTCGATCGCCCGCGGGTCATGCCCGCTTCTCGATCACGAAGGTGAACACGCCGCCGGCCTCGCGGCTGTCCACGAGCCGGTCGCCGGTGGCCTCGCAGAACGCCTGGAAATCCTTGACGGCGCTCGGGTCGGTGGCCAGCACGGTGATCGTCGCGCCGGCCGCCATGGCTTTCATCGCCTTCTTGGTCTTGAGCACCGGCAGCGGGCATTTCAACCCGCGGGTATCGAGCGTCGTCGTCATCGTGGTTCCAGGCCCGGGGCGTCGTCGAGGTGTCCGTACGCGGTCGATTATAGGTAATTTACGCCGGCTCATGAACCAACCAACGATCCGGCGCGGCCCGCCGCCGCTCCGACGGTTGACATCAGGATCGAATTAAAATACAAGCGCAAATCGTTATTTCAAAAAGGAAATCTCGTTTCTGATCGAAGGGCGACCGGCGCGGCAGGAAATCCGGCCGGTTTGTCTTTTGGACGCTCCAAAAAACATGGCGAAAATGCCCTCCTCCGACCGCAGCCTGCCCCGGCCCATCGATGCCGCGGGCGGGTTGGCGGCGGCGTCGCCGGCTCGCACCTGAGGCGCCGTTCCCGATGCAAATCTACCTCCCCATCGCCGAGCTGTCCGTCAACGTCTTCCTCCTGCTCGGCATGGGCGGCGGCGTCGGTGTGCTGTCGGGGTTGTTCGGCGTCGGCGGCGGGTTCCTGATGACGCCGCTGTTGATGTTCATTGGCATCCCGCCGGCGGTCGCGGTGGCCACCGAGGCCAACCAGATCGTCGCTTCGTCGGTATCGGGGGTGCTGGCCCATTGGCGGCGCGGCAACGTCGATTTCAAGATGGGAATCGTGCTGCTCGCCGGCGGCGTCGTCGGCTCGTCGTTCGGGGTGTGGCTGTTCACCCTGCTGCGCGGCATCGGCCAGATCGACCTGGTGATCAAGCTCAGCTACGTCGTGTTCCTCACCATCATCGGCGGCCTGATGTTGAGCGAGAGCATCCGCGCCGTCCTCAGGCGCCGCAAGCAGACGCCGACCAAGCGCCACCACCACTACTGGATTCACGGCCTGCCCCTCAAGATGCGGTTCCGCAAGTCGCGTCTCTACATCAGCGCCCTGTTGCCGCTCGCCGTCGGTTTCATCGTCGGCGTGCTGTCGGCGATCATGGGCGTCGGCGGCGGCTTCATCATGGTGCCGGCGATGATCTACTTGCTCGGCATGCCGACGGTGGTGGTGGTCGGCACGTCGCTGTTCCAGATCATTTTCGTCACCGCCAACGTGACCGTCCTGCAGGCAGTCAGCAACCAGACCGTCGACGTCGTGCTGGCGCTGCTGCTTCTGGCGGCCGGCGTCATCGGCGCCCAGATCGGCGCCCGCTTCGGCTCGCGCCTGCAGGGCGAGCACTTGCGCGGCCTGCTTGCGGTCCTGGTGCTGACCGTGTGCGCGAAGCTGACTTACGACCTGGTGGCGACGCCCGAGGACATCTATTCGCTGACCGAATTGGAGGGGCATTCGTGACGCCGCGCAAGCGCACCGCCATCGGCATCCTGACCGCCGCCTGGGCCATCGCCTCGGCGGCGCTGGGCGCCGCGCCGGCGGCGGCCGCCGACGACCTGGTGGTCGACCTGTCGGCGCCGGTGGTGGCGATCACCACCGGATTCACCGGAGCCGACCTGCTGCTGTTCGGCGTCGTCTCCGGCGCCGGCGACGTCGTCGTGGTGGTCCGCGGGCCGGCGCGCGACGAGACCGTGCGGCGCAAGCAGCGGATCGCCGGGGTGTGGGTCAACCTCGACCGAATCACCTTCGATCAGGTGCCGAGCTTCTACGCCACGGCGTCCAATCGGCCGCTCACCGAGTTCGTGACGCCGGAGATTTTGCTGGACAACCAGATCGGCGTGCGCTCGCTCGAGTTGAAGGCGAAGCTGAAAGGCCTCGATGCGATCGAGGTCGCCCGCTTCCGCGACGCGCTGGTGCGCAACATGCAGAGACAAGGCCTTTATGCCCGCGAGACCGGCAAAGTCACCTTCCTCGGCAATCGCCTGTTCCGCACCACCATCACCTTCCCCGCCAACGTCGCCACCGGCAGCTATGTCATCGACGTCTACCTGGTGCGCGACAACAAGCTGATCAGCTGGAAGACGACGCTGATGACGGTCCGCAAGTTCGGCTTCGAGGCCAGCGTGTTCGATTTCGCGCACCGCCATTCGCTTGCCTATGGCGTGCTTGCCATTCTGATCGCCGCGATGGCAGGATGGCTGGCCAGCGCCGTGTTCCGCAGGGCCTGACCGCCATGAGCGAAAAACCCAAAAAATCCGCGAAGACGCCGCAGCGCACGTTCCTGTGCGTCGTCGACGACAGCCCGGAGCTGAGTCAGGCGTTGCGCTATGCCTGCCGCCGCGCGGTCAGCATCGGCGGCCGCATCGCGCTGCTGTACGTCATCGAGCCGGCCGAATTCCAGCACTGGATGGCGGTCGGCGACCGGATGAAGGAAGAGGCCCGCGAGGGCGCCGAGGAGCTGATCCAGGTCGTCGCCTCGGTGGTCCAGAAGCGCACCGGACACACGCCGGTCGTCTACATCCGCGAAGGCAAAGCCGAGGAAGAGCTGGTCAAGCTGATCGACGAGCAGAAGGACATCTCGGTGCTGATCCTCGGCGCCTCGACCGGCCCCGAAGGCCCGGGCCCGCTGGTATCCTATCTGTTGAAGGAGAAGGCCGGCACGCTCCGGGTCCCGATCACCGTGGTGCCCGGCGGACTCACCGACGAGCAGATCGACGCGATTTCCTAGCCGGTTTCCGGCCGCTCCCGCCGCCGGCCGCCCGGCGCAACGCGGCGATGGCGCGGGCGTAGTCGCCGCCGCTGAACACCGCGCTGCCGGCCACCAGCACGTTGGCGCCGGCGGCCGCGGCCTGCTTGGCGGTCGTGGCGTTGATGCCGCCGTCAACCTCGAGGTCGATCGGCCGTCGCCCGATCATGGCGCGGAGGCGGCGAATCTTCTCGAACTGCGACGGGATGAAGCTCTGGCCGCCGAACCCGGGATTGACCGACATCACCAGCACCAAATCGACCTTGTCGATGACGTGCTCGATGGCGCTTGCCGGCGTCGACGGGTTGAGCGACACCCCGGCCTTCTTGCCCATTCCCTTGATCATCTGCAGCGATCGGTCGAGGTGCGCATCGGCCTCGACGTGCACGGTGATGATGTCGGCGCCGGCGTCGGCATAAGCCTGCAGGTGCGGCTGCGCCGGGTCGATCATCAGATGCACGTCGAAGGTCTTCCGGGTCGCCGGCCGGATGCCCTTGATCACCGGCGGCCCGAAGGTCAGATTGGGCACGAAATGGCCGTCCATGACGTCGATGTGGACGTAGTCGCAACCCGCCTTGTCGATGGCACGCACCTCGTCGCCGAGTCTGGCGAAATCGGCGGACAGGATCGACGGCGCGATCTTGACGGCGGCGGCCATGATCTTTCCTCTTGCGGCCGCGTCAGGCGGCCTTCTTCTTATAGGCGCCGGCGCAGGCGGCGCTGTTGGCGCGGGCGCGCTCCAGCAGCTTCGCCTGGGCGGCGGCAACGTTGGCCTGGTCGCCCTTCCAGGTCTTCAGGCAGCTCTGCTGCAGGGCGCGGCCGTAGGAAAAGCTGAGCTTCCACGGCGTCGTTCCGAACTTGGCGTTCATGGCGTTGAGGTGCGCGCTCGCCTCCTCCTCGCTCTGGCCGCCGGACAGGAACATCAGGCCCGGCACCGCCGCCGGCACGCAGCGCTTCATGCACAGCACGGTGCGCTCGGCGACTTCGTCGACGGCCGCCTGCTTTTTGCACTCCGAGCCGGCGATCACCATGTTCGGCTTCAGGATCATGCCTTCGAGCGCCACGTCCTGGGCGAACAGCTCGTCGAACACTGCATTCAGCGTCTGGGTGGTAACGCGATCGCAACGGTCGATGTCGTGGTCGCCGTCCATCAGCACCTCCGGCTCGACGATCGGGGTCAGCCCGCCCTCCTGGCAGACCTTGGCGTAGCGGGCCAGCGCGTGGGCGTTGACGTGCAGGCAGGTGCGACTTGGCAGGTGCGGGCCGACTGTGATGACGGCGCGCCACTTGGCGAAGCGGGCGCCGAGCGTGACGTATTCGGCCACCCGCTCGGTCAGCCCGTCGAGCCCCTCGGTGACCTTCTCGCCGGCCGCGCCGGCCAGGTCCTTGGCGCCGGTATCGACCTTGATGCCGGGGATGATGCCCTGGCCCTGGAACAGTTTCGCCAACGGCGTGCCGTCGGCGGCCTTCTGGCGCAGCGTCTCGTCGTAGAGGATGACGCCGCTGATGAACTGGCCGAGGCCCTTGGCGCGGGCCAGCAGTTCGCGGAAATCGCGCCGCTTGTCCTCGGTATTGCCGACGCCGATCGACTGCAGGCGCTTGCCCATCGTCCCGGTGCTCTCGTCGGCGGCCAGCAGGCCCTTGTTGTCGGCCACCATGGCGTTGGCGGTCTTCGCCAGCCTGTCCAGATTCATCGTCGCCCTCCACTGATCTCGAAGCGTCTTAGGTCATTCGTTTCTTGACTTCGGCAACGACCGCCTCGGCGGTGATCCCGAAGTGCGGGAACAGCTTGTCGCCGGGCGCCGAGGCGCCGAAACCGGTCATGCCGACGAAGCCGCCGGAGGCGCCGATATACTTGTCCCAGCCGAGACGCGCCGCCGCCTCGACGGCAACGCGGGCGCCGCCGGCGCCGAGCACTTTGGCCTTGTAGGCGTCGTCCTGGGCGTCGAACAGCTCCCAGCATGGCATCGACACGACGGCGGCGCGGATGCCCTCGGCGGTCAGGCGCTTCCGCGCCTCGATCGCGATCGACACTTCCGAGCCGGTGGCCAGGATGGTCGCCTGCCGGCCGCCGCCTTCGGAATCGGCCAGCACATAGGCGCCCTTGGCGCACAGGTTGTCGTCGGTATGCTCGCGGCGCACCGCCGGCACCCCCTGGCGCGTCAGCACCAAGCCGGACGGCCCGTCCGCGCGCTGCAAGGCGAGCGCCCAGCACTCGGCGGACTCGACCGCGTCGGCCGGCCGGTAAACGTGGAAATTGGGAATCGCCCGCAAGCCGGCCAGCGTCTCCACCGCCTGGTGGGTCGGGCCGTCCTCGCCGAGGCCGATCGAATCGTGGGTCAGCACGTAGATCACCCGCTGCCCCATCAGCGCCGACAGGCGCAGCGCCGGGCGCATGTAATCGGCGAACACCAGGAACGTGCCGCCGTAGGGGATGAGGCCCTTGTGGAGCGCGATGCCGTTCATCGCCGCCGCCATGGCGTGCTCGCGGACGCCGTAATGCACGTAGCGGCCGGAAAAATCCTCCGCCGTGACCGGCTTGGTCGCCGCCGTCTTGGTGTTGACCGAGCCGGTGAGGTCGGCGGAGCCGCCGAGCAGTTCGGGAATGGCCGCCGTCAGCACCTCCAGGGCCTCGCCGGAGGCCTTGCGGGTCGCCCACTTGGGAGCCTCCCCGGCGACCTTCCGCTTGTGTGCCGAAAGCGCCTGTTTCCAGCCGTCGGCGAGGGCGCCCTTCATGCGGCGCTCGAACTCGCCGCGCACATCCTTGGGCGCCGCCTTCAGCCGCGCCTGCCAGGCCTCGCGCGCGGCGCGGCCGCGGCCGCCGATGCGGCGCCATTCAGCGAGGATTCCCGCCGGCACCTCGAACGGCGGATGCGGCCAGCCCAGCTTGGCGCGGGCGCCGGCGACCTCGTCGGCGCCGAGCGGAGCGCCATGGGTGGCGGCGGTGCCGGCCTTCTTCGGGGCGCCGAAGCCGATCACCGTGCGGCAGGCGATCAGCGACGGTTCACTGGTCCGGCGCGCCTTGTCGATGGCGCGGGCGACGGCCTCCGGGTCGTGACCGTCGACCGCCTGCACGTGCCAGCCGCACGCCTTGAAGCGCGCCGGCTGGTCGTCGCCGACGGCCAGCGAGGTCGGGCCGTCGATCGAAACCTGGTTGTCGTCGAACAGCACGATCAGGCGGCCGAGTCTCAGGTGCCCGGCGAGCGAGATGGCCTCGTGGCTGATGCCTTCCATCAGGCAGCCGTCGCCGGCCAGCGCGTAAGTGTAGTGGTCGACCAGCGCGTCGCCGAAGCGGGCATTGAGCAGCCTTTCGGCGAGCGCCATGCCGACGGCGTTGGCCAGTCCCTGGCCGAGCGGGCCGGTGGTGGTTTCGATGCCGGCGGCGTGGCCGTATTCCGGGTGGCCCGCCGTGCGCGAGCCGAGCTGGCGGAAATTCTTGAGCTCCGTGATCGTCATGTCGGCGTAGCCGGTGAGATAGAGGAGCGCATACAGCAGCATCGAGCCGTGTCCGGCCGACAGCACGAAACGGTCGCGATCGTGCCAGCCCGGCGCCGCCGCGTCGAATCTGAGGAAGCGCGAAAACAGCACGGTGGCGGCGTCGGCCATGCCCATCGGCATCCCGGGGTGGCCGGAATTCGCCTTCTCGACCGCGTCGGCGGCGAGGAAGCGGATGGCGTTGGCCATCTCGGCGTGGCTGAGGGAGCTTGCGGGGGGCGTTTTCATGGCCGTGGCGGGTTGGGCGGCGGTCATCGATGGGCCTCCTGCGTGCGTACGCGCCGGCGATGCGCACACCGCCCCCGGTTCGGCAACCACGGGCGGATCGTCGAAATCCCCCGATGCGAACGTGGCCAAGACGGCGTCATCCTCGGGCGTCTTCCTCGGACGTCATCCCCGGACGTGGGGAAATTCAGGTCTCCGCCCAGCCGGACACTCGTCTCAACGCGTCCTCACGAGACTCCCAACATCGGGGGAATGAATACCGCCATTGACCGCCCAGGGCAAGCGGCCGATGGCGCGATTCCGGGCGCGATTCCGGGCCCGGGTATGGCGCTCCGACAGCGCCCGATCGATGCCGCCGCGACGGCCGGAAACGGGCCATCCGCCCTTGCCCGGCGGCGTCCGCGTTCTTACATCGAGAGCACGCTGGCGGACCGCTGCCGGGTCGCCTGTGGAACGGTTCGCCGCCGGCGCCGGGTTGTGTTACTTTTTTGCCGGCGGCGATTCGCCGCCGCCGCGACGGGAGTCTGAGGGTGATCGTGCAGCGCACCATCGAGAGCAAGATCAGCGCGGCGTTGAATCCGAGCCATCTCGAGGTCGTCAACGAGAGCCACATGCACAGCGTGCCGCCGGGCTCGGAATCGCATTTCAAGCTGGTCATCGTGTCCGACGCGTTCGACAACCTGTCGCTGGTGCAACGGCACCAGAAGGTCAACCGCCTGCTCGCCGACGAGCTCAGGAACCGCATCCACGCCCTCAGCATGGAGACGCTCACCGCCGCCGAGTGGCGACGGCGCGGCGGCAGAACCCTGGCCTCGCCACCCTGTCACGGCGGCAGCAAGGCCGACGCCTGACCCGCGGGCCGGCCGCGGCGGAGGCTGACGGCGGAGGGCCCATGCGACGTCTTGCCGCAATCGGCGGATTTTTCCTGACGGCGTTGCTATGGCAGCCGGCGGTTGCCGGCTCCGGCGATCCGGTTGCGGCGCCGGACCAGGCGGCCGCCTTGTGCGCGCTCGGCGTCGAGAGGGGCGCCGTCGCCGCCTGCGAGAAGGCGGTGCGCGACAACCCCGGCGATATCGGCGTGCAGCGCAATCTGGCGAGGAGCTTCATCGTCGTCGGCGATTTCGATTCCGCGGTCGAGGTTTACCAGAAGATCGCCGCCGCCCGACCCGACGATGCGCGGGCGCAGGCCGATCTCGGCGGCGCGTTGGGTTTCGTGCGCCGCTACGTCGAGGCGGTGGCGCCGATGGAAACGGTGATGCGGCTGGCCCCCGACGACGTCGGCGCCTACCGGGCGGCGGCGGTAGTCTATTTGCAGGTGGGGCGCGCCGCCGATGCCGTCCAGGTCACCCGCAGGGCGGCCGCCCTCGGCGACGCCATCGCCATGTTCGACCTCTACGGCTTTTACCGCGATGGGGTCGGCGTCGCCGTCGATCAGGCGCAAGCACTGACATGGGCCGCGCGCGCCGCCGATAGAGGCCACCTCGGCGCGCTCGATCTGATGGTTCAGGTGTACCTGGAGGGATTGATGGGCGAGAGGATCGACGAAGACAGGGCCAAGGCGTGGGCGTGGAAATTCAGGAACGCCCGCCTGGCGCCGGGCCCCGATCCTCAGCGGTAGTTGCGCACCTTCGCCGCCGGCGGCGCCGGCTGATCGGTGTCGGTGACCACGTTCTCGCGCTGCTGTTCGAGCACCCGCAGGTTGACCGTGTCGAAGCTCTGGTGACGGCCCTTCGGGCTCTTCTTGGCACGCTCCACGTCCTCGGCCAGCTGCACCTGGGCCATGAACCTCTCCTGCGGGGTCAGGCGCGTGAAGATCTTGGCGGGAGCGCCGCGGATCTTCGCCTCGCCCGCCAGCTTGGCCCGTTCGTACCACATGTAGGCCTTGCTGAAGTCGCGGTCGACGCCAAGGCCGTTCTCGTACATCCAGGCGAGGAAATCCATGGCCGGCGGATGCTCGTCCATCTCGGCGCGCTGGCGGACGATCTCGATGTCGTACCAGTCGGCCTTGCCGTTCTCGACGGCGGTCGACGAACCCTGCCACTTCGCCTCGGTCATCACGAATTTCTGTTCCTTGTAGGGATACTTGACGCCGGTCGCGGTGGCGATGTCGGGCCTGCGGATGCCCATCCGCGTCTCGGCGGCGCGGGTATTCTCCAGCCAGACCGTGTTCTGGAACCACTCGCGGTACTTCTCGCTGGCGTGGAACAAGCTGTGAGCCTGGAAATATCCGTGCACGGGCAAAGCCGTGCCGACGGCCAAGACGGCCGCTGCAAGCGTAACGGCGACGGCGCGAGCGCGCCGTGTTCGCCGCTGGGCACGAGTCATTCGTTCGCTTCCCTGTCGCCTAACCACGTAAAGCCGCCGATTATGGCCACCCGCCATGGCCGATCAAGCGGATTCCGGCGCCCGATGCGAAGCCCGACGACCACCGGAAAACCGGCCGATGGTCCACCGTACACCTTACAGATTCCTGACGGAATACGGTCGCCGTCATACGACGCTCGAGGCGGCAATCAAGATCGCGCCGAGCGCGATGCCGAAAATCACGCCAACCGCCACCCGGCATGCCGGCGCGATCAGCGATGTCGCGGAAGATGTGATTGTTGTCACAGTGCCCCCTTTGGCCCCGAAAGGCCGTGTCGAATTCAGGGGCGAGCTTAGGACACGCGAGAAACCCCCGCAGTGACGGTGGTCACTGGGGGCGAGCGGATGCCTTCGGGGCGCTTGCGCGCCTTGGCCGGCGGGGCCGTCTCGCGGCCACCGGCGGCGGTCGATTCGCGAGCGGCGGCGGCCGGGAACCGATCCCTGCCCGCCCGGCGCTCGGCCAGCGTCAGCCGCAGCTGACGGTGGCGTCGTAGGAGAAGTCCCGCTTGTACCAGCCGGGCTCGACGTGGAGGCCGAGCTGACCGTCCGGGTACTTGTCGGTCTTGACCTTGAAGGACGCGCGCTGGCCGTCCTTCAGTCTCATCGCCCGCTTGGCGATCAGGGTCTGGCCGTCCTTGCCCATGTGGTAGATGGCGAAGGTGCTGGACTTCGGCCACGCCTCGCCGGCATTCCTGACTCGGAACAACGCATCGCCGTCCTGGCAATTCGTCATGATCTCCATCTTCAGGACGCCGGCCGACGCCTGCGCGGAATCCGCGGCAAGCGCGGAATCCAGCATCGGCGTCGCCGATGCGAGGCCGGCTAGGGCGACTGACATGATCGCGGCGATAGCGTACTTCTGGGAGCGTTTCATTATTATTTCTCCTTCATTTTCAGCGGCTGCGCCCGGCGTTTTAAGACGGCCGGGTCGGCCGCGCCGACAGCCTTTTCTGACTGCCGAACTTCTCGGGATAACAGGAGGAAGTTAACAATTCGCAAACGGCGCCGCCCCGCTTGCTCCGGCGCCGGCCAAAAACAAGGCGCCGCGGGACCTGGATCCCGCGGCGCCGATGGTCGATCCGGCGGTTACGGCGCCAGTCTCGGTTGCTGCTTAGATTACGCCGAAAAAGATCAGGAGAAAGACCACGACGACGATGCCGCCGATGATCGCGGCTTGCACAATAAGTCCCTTCTCCGTCGCTTGGGTCTCAGTGGACGGCTTGCCCCCAGTTGCCTGGCCGCCGGCGGTAGAAGTCTTCGGTGACATGTGTGAGCCTCCGGGATGAACGGTCCTCCGCCATTGGCGATGCTTCTGGTCGGTAGGCGTTCGGCGCGGATTATAGGGCGGCCCCCGGATTCACTCAATCGCATGCCCGGAACGCGGCGCGGCGGGCCGCTTCCGTCATTTCGGGGCCGGATTTTCCGGGAATTGGGGTGGCTGATGGGATTCGAACCCACGACCCTCGGGACCACAACCCGATGCTCTGAACCAACTGAGCTACAGCCACCATTGCCGGAGGGACCCTGACATAGACCGTCACCCTACCACCGTCAAGCGCCGCTCCGGCGGCGGTTGGCGCGCCTTTTCCCGCGTTGCAAGGGCGCCATCCGTTGCCATAGAGTCGTTGGCAACCGCGACGACGACAGCGCCATTTCCGGTGCCGGTCGGCGCGGATCATCCGTCAACGGGGAGATCACATCATGCCCACATTTTCGTGCCGCCGCCGCCTCGGGGCGGCCGCCATCGTCATCGCGCTGGTGACATTCCTGTACGCGCCGTCGCTCCGCGCCGCGGAGGGGACGTTCTCGAAAGTCGAGGTGCTGTCGGTTGCGGACGAGTTCTTCGGCGGCGTCACCAAGGGCCTGGCCGAGGTCGTCGAAAAGGTGTTCTCGGACCTGGGCGAGCCCAACGCCTACATCATCGGCGAGGAAGTGTCGGGCGCCTTCATCTTCGGGCTGCGCTACGGCAAGGGCGAGCTGAACCGCAAGGGGCACAAGGGCATGACCGTCTACTGGCAGGGTCCGTCGCTGGGGTTCGACTTCGGCGGCAACGCGTCGAAGAGCTTCGTGCTGGTCTACAACATGAGCGACCCCGAGGCCTTGTATCAGCGCTACCCGAGCATCGACGGCAGCATCTACGTGGTGGCCGGCGTCGGCGTCAATTACCAGCGCGCCGGCAATACCACGCTGGCTCCGATCCGCACCGGCGTCGGTCTCCGCTTCGGCGGCAACCTGGGCTACGTGCACTACACCAAGGGCGCTTCCGCGGTGCCGTTCTGAAACGGCCGCCCGGCGCCGCCGACGGGGAGCACCGATGATGGTGGAAATGGCCGCCGCCATAGCGCGGCTCGGCACGGAGTCGGCGTTCGAGGTGCTGGCGCGGGCCAAGGCGCTGGAGGAGAAAGGCCGCGACATCATCAACCTCGGCATCGGCCAGCCCGACTTCAAGACGCCGCCGCATATCGTCGAGGCCGCCATCAAGGCGCTCAGGGACGGCCACCACGGCTACACGCCGGCCGGCGGCATCCCGGAGCTGCGCCGCGCCGTCGCCGCCGATATCGCCGCGCGCCGCGGCGTCGAGGTCGACCCGGCGCTGATCATGATCGTGCCCGGCGGCAAGGTGACGATGTTCTTCGCCATCCTGATGTTCGGCGAAAAGGGCAAGGAGATCATCTACCCCAACCCGGGCTTCCCGATCTACGAATCGGTGATCAACTTCACCGGCGCCAAGGCGGTGCCGATGCCGCTTTACGAGAAGTCGGGGTATTCGTTCGCGGCCGACGAGGTGCTCGGCCTGATCACGCCGCGCACCCGACTGATCATCCTCAACAGCCCGGCCAATCCGACCGGCGGCGTGGTGCCGAAGGCCGAGATCGACCGCCTGGTCGACGGCCTGGCGGCGCATCCGCAGGTGGTGGTGCTGTCGGACGAGATCTACAGCCGCATCCTGTACGGCGGCCGCGAGCACACGAGCCTGCTCGCCTACCCGTCGATCCGCGACCGCCTGATCCTGCTCGACGGCTGGTCGAAGACCTTCGCCATGACCGGCTGGCGGCTGGGCTACGGGGTGTGGCCGAAGGCGCTGATCGACGCCGCGACGCGGCTTGCCATCAACTGCCACAGCTGCGTCAACGCGGCGACCCAGTTCGCCGGCATCGCCGCCCTCGAAGGCCCGCAGGACGCGGTCGCCAGGATGGTCAAGGCGTTCGACGAACGGCGCCGGGTGATCGTCGGCGAACTCAACCAGACGGCGGGCATCACCTGCCCCGATCCGGGGGGCGCGTTTTACGTCTTCGCCAACATCGCCGGCACCGGCGTCAAGGCGGCGGCGCTGCAGGACAAATGGCTGAACGAGGCCGGCGTCGCCACCGTCGCCGGCACCAGCTTCGGCCGCTTCGGCGAAGGCTACATTCGTTTTTCCTACGCCAACTCGACGGAAAACATCCGCCGGGCGATCCAGCGCATTCGCGCCTGTCCGTGAATTGCGGTTGGCGCACCTTTGCTGGGCAACTGCCCATTATTTGTGCAGGACAACGCCGGCGATTTTTCGGCCGGCCGGCGGGCGAACCGATAATCCTTTGGACTCGAATAATTATTCCTCTACGTTGCGGGATCGTCCCGGTTGGCACGATCCGTGCGGTTAGGGAGCACGCCAATGGCCGCGGCCGCACGGGCGCCATGCCCCGCCGGCGCGGCGCATCCGCGGACAGACGACGTCGGAAGCCCCATCGGAAGCCCCATCGGAAGCCCATGAAAAAAATCGAAGCCATCATCAAGCCGTTCAAGCTCGACGAGGTGAAGGAAGCCCTTCACGAGGTCGGCCTGCAGGGCATCACGGTCCTCGAGGCCAAGGGCTTCGGCCGGCAGAAGGGCCACACCGAGCTTTACCGCGGCGCCGAATACGTGGTCGATTTCCTGCCCAAGGTGAAGATCGAGCTGGTGGTCGACGACCCGATGTTGGAGCGCGCCGTCGAGGCGATCCAGCAGGCCGCCCATACCGGCCGCATCGGCGACGGCAAGATCTTCATCTCGACGGTCGATGAGGCGATCCGCGTGCGCACCGGCGAAAAGGGAAAGGACGCCATCTAGGCGGCACGGCGTCCGCCGGCGTCGCCGCCAACCACAAAATGGAAAAAAACGCGAGGAGGAACCGACACCATGTTGCACGAATTTTCGAGCCCCTGAGGATGCCCTCGAGGCGCCCACGGACCGGCGGTTGACGGGCGCCGCGACGCCGGCGCCGGGCCCCGAACAGCGATCAGCGGCCGCGGCCGCAAGCGACAGACACGAAAAAGGAACCCACGTTATGGCCATCAAATGCAAGACCCCCCAAGACGTCCTCAAGAAGCTCAAGGACGACGAGATTAACTACGTCGACCTCAGGTTCACCGATCCGCGCGGCAAGTGGCAGCACCTGACCATGTGCGCGTCCTTCATCAACGAGGATTCGTTCAAGGACGGCATCATGTTCGACGGCTCGTCGATCGCCGGCTGGAAGGCGATCAACGAGTCCGACATGTCGCTGGTCCCCGACCCGACGACGGCGACCATGGATCCGTTCGCGGCGCAGCCGGCGATGATCCTGATTTGCGACGTCATGGAGCCGACCACCGGCCAGCCCTACAACCGCGATCCGCGATCGATCGCCCGCCGGGCCGAGACCTACCTGGCCTCGACCGGCATCGGCGACGTCGCCTATTTCGGCCCCGAGGCCGAGTTCTTCATCTTCGACGACGTGCGCTTCGAAGTGTCGATGAACCGCTGCGTCTACGAGTTCGAATCCGATGAAGGCCCCTACGTTTCCGGGCGCGTCCTCGAGGAAGGCAACATCGGCCACCGGCCGCCGATCAAGGGCGGTTATTTCCCGGTGCCGCCGGTCGATTCCGCCCATGACCTGCGCGCCGAGATGGTCACGGTGATGAGGGACATGGGCCTCAACATGGACAAGCACCACCACGAAGTGGCGCCCAGCCAGGCCGAGCTCGGCCTGACCTACGCGCCGCTGGTGCGCTCCGCCGACAACATGCAGATCTACAAGTACGTGGTGCAGATGGTCGCCCACACCTTCGGCAAGACGGCGACGTTCATGCCGAAGCCGGTGGCCGGCGACAACGGTTCGGGCATGCACACCCACCAGTCGATCTGGAAGAAGGGCAAGCCGACGTTCGCCGGCTCCGGCTACGCCGACCTGTCGAACACGGCGCTCCACTACATCGGCGGCATCATGAAGCACGCCAAGGCCTTCAACGCCTTCACCAACCCGACCACCAACAGCTACAAGCGGCTGATCCCGGGCTTCGAGGCTCCGGTGCTGCTGGCCTATTCGGCGCGCAACCGCTCCGCCGGCTGCCGCATCCCGTTCGCCATCGGCGCCGCCGGCAAGCGCGTCGAGGTGCGCTTCCCCGATCCGTCGGCGAATCCGTACCTGGCGTTCGCGGCGATGCTGATGGCCGGCATCGACGGCATCAAGAACAAGATCCATCCCGGCCAGGCCATCGACAAGGACCTCTACGACCTGCCGCCGGAGGAGCTCGCCAACGTGCCGACGGTGTGCGGCTCTTTGCGCGAGGCGCTGGGAACCCTGGACGCCGACCGCGACTTCCTGCTGAAGGGCGACGTGTTCACCAACGACGCCATCGACTCGTACATGAAACTGCGCTGGGACGAGGTCTACAACTTCGAGCACACCCCGCACCCGATCGAGTTCCTGATGTATTACTCCTCCTGAGCGTCCGCCCTCTTCGGAGGACACGCTCGGAACCTTAAGCGCTTGAACGCGCTTAAAACTTCGGGCCGCTCCCCAGCCGGGAGCGGCCCCTTTTTTCTCCCGTGGCTCGGCGCCTCAAACCCACAACCGTCATCGCCCGGCGCAGCCCGGGCGATCCAGGGGCCGCTATCCTGGATGCCCCGGGCTTACGCCGGGGCATGACAGACGAGACAGCGGCGCCGCCGCGATCCGCCGCCGCCGGTCATCGGCCTCTACGCCCGCGCCTTAATCTGTTCCTCGAGCCGGTCGGTGGCCGGCGGCGGGGTGCGGCTCAGGGCGCTGATCTCGTCGCGCAGCTTCGGCGTCATCGCAATGTCGAGCGCCTTCAGGGATGGCTCCAGCTGCTCGACGTTGCGGGCGCCGACGATCGGCGCGGTGACCGCCGGATGCGCCTTGACCCAGGCCACCGCCAGACTCACCGGATGGACCTTCATCTTGGCCGCCAAGGCGGTCAGCGCGCCGGCGGTGTCGACCATCCAGCCTTCGCCGTAGCGCAGCTGGTACTCCTCCCGCTCGACGACGCGGCCGACGTTGGGCCGCCGGCCCGGCGCGAACTTGCCCGTCAACAGGCCGCCGCCGAGCGGGCTGTAGGTGATGACGCCGAGCCCTTCGGCCTCGGCCAGCGGCAGGATCTCGACCTCGACCTGGCGCTTGACCAGGTTGTACATCGGCTGCACGACCTCGAAGCGGGACCAGCCGCGGCGCTCGGCGATGCCGAGGCCCTTGGCGATCTGCCAGGCGGCGTAATTGCTGGCGCCCAAATACAGCACCTTGCCGGCGCGCACCGCGTCCTCGAGCCCGCGCAGCACTTCCTCGAGCGGCGCCGACGGCTCCCAGCGGTGCATGAACAGCACGTCGAGGCGGTCGGTGGCGAGGCGCTTCAGGCTCGCCTCGACGGCGCGGCTGACCCAGCGCCGGCTGCCGCCGCCGGCGTTGACGCCGTCGCCCATCTTGTTGAAGCACTTCGAGGTGATCACCAGCTCGTCGCGCTCGCCCCTGATCAGCTTGCCCAGGATCTCCTCGGCGCGGCCCTTCGAGTAGGCATCGGCGCAATCGAAGAAATTGATGCCCAGGTCGCGGCAACGCTTGTACATGGCGGCCGAGGTCTTCTCGTCGGCCTCGTTGCCGAACGACATGGTGCCGAAGCACAGCCCGGAAACCCGCACGCCGGTGCGGCCAAGCGGCCGGTAGTCCATGATGGTCCTCCCCGTCGAACAGTTGTCGCCGTTTGCCGATCAGGGATAGCGTGCCGACCGCAGAGGCGCAAGCCGGCGGGCTCGGCGTCAGCGGCGCGGCGGCAGGGTCACGGTGACGGTGCGCTTGCCGGCCTTGTGGACGTTGTCCCAGGCGCGCACGGCGACCTGGGTAATGCCGGGCGAAATCTTGACGCCGGAAAGCTCGCGGGTGAACGGCTGCTCGTCGTCGTGCGGATGCAGCAGCACCCGGGTGCCGAGCACGCTGCCGTCGGGCGCCAGCACCTCGAACTTGTCGGCGTAGTGCTTCCACCCCTGGTCGGCGTGGGCGACGGTGACGTCGAAGCGGTAGGTGCCGCCGGCCTCGGCGGCGACCTTGACGTCGACGACCTTGGCGTCGTCGGCGGCCGCGGCCGCCGGGCCAAGCAGCGCGGCAAGCGCCGCCGCCGCGGCAATGGCGCGCGGCGGGCCGGTCATGCCGGCGGCACCTTGCGCTTCCTGCCGTTGTCGTCGATGGCGACGAAGGTGAACACGCCCTCGGTGACCTTGAACCGCGCCTGCGATTCCCGCCGCCTCGCCACCCACGCCTCGACGCGGACGGTGATCGAGGTGGTGCCGACGCGCTGGATGTCCGCGTAGCAGCACACCACGTCGCCGACCAGCACCGGCCGGTGGAAGGTGAAGCCGGTCACCGCCACCGTCGCCACCCGGCCCTTGGCGCGGGCGCCGGCGGTGATGCCGCCGGCGATGTCCATCTGCGACATCACCCAGCCGCCGAAGATGTCGCCGTGCTGGTTGGTGTCGGCCGGCATGGCCAGGGTGCGGATCGCCAGCTCGCCTTTCGGCTCCCGGGCGGCCGGCTCGGCCGCCCTCGGCTTGGTCTTGGCGGCGGATTTCCTCGCCATCTCGATGTTCTCCGGACCCACTACATCTTGTAAGAAATTTGTTAACCACTACAGTATCATGCTTGCCGCCGGGCGACGGGCTTTATTAGGATGGCGCCCGCGCCGGCACCACGCGACATCACCTTGGGCGGTTTTTACCCCGGCAATGACGACCATGACAGGCGATCTTTTCGAGCGGGCGGGCATCCAGATGGCCGCCGGCAGGGCCGGCGGCGGCGCGCGGGCCAAGGCCGCCGGCAAGGCGAAATCGGGCGCCAAAAAGCCGGCACGCAAGGCCGCAGCCAAGCCGAAGCCGGCGCGCAGCAACGGCCGCAAGACGGCGGCGGCGCGGCAGCCGACGAAGGCGGCGGCGCCGCGCGGGCACGCGTATTCGGCCAGGGACATCGAGGTCCTGGAGGGCCTGGAGCCGGTGCGGCGCCGGCCCGGCATGTACATCGGCGGCACCGACGAGAACGCCATGCACCATCTGGCCGCCGAGGTCCTCGACAACGCCATGGACGAGGCGGTGTCCGGTCATGCCAGCCGCATCGACGTGCACCTGGCCGCCGACGACACCGTCACCGTCGCCGACAACGGCCGCGGCATCCCGGTCGACCCGCACCCGAAGTTCAGGAAGAAGCCGGCCCTCGAGGTGATCCTGACGACGCTGCATTCCGGCGGCAAGTTTTCCGACAAGGTGTACGAGACGGCGGGCGGCCTGCACGGCGTGGGCTTAAGCGTCGTCAACGCCCTATCCGACCGCCTCACGGTCGAGGTGGCGCGCGAGAAGACCCTGTGGCGGCAAACCTACGCGCGCGGCGAGCCGAAGGCGCCGCTGAGGAACATGGGCCCGGTCAACAACCGCCGCGGCACCACCGTCGCCTTCCACGCCGACCCCAAGGTGTTCGGCGACGCGGCGCGGTTCCGGCCGGCCACCCTCTACCGCATGGCGCGGTCCAAGGCCTATCTGTTCAAGGGCGTGGAAATCCGCTGGTCGTGCGACGCCAAGCTGTTGAAAAACAAGGATGAAACGCCGGCCAAGGCGACCTTGCATTTCCCCGGCGGGCTGACGGACTTCCTGGCCTCGACGCTGAAAGGCCGCAAGACGCTGACGCCGGAGCCGTTCGCCGGCCGCGCCGACCTCAACGGCGGCGGCGGCAAGCTGGAATGGGCGATCGCCTGGCCGCTCGACGAGGAAGGCTTCCTCAGCTCGTACTGCAACACCATCCCGACGCCGCAGGGCGGCACCCATGAGCTTGGCCTGCGCTCGGCTGTCTCCAAGGGACTCCGGAGCTACGGCGAGCTGGTCGGCGCCAAGGGCGCCGCCAAGATCATGCCGGAGGACGTGATCGGCGACGCCTCGGTGATGCTGTCGCTGTTCATCAACAACCCGCAGTTCCAGGGCCAGACCAAGGAGCGACTGTCCAATCCGGAGGCCCAGAAGCTGGTCGAGACGTCTTTGCGCGACCACTTCGAGCACTGGCTGTCGGCGGCCCCCGAAACCGCCAAGACCGTGCTCGAGCACGCCATCGAGCGGGCCGAAATACGACTCAAACGGCGCCAGGACAAGGACCTGAAGCGCCAGTCGGCGACCAGGAAGCTGCGTCTTCCCGGCAAGCTCGCCGACTGCACCCGCGGCCGCGCCGACGGCACCGAGTTGTTCCTGGTCGAGGGCGATTCCGCCGGCGGCTCGGCCAAGCAGGGCCGCAACCGCGAGACCCAGGCGGTGCTGCCGCTGCGCGGCAAGATCCTCAACGTCGCCAGCGCCACCGCCGACAAGCTCAACGCCAACCAGGAGCTGAAGGACCTGATCGAGGCCCTGGGTTGCGGCGCCGGCGAGGCGTTCATGGAGGACGACCTGCGCTACGAGAAGGTGATCATCATGACCGACGCCGACGTGGACGGCGCCCATATCGCCTCGCTGTTGATGACGTTCTTCTTTAAGGAAATGCGGCAATTAATTGAAAAAAAGCATCTTTATTTGGCAATGCCGCCCCTCTACCGGCTCAGCCAGGGGGCCCGGACGGCGTACGCCCGCGACGACGCCCACAAGGACCGCCTGCTGAACGGCGAATTCAAGGGCCCGGGCAAGGTCGAGATCAGCCGCTTCAAGGGCCTTGGCGAGATGCCGCCGGCCCAGCTCAAGCAGACGACCATGAACCCGGCGACGCGGACTTTGCTGCGGGTCGTGGTGCCGAACAAGACCTCGAAGCCGGCCGAGTTCCGCGACACCGAGAAGCTGGTCGAGAAGCTGATGGGCAAGCGGCCCGAGCTGCGCTTCCAATACATCCAGGAGCACGCCCAGTTCGTCGACGCCATCGACGTTTAGGTTCGCGGACTCATTAACCGAGAGTGATCGTCATTCCGGGCGTTAGGCGAGCCCGAAAACCGCAGGTTTTCGGATTGCAAGCCTTACGACCCGGAATCCAGAACGGCGATGCGCGACGCGGCGGCCCTGGATTCCGGATCACTGACCTTCCTTGCCAAATCCCGTCCCCGCCAGGGCGTGGGCCGGGATTTGGAGGAAGGTCGTGTCCGGAATGACGGGGCTATGTGTGCAAATTCTATCCCCCCGTCGTCCGCCAACGGACGACGGCCGCCCGCGGGCCAACGCCCGGGGCGGCCGGATTCACAAGCGTCCGGCCTATTTTTCGTGCCGGCTTGTCCTCCCAGGATCGCTTCGGATTCGCCTCAGCCTGGCGAGCGCTTGGCGAACAGCCACAGGATGATTGCCAACGCGATCAGGCCGACGACGCCCTGGTCGCCGAGGGCCTTGATCAGCACGATCAGGTTGTTGACGATGTCGCCGGTCAGGAACGCCACCGCCTTGCCGAACAGCAACTGCAACACGATCCCGAGGGCGACCAACAACAACCCGACCTCGGTCAACTGGCGAAGCCAGGCTTTCGCTGTATCGAAGAACGCCATGTTTCCTCCTTCCGCGAAACGGGTCGCCGACGTCGGCGGCCGTTCGAGGAAATGGTTAAAACACAGCGATGCGGGTGCCAATATGTTGTGGTGAACGGCCGATTACTGTCAAGATATATCCGCTCCGACGGTTTTGTGCCGGTCGCAACCGACGCCCCGCGACGATGCGGGAATTGCGGCAAATTATCTACTAGTAGATAACCCCCGTGCCGCTCACGCCCGGCGGCGCCGGCGGCGGCCGGCGATCAGGTTGAGGGCCTCCACGGCGGCCGAGAAGGCGATCGCGAAGTAGAGATACTCCCGCGGGATGTGGAAGTGCAGGCCGTCGGCGATCAGCGCCACGCCGACCAAAAGCAAAAAGGACAGCGCCAGCATCTTGGCGGTCGGGTGCTTGTGGATGAAGTCGCTGATCGGGCCCGAGGCGACCATCATGACGACGACGGCGATGATCACCGCGGCGATCATCACCGGGATGACGTCGGTCATGCCGACGGCGGTGATCACCGAATCGACCGAGAAGATGACGTCGAGCACCATGATCTGCAGGATGGCGGCGCCGAAGGCGGCCTTGCCGGCGCCGGCGCCTTCCTCCTCGTCCTCGCCCTCGACGGCGTCGTGGATCTCGCCGGTGCCCTTCCACAACAAAAACAGCCCGCCCAGAAACAGGATGATGTCGCGCCAGGACAGCTGGAACCCCCACAAGTCCGCAATCGGCCTGGTCAGCCCGATGATCCACACCAGCGTCGTCAGCAGGACGATGCGGAACACCAGGGCGCCGGTGAGCCCGATCATCCGCGCCCTGGCCTGCACCTCCTTCGGCAGCCTGGCGACCACCACGGCAATGAAGATGATGTTGTCGATGCCGAGCACGATCTCGAGCGCGGTCAGCGTCAGCAGGCTGGCCCACAGTTGCGGGTCGGCAAGGGAAAGCGTCATGGCGGCGGCTCCTATCGGGGATGAGCGATGCGTGGCGCGCCGATTGGAGTGAAATCGAGGCCGTCTGTCCAGCCCGTCGACGGAGCGGCGACGGCCTTCTGTCGCGAATGGCGATATTCCCTTGATCGCGTTATCTCTATTTGCGACAACCCGGCGGTGATGACGCTCATCGACAAGGATACCGCCGCCGACCGCCGCTCCCTCGCCCTGGTCGACGAGGCCCCCGACGCCTTCCTGCCGGTCGCGCTCGCCGACCGCATCGTCGCCGGCGAAAGCCCGGTCGCCGTGTGGCGCCGCCATCGCGGCCTCACCCAGGCGGCGCTCGCCAAGGCGGCGCACCTGTCGCAAAGCTATCTGGCCGAGATCGAGTCGGGCCGCAAGGACGGCTCCGTCGAGGCGCTGAGGGCGATCGCTGGCGCGCTCGCCGTCGACGTCGCCGACTTGCTGCGTTGACCGCGGCGCCGGAACGACCCCGCATTTCCCGCGAGGGCGCCTGTCCAGGGCAGCGACGGGGATGGCATTGCCGATGTGCTGTGATTGCCGGGTGATTGTCAGTAAACTGCTGGGCCGCCATTAAATTGCGGCACCGACATCCCCAACTCCTTGCCCCTTGACAAATATCCTATATCGTTCTATATTCGTTCAAAACCGTCGGCCCTGGCCGGCGGGGAAACCCGGCACGGCCAATGCTGCCGGGGCCGCTCTTGGACATCGTGAATAGGAATTCAGGCGCCCCCCGGGCGCCATCGTGCCGCCCCAAGCTGGCAACGGCGATTCGTCGCCGGATCAAGGGGTTGTGGCGAAAAATGATGAGAAATGATGAGTAAATAAAAAATTCTCCGGACCTGAATCGTGACGGATCAAGGGGTTGGACCAAAATTGGCGGCCGGAAATGACGAGTTTCCGACGAGTTTCGGACGAGTTTCCGACGATTTGCGGACGAGTTTCGGACGAGATTCGGACGAGTTGATGACGATTTCCGGACGAGTTTAGGACGAGTCGGCGACGCGCCCCAAACGGCCGGCAATCGCCCCCCAATCATCGGCTGGTCATCGGCTGGTCATCGGCTGGCGGCTTGAATTGACGACCAATGACGACCATTGACGACCAAATAAAAAATTTCGGTCGTCAATCGCGGTCGATCAAAGGGTTAGGCCAATTTCGACGGCCGAAAACAATGCAAAACCGATCGGAAACCGATGCCATTCGGCCGGGTCGGCGACGGCCGCCGCCTAGGCCGGCTTCAGGCCCGCCATTTCCGGCAGCCCGAGCATCAGGTTCAGGTTCTGCACCGCGCTGCCCGAGGCGCCCTTGCCGAGGTTGTCGAGCAGCGCCATCACCACCGCGTGGCGCCGCTTGTCGTTGACGAACACGTAGAGCCGCAGCGAATCGGTGCCGTTGAGCGCCTCCGGCTCGAGGCCGGCCATCGCCGCCGTCTCCTCGGGTCCGGCGACGGTGACCAGCGGCCGGCCGAGGTAATGCCTGGCGAGCGCGGCGTGGATGTCGGCGCCCTTGGGCTTCTTCGGCAGCGCGTCGAACTGCAGCGGCAGCTGCACGATCATTCCCTGGGCGAAGCGGCCGACGCTCGGCACGAACAGCGGCCGCCGCGTCAGCCCCCCGTGGGCCTGGATCTCGTCGACGTGCTTGTGCTCGAGGCCGAGCCCGTAGACCCGGAACGGCGCCTCGCTGTAGTCGGCGGCACGCTTGTCCTCGAAGCTGGCGATCATCCGGCGGCCGCCGCCGGAATAGCCGGAGACGGCGTTGATGGTCAGCGGATGGTCGGCCGGCAGCAGCCCGGCCTTGATGAGCGGATACAGCATGGCGACCGAGGCCAGCGCGTAGCAGCCCGGGTTGGCGACCCGCTTGGCCTTGGCGATCCGCTCGCCCTGCCCGTCGTCCAGCTCCGCCATGCCGTACACCCACCCCGCGGCGGTGCGATGCGCCGTCGAGGCGTCGATGACGCGGGTGTTCGGGTTCTCGACCATCGCCACCGCCTCCCGGGCGGCATCGTCCGGCAGGCACAGGATGGCGAGGTCGCAGCCGTTCAGCATCTGGGCCCGGCGCTTCGGGTCCTTGCGCTCCGCGTCGGCGAGGCCGATCAGCTCGATGTCCTTGCGGCCGGCGAGGCGCTGGCGGATCTCGAGGCCGGTGGTGCCGGCCTCGCCGTCGATGAATACCGTGGCGGTCATGGCGTTTTCCTTATGCCGTCTATTGCGCGCCAGGGCAAAAGCTTCGGGCCACTGTCGCGACTTTCGGCTGGCGCACGCTCCGCCCGTCATTCCCGCGAAAGCGGGAATCCAGAAGTTTTTCAATGTCCTGGACCCCCGCTTGCGCGGGGGTGACGATCGCGCCGCCGATCACCGCTTGGAGAACTGGAAGCTCCGTCGCGCCTTGCGGCGGCCGTACTTCTTGCGCTCGACGACGCGGGAGTCGCGGGTCAGGAAGCCCTCCTTCTTCAGCGCCGGCCTGAGCGCCGGCTCGTAGAAGGTGAGCGCCCGGCTGATGCCGTGGCGGACCGCCCCGGCCTGGCCGGAAAGCCCGCCGCCGGACACCGTGCAGGTGACGTCGTACTGGCCCTGGCGGTCGGTGACCGCGAACGGCTGGTTGATCAGCATGCGCAGCACCGGCCGGGCGAAGTATTTCTCGGCTTCGCGGCCGTTGACGGTGATCTTGCCCGGCCCCGGCTTGATCCACACCCGCGCGACGGCGTTCTTGCGCTTGCCGGTGGAGTAGGAGCGCTTGAGGGCGTCGATGCGCGGCTGGACGGCTTCGGCGGCAACCGCCTCGGCGCCGCCGGCGAGCTCCTTGAGATCCTCGAGGGTCTTGGTTTCGGCGGCCATCGGCTAACCGCTCCTCTTGTTCTTCGGGTTCATGGCGGCGACGTCGAGCACTTCCGGGCTCTGGGCCGCGTGCGGGTGGTCGGGGCCGGCGTAAACGTGCAGCTTGCGCAGCTGGGCGCGCGACAACGGCTTGTCGCGCTTGATCATCCGCTGCACGGCCTTGAGCAGCAGCCGCTCCGGGTGCTTGCCGGCGAGCGTCTGGCCGGCGGTGCGCGACTTGACGCCGCCCGGATAGCCGGTGTGCCAGTAGAACACCTTGCGCTCGGCCTTGCGCCCGGTGAGGCGCACCTTCGCGGCGTTGACGACGATGATGTTGTCGCCGCAGTCGATGTGCGGCGTGTACATCGGCTTGTGGCGGCCGCGCAGCCGCATCGAGAGGATGCTGGCGAGCCGCCCGAGCACGACGCCGTCGGCGTCGATCACGTACCACTTCCGCGTCACCTCGGAGGGCTTGGCGGAATAGGTCTTCATGGTGGGGGCGTAGCGCATGACGCGTCCGTTTTACCTGGCGCGGCGACGGCGGTGGCCGGCGTCGCGAAGGCGCGCAGTATGCCGACAATCGGCGGCGTGTCAACCGGGAAAGCCAAGGAAAATTGAGGCGTTACGGTTGCGGTATCATAATACCGCGTCGGCGAGGCCGGCTCATGCGCGGGGCGGGATGGAATAGGTGCCGGTGGCGTGGGCGACCGGCTCGTCGTGGCCTTCCGAATGCAGCGTCACCTCGATCACCGCCAGGCGCTTGCCGAGCTTCATAAGCCGCCCCTCGGCCATCAGGTCGGCCGGGCTCGGGCGGTACAGGAAGTTGATGTTGAAGCTGGTGGTCACCGCCAGCTTGACGATGCCGATGGCGCTCAACACCGCCGCGTACATGGTGGCGTCGGCGAGCGCCATCATGGTCGGCCCCGACACCGTGCCGCCGGGCCTCAGCATCTTCGCGTCGAACGGCAGGCGCATGGTGGCGGCGCCGCGGCCGATCGCCTCGATGGCCATGCCCATGTCGACCGCCCACGGCATTTCGTCCGCCATCAGGGCGGCGAACTGCTCGACGGTGATCCTGGACTTGCTGGGTTTCGGCACGCCTCGACACTAGTTTCCGTTTACGTTAACGTCAATGCCTCCCACATTGGCGCCGGAGCCTTGCATTGCCCCGGCCGCTCGCGGCACAGTCGGCGACGACGGCCGCGCCGGACCCAAGACCCCGGGAGGAGCCCGACCCATGCCCGCGAAGCCCAAACAGCGCGCCAACGAGCCGATGCTGCTGCGCGACGACAACGACGGCGTCGCCACCCTCACCCTCAACCGCCCCGACAAGTACAACGCCCTGTCGCGGGAGCTGATGGGGATGATCGTCGACCACCTCGACCGGCTGGCCCACGACCGTCGCATCCGGGTGGTCGTCCTTGCCGCCCGCGGCAAGGCGTTCTGCGCCGGCCACGACCTCCGGGAGATGCTGGCCGACCCGAGCCCGCCGGCGATCGAGGCGCTGTTCCAGCTATGCAGCCGGTTGATGCTGGCGCTGCACCGCGTCCCGCAGCCGGTGATCGCCCGCGTTCACGGCACCGCCACCGCCGCCGGCTGCCAGCTGGTCGCCCAGTGCGACCTGGCGGTCGCCGCCTCGACCGCCAAGTTCGCCACCTCGGGCATCAACGTCGGGCTGTTCTGCGGCACGCCGTCGGTGGCGGTCAGCCGCAACCTGCCGCGCAAGCAGGCGATGGAATTGCTGCTCACCGGCGAGTTCATCGACGCCAAGACGGCGCTCGCTTACGGCCTCGTCAACAAGGTGGTGCCGCAGGCCAAGCTCGACGCCGCCGTCGCCAAGATGGCCAAGACCATCGCCGACAAGGGCCCGGCGTTCATCGCCGCCGGCAAGCAGCTGTTCTACCGCCAGATCGAGAACGGCATGAACCTGGCTTACAAGCACGCCACCGACGCGATGGTCGAGAACATGCGGCACCCGGACGCCCGCAAGGGGATCGAGGCGTTCCTGACGAAGCGCCCGATGCCGAAATGGCAGGACCGGTGAACGACGCCGCTGCCCCGCCGCCGCTGCGCTACGACGACGCGTTTCTCCGCCGCACCCTGACCGGCGTGCGCACCATCGCCATGGTGGGGGCGTCGCCGAACTGGGTCAGGCCGTCCAACTTCGCCATGAAGTACCTGCAAGGCAAGGGATTCCGGGTGATCCCGGTCAATCCCGCCGCCGCCGGCAAGGAGATCCTCGGCGAGACGACTTACGACCGGCTCGCCGACATCCCCGACCGCTTCGACATGGTCGACGTATTCCGCGCCTCCGCCGAGGCCGGCGCCGTCGTCGACGAGGCGATCGCGCTGGCGCCGAAGAAGGGCATCCGCGTCGTCTGGATGCAACTCGGCGTGCGCGACGACGCGGCCGCCGCCCGCGGCGAGGCGGCCGGGCTCCAGGTGATCATGGACCGCTGCCCGAAGATCGAGTACGGGCGGCTGTTCGGCGAGCTTTCGTGGAGCGGCGTCAA
>Ga0209399_10000351_pt1 | contig 28398 bp, 26 predicted proteins | sample OV2TP3_FD_184130 | JGI IMG/M metagenome (GOLD analysis project Ga0209399, IMG submission 184130) | Hot spring microbial communities from Beatty, Nevada to study Microbial Dark Matter (Phase II) - OV2 TP3 (SPAdes) (version 3) | ecosystem: Environmental > Aquatic > Thermal springs > Hot (42-90C) ... | reverse complement strand
TATTGCTGATACTGGATGGAAGACCTGCGGAGTAGCGGCGGAGTTGGCTGCTCTCGCGGCCGAGAAGTGTTTTTATCATCTCAAAGCACCAGTCAAACGGGTTACTCTGCCTGACGTTCCTACACCCACCAGCCGCGCCTTAGAGGAGATCTTTTACCCGGGATCCAGAGAGATTGTAAAGGCTGTCTGCGAAGTGATGGGCATCGATACCGAGATCAGGCGCGAAATCTTGGCCTCGGTCGACAGATCCCCTGATTCGCCTAGCAAGACGTTCCTAGGGCCTTTTTAACGGAGTATGGGGCGCCGAACCTACGTGGTTATCGGTAGCAACTCATTTTCTGGCAGTGATTTCATTGATCTGCTGCTGGAGAGCCCAGAGAACGACGTGATTGGCGTCAGCCGGTCGGCAGAGAAAACGGCTCTCTTCCTGCGTTACAAGCGCCGCCTTAATCCTCGCTTCCGCTTTTACCAAATGGATTTGAATCATGACATGCGGAAGTTGTTGGAGCTGTTGGATCATGAACGGCCGGAGTACGTGGTTAATTTCGCAGCTCTCTTGGAACCTGGATACAGCTGGCACAATCCGGAGCAGTGGTTCCAAACCAACGTGTTGGCCTTGGTGCGACTAGCCGACCATCTCAAGAATCAGTCCTATTTAAGGCGCTTTCTGCATATCTCGACTCCTGAGGTCTATGGGAGTTGCAATGGCGCTGTCCGCGAGGATGCCCCCTTGAATCCAAGCACCCCTTATGCCGCTTCTAAAGCGGGTGGGGACTTATTTCTCTTCACGTTAGTCAAGGCCTTCGGGTTTCCGTTAACCATGATTCGTTCCACGAATGTCTATGGCGCGCATCAACAGCTCTATCGAATTATTCCGCGCTCGGCGATTTTTCTCAAGCTTGGACAGACGATCAAATTACACGGAGGCGGAACCGCGATCAAATCGTATATCCATATTCGGGATGTCTCTCGTGGTGAGCTGGCAGCCCTGCACCAGGGTGCGCCCGGGTCCATATATCACCTTTCGCCCGACGGCGGCATCTCTGTGCGCGATCTGGTGCGAATGATTTGCGAGCGCATGGGACGGAGTTTCGAGGAGGCAACAATGCCGGTGAATGAGCGTCTCGGACAAGACGCGGCCTACATCATTGATTCCGGCCGCGCAAGGCGGGAGCTCGGCTGGTCTCCGCGGGTAGACCTAGGGGCGGGCTTGGACGAAGTGATTGCCTGGATTGAGCGCCACTGGGACGAGATCCGCACGCAACCTCTTGAATACCAGCATAAGTTCTGAGGGGCTGGTCTTGGAAATTTCTGGATCGCCGTGTGCGAGTGATATTGGACGTTCTCGAAGAGTCTCCTTGAGGGAGGCAGCCATGCAGGTCGTTGTGCTCGGCCATACCGGATTTCTGGGTGGCTCGATCCAAAGGGACTTGCAACGTAAAGGGTTTCCCGTCTTGGCTGCATCCTCGAAAGAGTGCAACCTCCTCGAGGCCGACCAACTCCCACGTTTTTTTTCGCGGATTTCCGGACCCTTTCAAGTGGTTTTCTGTGCCGGCATAGCCCGCCGGGTCGATGACTCCTTTCAATCGATGCTGCAAAATATTTACATGGTGTATCATGTGGCCTGCGCCGTTCGCGAGCGGCCTTTGCGCAGTCTGATCTATCTCAGTTCGGCGGACGTCTACGGACCCCATCCGTCACTGCCGATTACCGAGCGCACCCCGCCGGCACCCGCTAATTTCTATGGATTATCTAAGCTTTGTGGAGAGCAACTGCTTCGGGTTTCTGGGCTAATTTCCTGCCCGGTCACCATTATTCGCCTACCAGGTGTTTACGGACCAGGCGATGCAGGAAGAAGCATTGTCGGCCGGTTTCTTGCCGAGATGGAACAGCGGGGGCGCGTTACTGTTCAGGGTGAGGGTGAGGTGCGGCGGGACTACGTGGAGGTTGGTGATGTTTGTGAGGTTGTCGGACTGCTCCTAAAGGGGCCCTATGACGGTGTGTTAAACGTGGCAACTGGCGTGAGCTACACGATCCGTGAGCTAATTGCCATTCTAACGGAGGTGAGTGGTCTTTTGCCCGCTGTTCAATACGTGTCCTCCGCAAAGCCCCTAGCCGGAGACCTTGTTTTTGAGGTCTCTCGGTTGCGGTCTTTGCTTGGGGGATTGCGATTAAAAACTTTGCGTGAGGGTGTTCAAAATTACTTAATCTCAAGGAGCACTGGAAGGGAATAGCGAGTCGTGGCTGAAGTGAACCTGTTGGATTTGTACCCGAGGTCCAAGCGGCCCATAGAGGAGCGAGCTCGATGGATTGCCGACGAGCACCGAGCTATTGCCCGGCAGTTTGGGAAGGAATTCTTTGACGGGGATCGTCTATATGGCTACGGAGGTTACGGCTACCACCCGCGGTTTTGGACAGCTACTGTTAAGCGGTTTCGAGACTATTACCAACTGCCTGAAAACACTAGCGTCCTGGATGTCGGGTGCGCGAAAGGGTTCATGCTGCACGACTTTCAACAGCTGATGCCCAACCTCACGATGGCCGGTATTGACATCTCGCAATACGCAATCGAGCACGCCATGGAAACCGTTAGGCCATTTTTGCGTGTCGGAAACGCGAGAGAGCTCCCCTATGATGACAAATCCTTCGACTTGGTGATTTCCATTAATACAGTCCATAACTTGTCACTGGAGGAATGCAAAAGGGCAATTCGCGAGATTCAGCGGGTTTCGCGACGGCATGCCTTCATTACGGTGGATGCCTGGAGAACAGAGAGGGAACGCGAGCAACTCAGGAAATGGAATTTGACCGCCTTGACCTATATGCATGTGGACGACTGGAAAAAGCTGTTTGCCGAGGTCGGCTACACGGGTGATTACTACTGGTTCATCGCTGAGTCCAACTAGAGAGGAAGATGGGCTATCTACGATGGAGACGATCTCGGTTCCGAAAATCATAAGTTCTCAGGACCTTGTCTACCAGGATAAGTTTCAGCGGCTCTATAGAATTGTGGCTGAGTTCGATGGGTTTACTAAAGAATATTACGTTTCAGATCGCGGTCAACGGGCCGCCCTTTTAGCAGTTCGGAAGAAAGAAGTGCTTTTGGTGAGGCAGTACCGGCTGCTCATCAATGGGTTGTCTCTGGAGATTCCTGGCGGCAGGGTAGATGAAGACGAAGTCCCTGAGGTGGCTGCTATTCGGGAGTGTTTGGAGGAGACAGGGATCCAATGTTTCAACTTAAAGCCCTTGATTACCTACCATCTTGGTTTAGACGCGATTAAGAATCCTACATATATCTATATTAGCGAAGAGTTTAAAGAGAAGACGAAGGATAAAGAGGGCCGCAGGGTTTGGGTTCCCCTCGACCGTTGCGTCGAGATGGTGTTTGCAGGGCAGATCGTAGACAGCCTTTCCATCATAGGACTCCTGTCCTACCAAACTCTGTTAGGAAAGCAGTAGCGTCCCTGATTGGCGTATGAAAGCAGCAGTCCTCAGGGAGGTGGCCAAACCACTTTTGATTGAAGACTTGGAATTGCCGAGTCTCTCTAACGGCCATATCCTTGTGCAGATGCAAGGGGCCGCCGTATGCCATTCGCAGAAGCTCGAAGTCTCAGGTGGACGGGGGCCGGATCGTTTTCTCCCGCATCTGATCGGTCATGAGGGGGTGGGTGTAGTTGTAGATATTGGCCCGGGCGTGACAAAGGTCAAGTCGGGTGACCAAGTCGTGCTCTCGTGGATCCGTGGATCAGGGCAGGTCGGCGATCCGATATGTTACAGGTCCCTCAAAGGCAGGGTTAATGCAGGGCCGATTGCGACATTTTGCGAGTTTCCCATAGTTTCCGAGCAGTGTGTGACACGCCTCGACCCTCAGGTTAATCCCGAAATAGCCGTGCTGGCTGGTTGCGCCATCCCTACTGGAGCTGGAACCGTATGGAATGGTGTGCCTGCGAGTGTGAGGGGCGCCCTGTGCGTCTTTGGCGCTGGTGGGGTAGGGCTTGCTGCCGTGGCCGGTGCCGTCCATGCGGGTTGGGAGCAGGTTGTCGTAGTGGATTTACGTCAGCCGCGGCTGCAAAGAGCCAGGGATTTGGGCGCCACTCATACGGTACATGCTGGCAAGGAGGATGTAGAAGAAGCCGTGGCGAAAATCACACGGGGCAGAGGCTTTGACTTGGTTATAGAGTGTGCCGGTGCAGTGAGCGCGATGGAGATGGCAGTCCGTGTTGCCAAATCCAACGGGGGCAGGGTCATCCTTATAGGGAACCTGGAGGCGGGGAAAAAAATCAGTATCGATCCCTTTGATCTGATTCAAGGGAGGTGGCTAGGAGGAAGTTGGGGAGGGGGCATCGACCCCGACGTCGATATTCCTAAGATTGTCCGCTTGGTGGAGCAGGGTGCTCTCAATCACAGGCTTCTCAGCGGGAGAAAATTCTCGCTCGAACAGGTCAATGAGGCCATTCTTGCCCTTGGCGATGAAGATGCGGGGCGTCCTATTATTGAGTTTAGTTGCCGTGCTCAGGCATGACGTATTGAGTGCAAATGTTTTGCCACGTTTAAGGGAGAATCCCCGTCGTCGTGTTCGGGGCGATCGTGACAATCCTTTTACTCGTTGTCTTAACGCTGCTCGGCGTCGTTGCCCTCCATGTGGGTTGCTTGGCCCTGGGAAGAGCGGGTTGGATACCGCGCTCTCCCGGAGGGACATCCATCATTCTGGTTGTCCTGATCGCCGTTGGCGCCTTGGGACTCTGGGGGACAATAGAATCTTCCTTTGGACCGGCAGGGCCAATCCCATCGCTGCCCCGATCCCTGAGGGTTGGGGCCATCTTTCTTTACCTGGCGGGCTGTCTTGTTTACATTGAACTCCGGTCTTTAGTTGCGCGCGGGTATTCACTTAGGATTCTAGTCGATCTCCTCAGCAGCGGAGGCAGTGCGAGCATGGAGAGGCTGAAATCCGGCTACGGTGACGGAGTGGGTATCCAGGGAATGCTTGCAAAGAGACTGGGTACTCTAGCCAGCCTGCGCTTGCTCCGTTTCCAGGGTAATCAGGTTGGTCCCCTGACACTGCTGGGCAAAGTCTTTGCAAATGCAAGCTCCGGCATGCGGCGCCTCCTGCGGCTTGAACTGGTTGGATAGGGCAGTATGGTCGCTGGGCACGTCGTGGCCTCGGTAGCGGCAGGGGTCGCAGCTTTCCTGGTCCTTCATGTGGTGATCTGGCGCGCCTTGCCCTCAAACTCTCCTCGCATTCTTCTTCTTGCGCTTCTAGCTGTGGTGGGGGTGGTGATTTCGTTAATTGTCAACCTTTTAGTTGGGGAGATCAATGGATTTGAGTTGTGCGCTGTGTTGTGGATCGACATATTCGCCATCATCTTTTACATGTTTGTTTATGCGGGCGTGGCTCGATCCGTCTCTGTCACCCTTCTATCGCGCCTGCTGGATTGTCATAATCGCCCCTTGGACTTCCATACTCTTGTCGAAGAATACACCTCGTCTTCTAGGTTTGAGGACAGGATTCGGTTGATGGAGAAAAACGGTCTGGTGCGACTCGGAGAGGACTCTGTCAGACTGACCTGGCAAGGGCTTGCCCTGGCTCGCGGAGCCAAGGTTCTGGGCCAGGTGCTTGGCGACGGCTTAAAGGGGTAAAAAGCCCATGGGAGAACCAATAGCCAACTTTATCAGCTTCTTCATCCCCTGTTTGAATGAAGAGGGCAACATTGGTCGAACCATCGACACCATCGTAGAGGTCATGAAGGATCGCGGGATCTCTTATGAACTCCTGGTGATTGATGACGCCTCAGAAGATGGGACTGTTGCCGAGGTGTGGGATCGCTGCCGGCGCTATCCGCAAACACGAATCGAACTTATCCGGAACCCTTTCTGCAGGGGTCTGGGTAGAAACTATTTCGTCGCGGCACAGCGGGCGAATGGAGAGTACCTCATGTTGGTGAATGGGGATGGCGCGGAGCCCGCTGAATCTATCCTTGCTATTCTCTCCCATATGGGTGAGGCGGATGCCATTGTCCCTTATTTCGGCGGCAATGATTCGAGGACGCTGCCCCGTAAGGTACTGAGCTGGGCGTTCACATTCCTCGTCAACATTCTTAGCGGGCACCGTCTTAAGTATTACAACGGGCCGGTTCTCCATAAGACGGAAAATGTGCGGCTGTGGTTTTCGGAAACCGCAGGCTTCGGCTATCAGGCCGAGTTGCTTTGCAGACTCTTGGATGAAGGGATCTCTGCGGTCGAAGTGCAAATTGGTAACAACAGCAGAGAGAGCGGTTTCTCCAAGGCATTCACTATCCCTAACCTCCTCTCGGTTGCCAACGCACTCTTTCACATTTTTCTGCGGCGCCTCGAAAGAGTCGCATGGGATCTTTTGACCCCGTCGAACAAAAGAAGACGCCCGCATCTCAGGAAACCGACGATAATCCGTGCCCAAGACGCTGAAAAAGCAGGCCTGGGTTGGGAATCTGTCCTTGCTTGGGCGGAGACCAAAAGGACATATTCGCTCGTGGCAAGGCCGAAATCTTTGGAAGACTGTGTACGAGTAGTTGAGTTCGCCCGAGAGAATCAGCTCACGATCTGTCCGCGCGGAGCCGGCTACAGTTACGGAGATATGATTTTAAACGACGGCCAGATCGTTCTGGATACGTGCCGGATGAACCGGATACTGAGCTGGAACGAGGAGACGGGTCAGCTTATCGCAGAGCCCGGGGTTGTCTTTGGGGAAATCTTACGGGAAACGTTGGGCTGTTGTTGGGTTATCGGCTCCTGCGTCGGGGGCATGGGAGTGACGATTGGAGGCGCAGTCTCCAACAATGTCCACGGCAAGGATTCATGGAAGATAGGCAACTTTGGTGACCATATCATCGAGCTAAAGCTGCTCACTGCCAGGGGCGACATTGTGAAGGTTAGTAGAGGCACGGATCTGGAGCTTTTCCGGGCCGTCGTGGGTGGTATGGGCCTGCTGGGAGTGATCGTCGAAGTGACATTGCAGTTGCGCAAGGTGCCGTCACCCTTCGTGGAGGCTACCACCACCCCGGTGCGCGATCTTGCCGAGTCTCTTGATGTTATGGAGCAGGCCCGCGAGCACGCCGATTTCGCGATTGCGTGGGTAGATGCTTTTGCCAGCGGTAAGGGTCTTGGGCGAGGTACGGTCGAGACAGCCCGCTGGATTGAGACCGACCGTCGCGTGGATAAGAAAGACCTTGAAGATTCATTGACTATGCCCGGATGGATTTTCGGTCTATTGCCGGCTACCCCTACATGGAGTGTGGCGCGGCCCTTTTTCAGGCCAGCGATGGTGCGGATCGCCAACTCCGCCAAGTATACATGGGACCGATGGCAGAGTCAGAGGCGCACAGAGCTGCTCTTCACAGATTTCAATTTCATGTTGAACAAGATTCCTGGATGGAAGCATCTCTATCGGCCTTACGGGTACATGGAATTCCAGCCTATGCTCCCGCGTCGAAGCGGGGTAAAAACGCTCGCAGAGATCCTGCGAATGTGCCAGGCTGAGGGGACGGAGTCGCTTTTGTGTGGGGTGAAGCCCCACTCGCCGGATGATTACATGCTTTCCTACGAGGGAGACGGCTACAGCATCGGGATTGATATAGCACTGCGTGGACGAAACGGTCGATCAGTCGAGCACTTTGCCAGAAATCTCTATGGCTATGTGGCGGATCAGGACGGTAAGTCCTTCCTTGCAAAAGACGAGGTTTTACCACGAGATCTTTTTGAACGCATGTACCCACGGCATAGAGATTTCCTGCAAGTGAAGCGTAGAATCGACCCGCAAAACCTATTTGCTTCGGATATGTATAGGCGTCTGCTCGCCTAAAGGGTTTGGCGTACGACTATAAAGGCAAGCTGGTTCTGATCACCGGGGTGTCCTCAGGATTGGGCTGGCATCTCGCCCATACCTACCATACCGCCGGTGCGGAGTTAGCGTTGATTGCGAGGCGCAGAGAACGCCTCCATGAGCTTGTCACGCATCTTGATCCCGAGGGAAAGCGGGCACGGTACTTTTGTGCTGACTTGTTGGACACGGAGCGAATACCTGCCCTTGCAGATGAGGTCGTCGAGACATTCGGTAAACCGATAGACGTCGTTGTTCACTCTGCGGGGATGTCATGCTACGGCGAGGTCGAGCGCTCGCCTTTCGAAATCATCACTCAGATCACCACACTCAACTACTTGGCTGGAATCCGCCTCGTTCAGTGTGTCCTTGAGCCCATGAAGCGCCGGAGAGGCGGCCAGATCATCTGGATCGGCTCAGGGTCCTCATTCCGTGGGATACCCCGTGCGGCTGCCTATAGTGCCTCCAAGGCTGCCGTCAAAAGCTTCTGCGAGGCGCTCCGCAGCGAGGTGTGCAGCTTCGGTGTAGATGTCCTTCTGGTTATACCCGGCGCTTTAAAGACAGGTTTCCACGAACAGCAGCCTAATTTCAGCAGCGATCAAAGGCTGCGTTCTATCGGCGCGCCCAGCGATCCGGAGGCTCTTGCTCGCAGTATTTTGAAGGCCGGTAAGCGCCAACAATCCATCTTAGTCTATGGTCGCTACGCCTGGATAGGACAACACATGACCTATTGGTCCCCGTGGCTCCTGGATAGGTTGTTGCGCTGGCAGTTATAAATGATCATTGACGACCACGCCTATTGGGATGCCGGGCATATGTCGCTAGATGAATTGCAGCGGCAGATCCTCAGCCACGGGCTGACAGGGGTTATTCTTAGTCCTCCCTGCACCCAGGTTTACGAGCCGGATAAGAGCGCCTTCATGTATGCGGTACAGCGAATCCTACTGCGCAATGATGTGCTTCGGCCAATGGCAGAACTGGTGTCACGGTCCTTCTACAACGGAAACGGTCACCTGCGCCCATTCTGGCGTCTGTTTACCAAAAACGCCCAGCCAATCCATAAAGTCATTGTGCCGGACAATAAGGGTCTTTTGGCAGCGATCGCTCCGTTTGACAATCTCTATGCTTGGTGCTGGGTTAATCCCAGGTTCATGCCACCAGGGGAGCAAATTAAAAGCGAGATCAGCCATCCTCAAGTTGTCGGGTTGAAGCTGCATGCGTACTGGCATGGATTCGGCGTGCCGGAAGCCCGCCCTATCTTTGCGCTGGCTGCGGAGATTGGCCTCCCGGTGTACCTCCTCCTCGGTTTTGGGTGGGTGCCCTCGGCGATAGACCTGTTAGGGGAGTTTCCGTCGGTCAACGTTATCTTTGGCTATGGGGGCTTTCCATACTTCGATAAATTGTGGAAATTAATCAAACCGTCTAAGAATGCTCACGTTGATTTTGCGAGTCTCCATATAGACCAGAGCGGTATTTCCACGGCCATCAGAGCGCTGGGCCCCGAGCGCTGTTTGTATGGTTCTGATTGCCCGTATAATTTTAAAGATGAAAAGGCTCACTTTGACTACTCCAAGAGTATTGAGCGAATTACCCGACTTGCGCTGGGGAGTGAGGCGCTAGACCTTATCCTTCGCAGAAATGCTGAGAGGTTGCTATTTGGGGAGAACCTGCGTGGTCGTGTTCGATCGGACCGGAGAGAATATCCTGGCAGTCCTGAATGAGTAAGATTTGGACCATAGAGACTTCTGCGGATGTCCAGGGTAGCAAGGTACCGTTGGCATCGCTGATCGCCATATGCGTCCTGATTACCCTAGGGGTGACAAGTCGGTATGGGATGGAAACCCTTGTCCCTGAGCTTGTTACGTTTGCCGCTTCCGTGAAGCACTCCGGGCACTACGGGGTTGACCCGATAGCCGTCACATTTATACCTCATTCCGGTCCGATCCTCCTCAAAATATTTGCGAACTTGTATGATATTCCATTTTACCATTTGCTGTTTGGAGTGCTCACCAAGTTCCTCATAGCAGGCGGATTCCTTGTGCTCACCTGGAAGCTGACTCGAAGCGTTCTAGCTTGTTTCTTAACCCAAATCATGTTGTTTGGGCTCTCCGATTTTTTGGTCCTCAATGTCGATATGCCCATAGGAAACATGAGTCATGGAATTCGCAAGCCCCTCTATTTCAGCTTTCGTCAAGTCGCAATCGTTTTCGCTATCTTGGCGACGGTTTTTTTTGTAAATGGACGCTATCTGGTCAGTTCTCTGCTGTTGGCGTTTGGGTTTTATCTCCATCCGTTCAATATCATGGCTTTTTTTATAAGCTTCAACGTAGCCCTAGCGATTTCGTATTTGACGAAGGAAGATAGAATTCAGTTTATCCATGCTGCGCTGAAATTATCCCTACCCTTTTTGGTGTTTATCTCGCCATATCTGTGGATGAATACAGGAATGTTCGGGGAAATTACTCCAATCTCTTCTTCTTCATGGTGGGATTTCCTGTTAAAAAATGAACCGGATGACGTCTCTATCTTATTTAACATCAAAAGCGGCGGTTTTATAAAGGAACTCGCCCTTACCGTTGTTGCTGCCCTGCTTTATGCTGGTCTTAAATCAGAAAAGCCGGTTACGAATAGTGCTCTTAAGGCGTTCATCCAAGACAAACAGGACTTGGTGTTGCCACTGCTGGTCGCTCCATGGGCACTAGCGCTTGTTGCGGTCGTATGGGAAGGAGCGTTGATTTATCGCGTCTCCGACTTTTTGAATGACATTTTTATCCCATTGCAGCTCAGGCGTTTGCCTAGTGTCGCCGCGTTTCTTTATATTCCGATATTCGCCGCATTCATCTCCAAGATTGTCCTTGTACTCACAAAGATGAGTCTCACAGAACTGTCCGGACAGGACCCACAAGGTCCAGCCATCTTCAAAAGAAGGGTGACGACATCCTCTCTGGATGTTTTTTGGGGCGTTCTGCTCTCGTTTCTTTTAGTGAGCTTTATCTCGGTCCGTCGCTCATCCAAAGGAGTTGATATACAAGGGTTTTGGAATTTTGGGCACATGAGAGATGACTATTTTCTTTTGAAAGACGAAGCCCCAGTCTATGAGCTGAACGCTAATTCGTCGCACATAAAAGTGATACCTCGATCAGCGTTTATGGATGTCTGCAGCTTTATCCGAAAGAACACGCCAGTCACAGCCGCTTTTTTTAATCCTAGCTACATCGGGTGGTTTCGGGCATACTGTGAAAGACAGGGATTCCTTTCCGAAAAGGATGATGGAGGCTTTGCATTATATAATAGAAAATTGGCGACCATTTATCTCAAACGTTTTTCCGATATACATAAGGGATTAACCTATCAAGACTTACCGGGCGTTGTATTCGTGGGAGGGGAGCCGTACGCGATTATGCGTCGGCGTTATTTGTCTCTGAACGGATCTGACATAGAGCGCCTGAAAACGCTTTACCCGGGCTATCGATATTTCTTGACGGAGGTTGGCCACGAACTTCCTTATCCCAAGATATATGGGAACGATTATTTTCTCATCTACGATCTCGAGCAAAAAGAACCGGGTCAATGACACCTGATTGAATATTCGCCTTCAGCCGGCGACTCCTTATGGAGAAGGGGTTGCTCCTTGTTCCTGATTTCACCTTGTTCGGTCTAATGCAGCATGCAGCCAGTGACAACCGGGAGCGGTGCTATATCATCGCCGCCGTCGATCTCGCCCATAACGGAGAACTCTCGACGGCGAAGAAGTTGATCGACGTGGCTGTCGAGAGCGGGTGCGACGCGGTCAAGTTTCAGAGGCGAAGCGTGGAGCATCTCGTGGTCCAGAGCGTCCTGGACCGCCCCTTCGTCTCGTTTCCCGAGTTTGGAAGCACCTACAGAGAAGTATTCGGGCGGTTAGAGCTGTGCGAGGAAGAGTATGCCTCGCTGCGATCCTACTGCGCCGGCAGGATAGACTTCGTGATCGCCCCGCTGGATCTGGAGTCCCTTGGGTCGTCCTTGGGGCTGGACGCCGACGCGTACAAGGTCGAGCCGCAGTGCGCCACGGACCTTCCCTTTCTCGAGGCGCTGGCACAGCAACCGAAGCGGATCCTCGCCTCCGTGGGAACGTGTTCGGCGCGGGAAGTCGCGGAGATCATCCATGTCCTCAGCGACCGTGAACTGGTCTTGCTCTACTGCGTCAGCTCCGACCCGGCGCCGGTTTGTTCGCTGAACCTCAATGCCATGGCCTGGCTGCGCCAATTCGACTGTCCTGTTGGCTATTCGGACACCACCGATACGAGCGCGATGGGGGCGGTTGCCTTGGCCCTTGGCGCGACGGTGGTGGAGAAGCGGGTCACTCTTAGCCGGAGGGCGAGAGGGTTCAACCATGCATTCAGTCTGGAGCCGGAAGAGATGAGGAGGTATGTTGAGGATATCCGCGGCGTCGAGCAGGCCCTGAGAAGACAGCCGACACAGGAGGTTCAGCCCTGTGAGGCCTTCGCTCATGATGAGGAACGCAAGTCGATTGTGGCGGCCGCCGATATCGATGCGGGCACGATCCTCAAGCGTGAGATGCTGGCATGCAAGGCCCCCCTAAGAGGACTGACGCCCAATTTCATCCCTTACCTGATCGGTAAGAAGGTGGTGTATGACCTCAAGCGAGATGATCCCATCACTTTCGGAATGATCGAATGATCTCGGTAGTCATCCGCAGCAAGAACGAGGAGCGGTGGATCCGCCGTTGCCTCACGGCGGTGAGCCTGCAGGACTATGACGGCTTCGAGATCATAGTGGTCGATAACGGGTCGCAGGACGATACCGTAGACATCGCCCGCGAGTTCCGCTGCAAGATATTGGCCATCGATGATCGAGAATTCAGCTTCGGGCGCGCCCTCAACATGGGGATCCGAGAGGCTCGCGGCGAGTACGTTGCCGTGCTTTCGGCGCACTGCATCCCGCTGAACAACAAGTGGCTCGCCAGGATGGTTATGGACTTCGCCGACGAGAGCATCGCGGCTGTTTATGGTCGACAGGAGCCTCTGCCCGATAGTGATGTCTTTGATAAACGTGACCTATGGACGATCTTCGGGCTGGAGGCGAAGGTGCAAACAAAGGATTTTTTCTTTCACAATGCCAATTCCATGATACGGCGGAAGCTGTGGGAGTCGATCCCGTTCGACGAAGAGCTGACCGGCGTCGAGGATCGGGATTGGGCCAAGAAGGTCATCGAGCGAGGCTATAAGATCGTGTACGAACCGCAAGCGAGCGTGTACCATTTTCACGGCATCCACCAGGCCCTGGATCGGGCCCGCTGCGAGCGCGTCGTGCGCGTCATCGAGTTCATCAACAACGGCAAACCGGATAAGGGGTCGTAGCCATGAGCGAACGTTCTCTCAACGTGGTCGCGATCATCCCGGCAAGGGGAGGATCAAAAGGGCTCTCGCGCAAAAACGTCCGCCTCCTCGCGGGAAAGCCGTTAATCGCCTACACCATAGAATCTGCCAAACAGTGTCCGCTGATCCACCGCGTCATCGTGTCGACGGATGACGCGGAGATAGCTCAGGTGGCCCGGCAATTCGGGGCCGAGGTGCCGTTCATTCGGCCAGCGGAACTCGCCACGGACTATGCCTCCACGGAATCGGTTCTCAAGCATGCGGTCGAGTGGATCGAGGAGAACGAGGGCTATCCGGTGGACATCATGGTGTTCCTCCAGCCTACGGACATCTTCCGCAAGAAGGCCATGCTCGAGACAGTGGTGAAGAATCTGCTCGCGGACGAGTCCGTCGACTCCTCGTTTGTTGTCTACCCCGAGCACAAGAACTACTGGCGAAAGGTGGGTGAGGAGTACCAGCGAATCGATCAGCGGGGTCACATGTCTAGACAGCTCAAAGAGAAGATCTACCGCGAGGATACCGGTCTAGCCTGCGCGACCAGGGGCTGGATCATCAAGGAGGGCCGCAGGATCGGCAGCAATGTCGTGCCCGTCATGAACGAAGACGTCACTTCGTTCGTTGACATCCATGATGAGTTCGACCTCTGGCTGGCGGAAAAGATCCTGACGGAGTGGGGACGGAAGGTCAATGACTAAACCGAATGTTGTGGCGATCGTTCCCATCAGGGGGCAGGACGAGGAATTTGCTGGCGGGATGCCGCTGCTGGCCTCCAAGCCGCTCATGGGTTATACGCTTGAAGCTGCGCGAAAATCGCGCTACATCAACAAGATCGTTGTCTCCACGGACAGCCCGACCGTCCAGCGCCAGGCGGAGTCTTTCGGCGCGGAAGTCCCGTTTCTTCGTCCCGCGGAGCTTTCCGGAAGGGATGTCTCGTTGGACCAAGTTCTGCAACACTGTGTCCGGTGGTTGGAGGAGCATCAGGGATATGTGGCCGATGTGGTCGTCCTGCTCGAGATCACGCACCCGATCCGGGAAGACGGACTCATCGACAAGGTCGTCCAGACCCTGCTCGAAAACGATCTCGATTCGGTATTCGTGGCGCATGAGGAGCGTCACAGCTTCTGGAAGCCAGACGCTCACGGGGCCCTAACCAGGGTGGGAGAGGAGGAGTATGTGCCCCGCCATTTGCGAAGGCCCATCTATCGGGAGATGAGCGGCTTGGCCTGCGCCACGCGGGCAGAGTTCGTCCGGGCGGGCTCACGACTCGGGCTCAGGGTGGGGCTCGTGCCCATCCGCGGGCTCGGGGCCATCGCCGACATGCACGACGAAAACGGCCCGTGGCTGGCTCAGAAGGTCCTGGAAAGCTCCAAGTGACCTCGCCAGTGACGGTTTTCTTTAGATAGCGTATGTGTGGCATTGCCGGGATTTACAACATAGACGGAGCCCCGGTGGACGCCGGGATCCTGCGGCGCATGACGAATACGATCCGGCATCGCGGGCCCGACGACGAAGGTTATGTGTTCCTGAACCACAGCAGCGGAGAATACCTCAAGTCCTCAAGTGGGGCCTGGCCTCCTCCCTCTCATGCTTGCAATCTTGGTCTCGGACACCGCCGGCTTAGCATCATTGACCTGTCTCCGGCGGGACATCAGCCGATGCCGAACGACGGCGGGACCATCTGGATCACGTACAACGGTGAGATCTACAATTACTTGGAGCTGGCGGAGGAGTTAAAGGCGAGAGGCCATCGTTTTCGGAGCCGGAGCGATACCGAAGTTGTGCTTCGGGCCTATGAGGAGTACGGAAGCGACTGTGTAAAACGCTTCAACGGGATGTGGGCGTTCGCCATCTGGGACAGCTTGCGTAGACAGCTTTTCTGCAGCCGCGATCGGTTTGGCGAGAAGCCCTTTTACTACGCTTTTAATGGTCATGCGTTTATCTTTGCCTCGGAGATCAAGAGCCTCATGCATGCGCCGAGCATGCCGCGTGAGCCAAACCATCGGATGATTTTCAATTATCTGGCCAACAATCTGGGACGGACTGATTTTTCGGAAGATACGCTCTTCCGAGGGGTAAAGCAGATCCCGCCGGGGGCCTCGCTTGTCGTCAATAGGGATGGCATTCGCAGCCACCGCTACTGGCAATTGAATTATCAGGACGGTCACAGGGTACCGACCACGGATGTGAAGCGGGCGGCAGCGGAATATTATGCGCTCTTGGAGGACGCCGTCCGGATTCGACTTCGAAGCGACGTGCCACTGGGAGGGTATCTGAGCGGCGGACTCGACTCGTCTTCTGTCGTATGCGTGGTCAGGCGACTACTTGAAAATTGCAAATTTCAAACGTTTAATGCCGCCTTCCCGGAGAAGTACTTTGACGATCGCGCGTACGCGGATGCAGTCGTTGAAAAGACGTCGTTCAAGTCCCATCATGTTTTCCCAGACGGAGGGGATGTTTTCGAAGAGCTGCCGAAGCTGATCTGGCACCAGGATGAACCGCTTTATGATCTCAACTTCTTTACCCAGTGGAATATCCTTCGGCTGGCAAAGGCGCACAATGTAGTCGTCATGCTCAACGGCCATGGGGGTGACGAGAGCCTGCTTGGATATCCATGGCATTTTACATACTTCTTCACGGATCTTGTTCGCCAGGGACGATGGCGCCGCTTGAAAGAGGAACTCAGTGAGTTCTCTGCCGTTCACGGAGTACCCCCCTCGCAAGAGCTTCTACGCGTCTTCCGCATCCTGGTTAGCTCAAGTGTGCCGAAACCACTAAAGGACCTTCTCCGGCCGAAGTTCTCCTTGGACTGTCACGCCTTAAACGCTGATTTCGCACGCTCCAGCCGAAACTCGATCGAGCTTCCCCGACGACAACACCAATATGTCGACACCAGTTCCTCGGTCGGATTCAAGGTGTACCCGCTTCCCGCATTGCTCCACTCTGAAGATCGCATGAGCATGGCGTTTTCGCTGGAGTCGCGCACTCCATTCCTGGACTGCCGGCTCGTGGAGTATTCTGCAAACCTGCCAGCCGACCTAAAGCTTCACAGTGGCCTGAGCAAGTGGATCCTTCGGGAAGCCATGAAGGGTGTGCTCCCCGAGAGTGTCCGGCTCCGCCCCGACAAAAAGGGGTTCGCTGCGCCGACCGCGCTTTGGCTTAGGGGAGTCTTGAGGGAGCCTGTTCGGCAGCTCTTATCGTCGCACCGCTTTAAGGAGCGCGGCTATCTCAACGGCGACGTGGTGTTGTCGGAATTCGAAGCACACTGCCGAGGCGAGAAGAATCTTTTCGGAAAGATCTGGAGCTGGGTGAATTTGGAACTCTGGTTCCGCGTATTCTTTGACGACCCCCATTTTGGCACTGCACAGGATGGGTCCTCGGTCTATCAATGATCTCCGAGTCGCTCGTGCCGAGAGCGCGATTAGAAGCATCTACTCTCGCTTCCCATTTCCTAAGCGCCGGGAAGAGATAGCAGAGCGTTTTAATCAAGCCTTGGCCCGAACATGGTCAAATCTCGGGATGGATCTATCCGAGATTCGCGGGAAGAAGATTCTCGATCTCGGTTGTGGCACGGGCGAGATCACGTGCTTCCTTGCCCGTCAAGGGGCTGAGGTTGTCGGGATGGACTTAGCCTTTCCCGCACTTGCGTACGGTCGGCGGTTGGCAGTGGGCTATAACCGGGAGAACGCTAAGTTCGTATGCGGCTCCCTCTACCGCATGCCATTCCCCCATAACACGTTCGACTATGTCGTTGCCACCATGGTTCTCCATCAGGCACCGCACCCGGCGCGAGCGCTGCGGCTTTTGGCGGATACCCTCACTCCGGGCGGCCGGGTCGTTGTACAGGTCCCGTGCTTCTTCGGTCACCTGCGGCTGTTCCATAAAGCGGGCATCTGGAAGAGCTGGGTGGCGAGAGTCATCGGTGCTGGCGATCCGGATAGAACGGCTCGCGCCGCGCAAAGGCTCTTCTACCGACATGGCGATGAAGCCGAATCTGGGATGGACCGCCTAACTTATCTTTACAATCACTTCGCGGTGCCGAAATCTAGCATGCTCAACACCCACGGCAGGGTACTTAAATGGCTGGGTCAGGCTGGCCTGCGGTATCTGAGCTCTGATCCTCCAATCGAAGTTGACCGCCTTGTCAAGCCTTTTCTCTTGGATGGGCAGAAGAGCGCTTCGATGAGAGGGCGTCTCCTCAGGGGTATGGCTAAATGGGTTTTCTCCGGACTTCCTCTGTTGGAGGCGCCGGTCCTCCGGCGCCCGTCGGCTCCAGCCCGTATCCTTTCACAGATCCTTCTGCTCCCCATGGACGGCATCATGACCTTCACGGTTTTGGGAGAAAAGGTCTCTTAGTTCCTTTGTGCGAACTCTAGGGTTGCTCGGTATTTGGGGTCGGGAGGGCGAGCTGCCCTCCGATCTGTGGGATGCCTCCAGCTCCGCAGAAGGGGCGCCTCTGACCGTCCGTGTTGCGGAGAATCGGAGAGCGGCCATTCTCGCGTCGGATTTCCCTCATCTTCGGCGGACCAGGTCCGCGAAGGTTAGGAGCCTATCAGGCCGTGAATATCTGGTTGGTTTTCGGGGCCAGATCCTTAACAGCGCTGAGCTACAGGATCGGGTGGGAGGGGTGGCGCGAGTTTCTCCTGGCGAGGAGAGCTTAGGGCTTCTTGTCACCCTCTACGAGCGGGACGGCATCGACATGCTCGAGATGCTGAATGGCACCTTTGCTGTGTTTCTTTACGATGAGCATCTGGGCCGCTTTGTTGTGGCAGACGATCGGTACGGACAGGGGCTCGTTTACTTTACGGAACATAACGGATGTATTCTGTTCGCAACCTCGACTCGCTCTTTTTTTAATCGCTATGGAATGGACCCACGACTTAGTCTTGAAGGCGTCAACGAGTATCTAAGCTATCGGATTGCGTTGCCGCCGCACACGATTTACGCTGGGATCTCAAAACTGCCCCAGGGCCATGTGATTGTGGCGGAGAACGGGAAGACGGCGATGAAACGTTACTGGCCGATACGAGATGTTCGCTTGAGGGGAGACGGGTCTAAAGAGGATCTTGTCAGAGAATTTCGGGGTCTGTTCGAGGAGTCTGTAAGGGCGCGTCAGCACGCGGCGGGGAGCCTTGGAGTGATGATCAGCGGCGGCATTGATTCCACACTCCTCGCCTTCCTGCTCTCTCGGGATTCTGCAGGACCGCTCAAGACATTTACCTTGCGCGTGGAGCAGGATCAGTACCGGGACGGCGAGTTCGCTCTCCGGGTTGCCGACTGGCTTCAGACGGACCACAACGAGCAATTATTTACTCCTGCACATCTCTCGGATCTGGACTTTCTCGGAAATTGCCTGGAGTCTCTTGACGAGCCTGTCGCCATGTCTTTTCCAAACGAATTCTTCATCAACTCGTTCGCCGCAGAGTCCTGCCAGACGATTTTTAACGGCGCTCTACTACCCGCCCTTAGCTACCGCTATCCCTACTGGCGCGGTGAGCCCTGGCGGCGGAATGCTCAACCTTTTGGTCGACTGCTGTCGGCGGTGCTTGGCATGCTTCCCCACGTGGACGAAGACAACTGTCAACTTCCGGCAATGCGCAATCTGCTCCGACGCGCTCGCTCGTGGGCCGAGAAGGCAGGCGAGTCACTGGAGGATGCGCTTGAGCGTCCTGGTCGAATCTACTCAGACCGTCTGAAGCGGGTCGTCTTTTCTCGGTTGGCGCTTGCTGAGCTCGGTGACCGGCTACCGACGTACGCGGCCTCTAGTGTGTTCCAGTCGCTGCCCTTCTCAGATCCGTATAGCCGAGCCATGTACGGGGAGGTTTACTGTAGCAGTCTGTCAAAGCTCGTCGCCTTTAACGGCGTGACACATTCCATTCCTATTAGCGTTGTCTTTCCTTATCTCGATACGAGGGTAACGGACTTCGCGCTTGCCCTGCCGATCGATCTCAAGAAGGATAAAAAAGTGTTGAAGCTCGCCTTCGGCCAGTCGCTCCCCGAGTTTCCATTCACGCGACCCAGCGAAGGCATGTCGGTCCCGTACGAGTGGTTCCCCGGCGCGCTCAAAGGATTTGCGGAGCAGGTCCTGCTCTACCAGGAGAGCCCGGTCGATAACTTGTTTAACTCAGATGGGATGCGTCGCCTGATCGACAGATTCTCAAGCGGGCAGTGGTACTATGGCGCGCAAATCTGGGCCCTCATGGTCCTCAAGCTGTGGACCCGCACCAACAACTGTAGGGTCGTTGTCTAAGGGGCGGCACCGGAAGCGGCGACTATGGATAGGATTACAGAGAGCAAAGCATATCAGTTCTTCGCCGTGAAGAAGGCATGAAGTCCATCCGCGAAACCTATGCCACGTTTCGAAGAGCGCGCGATCTGGAGCGGAGCGGGAGGCGGCCGTATCCGGCAATTGACTGGCTGGGCCGGGTCATCTACGGTTTCTGCGGCATGGCGCTGCTGAGGCTGCTCCTTCCCACCAAGATTACGGCCAATCAGCTCTCCGCCGCAGGGGCCCTCATCGGCGTGGCAGGCGGCGTGTTTCTAACGATACCGGGCCGGATGTACTCATGGATCGGCGTTGTGCTCCTCCAGTTGTTCATCATCGTGGATTTCACGGACGGCTCTCTTTCCCGAGCCCGCAATTCAAGCTCGACGCAGGGGCTGGTCTTCGATAATCTCCTCGGGGAACTGGTCAGCATCTTGCTCTTTGTTGCCGTGGGTCTTCATGACATGTTCGCGTTCCATAATGTCGTGTACCTGTATCTGGGCGTTGCCGCGGCGCTTGCGGCGATCATGCTGCGGCATGTTTATAATGTGAAGATTGTCTGCGTGCTCATTCGGGAGAAAGACCGGGTGCAGGAGGTCCTGGCAAATCGCTCGCAATGGTCCCACCCGGCCGGACCGCAAAACCGGTCGTCAAAGAAAACTTGGAAGCAGCGGATCGCTCAGTCTGTAGGCCTCCTGTTGCTCAGTAGGCACTTCATCAATCTGCTATGCCTTGCCTATATTTTTAAGATCACATACCTGTTCACCATATTTTACGGTATTCTCTTCCCGCTGATATTTCTTAGAGTTCTTTACGTGGAACTCGGCTCAGGCTTCGAGGAGGTGTACCGGTGGATCGCCAGCTCCAAGGATTGAGCGGCTGCTGTCCAGTGTCTTCTCTAAGGCGCAAATTTGACACTTTCCGAAAAGAGCCATTGAGCCTCTGGTACCGGTGGGTTACGAAGAGATCAGAGCGTCAGCTTCGCAAGAGGGGGTACCTAGATTTCTTGGCACACCGGCCGTCAGAGGCACTGCCTCCTCGTTTTGCCGATCTATGGTTCCTTTACCAGACCGTCAGACATAGGAAGCCACGCTATATCCTGGAATTTGGCAGCGGGTGCTCCACTGTCATCTTGGCTCAGGCTTTATGGGATAATCAGCGCAAGTCGCCCACTAAGAAGTGCGATGGGTTTCTATATTCGGTGGAGGCTGATCCGTACTGGGCCGACGTCACGGCTAAATCCGTGCCAGCACATCTGCGAGGACTTTGTGAAGTTAGATACAGTCCCCTTCTTGAGGTGGAGTATATGAAGACGCCAGCGTTTCAGCATGCCGAGATCCCGAATATCGCACCTGACTTTGTATACTTAGACGGTCCGTGCCTTACCCGTGAGAGACAAGTCGCTGTTGATGTCTTGAATATGGAAGGACGCTTTCCTCCGGGTTTTTGCATGGTTGTTGATGGCAGATGGATTAACGCGATGTTCCTGAGACAGCATTTGAAAAGGCAGTATGTATTTAAACCAAAATGGCTGTTCGGACAATCCATCTTTGAGTTGGTGGTTTAAGATGTACCAGGAACCCAGACGACCAAGGGTATCAGTTGCCAAGTTCTCGAAGGCGGGCTGAACCTGAAAAAATAATTTCGATCGTTCTGCCGTGTGTAGTGCAAAAAAGAATGATGGCTGATCAAATGAAATTAACAGTGATCATACCTGTCTATAATGAAAAGCATACAATCCTCGAAGTGATCAGAAGAGTAAAAGACGTTCAGATAAATAAAGAAATAATTGTCGTGGATGATGGCTCGACCGACGGCACCAGAGAAATGATCAAGAATTACAAGAAATTTGATGGAATTAAATTTGTATTCCATGAAAAGAACTGTGGCAAAGGCTCAGCAATAAAAACAGGGTTAAAGTTTGCTACCGGTGATGTCACAATTATACAGGATGCTGATTTAGAGCAAGAGCCCAGCAATTATACGGAAATGTTAGATTGCATTATCCATGATAGTTGCGACGCAGTGTTCGGCTCGAGGTTATTAAGCTGGGGATTTGATTTTAATATCAGATACTTAGCTAACCTGTGTCTTGCTTTAACCACCAGTATCTTATATCGATGCAATCTGAGTGATGTTATGACCGGTTATAAGATGATAAAAACAAGTATTCTTAGAGAGTTAGATCTAAAAAGTAATGGCTTTAACATTGAAACCGAAATAGCTGCAAAACTGCTAAAAAAAAAGATTCGAATGAAGGAAATCCCGATTACTTATCGTCCGCGAAGTTATACTGAGGGCAAGAAAATCAGATTCAGGGATAGTTTTGGCATTATTTGGGCCCTGGTAAAAAATCGCTTGACAAGTTCCTAGTCCCTTGTTTATAGTACGTTTCGTTTGCTTAGCGCTTATGCTCGTGACTGTTTGGAGGGTGCTGTATTAGGGTGCCAAGACCTATTCCAGCTCGGAAGTGAGATGCCCATCCAAACAGGTATTCGTTTGACGGGTGTGTCTGGGAAGACGCGGACTTGGCTGTGTTGTAAGGAGGCGTGAAAATGAACGTCTTATGTCTGATCCCCTCGAGCAGGTTAACTAAAAATGTCCATAGGGATGTCTTATATGGTTGTTGGTGCAAGGGCAAACGGATTGGCGGGGGAACGTTGCCGCCTTTAGTCACACTCTCTACAGCTACAGTACTAAAAAATAGCGGCAATCATGTAAGATTGTTGGATATGAAAGAGGAAGCCATAAGGTTTGAAGACGTTGCGAATAGTATTAATGACTATGATGCCGCAGTCGTTTTGACCTCCACCATGAGCTTTAAGGAAGATGCTAGCGTTCTAGAGGATCTAAAAAAGTTGAACCACCGGTTGGTCTCCATAGTCTTTGGCGCTCATCCGACCTATATGTATGAGAGCTGTTTGAAACATCCTGGCATAGATATCATCGTGAGGAAGGAGCCAGAATTTATAATCCGGGATGTGATAAGAGAATTATCAAAGGGAGGGGATTCTTGGAAGCAAGTCCCTGGCATTGGTTTTATGGAAAATGGTCAAATTCAACTTAATGACCTTTATCCATTTGTGGATTTAAATGATTTGCCCATGCCAGACCGGAGTCTGCTGCCAAGGAACGCCAAGTATTATAATCCGATTATAAAGTATTACCCCTATACTACGACAGTCACCTCCCAAGGTTGCCCTGCTCAATGTACCTATTGCACCGCGCCGGGGATGACCGGTCAAAAACTAAGGTACTGGAAAGCGGGCAGGGTGATCGAAGAAATAGAGTACTTGCTAGGATTAGGATATAAAGAAATCTATTACAGGGACGAGATTTTTACGGTTTATAAAAAGCGCAATATGGAAGTCTATAAGCACGTAATAGGAAATCATTTGAAATTCAGCTGGATCTGCAACGCCAAGGTGGGCAATATCGATAAAGAACAGGTCGAAAGAATGGCAGAAGCTGGCTGTAGAGTTATAAAAGTTGGAGTAGAATCTGGTGTCCAGGACATCTTAGACCGGGTCAAAAAAGGAGTCAGGCTGCAACAAATTAAAGACCTCTTTCAGTGGACAAAAGAATTTAAAATTGACACCCACGCTCATTTTATGTTTGGCATGCCGGGAGAAACCGAGGAGACTATTGAACGAACTATAGAATTTATGTTTGAAATCGAACCTGCCACTGTGGATATCGGTGTGTGTACTGCCTATCCTGGCACAACTCTGTGGGATCAGTTGATAGAACATCATGAGGAATTACAAGATGGAACTTTCATTGATTTAGGAAACGTGCATACAGATGCGCAATTCAACTATCTGTATGCCAATGTCCCAAGAGAATACATAGAAAAAAGCATCAATCGAGCTTACAGAGAATTTTATATGAGACCTAAGTACATGTTAGGTTGGCTAACGAAAGTTCAAAGCTGGGGTGAGTTTAAAAATGTTGTCGGCAGCGGGTTCAATGTCTTAAGATTTTCGATGTTTGGGGATTAGACCTGTAGCACATGTCCCTGACTACCTAAATCAAGAACTCCATCATTGGACTTTGTCTTGTGGGTGAGAAGAGGCGTCCTGCCGCGAGCGCTTCCGAGCCCACCCGCCTGTGCCTATCTGACAGGACACTCAACGCAGTCAATAGCCGCGTGATGCGTTACGATCTTTACGGCTGCTCGTTGGGGTGAGCGAGCTCCGATGAAGCAGGGCAAAGCGCTACTTTTAACCGCGTTCGTCAGCCTACCGTTCTTGCTCGCCCTCTATATGACCGCCGTGTCTCCGCGTCCGTACTACCTCATGGAGACGGATCTTGAAGCCGGCTACTACTACTGGACTGCACTGATTTTCCACGGTGAACGTCCGCAGGGAGTTTCCCACCCCGGAACGCCGATCCACCTTTTGGGTTCATTCATTCTCCGGCTCTTCGGCTCAGAGTTTAGGCTGGTCGAGTCTACGCAGCAAGTTTTAAATGTGTTGTACCTGCTAATTGGGGCACTCACATCCGTCTCCTTGTGGCTGTTTACCAAATACATGCTGGACGGCATTCCAATAGGGTGGTTACTCCTGGCACTCGGGATCGTCATTGCATGGCCTCCATCCTTGACCTTCACAAACTATTTCTGCAGCGATTCCTTTGTGATCGCATGGGGGCTCCCTACGGTCACGCTGTTTTGGTCGAGCCTTAGAGACAAGACTTTTCGCCGGCCCAAGGCACTGCTCTGCGGTGTCGGCATCGGCCTCTGTACCGCAACCAAGATGACGTTCTTGCCCTTAGCAGGCGCGATCACATTTGGATATGCGGTAAACCAGATCGTGAAACACTCAGGAACGCAGTCGAGATGGCAGTCAGTTACAAACGTGTTAGTCGTGCCGCTCACAGCAATGGTAACCTTCGCGGTCTTGACATTACCGGTGTGGCATTCCCTACCAGATCTCCTTTGGTTACTGCGGGTGCACACCGCCGGGAGAAGACCAAACCTCGAACTGTTTGTGGATTCCTTCAACGTATTGAGCCAAGTCGCGTGGCCCTTGACGCTGATCTTCCTGACTGCACCGGTAGCCTTTATCTGGCTAGCGCTCCAACTGTACTCCTACGAGCGCGCAGATCCCGGCAACTCACGCATCGATTTTGACTGGATCTCCGCGTGTCTATTTCTCGCCATAATGGTGGGATATTTTCTCTCGTTGATGGGTACACCACCCAGTGAACGATTTCATGATACGGGTATTACATTACGGTGGTTGTCTCCAACCGTTTTGGTGTTCCCGTTTTTGCTCGTCTTCTGTTTCAAGGCATGTGAGAAGCTCTACGCAACGTGGTGGATACAGCATTACAAATTGCAAGTCTTATTCTGCGTGCTTGCCGTCGTTGTTGTCGGCGTTTCGATATCCACTCACTTCGCACACCGACAGGGTTGGATCGTCGAGACGCGCGCCCGAGCTGAGGAGGGTGCGCAAGCACTAAACCAATTGGCTGGTGCTGATGCCAGGGTGGCCTTCTGGGACGGAAGTCCAGGGACTACCTTCGGGCCCGCGAGTTTTCATTTCTGGGGAAACTCCCGCTACGCAGCCGGTTACTTTAGTGATGAGCTGCTGTCAGCATTCCCCCGTCACAGCCATTTTTATCTGCGCGAACTGACAAAGCAGCGATGGGAGAAGCTAGCACTGGTTGACCGGAAAGATTCCGGAGGGGCGCTACGCCAGACAATCAAGTCGCTATTGACGCGGGGAGGTCAAGTCTGGACGAACTGGTTCCCTCGACCGGAGTATACGATGCGAACACGGGAGCTTGTTTCCGGCGAGAACAAGAGTATAGAAGTATCTTCTATTCTGGTGTTGGATCAGGAAGAAACTGAGCGTGTCGGGATACACAACATTCTAGCCGCTGTCCGTGAACGATTCGGCTTGGAAAAGGTTCGTGTGATGTCGATAGCTGGAAACAACTTCTATGTCCTAGGTCGATAGAATGGAAAAATCCGCCGCCCAGTGTGGAGTCACGCAACGTGTCGTTCAGAGGGAGCCAAGGACAATATCACCGTAGGTTTGTCTTGAGAGTTAGCCCGCTCACGATATTCAGGTTGTCCGCGATGGAACGGGTGCGAGAGGCAACATCCTGATGTCGAAAGCGAGGCTGGCAGGGTGGTCGTTCACGCTATGAATCCGGTTGAGGCGTTCGATATTGACATCATCAATCGAGTTCGCGCGATTTGGACCGTACGACCGGAGTTGCGCGCAGTCTACTATGAATGGTTCGAGGAACTTTTGCGATCTGCTGAAGGCCTCCGGCCTGTCGTCGAGATTGGCTCGGGCCCCGGCTTTTTTAAAGAGCATTCGCCGCATCTCATCGCCACGGATCTTATCCGGAGCCCATGGATCGACGTCGTTTGCGATGCTGCAGGGTTACCCTTCAAGTCTGGCGCTGTCGGGGCGGTAGTCATGGTGGATGTGCTTCACCACTTGCCGAAACCCCTCGACTTCATGGGGGAGGTGGCCCGTGTGTTGCGACCCGGCGGGCACCTGGCTATGATCGAGCCATGGATCACTCCCTTCTCCTTTGTTCTCTGGCGTTTTTTTCACCACGAGGATTGTCATCTGTGCATCGATCTTGCATGCCCCTTCAATGGCACCAAGAAAGCGTTCGACGGCAACTCAGCGATTCCGTTCAAGCTCCTGAGAGACTTTCAGGGAGGGAGGAAGGCACCCTTGCAACTGCTCAGGGCCGAGGCATTTCTCGGGCTTCCCTACCTGGTCACTCTGGGGTTCAAGCTCTCGCGACCAATTCCCTTCTGGTGCGTTCGAGTAGCCCGCAGATTCGAGCGCCTTTTGGTCCCTCTGCGGCGAGTCCTCGCAACGCGTATTCTGCTTGTGTGGGAGTCGCCGCGCAATGGGTGATCAGGAAGTCGCATAGGGAGTCAACGCGTGAGCACCGCGATGGCTGATATGCTGCGTCTGTAAGAAGCGGTATCTTTACAAGCATAGTCGGCGAGCTGGAAATGCTGTCTTCAAGTTGGGAGTTGGGTACACTTCCGCACCGAAGTGCATACGGATGAGCTTTTACAACCAGCAAGGAGCCTAACCATGCGTGCAGTCATAGCCTTACCCTGGACCAGGGCGAAGAGGGTGTTTTCAAAACAAAAAATGTTCGACACCACCCTGGGTAATTTGCTCGGTCTCCAGATATTCCGCATCGCAGTGGCAAGGGCGAGCCTCACGTTTCGCCGGATGCGGTGCCCCGAGCGCGGAAATCCTTATCTCAGGACTCTGATTCGGGAAGGGTACTGCGCCATCGAAGACTTTTTGCCTGGGGAAGAGTTCGAGAGGGTTTGCTCGGAGTTTGAGCGCTCAATGAGCGGTGAAGCTAAGGGAATCTCAGTCGAGGTGGATAAATTTCACATCTCTACCAAATCGGTTGCGTTTTCGCTCGCGGATAAGGATAAGTATCCAGCTACGATCCGGTCATTTTTAGACAATCCAGCCTGTATGGCTATATTCAAAGGCCATGAGGGTCGTGTAGGGGATGGTTTTTACCGGCGGGGAAGTTTCAGATCTTGGTTTCAGCGCGCCTTTACGGATTTGACCCGGAGGCCGACGGAGGAGGAAAGCAACAGTGACCTCCATACAGACACTTTCCATACCCTCACCAAGGGGTTCTTTTATCTCAAAGATGTGGATGTCCACAACGCCGCCTTTACCTTTGTGCCGCGCTCTCACCGCCTTTCAAGGCGGCGTTTACTGTTTGAGTACTGGAACAGTATCGGGCGAAAATCACAGGCCCCCCGGGTCAGTGACCAGGAATTGACTCGCATGGGCTTGAAGGCCCAGCCTATGGCATTCCGGGCCAATACCCTGGTCATTGCCAATACCTTTGGATTTCATGGGCGCGGGATGTTCAGTCGCGCCGATGTTACGCGGGACATCGTTAAACTCGATTACCGTTCGCATCCTTTTCGTTGAGCCTGACCAGAAGAAGGCCCGATCCTAAAATCCGCGTATTTTACTTAATTCCCTCCGTTCAAGTCAGGGGATAAGCAGCCCATGAACACGGTTCTCTACTCTGTGCCGAGCGGTTACATTGCCCGGAACCTTCTAAGAACCGGCGTCATCGAGCGTCTGTTGGCTCGTGACGTTCGTATCGTGATCCTAACTCCGGCTTGGAACGACCCAGAGTTTTTGCAAGAATTGTCTTTTGATAACCGGATCGTTATTGATCGGTTGCATAAATACAATCTTCCAGAGAATCCAGACCTGTTCCACCGGGCTTTTACCTCTGCTTGTTACCGCACATGGAAGGCACGTTGGGCACAGGCCCATCAGTATCTTATCGGTCTGAATGCTGGCTTGCACACGGTATTGGGGGACAGGCCGTACCGACACATCTTTCGGAAGTATCGTCCGTCCCTGGTAGTAACTGCAACGACTGGAAATGTTGCCAAAAGCGATCTTCCAGTGCTGTGGGAAGCCCGTGCCAGCCGGGTTAAGACGCTCTGCCTGGTTCATTCCTGGGACAACATTACCGGTCTTTTTAAAGGAATGATGCTTGCCCGTCCCGACTGGTTGGGAACTTGGAACGAGCTCCAGAAGAGAGAGGCCGTTGAGGTTCATTTCTATGATCCTGACCGCGTCAGAGTGGTGGGACCACCGCAATTTGATCTCTACAGGAATCCGGACATCTTTGCGCCACGTGACTCTTTTCTAAGAAAAATCGGCTTTGATCCGAACAAGAAGGTCGTGACTCTGGCCGAAGCCACGATGCACTCGGCAGAGAACACTTACATTCTCGATATCCTTTTGGATGCCATAAGAGAAGAAAAATTCGTTGCTCCCGTTCAGCTTTTCTGCCGGATGCATCCACGCCGACCTCCGGAGCTCTCTCGGAAAAATTATGAGAAATATCTTAACAACCCG
>Ga0209399_10000349_pt1 | contig 28431 bp, 27 predicted proteins | sample OV2TP3_FD_184130 | JGI IMG/M metagenome (GOLD analysis project Ga0209399, IMG submission 184130) | Hot spring microbial communities from Beatty, Nevada to study Microbial Dark Matter (Phase II) - OV2 TP3 (SPAdes) (version 3) | ecosystem: Environmental > Aquatic > Thermal springs > Hot (42-90C) ... | reverse complement strand
CCCACTGGTACCATTTCACCGCTTGCGTCGTGTCCTTGGCGACGCCCGCGCCTTGGCCATACATCTCGGCCAGGTTGACCTGCGCCTGGGTGCGTCCCTTCTGCGCCGCCGTCAGGTACCAGCGCGCCGCCAGGATATCGTTGCGCTCGACGCCGATGCCTTTTCGATAGGCGTCGCCGAGCCGCTCCTGCGCCTCGGCGTCGCCGAGTTCGGCCGCCTGCCGGTGCCAGTAGAGCGCCTCGGCCGGGTCGGCCATGACCCCGAGGCCCTTCTCGAACGCCCGCGCCAGGCGGATCATCGCCGCCGTGTCGCCACGGTCGGCTGCCTTGCGGTACCAGCTCGCCGCCTCGGCGGCGTCGGCGCCGCCCTTGCCGGCCTCGATCATGGCGGCCAAGGCGACCGCCGCGGCGGCGTCGCCCTGGATCGCCGCCTTGCGGTACCACGCCATCGCCTCCGCCTCGTCCTTGGCGACGCCGGAACCCGTTTCGAGGGCGCGGCCGAGATCCCGTTGCGCCTCGCCGTCGCCCTGGCCCGCCGCCAGCCGCAGCCACTTCGCCGCCTCGCCCGGATCCTTGGCGACGCCGACTCCTTCGCCGTGCAGCCGGGCGAGGTCGCGCTGGGCGTCGACGAGCCCCTGTTCGGCAGCCTGGCGGTAGAGCGCTGCGGCCTGGGCGGCATCCCTGGGCGCGCCCTGGCCGGTCTCGTACAGCCGGCCGAGCCGGTGGCGGGCCTCGGCCTTGCCGTCGGCGGCCGCCGCCTGCCAATGCTCGAACGCCGTCTTGTGGTCGCCCTTGCCATAGGCGGCGAGGCCGGCCTCGTAGCTGGCGCAGCCGGCGAGCAAAAGACCGGCCGCCAGCAGCAACGCCGAGATTCCGACACGGGCGGTTCGTCGCACGGGCGTCTCCGCGGATGAAGGGGCGCCTAGATCGCGCCGGAGTGTAACCGATGGCGGTGGTCGGTGCTTCCGGCGGCCGCTGCGGGCCCGGCCGGCGGAGCCAAGCGGCGCCGCCTGGACCCTAAGGCGGATGTCCCGGTGGTGCCACAACGCTTGTTGACATTGTTCCTAATTTGGTGTATATTCCTTTTATGAACTTGATAAACCTCGGAATTTAGGATATTTACCCGATTTTCCGTCACCGTCGGCACCCGCCGGGCCGGGTCCCGAGTGACGTTCGCGCCGCCGCCGAGGCGCCGCCGGGTGGCTGCCGGAGATGCCCCTACCGGCAACCGATCCGGTCGGTCCGACGCCGACGGCGGTGGACAAATCCGACTTGGATTCGCGGCCGCGACGGCGGCGATGCAGACAGATGTGGACAAATGCGGACATTTTCTTTTTCGTCGCTGCCGCCGCCGGCCGGATTACCCGTGTCGGATCAACGGCCCAGCGGCAACCCGGCGATGCGACGCCGTCACATGCCCTGCTGCGCCGTCGCCCGGTCGTGGTCGGCCGCAGCCGACCGTCGGTCGGCCGACGCCGAGCTTCGGTCGACAAACGCCGATTGCCAGCAAAACCGATTCGAGTCATGGTGCCGGTCGTCCGGAGCGATGCGGCGTCGGCGCACCGTCGTCGCGCCGTCTCGCACCCGGAGGGCCGTCATCTCGACGGCCCGGGCCGGAAGGCCTGGGAACCGGCACCAAGGATCGCATCGGCGCTCGCGCCGCCGGCTCGCCATCGGCGTCCGGCGCGGCGCGGGGGCTTGTCGCCTGTCGGATCCGGCGGGAGGCCGGAGTGACGGCTGGTTTCTAACGAGGGGGACCGAAATCGTGATGAAGCGAATTGGATCGAAGGGGCTAACGGCGGCCCTGGTGGCAGTTCTGCTGGTGATGCCCGACGTGGCGCTCGCCCAGGGCGCGCCGGCGAAGTTAAGCGACGGCAACACGGCGTGGCTGCTGACGTCGACGGCGCTGGTGCTGTTCATGACCCTGCCGGGCCTGGCGCTGTTCTACGCCGGCCTGGTGCAGTCGAAGAACGTGCTGTCGGTGATGATGCACTGCTTTTCGATCGCCTGCCTGGTGTCGGTGCTGTGGCTGGCGGGCGCGTACAGTCTGGCGTTTTCCGAAGGCAACGCCTACATCGGCGGTCTCGGCAAGGCGTTCCTGGCCGGCGTCGGGCGCGGCGCGCTTTCGGGCGACATCCCGGAAACCGTGTTCTTCATGTTCCAGATGACGTTCGCCATTATCACCCCGGCGCTGATCGTCGGCGCCTACCCGGAGCGCATCAAGTTCTCGGCGGTGCTGGTGTTCTCGGCGCTGTGGCTGCTGCTCGTCTACGCGCCGGTGGCGCACTGGGTGTGGGGCGGCGGCTGGCTCGCCAAGCAAGGCGCGCTCGACTTCGCCGGCGGCCTCGTCGTGCACACCACCGCCGGCACCTCGGCGTTGGTGCTGGCGTATCTGCTGGGACCTCGCAAGGGATTCCCAGGCGAGCTCAGGCCGCCGCACAACCCCGGCATGGCAATGATGGGGGCGGCGATGCTGTGGGTCGGCTGGTTCGGCTTTAACGCCGGCTCGGCGCTCGCCGCCAACGGCGACGCCGGCATGGCGATGGCCGTCACCCACATCTCGGCGGCGACCGCGTCGCTGGTGTGGATGAGCATCGAATGGATCCGCTTCGGCAAGCCGAGCCTGGTCGGCATCGTCACCGGCATGGTCGCGGGTCTCGCCACCATCACCCCGGCGTCGGGCTTCGTCGGCCCGCTGGGGGCGCTGGCCATCGGCGTCGCCAGCGGCATCATCTGCTTCTACTGCGTCAACCTAGTGAAGAAGGCGCTGAACGTCGACGATTCGCTCGACGTGTTCGCGGTTCACGGCGTCGGCGGCATGCTCGGCACCATGATGACCGGCGTGTTCGTGTCCGCCGGTCTTGGCGGCGCCGGTTTCGCCGATAAGATGACCATGGGCGGGCAGCTTGCGGTGCAGGCGACCGGCGTCATCGCCACCTTCGTGTGGTCGGCGGTGGTCACCTTCATCATTGTCAAGGTGGCGCAGGCCGTCGTCGGCTTGCGTGCCGGCGACGAGCAGATCACCGACGGGCTCGACGTGAGCACCCACGGCGAACGCGGTTACAGCCTGTAGTCCCGGATGGAATAAGGATCGACACCAATGAAACTCGTAATGGCCATCATCAAGCCGTTCAAGTTGGACGCCGTGCGCGAGGCGCTGACGGAAGTCGGCGTGCAAGGGCTGACGGTGTCCGAGGTCAAGGGCTTCGGCCGCCAGAAGGGACAGACTGAAATCTACCGCGGCGCCGAATACGCGATCGAGTTCGTGCCCAAGGTGCGGCTCGATATCGTCGTCGACGACGGGCAGGTGGAGCAGGTGGTGGAGGCCATCCGCAACGCCGCCAACACCGAGAAGATCGGCGACGGCAAGATCTTCGTCCTCGACGTCGGACAGGCGATGCGCATCCGCACCGGCGAAACCGGCTCGAACGCGCTTTAGGACTTGAAATCCCGGCGCGCGAGGCGGCGTGCCGGACAGGCGGGGGGCGGCGGTGCCGGCAACGGCGCCGCGACGGCCCCCGGTTTGTGCTTGCAGCAACGGAGAACGGCAACCGTCATGACCTATCAGAACATCATCGCGGAAAAGCAGGGCAACGTCGGCGTCATCACCCTCAACCGGCCGAAGGCGATGAACGCGCTCAACGAAGCGCTGGTCGACGAGGTGGCGAAGGCGCTCGACGACTTCGAGGCCGACGCCGACGTCGGTTGCATCGTGATCGCCGGTTCCGAGAAGGCGTTCGCCGCCGGCGCCGATATCAAGGAGATGCAGTCGAAAACCTATATGGATGCCTACCTCGACGACTTCATCACCCACAACTGGGAGCGCCCGGCAAAGTGCCGCAAGCCGGTGATCGCCGCGGTCGCCGGCTTTGCACTTGGCGGCGGCTGCGAGCTCGCCATGATGTGCGACTTCATCATCGCCGCCGACTCGGCCAAGTTCGGCCAGCCCGAGATTAACTTGGGCGTGATGCCGGGCGCCGGCGGCACCCAGCGCCTGACGCGGCTGGTCGGCAAGTCGAAGGCGATGGAGATGTGCCTGACGGGGCGGACGATGGACGCCAACGAAGCCGAGCGCGCCGGGCTGGTTAGCCGGGTCGTGCCGGCCGCCGAGCTGATGGCCGAGGCGCTCAACACCGCTCAAAAGATCGCCGCCATGTCGCGGCCAGCGACGATGATGGTAAAGGAGTCGGTCGGCCGCGCCTATGAGACGACGCTCGCCGAGGGCATCCGCTTCGAGCGCCGGTTGTTCCATGCCGCCTTCGCCACCGACGACCAGAAGGAGGGCATGGCGGCGTTCGTGGAGAAGCGCAAGGCCAAGTGGAAGAACCGCTAGCGCTCAGCGCTTGCGGGCCAGCGTCAGGCCGTCGCCGATCGGCACCAGGCTGATGGTGACGCGGGAATCCCCGGCCAGCGCCCGGTTGAATTCGCGGATGGCAAGCGTGTCCTCGTCCTGGCGGGCGGCATCGACGACGGCGCCCGACCACAGCACGTTGTCGACGGCGATCAGCCCGCCCCGGCGAATCAGGTCGAAAGTGCGCTGGAAGTAGGTCTTGTAATTCGCCTTGTCGGCGTCGATGAAGGCGAAGTCGAAGCTGCCGGCCTGGCCGTTGGCGAGCAGCTTGTCCAGGGTCGCGACCGCCGGGCCGATGCGGAGGTCGATGCGGGTCTCGACGCCCGCCTCCCGCCAGTACGGCTTGGCGCGATCCGTATAGTCGGCGGAGATGTCGCAGGCGACGAGCACGCCGTCCGCGGGCAGCGCGCGGGCGACGGCCAGCGCCGAGTAGCCGGTGAAGGTGCCGATCTCGAGGCAGCGCCGGGCGCCCATCAGCTCGACCAGGAGCGCCATGAACTGCCCCTGCTCGGGTGAGATCTGCATGCCGGCGCGCGGCAACTTCTGGGTTTCCTCGCGCAGCCGGCGCATCACGTCGGGCTCGCGCAGCGACACCTCAAGCAGGTATTTGTAGATGGCGTCGGTGAGGACGATGGTGCGGCTCGACAAAGGATCACGCTCCTCGCGGGATTGGGCGGCCGCCCGGCGGTCAGCGCATGCTCGACAGGTTGGCGATCAGGGCCTCGTTGGCGCGACTGATTTCGGCGCCGATCTTGTGCGCCAGGTCGAGGTCGGCCTCGCAGACGTTCATCGCCACCGTCGCGCAGCGGCTGCGTTCATCGAGCACCGCGTTGATGATGGCTTTCTCGATGATGTGATTGACGTTCTTGGCCTGGTCCGCGGACGGCTTGACGCCCAGAATTTCTGCGATGCTTCTCACGGCCTGGTCCGCATAGTCGCTGAATTTCATGTGAAAACCCCTGACTGTCCGATGCCCGTCCTTCCGGTCCCGCTCCGCCGTCGGCCAGCCGCCATTGTACCCGTGCAACGGGCCCGAAGTCACCCGAGGCTGCCGCCGTCAGCCGCGCTCGACGGTGATCCTGGCGCCGGCGCGGACCTTCTTCAGCGTCCGCACGTCTTCCCGGGCGCGGCCCCAGACGTTGCACGGCGACGCCAGCCGGATCTCGTCGCCCTCGGATACCGGCGTCGGTCCGAAGCCGATGGCGATGCAGTTGCCGGCCAGCCAGAAGGCGAGCTCGCCCGCCTCGACGACGGCGCGCGCCTCCTTCTCCGGCTTGGCCCTGACCGGGGTGTCGAAATAGACCTCGTCGCCCCACGTCTGGGCGCTCGAATTGAACGGCGCCTTGGCGTAGATGGCGTCGGCGGTCGGCGTGTCGAACAACTCGGCGGTAATGGCCACGCCGCCGATGGTCATCTTCAAGGTTCGCATCGCTTCGTTCCTTGCCGGCGCTTCACTGCATGGTGTCGGGCGGCTCGGCCTCGGACTCCGGCGGCGGCGCCGCGCCCGCCTGGTGGTGGATTATCTTCCACTGGCCGCGCTCGCGCACGAAGATGTTGGTGGCGGCCAGGAACCCCTGGTCGAGCACCTCATGGCAGATGACGCAGGCGATATCGCCGACGATTCGCGCCACGGCGTTGCGGCAAACGATGTTGGGCGAGGAAGGACTGGCCAGGATGGCGTGCCAGCTCTCCATCACCGCATCGCGCCCGGAGAGCGGCGCCCAGCCGGGATGGATGCACGTCGCCGGCGTCTCCCGGGCCCAGATGGCGTCCATCGCCTCGAGATCACGGTTGGCGAACGCCAGATAGAAGGCGTCGTTGGCGAACAGGACGGCGGCGTGCTCCGGCATCGACGGCCCTCGGTTGCGCAAACAACTAGTTTAGACCTTCGCCGCCGCGATTGGCCAACCAGCGTTGCCGGTGCTCGGTGCCGCGACAGGCGCAAGCGCCTGAGCTTATTCGGCCACGGTGTCGGAAAACCGGTGACAGGGTGCACCGGTCGGCGTAGTCAGAACGGCCCTCTGCCGGGAAGGATCGATCATGGCTGATCAGCCGACCGTCGCGGCCGACCGCGTGCTGCCGCTGGCCATCTCCAGCGCCTTACGCGACCGGGATTGCACCGACGTGCTCGCAGTCGGCGTTTCCAACCTGCCGCCGGGGACCGTGCTGTCCGCCGGTACCGACAACGGCGACGGCAGCTGGACGCTGGCGGCATCGGATCTCGACGGACTGACCATCACGCCGCCGGCCGACCGGTCCGGCGACGTCATCCTTACGATCAGCGCCGTGGCGCGGGCCGCCGCGGGCGCCGACGCGGCGGTCGTCACCACCGCCTTCGGACTGAAGGTGGCGTTCGGCGCGGCGCCGACACCGCCGGCCCCGCCGACCCCGATGACCCCGGTGCCGGCTATTGCCGATACTGCCAGCGCCGCCGATGCCGGTGTCGGCGGCGAGCGGACCGTCGCCCTCGACATCGACGTCGGCCTCGGCGAGGACGACGCGCCGGGTCCAATTTCCGTCGCCATCGGCGGCCTGCCCGCCGGCGCCACGCTCTCCGCCGGCGCCGATGACGGCACCGGCACCTGGGTGCTCGACGCGGCGGACCTTCCCGGGCTTACGTTGGCGCTGCCGGCCGACGCCCCCGACCAGATCGCCCTCGGCATCGCCGCCACGGCGGCCGACGGCACCAGCGCCACCGGCCTGATGGAACTCACGGTTTCGGAGTTGCCGGACGCCGAGCCGGAACCGGAGCCCGCGGACAAGCTGGCGCCCGAGCCCGAACTCGAACCGGAGCCGGAACCTGTCATCGGGCTGGACGTTGAGCCGGCGGGCGAGCCGGAGCCGGAACCGGAGCCGGCCTTCGACGCCGACTCGGCGCCGGAACCGATGCCGCCACCGATGGCGGACGCCGCCGCGCCGGCTGGCGCCCGCGTGCCGGTCGCCTATTGGAAGCTGGACGAACTGCTTCCGGGCACCGTCAGCGACGAGTTGGCGAGGCATCACGGCCGCTCGCACGGCGTCGCCGCGGGCTCCAGCGGCGGCGCCTTCGACACCGTCGACACTTTCGACGGCATCGACGATTACATCGTCGTCCCCCACGCCGCTGGCTTGGCACCCCGCGCCGGCACGCTGACGGTGTGGTTCAATGCCTTCGCCGGCGGCCAGGGCACCATCGCCGCCAAGGGCACGCCCGCCGCCGGCGCCTACTTGGCGCTTGCCGTTGCCGGCCGGCGGCTGCGGTTCGTGCTTGGCGACGGCGAGACGATTCGCGTCGCCCAGGGTGGCGCCTTCGGCGCCGCCGAGTGGAACCAGGCGACGGTCACCTGGGGCGCCGCCGGCATGGCGCTGTATCTCAACGGCGAGCCGGCGGCGGCCGACGACTTCGCCGGCGGCCTCGCCGCCGCTGACGCGCCGTGGCTGTTCGGCGCCGCCGATACCGACGACGGCGGCATCGGCGAGTTCTTCCACGGCGAGCTCGACGATATCGCCGTCTATGGCGATCAACTCGACGCCGCCGCCGCGCGCCGGCTGTTCCAGGTCGGCGTCATCGGCCTGATGAGCGGCGAGGCCGCGGCGACCATGGAACAAGCCCGCGATTCGGCACTCAACTTGGACGCCATTCCGGTCGAGACGGAAGGCCCGGAAAGTCTCGCCACTCTCGACGCCGGAACCGACGACGACAGCGAGGATGCCGGTGACATTGTCGCCGTGCCCGACGCCACCGCCGGCGACGATTCGCCCCTCGACCTCGACGCCATACCCACCGAGGCCGAGGGCCCGGAGAGTCTCGCGGTCCTCGACACCAAGGACGAGGACGCGGGCGACTCGGACGCCGATGCCGCCGCTGCCGCGGACGCTGCCGCCGCCGTCGCCGCCGACGTCACGCCCGCCGAGCCTGGGGCCGGCGGCCGGGTGTTCGTGTTCGGCGCCGACGGCGACTACTTTCCGGGCGGCGACGGTTGGTCCGACAAGGTCAGCCGACCGCCCGCCGACGATGCTTCCGCCGTCTCGGTCGCCGCGGGCAAAGAACTCAAGCTCGCCGGCGGCGACAAGCTCGAATGGTGATGCCGCCGATGCCGCCGGTTCCGAACCCGCAGCAACTGATCTACCACCTGTGCCGGCGCGCCGAATGGCAGTCGGCGGAAGCCGCCGGCGTTTACCAGGGCTCGTCCCAGGACCTGGCCGACGGTTTCATCCATTTCTCGACCGCGCGCCAGGTTCGCGCCAGCGCCGCCAAGCACCGCGCCGGCCAGCGCGACGTGATGCTGCTTACCGTCGACGCCGGGGCGCTCGGCGCGGCCCTCAAGTGGGAGCCGGCGCGCGGCGGCGACCTGTTTCCGCATCTTTACGGCCCGCTGCCAATCGCGGCGGTCAGGCGCGTCGACGAGCTGCCGCTCGCGCCGGACGGCGGCCACCGCTTCCCGCCGGTACTGCCGGCGCCGCCGGACGATGGCGGCGAGTGCAGGGGAGGGCGGCGATGAGCAGACTGTATCGCCTGGCGTGGCCGGCGCTACGATGCCTCGACCCGGAGGCGGCGCATCGGCTGGCCATCTTCGCCCTCAAGCGCGGCCTGGTGCCGCGGCCGCCGGCTTTCGACGACGCGATCCTGCGCCAGCAGCTGTGGGGCCTCGAGTTTGCCAACCCGATCGGCCTCGCCGCCGGGTTCGACAAGGACGCCGAGGTCGTCGCCGCCATGCTCGGCCACGGCTTCGGCTTCGTCGAGGCCGGTACCGTGACGCCAAAGCCGCAGGCCGGCAACCCGAAGCCCCGGGTATTCCGGCTCGCCCACGACCGCGCCGTCATCAATCGCCTCGGCTTCAACAGCGCCGGCGCCGCCGCCGTCGCCGGCAATCTCGAACGCCTGGGTCCGCGCGGCGCCAAACGCCGGGGGCCGGTCGGCATCAACATCGGCAAGAACGCCGCGAGCGCCGACGCGGCCCTCGACTACGCTGCCGGCGCCCGCGCCTTCGCCGGCTTCGCCGACTATCTGGTCGTCAACGTGTCGTCGCCAAACACACCGGGCCTGCGCGCCCTGCAGGGGCGCGAGCCTCTGGCGTCGCTGCTCGACGCGGTGCAGGCGGCGCTCGCCCAGGCGGCGCCCGACCGGCGGCCGCCGCTGCTGCTCAAGGTGGCGCCAGACCTCGCCGACGACGACAAGCGCGACATTGCCGCCGTCGCCCTTGAGAAGAATCTCGCCGGCATCATCGCCACCAACACCACCGTCGCCCGCCCGCCGACGCTGACTGACCGCCGTAAAGCCGAGCCGGGGGGCTTGAGCGGCCAGCCGCTGTTCCAGCCATCGACCCGGGTGCTCGCCGACTTTTACCGGCTGACCGGCGGCCGCATGCCGCTGATCGGCGTCGGCGGCGTCGCCACCGGTGCCCAGGCTTACGCCAAGATCCGCGCCGGCGCGTCGCTGGTGCAGCTGTACACGGCGCTGGTGTTCGACGGCCCCGGGCAGGTCGGCGCCATCAAGCGCGATCTCGCCGAGTGCCTCAAGCGCGACGGCTTCGCCAGCATCGCCGACGCCGTCGGCGCCGACCACCGCTGAACCACTCGCGCCTTCACGGCTCCGGGTTGGCGACGCCCTCGTGGCTTTCCTTCGGCGGGTGCGGCTTTTTCAGGTGCAATCGCTTCTTCAGCCAGGCGAACACCAACGGCGCCGCCGTCACCATGAAGATCATGCGCAGCAGGTGATGGGTCGACACGAACGCCGTGTCGATGCCCATGGCGAGGCTGATCAGGGTCATCTCGGCCAGACCGCCCGGCGAGAACGCCAGCCACAATGCCTCGAACCCGAGCCCGGTCAGGCGGTTCAGCAAAAACGCGAACGCCACCGCCAGCGCCAGCATGAACAGCGTCACCGCGACGCTGAGGTACATGGTCTTCAATACCTGACGCACCGGGACGCCGACGAACCGGCAGCCAACATTGGTGCCGATCACGATCTGCGCCAGGTTGACCAGCTCGCTGGGCGGCCTGGCGACCGTCAGCCCGGCCATATGGACGGCGGCGCTGAGCACCATCGGCCCAATCAACGGTGCCGCCGGCACCTTGAGCAGCCTGGCGATCGGAAAGCCGACGGCGCACGCCGCCAAAATCAAAAAGTCGCCGCCGGCGATGTCGGCGACGCTGCCCAGTGCCGCCACGGCGCCCGGCCGGTAGCCTTCGACGATGCGGAACCAGAAGGCGATGAGCAGCACGGTCAGCAGGATCCTGACCGCGTGCACCAGCGATATCTTGCGCTCGTCGCCACCGAGCTCGCCGCCGAGCACCAGCATGGTGGCGAAGCCGCCGGGCGCCGAGGCGAAATAGGCGCTCACTGGATCGAACCGGCCGGCCTTGACCAGGAACACCGCGACCGCGGCGGTGACGACGACGATGAAGCCGATCAGGGTCGCCAGGCTCGGCCACCAGCGCCCGGCATGGCCGAGGGCCTCGGGCGTGAACGCGGCTCCGAGCATGATGCCGAGGATGGTGATCATCAACGGCCGGATGCCGCCCGGGCCCTTCAGCGGCGCGCCGGCGAGGGCGGCGACCGTGGTCACCACCATGGCGCCGATCATCCACGGCAGCGGCATGGTGAGTTCATAGAACAGCGCGCCGCCGGCGGCGCCGAAAACCAGCGTCGCGACGATGCCGACGGCGCGCATCGGCGTCAGCGCCGAGGCCAGCGGGGGCGTCTTGGCGTCTCGGGGCATGGCCGGTTGCGCCCGCCCTCAGGGCAGGAACTGCTCCTTGACGATGCGCTCTTCGAGGTCATGCTCCGGGTCGAACAGCAAGGTGGCGGAAACCCCGGCGGCCCGGCGGACGACGACACGGGCAACGTCGCGCACCTCGGTATAGTCGGCGGTCGCCGACACGGTGCGCACCTTTGGGTCGATGATGTCGAAGCGGACGCTGGCGGTGTCGGGCAACAGCGCGCCGCGCCAGCGTCTGGGCCGGAAGGCGCTGATCGGCGTCAACGCCATCAGCCCGGCGCCGATCGGGATGATCGGCCCGTCGGCCGAGAGATTATAGGCGGTCGAGCCGGCCGGCGCCGCCACCAGCGCGCCGTCGCAGACCAGCTCGCGCATGCGCTCGACGCCGTCGACGGCGATGCGTATCTTGGCGGCGAAGTGGGTTTCGCGCAGCAGCGCCACCTCGTTGAAGGCGAGCGCATCGTGCTTGCCGCCGTGGATGTCGGTGGCGGTCATCCTGAGCGGATGAACCTGCACCGGCTCGGCCCGCTGCAGGCGCTTCAACAGCCCCTTTTCGGAGTAGCCGTTCATCAGGAAGCCGACCGAGCCGCGATTCATGCCGTAAATCGGCCTGCCGTGGTTGAGGTGCCGGTGCAGGGTTTCGAGCATGAAGCCGTCGCCGCCGAGAGCGATGATGATGTCGGCCTTCGCCGGAGGCACGGTCTTGTAGCGCCCCTTCAGCCGCTTCAGTGCCTGGCGGGCGACAGCCTGCGAGGCGGCGACGATGGCGATGGTCGAGAACTTCATTTCCGTCGGTTCCTCCACGGGCGGGCCGGGATCGGCCCCTAGATCGGCAATGGGCGCGGCCCTGGTTTGCCGTTTTTCATCCGCATGCGCAAGCGCCAAGGCCTGGACGGGGCCGGCGATGGCGTCGCATCCGCATTGCGCCGGCAACGGCCCGGAAAGCCGGGCGCTGTGGCCGGTCGAGGGCATCCGGCGGCGAAAGAAAATGTCATCGTATGTAAGCGTTCGTAAGCCGGTCCAAGCCGGCCGGCGGAGCCGCCGTCGACGCCACGGGCCGGAATCTCGGGCCGGATATAAGCGAAAAATCTCAAATTTTCCATAATATAGAGAAATAATATCGAAGTTGTTTGAATATAACCCTATATTGGGAATTTGTCAAGGCCCAATGCGGCGAGATACTGGTGTCGGTCGACGAACGGCGGCCGAAGCCATGCAAGGCGCTCATGGCCGATCATCGCCGCCGGCAGCGACAACGGGTTCGACATTGTGGGACGGGCTCGTGATATAACCCCCGGCAAAACGCCATCCAAGAATCCCACACGCTCGGCCCGACCACCCCTCGCCATCGCCAGGGACCGCCCCGACTATGAACTCACCGCACGATAAAGAGAAAAAGACGCAACGCCCCGACGGCCCGGCGACCGGCAAGCCCGCGCTGGGCGCCGCCATGGCCGGCCTCGCGGCAAGGTTCGGCAAGCCGCGGCCGGTCGCTATCGCCGTCGCCGCCGTCGCCGTGCTCGGCCTCGGCTACCTGCTGTGGCCGGGTGGCGGTAACCGGACGGCGCAGCAGTTCGGCCCGCCAGCAGTAACCGTCAGCAAGCCGTTGATCGACGAGCGGATCGAGTGGAAGGAATTCACCGGCCAGTTCGAGGCCGCCGAGAGCGTCGAGGTGCGGGCGCGGGTCAGCGGCTACCTGAAGTCGGTGCATTTCGAGGACGGCAAGCTGGTCAGCCAGGGCGACCTGCTGTTCGTCATCGAGCCGGAACCGTTTGAGATCGCGCTCCAGACGGCCAAGGCGCAGCTCGCCGACGCCATCGCCAGATTGGACCTTGCCAAAGTGCAGCTCGAGCGCACGAAGGAACTGGCGAAAAAGAGCTTCGCCGCGCAAAGCACCTTCGACCAGCGCGCCGCCGAGGTGAAATCGGCCCGGGCCGCCGTCGACGTCGCCGAGGCGGCGGTCGACAACGCCAAGCTCAACCTCGCCTATACGCGGCTGGCGGCGCCGGTCACCGGCCGGGTCAGCCGCAACGAGGTCAGCGTCGGCAACCTGGTCATCGGCGGCACCACCGGCATCTCGACGCTGCTGACCACCATCGTCTCGCTCGATCCGATCGAGTTCGCGTTCGACGTCAGCGAGGCCGATTCGCTGGCCTACCGGCGCAAGGTCGAGGTGGGCGACATCAAATCGGCGAGGGACGTCTTGATCCCCGTCTTCGCGCAGCTTCCGGACGAGCAACACTGGACGCGGCAGGGGACGATCAATTTCGTCGACAATGTGTTCAACCGCTCCTCCGGCACAATCCGGGTCCGCGCGTCGTTTCCGAATCTCGACCTGTTCATCACGCCGGGACAGTTCGGGCGCGTTCGCCTGCCGGTGTCGAAGCCGCAACCGGTCACCCTGGTCCCCGACTCGGCCATCGCCTCCGACCAGGCGCGGAAGATCGTCTTCGTCGTCGCCGATGACGGCACCGTCGGCGTCAAACCGGTCACCCTCGGCCCGCGCGTCGACGGCGACCTCAGGATCGTCCGCGACGGGCTCAAGCCGGACGACCGCGTGATCATCAACGGGCTTATGCGCGTGCGGCCCGGTGCCAAGGTCACGGCCCAGGAAGGCCAGATCCGGACCGGCGGAGGCAAGCCGTGAGCAGACTCCCGCGATGAAAATCTCCCACTTCTTCATCGACCGGCCGATCTTCGCCACGGTCGTCTCGATCCTGATCACGCTGATCGGCGCGATCGCCTATTTCACCCTGCCGGTGGCGCAGTATCCCGAGATAGCGCCGCCTACGATCACCGTCACTGCCCAGTACGCGGGCGCATCGGCCGATACGGTGAGCAAGACCGTCGCGACGCCGCTCGAACAGGAAATCAACGGCGTCGACAACATGATCTATATGACGTCGCAGGCGACCGGCGACGGCCGCCTGACGATTACCGTGACGTTCAAGCTCGGCACCGACCTGGATACGGCGCAGGTGCTGGTGCAGAACCGCGTCGCCATCGCCGAGCCGCGGCTGCCCGAGGAGGTACGCTCGACTGGCGTCACTGTCAGCAAACAGTCCCCCGATTTGCTGATGGTCATTCACCTGAGTTCGCCCGACGGCTCGCGCGACCAGCTCTATATCTCCAACTACGCCACCCTCAACATCAAGGACGTGCTAGCGCGCCTCGACGGCGTCGGCAACGTCACCATCTTCGGCGCCCGCGACTACTCCATGCGCATCTGGCTCGACCCCGAGAAGCTGGCCGCCCGCAACCTGACCGGCGGCGACGTGGTGGCGGCGCTCAGAGCGGCGAACGTGCAGGTCGCGTCGGGCGTCATCGGCCAGGCGCCGGTGCCGACGCCGACGGCCTTCGAGTTCAACGTCGAAACCCTTGGCCGGTTGTCCGACGTCGCGCAGTTCGAGGGTATCGTCGTCAAGTCCGACAGCGGACGGGTGACTCGGCTCCGCGATGTGGCGCGCGTCGAACTCGCCGCCCTCGATTACACCCGCAGCGGCTATCTCGACGAGCGCGTCGCCGTGCCGATGGGCATCTTCCAGCGCCCCGGCTCGAACGCGCTCGCCACGGCGACGGCGCTCAAGAACACCATGGCGGAGCTTTCCAAGTCGTTCCCGCCGGGGCTCAAATACGACATCGTCTACAACCCGACCGAGTTCATTTCCGAATCCGTGAACGAGGTCATCGTGACGATATTCGAGGCGGTGTTCCTGGTCGTCGTCGTGGTGATCCTGTTCCTACAGACGTGGCGCGCCTCGATCATACCCATCGTCGCCATCCCGGTGTCGCTGATCGGCACCTTCGCCGTGCTGGCGGCGTTCGGGTTCTCGCTCAACAACCTGTCCCTGTTCGGCCTTGTGCTGGCCATCGGCATCGTCGTCGACGACGCCATCGTGGTGGTCGAGAACGTCGAACGCAACCTGCGCGCCGGCCTGTCGCCCAAGGACGCCGCGCACCGGACCATGGACGAGGTCGGCGGCGCCCTGGTCGCCATCGCGCTGGTGCTGTCGGCGGTGTTCGTTCCCGCCGCCTTCCTGCCCGGCATTCCCGGCCAGTTCTTCCGCCAGTTCGCGGTCACCATCGCGGCTTCCACGGTGATCTCGCTCCTGGTGTCGCTGACGCTTTCGCCGGCGCTGTGCGCGCTCTTGTTCAAGCCGCACGCGGCCCACGACGGTGACGGCAATGTGCTCGTCCGGCTGTTGCACGGGTTCTTCGCCCGCTTCAACCGCGGCTTCAACTGGATCGCCGGCAACTATGGCGATCTTGTTCGGCGCCTGGTCCGCATCACCGTAGTTATGCTGGTCGCCTACGCGGGGCTGATCGGGCTGACCGGCTGGCAGTTCGCGCGCGCCCCGACCGGCTTCATCCCGGCCCAGGATCTCGGCTATCTGATCAACGTCATCCAGCTGCCGCCGGGCGCGTCTCTGGCGCGCACGGACCAGGTGACGCGCGAGGCGACGAAGATCATACTGAAGACACCGGGGGTTGCCCATGCCGTGCCGATCGTCGGCCTCGACGGCAGCACGTTTACGGTCGCCCCCAACTCGGCGGTGGTGTTCTCGACCCTAGAGCCGTTCCGCGAGCGGGCCCGAAAAGGGCTCCAGGGGCCGCAAGTCGCGGCGCTCCTCAACCAGCGCCTCGCCGCCATCCAGGACGCCTTCATCATCTCGGTGGCGCCGCCGCCGGTGCGCGGCATCGGCAACGCCGGCGGCTTCAAGATGATGGTGCAGGACCGGCGCGGGCGCGGCCTTGAAACACTGGAGGCTGCGGCCAACGACTTGGTGACCGCCGCGAACCAAACCTCAGGGATGGGCCGCGTGTTCACGCTTTTCAACACCCGGACACCCAAAATCTACGCCGATCTCGATTCGGTGCGCGCCGAGATACTGGGCGTCAACCAAGATCAGTTGAACGAGGTGCTCGCGATCTACCTCGGCTCAGTCTACGTCAACGACTTCAACATCCTGGGCCGCACCTATCGGGTGACCGCGCAGGCCGACGGCAGGTTCCGCCAGGACATCGACACGATCGTGAACCTGAAGGCGCGCAACAAGAAAGGCGAGATGGTTCCGATCGGCTCGGTGGCGTCGTTCAAGGACATCACCGGGCCCTACCGCATCCCGCGCTACAACCTGTATCCGGCGGCCGAGCTGATCGGCGCGCCGCTGCCGGGCTTTTCCAGCGGCTACGGGCTCGCGGTGATGGAGAGACTGGCGGCGGAGCGGCTGCCGGAAGGGCTCGGCTTCGAGTGGACGGAGCTCGCCTACCAGGAGAAGCAGACCGGCGACACCGCCCTGATCGCGTTCGGCGCCGCGGTGGTGTTCGTGTTCCTGCTGCTGGCGGCGCAGTACGAAAGCTGGTCGCTGCCGCTGGCCGTCATCCTGATCGTGCCGATGTGCCTGTTTGCCGCCATCCTCGGCCTGACCATGCGGGCCATGGATGTCAACATCCTGGCGCAGATCGCGTTCGTGGTGCTGGTCGGGTTGGCGGCCAAGAACGCCATCCTGATCGTCGAGTTCGCGAAGCAGAACGAGGACGAGGGCCAATCGCTGATCGACGCCGTGGCGGCGGCCGCCCGCGTGCGGCTGAGGCCGATCCTGATGACGTCGTTCGCCTTCATCCTCGGCGTGACGCCGCTGGTGATCGCCGCCGGCGCCGGCGCCGAGATGCGCCAGTCGCTCGGCACGGCGGTGTTCTCCGGCATGATAGGCGTCACCCTGTTCGGCCTCGTCTTCACGCCGGTGTTCTACGTCGTCATCCGCAAGCTCGCCGCCGGCCGCCGCGCCGCCGCCGAACAACCCGCCGGCGGCTGAACGCCGTTGCCTAAGGCCCGGGTTTGAAGATTGGTCGGCCTACGGCCGCCAGAATGGCTTGGCGCTCTCGGCCCTGGCGTCATAGCGGCAGAGGCCGATGTCCCTCAACTGCTGGTCGGTGAGCAGCGACAACGCCTGGCGGCTGTGGGCCCGCCGCCGCCAAAGCTTGATGGTTGCCAACAGTTGCCGGGCCCAGTTCCGCCAACGGGCGGCCAGCGCCAGGGCGGTGGCGGTCTCGCCGAAGGTGGCCGCGGGCCGGGTCGAATACACGGAAGTCCTCAACATTTTTCAATCTCCTTGCATGAATCCCCGTCACGGGAGACGGGAGAAGACCAAACGGATACCGCCAAATTCAGCTTGCCGGCAAAGCATGATTTTTCTACCATTTATTAGTTTTTCTAATGATCATAAGGGGTCCCATGGGCCGCCGCCTACCGTCACTGAATGCGCTCAAGGCCTTCGAGGCGGCCGCCCGCCACGAAAGCTTCACCAAGGCGGCCGCCGAGCTGCACGTCACCCAGGGCGCCGTCAGCCATCAAGTGAAAGGGCTCGAAGACGCGCTCGGGCTGAAGCTGTTCCGCCGCGAACGGCAGCGTCTGGCGATCACCGAGGCGGGGCGGGCCTACCTGGAGGTGGTGCGCGACGCCTTCGATCGCCTGGCGGCCGGCACCGAGAGGCTGCTCGATCGGGAAAGTCGCGGCGTGCTCACCGTCACCACGTCACCCAACTTCGCCGCCAAGTGGCTGGTGCATCGGCTCGGCGGCTTCGCCGCCGCCCATCCCGGCATCGACCTCCGGGTCAGCGCGTCCCTGCACCACGTCGATTTCGCCCGCGAGGACATCGACCTCGCCGTCCGCCACGGCGACGGCACCTGGCCCGGCCTCGCCGTCACGCGGCTGTGCGAGGAGGAACTGTTCCCGGTGTGCAGCCCGCGGCTGTTGGAGGGAGGCGACGGGGTGTCGTCGCCGGCCGACCTCGGGCGCTTGACCGTGCTGCACCTGGACGACCGTCGCGACTGGCGAAAATGGCTGCAGGCCGCCGGCCTCCCCGAACTCGACATCGACCGCGGCCCGGTTTTCAACCAAGCCAGCATGGCCATCGACGCCGCCGTCGACGGGCAGGGGGTGGCGCTGGCGCGCACCGCACTCGCCGCCCACGATCTGCTGACCGGCCGCCTGGTGCGGCCGTTCGCACTGGCGTTGAAGGTGCCTTACGCCTATTGGATCGTCTGTCCCAAGGCCACGGCCGCACGACCCAAGATCACCACCTTCCGCGACTGGCTGCTGGCCGAGGCGGCGGCGGACGCGCAAGGCCTGAGCGGGGTTGCGGGGTCACCTCGAACGCGCGGCCGGAAGCGCAAGGAGGCTTGAAACATGGCGACCCATAGACGGCGCTTGGCGGTGCTCAGGGCCCGCATCGCCGCGCCGAAATGTCGCGGCATTGACGGCGCTGCCCTAACTCCGCCGCGTCTGCACCACCAAGCCGACGATGGTCTTTTCGCCGAGCGCCTTGCACGCCTCCAGCCGGTGCAGGCCCTCGACGAGGACGAAGCCGTCGCCGTCGCGGCGCACCAGGATCGGCGTCCGCTGCCCGACCTCCAGCATGCTCTCGGCGATTTCGTTGACGCGCTTCGCGTCCAGCGTCTTGCGCCGCTTCACCGGCACGTAGACGTCCTCGACCCGGATCACCTGGTCCTGCATCAGCTCCATGGGCCGGCGATTGTAGCACCGCCGACGGGGAAAGCCCGTGCCGTTCGCGGAGCGGCCTAGATCTCCCTGCCGCCGAACGGGTGCCAGCCGTCACGGTGCTCGATCTCGACCACCCACAGGTCGGGGTCGCGCCCGACGGCGCGGGCGATGTAGGCGTCCGCCTCGGCCTCCGGAACCTGGGCGCCCTTGAAGGCGGCGATCCAGGCGCGGTTGCCGTCCTCGTCGACGGCCTGCGACAGCACCCGGCAGCCGCTCTCCAGGGTATTCAGCTTCAGGATCAGCGAGCCGCCGCGATCATCGCCGCGCCGCACCACCATCGCCGGCACCCCCAGCGTCGAGCACTGGCGCACGTGGGCCATGATCCAGATGTCGGCCTTCAGGCGGTCGTCGGCCACCGAGGATGCCTCCGGCGTTGCCGCGCCGTCACGCCACGCGCGAGGCCTTCCGGCGCTGATGCTCTAGCAGCAGCTTCTTGCGCACCCGGATCGAGCGCGGCGTCACTTCGACCAGCTCGTCGTCGTTGATGAAGCCGAGCGCGAATTCGAGCGTCAGCGGGATCGGCGGCGTCAGGATGATGTTCTCGTCGTTGGCGGCGGCGCGGATGTTGGTGAGCTGGCGGCCCTTCATCGGGTTGACGGCCAGGTCCTGGGGCCGCGAATTGATGCCGACGATCATGCCTTCGTAGACTTGGTCGCCGTGGCCGACGAACAGAGCCCCGCGCTCCTGCAGGTTGAACAGCGCATAGGCGACCGCCTTGCCGTCGGCCATCGACACCAGCGCCCCGTTCTGGCGCGCCGCCAGCGCGCCCGCCACCCGCTCGCCGTAACGGTCAAAGGTGTGATAGGCGAGCCCGGTGCCCGAGGTGACGGTCATGAATTGCGACTGGAAGCCGATCAGGCCGCGGCTCGGAATGACGCCGTCGAGGCGCACCCGGCCCTGGTTGTCGGGGGCGACGTCGTTGAGCACGCCGCGACGCTCGCCCAACAGCTCCATCACCGCGCCCTGGTGGGCGGCCTCGATGTCGAGGGTCAGCGTCTCCCACGGCTCGCGCACCTCGCCGGCCACGGTCTTCAGGATCACCTCCGGTCGCGAGATGGCGAACTCGTAGCCCTCGCGGCGCATCGTCTCGACCAGGATCGCAAGGTGCAGCTCGCCGCGGCCGGATACCTTGAAGCAGTTCGGATCGTCGGTCGGCTCGACCCGGAGGGCGACGTTGTGCAGCACCTCCTCGGCCAGCCGCTCGCGCAAATTGCGGCTGGTGACGAAACGCCCCTCTCGGCCGGCGAACGGCGAGGTGTTGACCAGGAAGTTGACGGTGATGGTCGGCTCGTCGACGACCAGCGCCGGCAGCGGCTCGACCGCGTCCGGATGGCAGAGCGTGTCCGAGATGTGGACCTCGTCGAGGCCGGTGAAGGCGATGATGTCGCCGGCGGCGGCCTGTGGCCACTCGATGCGCTCGAGGCCGTGGAAGCCGAGGATCTGCAGCACTCGTCCCGTGCGGGTGGCGCCGTCGGCGCCGGCAACCGCCACCTCGGAATTGCGGGCGATGCGGCCGCGCTTGATGCGGCCGATGCCGATGACGCCGACGTAGCTGGAATACTCGAGCGCGCTGACCTGCAGCTGGAACGGGCCGGCGAGATCGACGTCCGGCGGCGGCACCTTGTCGACGATGGTCTGGAACAGCGGCGTCATGTCGGCGCCGCGCTGAGTCGAGATCGAGGACGCCCAGCCCTCGGTGGCCGACGTGTAGACGACCGGGAAGTCCATCTGCTCGTCCGTCGCGCCCAGCCGGTCGAACAGGTCGAAGGTCTGGTCGACCACCCAGTCGGGGCGGGCGTTCGGGCGGTCGAGCTTGTTGACGACGACGATCGGCTTCAGTCCGCGCGCCAGCGCTTTGCGGGTGACGAAGCGGGTCTGCGGCATCGGCCCGTCGACCGCGTCGACCAGCAACAGCACCGAATCGACCATGGAGAGGACGCGCTCCACCTCGCCGCCGAAATCGGCGTGGCCGGGAGTATCGACGATGTTGATGCGCCAGTCGCGCCACGCGACGGCGGTGTTCTTGGCCAAAATCGTGATGCCGCGCTCGCGTTCCAGCTCGTTGGAGTCCATCACGCACTCCTGCACCTCGCCGAATTCCTTCAGGGTGCCGGACTGGCGCAGCAGCTTGTCGACCAGCGTCGTCTTGCCGTGGTCGACGTGGGCGATGATGGCGATGTTGCGCAGGTTGGCGATGCGGTCGGTCATCGAAATATCGGGTCCGGATAGGCGAATGCCGGGGCTTCCGGGCCCCGGCAGCGCTAAGCCGGCCACGCGCCGCGGCCGGCGGGCCATGGTGTGCCCGTTTTTCGCCGCAACCGCAAGCCGGAACTGATATTTAGGCCGCCCCGGCGGCGCCGCAAGGGGCGGCCCGCCAGGGCGGGAGCGGCCGCCTAGTTGGTTTTGAACTCGCAATCGCCGGTCAACAGCGCGCCGACCGAGCCGGGGCCCGAGGTGGTGGTCTGGCGGCTCACCATCACCTTGCCGGCGTGGTAGAACAGCGTGAAGATCCACACCCCGCTGTCGTCGACGTCGGCGAGGCTGATCTGGCTGTCGCTCCTATAGACGACCGGCAGCGCCCGCGCCGGGCCGCCCCATTTCATTCCGACGTGGTCGCGGTCGGATTCGTCGGAGATGAACTCCAGCGTGCCCTGGCCGTCGGGCGGCGGGCCGGCGCGGTAGAACTCGGATTTCCAGGTTTCGCGCCTGTTGACGCCGTCCGGGTCGAGTTCCACCCGCTGGCCGGAGAGGTTGCCGCAGACGGCGTGGAACACGGTCTTGGCCGACGCCGAACCGGGGCTGGCGGCAGCCGCCGCCAGGCCGGCGGCGGCGATCAGAGGAAGCGCGCGCATGGCCGCGAGCATAGCCCGGCAACGCCGTTGGTGCCCCAAAAAACACGGATTGCGTCGTTTCGGTGTCGCTTGACCGGCATCAATGCCGGACCCTGCGGGACCGCCTAGGCTGCAATCTTGAGCAGAGTGCCCACCGGCCATGGAAAGGAGGACGCCATGACCAAGATCGGAACTGCCGAAACCAGCGCCAGAAAAACGAAATCGTCCGCAAATGCGGGGACCGGGTTGCCGCCGCCGGCGGATGTCGGCGAGGCGATGGCTGCCAACCGCGCCGTGATGGACGAGGTGGTGGCCGCCAACCACGAGATCAACGCCTTCGTCGGCAAACGCCTGCGCGCCGACGCCGACGCTTTCGCAAGCCTCTGCCGCTGCCGCGACTGGAGCGAGGCCATGGGGGTGCAGATCGAGTTCGTCAGCCGCATGGCTGAGGACTATTTCGCGGAAACCGGCCGGCTGATGGAGCGGGCGGCCCGAATGCTGGAGAACGGCCCGTTGCGCGGCGGCGGGGTGACAGAGAAAAAGAAGTAATCGCGCTCAGCCGCCGGTGACGGACATGTGGCGCTGGACCGCGGGGCCGCGGTTGTCGCGGTCGATGACGAAGTCGTGGCCTTTCGGCTTGCGGCCGATCGCCTCGTCGATGGCGGCCTCCAGCAGGTGGTCGGCTTCGGAGGCGCGCAGCGGCGCCCTCAAATCCGCCTTGTCGTTCTGGCCAAGGCACATGTAGAGCGTGCCGGTGCAGGTCAGCCGCACCCGGTTGCAGCTTTCGCAGAAGTTATGGGTCAAGGGCGTGATGAAACCGAGCCTGCGGCCGGTTTCCTTGACTTCGACGTAGCGCGCCGGGCCGCCCGACTTGTACGCGATGTCGGCGAGCGTCCACGTCTCCTTGAGGCGCTTCCTCACCTTGCTCAGCGGCAGGTACTGGTCGTTGCGGTCGTAGGAAATGTCGCCCATCGGCATGGTCTCGATCAGCGTCATGTCGAAGCCCTCGTCGCCGCACCAGCGGATTAGCCCGTCGAACTCGTGCTCGTTGACGTCCTTCAATGCGACGGTGTTGATCTTGATCGCCAGCCCGGCGTCGCGGGCGGCGCGCACGCCGGCCATCACCGTGTCGAGCTCGCCCCAGCGAGTGATCTTGCGGAACTTGTCGGCGTCGAGGGTGTCCACCGAGACATTGACCCGCCTGACGCCGCAGGCCTTGAGGTCGGCCGCGTACTTGGCGAGTTGGCTGCCGTTGGTGGTCAGCGTCAGTTCGTCCAGATCGCCGCTTTCGAGGTGGCGGCCGAGCGAGCGGAACAGGCTCAGGATGTTGCGCCGCACCAGCGGCTCGCCGCCGGTCAGGCGTAGTTTGCGCACCCCCTTGCGCACGAACGCCGAGCACACCCGGTCGAGCTCCTCGAGCGACAGCACGTCGGCCTTCGGCAGGAACGTCATGTGCTCCGACATGCAGTAGACGCAGCGGAAGTCGCAACGGTCCGTTACCGATACCCGCAGATACGTCACATGCCGCCCGAACGGGTCGATCATCGAAGTCCTCGCCAAGGATCATCGCCCGTGCCGCCACGTTTGAAAAGGCGCGGACGGGTGGTCGCGGGCCAATGGTAGCCCCCGTCCCGGCGCTTGTCGCCCCCAAAAAGGTTGCGGGAATTGGCCGCCATCACCCGGTTTTCTTGCCGCCGTTGTCGCATTTGGGAAGCAGGCCCTTCTCCGCCATGTCCTTGGCCGCCTTCTGTCGCAGCTCCTCGCGCTCGCGCAGGTAGTCGTCGGTGGTGCGCGGCTTCGGCACGATGCCGGCGGCCAGCGGGTGCTTGTCCTCGGTGGCGATCGCGATCACCCGACAGTCGGCACACATCTTCAGCCGCTCGACGCCGCCCTTGTCCTGGAACATGGCGTGGCCCTCGAGCTTCTTCACCATGTTCTCGATCGACGACTTGGTGCCGAACGGCTTGCCGCAACGGATGCATTCGAACGGCTCCTCCTCCTTGACCACCTGGTGCGAGCGCGAGGCGGCAAGGAAGCTCAACCGCGGCACCAGCGAGATCACCTTCTCCGGGCAGGTGTTCTTGCACAGCCCGCATTGCACGCAGGCGTTCTCGGCGAAGCTGAGCTGCGGCTTCTCCGGGTTGTCCTTCAAGGCGCCGGTCGGGCAGGCGCCGACGCAGGCGAGGCACAGGGTGCAGCCGGCGACCTTCACCTCGACGGCGCCGAACGGCGCGCCTTTCGGAAGCGCGAGGGCGTCGACCTTGTTGGGGGCGGCGGCGTGCAGATGCGCCAGCGCCAGCGCCATCACCGAGCGCTTGCGGCCCATGGGCAGGAAATCGGCGGCGGGCATTCCCGACATCGGCTTCAGCCCATAGAGCCTCGCCTCCAGCGCCTCCGGATCGGTCTCCTCGACGATCTCGATGCGGCCCTTGCCGTAGCCGAGGCCGTCGAACACCGCGTCGGCCAAGGCGACCTCGGATTCCAGCCCCGCCTTCTCGTCGGCCTTGCCCGGCGGCAGCAGGATCAGCACCCGCTCGGCGCCGAAGGCGCCGGCCGAGAGCAGGAACTCGAGGCCGATCTGGGTCGTCTGGTTGACCGCGAACGGCAGCACGTTGATCGGCAGCCCGCCGCCCAGGCGCGCCATGATCGAGATCATCTCGTCGCCAAAGCCCATGTCGTTGACCAGCAGCACCGGATGGCCGCCGCCGGCCGCCGCGTACGCCCCGAGCAGCACGCGCAGCCGCTGATAGAGCGCGTCGCCGGCCGGCAGCGCGTACTTGGCGGCGCCGGTCGGGCAGACGCTGGCGCACGCCCCGCAGCCGGCGCACACGTAGGCGTCGATGGTGACGCGATCTTCCCCCGGGTTGGGGGTAATGGCGCCGGTCGGGCAGGTGTCGATGCAGCGCGTGCACCCGACGATGTTACTGCGCGAGTGGGCGCAGATCTTGGCGTCGTAATCGACGTAGCGGGGCTTGTCGAACTCGCCGACCATGTCGGTGAGCTGCAACAGCGCGTCGGTGACCAGCGCCGGGTTGCCGGGGTCGGGGTTGAAGTAGCCATCGCGCTTGTCGGGGGCCGGAAACAACGGCGCGCCGCCGCGCAGGTCCAGGATCAGGTCGCAGGTCGAGGTGCCGGCCTTGCGGTCGTCCTCGAACGTCAGCGCCGCCTTCGACGACGGCGTCGCCGGGGCGAACTTCTCGATCGCCACCTCGAATGCGCCGAGATGGCCGGAGGCCTTCGTAATCTTGCCGGTGAACACCGGCACGTCCATCAGCTTCGGCGGCGTCAGGCCGCCGCCGCTCTCGATCACCACCGTAACGTCGAGCCGGCTCGCCACCTTCTTCGCCGCCTGGATTGCGCGGTCGTCGTTGCCGAGCACCAGCAGCACGCCGCCGGAGATCATGCTCACCTGCTGGGCGTCGGGGATGTCGAGCGCGGCTTCCGCCAGCAGCGCCGCCATCTTGGCCGCCGCCGGCGATTTGCCGGTCGCCGCCTTCGACCAGCCGGCGCGCTCGCGGATGTTGGTGAAGCGGGCCGCGGGTGCCTTGTCGCCCATGCCGTCGAGGGTTTCCAGGAACAGCGGCGCCTCCTGGGTGCAGGCGACCAGCAGCCCGCCCTTGCCAGTGCTGCCGGCGATGCGCTCGAACTCGTTAAGCTGCGCCCGGCAAAGATGCGTGTTGACGGCAAGCTCCTGGGGTCCCCCGGCGGCGTCGCCGGCCGCCGCCTTGCCGCCGGCGCCCGCCGCCGCCCGGCAGGCCTTGGCCAGCACCTTGCCGTCGATGGCCATGGTCCCCTCGCAGTTGCAGACGAGGAGTCGTTTGCCGTTGAGCTCCATATGGGGCGTCCCTCCCAGGCGCGGCCGCCGCGTTGCGATACCGGCGGTTGGCATTGATTTAATGTACCGACGCCGGTTTGTCCGCCTTTTTTTCGGCCCGGCCGCCCTAATAATAGGTGTCGACCGCCGGCCGGACCTCGACGCCCGCCCGCCGGCGGTGGTATGGTCGCCGATCGGGCCGACGCAGACGCCCGGTTCATCCCAAGACGCCATGCGTCCAAGTTCTGCCGACACCCTTGGCATCAGGGAGGAGAACCCATGGCCGTCGTCGGCTCGAAAATTTCCAGGAAATCCCGCACCCGCAAGCACGTTCGCCGCTCTGATCACAGCGGCGCCACCCTGGTGCTGACCCAGAGCGAGGTTACGGCGCTGCTCGACATCGACGCCTGCATCGCCGCCGTCGAGGAGGCGTTTCGGCTGCACGCCCGCGGCGAAAGCCTGAAGCCGGGCGTGCTCAGCATGCACGCGCCGGGCGGCGCCTTCCACATCAAGGCCGCCGGGCTAAGGCTGAAGCGCGCCTACTTCGCCGCCAAGACCAACGCCAACTTCCCCGACAACCCGGCAACGCGCGGGCTGCCCACCATCCAGGGCACGCTGGTGCTGTGCGACGGCGACGACGGCCGGCCCCTGGCGATCATGGACTCGATGGCGCTGACGGCGCTGCGCACGGCGGCGGCGACGGCGGTGGCGGCCAAGCACCTGGCGCGCCGCGACGCCAAGGTGGCGACCCTGGTCGGTTGCGGCGTCCAGGCTGCGGCCCAGGCGCGCGCGATCGTGCGGGTGCGGCCGCTCGAGCGGCTGTATGTGGTCGACCTCGATGCGGCGCGGGCGCGCACGTTCGCCGCCGCCATGGCGGCCGACCTCGGCATCGCCGTCGAGCCGGCGCCGGAAGGCCTCCGAGAGGCCGCCCGGCAAAGCCAGATCGTCGTCACCTGCACCACGGCGAAGAAGGCGTTCCTCGGCCCCAAGGACGTCACCGACGGCGTGTTCGTCGCCGCCGTCGGCGCCGACAACCCGGAGAAGCAGGAGATCACGCCGCAGTTGCTGGCGGAAAGCGTGCTGATCACCGATTCCACGGACCAATGCGCGGCCATCGGCGACCTGCATAACGCCGTCGCCGCCGGCGTGCTGCGGCCGCTGCACGTGCGGGCCGAGCTCGGCCAGGTGATCGCCGGCGTGAAGCCGGGCCGCACCTCGCCCGACGACCGGGTGGTGTTCGATTCCACCGGCATCGCGGTACAGGATGTCGCCGCCGCCGCCGTGGTCTACGAACGGGCGGTGGCTTTGGGGCGCGGGCTCGCCGTCGACCTCGCCGGCTGAAGGCGCGCCTCCAATCCCCGTGCGGGTGTGCTAATGTTGGCGGGCGGGAGGACACTCAGCATGGCCGCCAAAAGAGCCCCCGGTAAAAAGGCGCGCCGGCGAAAGCCGGGAAAACGAAAGGCCGATAGGGGCGGCGAGCGGCGTCGCATCCTCGACGCGGCGCTCGAGATCGCCGAGAAAGACGGCTGGTCGGAGACGAGCTTCACCCGCCTCGGCCGTCGCCTCGGCATCGGCCTGGTCGAGCTCCGCCGCCACTACCGTGACCAGGACGCCATCGCCAACGCCTGGTTCCGGCGCGCCCAGGATGCCATGCTCGCAAAACCGCCGGCCGGCTTCCGAGACCGCCCGGCGAAACAGCGGCTGGAACTCCTGTTGTTGCGTTGGTTCGATGCGCTGGCGCCGCACCGCCGCGTCACCGCCGAAATGCTGATCGGCAAGCTGTGGCTGTTCCATCCCCACCACACCGTACCGATGGTGTTCAACCTGTCGCGGCTGATCCAGTGGCTGCGCGACGCCGCCGGGTTGACGGCACAAGGCACCCGCCGCCAGGCCGAGGAGATCGGGCTGACGCTGATATTCGTGGCGACGCTGGCGGTGTGGTGCCGCGACGACAGCCAACGCCAAGCGGAGACGCGGGAATTCCTCGCCGCCCGGCTCGACCAGGCGGACCGGCTGCTGGCGCGGTTCGCCGGCCCCAATCGATGAGGCGCGTCGCTCTTGCCCGGCCGGCGCCGGTGATTTACGAAATTGCATCGCGTGCAGCCACGGAGGACGCGCCATGACCGCCTACATCATCACCCAGGTCGACGTCCACGATCCGGACACGTTCGATAGGTACCGCGCGAAAGCCGGACCGGTGCTGGCCAAGTTCGGCGGCGAGTTCCTGGTTCGCGGCGGCAAGATGGAAGTTCTGGAGGGCGACTGGCCGTATCGGCGCGGCGTCATCATCCGCTTCCCCGACCGCGCGGCGGCGAAGAAATGGCACGGGTCCGCCGAGTACGGCAAGATCAAGAAACTCCGCCACGCCTCGGCGACCGCCAACATGGTGGTCGTCGACGGCATCGACGCGGGCGAATAAGTCGACGGCATCGACGCGGGCGAATAAGTCGACGGCATCGACGCGGGAGAATTAAGTCGACGGTGTCGATTGACGGCGAGCGGAAATCGGGGAGGGAGAAATCCATGGCCGCCTACGTCATCGTCCAGGTCCGTATCACGGACCCGAAGAAAAACGAGGTCTACCGCGGCCAAGTGCCGGCGACGCTCGCGAAGTTCGGCGGCGAGTTCATCGTCCGCGGCGGCACCCTGGAGGTGCTGGAAGGCGCGTGGGCGCATCCGCGCTGCGTGGTCATCAGGTTTCCCGACGTGAAGTCCGCCAAGGCTTGGTACGCCTCGCCCAAGTACGCCGGCCCGAAGGCGCTGCGCCAGGCCTCCGCCGACACCAACATGATCCTCGTCGAAGGAGTGTAAGCGTTACTCCGTGACCGCCGCCCACGAACTCGCCCGCGCATTGTGGCGCGCCCGCACCGGGGGCGGCGTCATCGCGCGCGCCGCCGCCGACGACATCGCCTCGACCGCGGCCGCCTACGACGTGCAGCGCCGCGTGGTGGCGCTCGCCGGGCTGAAGCGCGCCGGCTGGAAGGTCGGCGCAACCAGCGAGGCGGCGCAGAAACTGCTCGGAGTGACGGAGCCGGCCACGGCGCCGATGTTCGCCGCCGATTGCCATAACAGCCCGGCCGACGTCGCGGTGTTCGACGGCCAATCGGCGAGCCTCGAGTGCGAGCTCGCGTTCCGCTTCACCATCGCGCTGCCGGCGCGCGACAAGGCCTA
>Ga0209399_10000348_pt1 | contig 28556 bp, 19 predicted proteins | sample OV2TP3_FD_184130 | JGI IMG/M metagenome (GOLD analysis project Ga0209399, IMG submission 184130) | Hot spring microbial communities from Beatty, Nevada to study Microbial Dark Matter (Phase II) - OV2 TP3 (SPAdes) (version 3) | ecosystem: Environmental > Aquatic > Thermal springs > Hot (42-90C) ... | reverse complement strand
ACGGCGCCGGCTACTCGCTGCCGTTCTACTGGCGGATGACGTTCTTCGGGCGCGAAGGCATCCTGGAGATCGCGACCACGGTAAAGGAGGTCCGTCTGGTTCGGAAAGAGGACAGAGAGCTGAGGTCCCTGCCGCTTCCGGCGGGTAACCCCGGCGGGTATCTGACGGCCTTTCTGAACGACATCCGGGGGGCGGTCCGGGAGGGGGCTCTCCATACGGACGAGGTCATCCGGTCCTCGCGGGTCGCGCTGGCCATTCAGAAGGCCGCGGACGAGAACGCACACGACGTACAAATACGTGAAGCGTGAAGCGTGAAGCGTGAAGCGTGAAGCGTGAAGCGTGAAGCGTGAAGCGTAAGAGATGAATAGAGCAGCGCCGACGACACAATCCATCGAACCCCGAACCCCGAACCCCGAACCCCGCCTCCGCATCGGCCTGGACGGCACAACCCTGCAGGAGGAGCGGTCCGGGATCGGGTTCTACACGGAGCGCCTGTTCGCCGGGCTGTTCGAGGTGGACAGGGCAAATGAGTACACCCTCTTCTCCAACGCGGAGGTCCGGAGCGACCGCATCCCGGCCCGGCTCGTCCACCGGGGGCATCGCTTTCCGGTGCGCGGCGTCTGGATGCAGGTCGTCCTGCCGTTCCTCCTCCGGCGGGCCAGGGTGGACGTCTGCCACTACACGAACTACGTCGCGCCGCTGCTGTCCGGGCGTCCCTCGGTCGTGACGTTCCACGACATGACCGTCCTGCTCCTGCCGGGCTGCTCCCCGTGGAAGAAGCGCCTGCTGCTCCGGCCCCTCATCCCGCTGATCGCGCGGAGGGCGGACGCGATCATCGCCGTGTCGGAGTCCGCAAGGAGGGACATCCTCCGGCTCCTCCGCGTGCCACAGGAGAAGATCCACGTCATCCACGAGGGGGTTGAGCCGATCTTCCGGCCTGTGGAGGACGCGCGGGAACGGGCGCGGGTGAGGGGCCGGTACGGCCTGCGCGGGCCCTACCTGATCGCCGTGGGCACGGTGGAGCCTCGCAAGAACCTGGTCCGACTCAGCCGCGCCTTCCGGGAGGTCCGGGACGAGACAGGGAGGGACCTCCGGCTCCTGCTCGTGGGGGGGAAGGGGTGGCGGGGGGAGGAGATCCTGAGGGAGGTCCGCAAGGTGGCGGGGGAGGCTGTGGTCTGGGCGGGCTACGCGCCGTCGGAGGACCTGCCGGCCCTCTACAGCGGGGCCGAGGCCCTGGTCTATCCGTCCCTCTACGAGGGGTTCGGGCTGCCGGTGATCGAGGCGATGGCCTGCGGGACGCCGGTCATCACCTCGAACAACTCCTCTCTGCGGGAGGTCGCGGGGGACGCGGCCCTGCTGGTGGACCCGGAGGACACGGGCGACATCGCGGCGGCCGTGCGCCGGGTGATTGAGGATGCGGGCCTCCGGGAGGGCCTGCGGCGCAAAGGGCTGGCGCGCGCGGCGCAGTTCTCCTGGGAGGAGGCCGCGAAGCAGACGCTGAAGGTATACGAACAGGTCCATAGAGCGAAAAGGAGATACAGGGAGAAAAAGAGCAGGCCCTCACCCCGTCAGGCTGCGCCTGCCACCCCTCTCCCACGTGTGGGAGAGGGGAAGCCGAGCGGAGCGAGGCGGGGTGAGGGCTGTTCTTCCATTCCCCCTTTCGGTGGGCTGGGAAAAGGGGAGGACGCGGTGCTCAAGACTGCCCTCTACGCCGGGCTGTTCGACTATCCGCTGACGCCGGAGGAGATGCGCCGGGGGCTGTTCGATCTGGAGATGTCCGGGGAGGCGATGGGCGATGCGGTCTCCCGATGCAGCCTCCTCAGTCGTGTCGAGCGGGACGGACGGGTCTTCCTGCCGCTGAAGGGGCGAGAGGGGACGGTGGAGGTCCGGCTGCGCCGGGAGCGGGAGCACGGGGCGTTTCTGGACCGGTTGGGTCGGCCCATCGAGTGGTTGTGCGGCCTGCCGTTCGTGCGGATGGTCGCCCTGTCCGGGGGGAGCGCCCTGGCCTACGGGGAGGACCTGGACCTGTTCGTGGTGGCCGCGCCCGGGCGGGCCTGGACCGTGACGCTCCTCTCGGTCCTGCTCGCGAAGGCGATGGGCCTCCGGCGCACGATCTGCGTCAACTACCTCGTGGACGAGGGGGCGCTCCACATCCCGGCGCGGGACTTCTTCACGGCGCACCAGGTCCTGACGCTCAAGCCGGTCTACGGGCTGGACGTGTACGAGCGGTTCGTGAGGGAGAATGCGTGGGTGAGGGATCACTTCCCGAACTTTACGCCCCACCTGGAGGAGACACCCTTCAGGGTGCGGGAGGGCCGGATGAAGCGGGGGATGGAGCGCCTTCTGGCAAGGGGGTGGGACGGTGTGGAGGAGGCGATCCGGGGTCTCTACGGTCGCTATCTCCGGCGCAGGCTCCGTCCGTCCGGGGAGCGCGAAGGGGTGGTCCTGACGCCGCATCGCCTGCAGCTCAACGTGGTGGATCACAAGGGGGAGGTCGCCCGGCGGTTTGAGGAGGCGTTGAAAGCAACGCAGAACGCGGAACGCAGAACGATGAACGAAAACCCGTAAAGGCTATCTCGCTTTTCGTTCATCGTTCATCGTTCATACTTCATCTTGTCTTTATTCATCGTTCATCGTTCATCTCCACCGTGAACGGCGTCCAGAGCAGGACCTTCAGGTCGAGATAGAGGGACCATCTCCGGATGTATTCCAGATCGTAGCGGGTCCGCTCGGCGACGGACGTGTCTCCCCGCAGGCCGTGGACCTGCGCCCAGCCGGTGATGCCGGGCCGCATCCGGTGGCGTCCGGCGTATCCGGGGATCTCTTGCTCGAACTGCGCGACGAACTCCGGGCGCTCGGGCCGGGGGCCGACCAGGCTCATGTCCCCCATAAGGACGTTGTAGAGCTGGGGGAGTTCGTCCAGGCCGGTGCGCCGGAGCCACCCCCCGACGCGGGTCACGCGGGGGTCCCCGCGCCGGGACCAGATGGGGCCGTCCGTCTCCGCGTCCTGAGCCATGGTGCGGAGCTTGAGCAGGCGAAAAGGCTTTCCCCCGCGACCGACGCGGACCTGCCGGTAGAGGACAGGTCCTCCGGAGTCGAGCCGGATGAGGAGGGCGATGAGCGGAAGGAGAGGCAGGGTCAGGAAGAGCAACAGGAGCGAGATCAGGATGTCCAGGCCACGCTTGAGCCCGGGTTGAAGCGGGTGATGAGGCATACGGCTTCGATTCTCGTTTCTCCGGCTTTCTGCTCAGCGGTTCACGTGCGCTTCCCACGCCTCTGCGATGATCTCTTTCATCCGGCGCTCGAAGATGGACCGGTCGAACCTCCGGGCGTGGGCGCGGAGGTCCTCGGAATAAAAGACGGACGGGTCAAAGACGCGGACCGTCTCGGCCAGGGCCTCCGGCGTTTGCGGCCAGAAAAAAAGGCCCGTCTGCCCCTCCAGGACGGTCTCCAGCGCGCCCCCGGCCCGCAGGGCGAGCACCGGCCTCCCGGCGGCCTGGGATTCCACCGGGGCGATGCCGAAATCCTCCACGCCGGGGAGGATAAAGGCCAGGGCGCGGGCGTAGAGGTCCGGGAGGCGGTCGTCCGGCTGCCAGCCCAGAAAGGAGACGTTGGGCCGGGCGCGGCGCTCCAGGCGCTTGCGCTCCGGCCCGTCCCCCACGATCAGGAGGGGGAGGCCAAGGCGGTTGAAGGCGTCCACGGCGATGTCGATGCGCTTGTAGGGGACGAGCGCCGAGACGATCAGGAAGTAGTCCCCCGTCCGGTCTGAGATAGGGAAGCGCCCGGTCTCCACCGGGGGGTGGACCACGTCGGCCTCTCTGTTGTAGTAGCGTCGGATGCGCTCCCGGACGTGCCCGGAGTTGGCGATGAAGCGGTGCACGCGAGGGACCGTGCCCTGGTCCCAGCGCCGGAGGTACCTGAGGAGCGGGGCGGCGAGCGTCCGGGAGAGAGGGGTCTGAAAGTAGGCGTCCCGCTGGTCGTAGACGTAGCGCATCGGGGTGTGGCAGTAACAGACGTGCAGGGCGCCGGGGCGGGGCCGGACGCCCCTGGCCACGCAGTGGCTGCTGGAGAGGATCAGGTCAAAGGCCGACAGGTCGAGCCGTTCCGCAGCGGCGGGGAAGAGCGGGAGCAGGGACCGGTAGCGCCGCGCGACGCCGGGGATGCGCTGGAGGAAGGAGCAGGTGATAGGATGCCGCTCGATCTCCGGCGAGACGGACCCCGGCGCGTGCAGCAGGGTGTAGACAGGCGCGCCGGGGAACAGCCGGCAGAGGCTTTCCAGACACCTCTCGCCACCGCGCATGCCCGTCAGCCAGTCGTGGACCAGGGCAACAGTCATAGAGGTCAAAAGATAGGGGTGGAAGCGGTTGCGTGTCAAGATGATTCCGTTAGATCGTCTGTAAAAGAGAGGAGCGATGGGCATGTCCGTTGACAACGCGCTGGACCCCGGCCTGGCGAAGGCCGAGCCGGGCGGGGAGACCCTCTGGTACGACCTCCGGCATCTCGACGTAGAGGGCAGGGGCTGGACGGACACAAAGGCCCCGTACGACCGCCTGCCCGCCAGGGCGGAGGGCCGGGTCCGCGAGCCGGTCTGGAACCTGAGCCGCCACTCCGCCGGGATGTGCGCGCGGTTCGTGACCGACGCCCCGGCCATTCAGGGGCGGTGGACGCTGACCTCCGCAAACCTGGCCATGAACCACATGCCCGCCACCGGGGTGAGCGGGCTGGACCTGTATGTGAAGACGGAGGCCGGATGGTGCTGGCTGGGCGTCGGACGCCCTGCGGCGCAGACCAACGCGGTTCAGCTCGTGGGCAACCTCCCGGACGGAGCGCGCGAGTACATGCTCTATCTTCCGCTCTACAACGGGGTGACGTCGGTGGAGGTCGGCATCCCACGGGATCGCAGGATCGCGAAGGGGCCTCCGCGTGACCCCGGACGACAAAAGCCCATCCTCTTCTACGGTACCTCCATCACCCAGGGGGGCTGCGCCGCGCGGCCCGGCATGGCCTATCCCGCCATTTTGGGGAGACGGCTCAATTATCCGATCATCAACCTCGGCTTCTCCGGGAACGGCAAGATGGAGCCTGAGCTGGCGGATTTGCTGGCTGAACTCGACCCGGCGGTCTACGCCCTCGACGCCCTGCCCAACATGTCGCTCCAGGAGGTGGTCGATCGGGTGGAGCCCTTCGTGCGCACGCTCCGCAAAGCGCATTCGGACACGCCCATCCTGCTCGTGGAGGAGCGGACCAGTTCCAATGCGCCCCTCCTGGCGTCTCGGGGAGAGGGACACCGCGCGAAGCGGGCGGCCCTGAGGAACGCCTACGAGAATCTCACGACGGAGGGGGTCCGAAACCTGCACTACCTGCACGGGGACCACCTGCTGAAGGGGGATGGCGAGGGGACGGTGGACGGGTCGCATCCGACGGACCTCGGCTTTGCGCAGATGGCCGACGCCTTCGAGGTGGCGCTCAGGCCGATCCTCGCTACGGGGCGGTGAGGGCGGGCTTCGCGCTTTTCGTGTGGAAGGGATGGGGCACGGAGGGGTTTCGCGTCTTTCGTGATCCTGCGGACAGAGGCGACCATGCGCATCGTTCAAATCGTCTTGTTGGGCCTGCTGATCTATCTCGCCTGGTGCGGCCTCCTGTTCCTGTTGCAGCGCAGGATCGTGTTCCCCGGCATCCGGGTCGCGACCCCTTCGAGCGCAGCGGACTATTTCCCCGGCCTGGAGAGGGTCTGGCTGAATACTCCTTATGGAAAGGTGGAGGCCTGGTTTCTCCCGCCGCTCCATCGGGACGCAGGCCCCGCGCCTGCGGTGATCTTCGCGCACGGCAACGGAGAGTTGATCGACTTCTGGCCTGAGCAGTTCGAGGCCCTCCGCCGACTCGGAATGGGCGTGCTGCTCGTGGAGTATCCCGGCTACGGGCGATCGGAGGGGACGCCTTCACAACAGACTGTGACAGAGGCGTTTGTCGCCGCCTATGACACTCTTGTCGCAAGGCAGGGCGTGGACCCCTCCCGGATCGTCCTGCTGGGACGGTCTCTGGGTGGCGGCGCGGTCTGCGCCCTCGCCGCGAAGCGACCTGCCGCGGCGCTGATCCTCCTCTCGACCTTCATCAGCGTCCGGGCGCTCGCGCCCCGGTTTCTCGTGCCGGGGTTTCTCGTCCGGGACCCGTTCGACAACCTCGCGGTCGTCCGCGCCTTCGCCGGGCCGGTCCTCGTGGCCCACGGGACGCGGGACGGGCTGATCCCCTACTCGCACGGGGTCGCGCTCTCCCAGGCCGCGCAACGCGGCAGGTTGCTCACCTACGATGCCGGACACAACAGTTGCCCGCCAGACTGGGAGGCGTTCTGGCGGGAGGTGGAGAGGTTTTTGCGCGAGGCCGAGGTTATTCATTAAGCGCAGGCGTTATGGCCGACATCCTCTTCGGACAGTCCTACTACCTTCGCTTCGACGCCAAGATGTGGCGCATGGGGCAGCCCTATCCGCCGCTGGGGACGCTCTACGCGGCCAGCGCCCTGCGGGCGCGGGGGTACGACGTGGCCCTGTTCGACGCCACGCTGGCGGCGTCCGAGGCGGCCTGGGCGGAGGCCCTGGACCGGCATCGCCCCCGCTACGCCGTGATCTACGAGGACCAGTTCAACTATTTCTCCAAGATGTGCCTGCTGCGCATGCGGGAAGCGGCCTTTGCGATGATCCGGATGGCAAAGGAGCGGGGTTGTCAGATCATCGTCTCCGGCTCGGACGCGACGGACCACGCGACGGATTACCACCGGGCCGGGGCGGACTGCATCGTGATCGGCGAGGGGGAGGAGACGCTGGTGGAGCTTCTGGACCGGCTGGAGGGGCGGAGCGAGACGCCGGTGGAGGCCGTCGGCGGGCTGTCCCTGCCCGGCCTGGACGGGGGAGAGATGCGCTCGCCCTCCCGGCCCCTCATCCGCGACCTGGACCGGCTCCCGCTCCCGGCGTGGGACCTGGTGGACGTGGAGCAGTACCGGAGGTTCTGGCGAGAGCGGCACGGCTACCACTCCATGAACATGGTCACCACGCGGGGCTGCCCCTTTCGCTGCAACTGGTGCGCCAAGCCGATCTACGGGCAGCGCTACACGGTGCGCACGCCGGAGAACGTGGTCGAGGAGCTGGCCTATCTGAAGCGTCACTATCGGCCGGACCATATCTGGTTCGGGGACGACATCTTCGGCTTGAAGCCGGGGTGGGTCGGGCGGTTCGCGGGCCTGGCCCGGGCGCAGGACGCCGTGGTCCCGTTCCGGTGCCAGATGCGGGCCGACCTGATGGACGCGGAGACGGTCGCGGCGTTGCAGGAGGCCGGGTGCCGGACGGTCTGGATGGGCGCCGAGTCCGGCTCGCAGAAGGTGCTGGACCGGATGGACAAGGACCTGCGCGTGGAGCAGATCCACGAGGCCGCGGGGCTGCTGCGGGCCGCCGGGATCGAGGTCTGCCTCTTCCTCCAGTTCGGCTATCCCGGCGAGGAGTGGGAGGACATCCGGGCCACGCTCCGAATGGTGCGGGAGATCGGGCCGGACGACATCGGCATCTCCGTCTCCTACCCGCTGCCGGGCACGGCGTTCCACGAGCGCGTTCATGCGGAGCTGGGAGAGAAGCGGAACTGGACCGACAGCGGGGACCTGGCCATGCTCTACCGGGGGACCTACGCGCCGGGCTTCTACCGGCAGTTGCACACGGCGGTTCACAGGATGTTCCGGGTGGAGAAGGGGTGGAGGGAGTTGAGGAGAGAGGCTAGACCTCACCCCCCAACCCCCTCTCCCAGTGGGAGAGGGGGTGCGAGCGGAGCGAGCGGGGGTGAGGTCCGCCGGATCGCCGGGACAGCCTTCCACGCCGCCCTCCTGCCCTTCTCCTGGGCGCGGCTGATATGGCTGCGTCGCAAGGCCAACAGACCAACCTTTTACGAATGACGAAGTGCGAATGACGAATTACGAATGACACCATTCGACCTTCGACCTTCGACCTTCGCTTTATGGACCTCCTTCTCGCCCACGGCTATTTCCTGAATGAGGACCCGAAGGAGCGGCGGATCATGCGGCCCTACCCGCCCCTCGGCCTCCTCTACCTCTCGTCGCACCTGAAGGCGAAGGGCTTCGACGTGGGGGTCTTCGACGCCACCTTCCGGCAGCGGGAGGAATTTGTGGAACTTATTCGGCGAGAGCGCGTTCCGGCGGTCGGTTTATCCTGCAACTTGATGACGAAGGGGAGTGTCCTGAGGATGATGCGGGAGGCCCGCGAGGCCGGGGCGTTTGTGGTCGTGGGGGGGCCGGACCCTCCCTATTATGCAGAAGAATATCTGGCCCACGGCGCTGACGCGGTCGTGGTGGGGGAGGGGGAGAGGACGCTGGAGGAGCTGTTGCCCTGTGTCCTGCGAAAGGGGAAGGCGGACCTGGCCCACATCCGGGGGCTGGTCTACCGGGATGAGCGGAGTTATGTCGTGCGCACCCCGGCCAGGGAGCTGATCGAGGACCTGGACGCCCAGCCGTTCCCGGACCGGGCCGCGGTGGACATCGGCCATTACCTGCGGGCGTGGCGGGGGCGTCACGGCGTCGGGTCGGTCTCTCTGATCTGCAGCCGGGGTTGCCCCTACACCTGCGCCTGGTGCAGCCGGTCGGTGTTCGGGGAGACGCACCGGAGGCGGTCCCCGCGCCACGTGGCCGACGAGGTGGAGCGGATCGTGCAGGACTATCGGCCCGACCTGCTCTGGTACGCGGACGACGTCTTCACGATCCATCATCGGTGGTTGTTCGATTATGCGAATGAATTGAAGCAGAGGGGGTTACAGGTTCCATTTGAGTGCATTTCGCGGGCCGACCGGCTGAACGAAGGGGTCGTGAGGACGCTGACGGACATGGGGTGCGTGCGGCTCTGGATCGGGTCCGAGAGCGGGTCCCAGCGGGTGCTGGACGCAATGGACCGGCGCGTGACCGTGGCGCAGGTCCGGGAGATGACGCGCCTCCTGAGGCGCTACGGCATCCAGACCGGGATGTTCATCATGCTGGGCTACGAGGGGGAGGAGAGGGAGGACCTGGAGGCGACGGTGGAGCACCTCAAGCAGTCGGACCCGGACCTGTTCCTGACCACCGTGGCCTATCCGATCAAAGGGACGCCCTACTACGACCGCGTGGCGGGCCGGATCGTGGCGCAGGGGGCGTGGGCGGACCGGACGGACCGGGACCTGGACGTGGCGGGCCGGCGCTCGGGGCGGTTCTACGCCTTCGCGGCGAGGTGGATGCAGGGGGAGTTGGCGGTCCACAGGCAACTTCAGGGACCGCACAGGAACTATCTGCGTCTCGCCAAGGGGTTTGTCAATGCGAAGGTGGGGAGGATCGGGATGAGGTTGACAGGATAACGGCCCTCTCCTACCCCCATACCCCCCACCCAACCTGTTGCTCCCATTGAGGTCGCGACCCCCTCCCTCTCTCCCGTACGTACGGGAGAGGGAGGGGGCGACAAGGGCCTTATCCACAGGCTTGGGGGAGGGAGAGGGCCTGTCCTTTACCTATTCCCGACCATACTCCCGAATCACAAACTTCTCGAAGAGGTGGGGAATAACGATCTCCCGGACAGGAATGAGGCCGCCCCCTTCGGCGATGCGGGCCATTTCGTCCAGGTCCATGTCCGTAGAGTAGATGAGGATGGCCCTTCCGGCAGGGGTGAGGAAACGCCCGGCGTCGCGGAAGAAGTCGCGGAGGGTCTGATACCCCTCTCCGGCGAACCAGGCCCGCTCCTCGTCGTTGGTCGGAGGTCGGGGATAGAACGGCGGGTTGAAGACGATGATGTCGAAGCGGCGACCTTCAGGAATTGCTGCGAACAGGTCGCTCTCGATGGCCTCGAACCGCTCCGTGACGCGGTTCAGCGCGGCGTTGGACCGGGCCAGGGCCACGGCGGCGGGATGGATGTCTGTGGCCAGGACGCGCGCGCCCTGCCTGGCCGCCAGGATGCCGAGGGCGCCCGACCCCGTCCCCATGTCGAGAAAAGGCTTGTCGCTAAGATTCAGGCGCAGAAGGTGTTGCGCGAGAAATTTCGTGGAGAAGTAGAGGCCGGGATGGAAGACCCCCGGCGTGGCCCGGAGCCGGCAACCGAACAGGGTCGCGTCGCGCAGGCTCAGATGTCGGAGAATCGGCTGAAGGAGAAAGAGGGCAGCGGGGCGAACGAATCGCCTGAGGATGAGGCGCATCCTCACGCCTCCACGAATTCCATCTTGCGCGGCGGGGCAGGGGTCGCGGAGGCGTACTCCTCCGGCGTGAAGCTGTCCACCTGGATGGCGTCGTCGCGCGCCTTCTCCGCCTCGCGCATCAGGTCCGCCTCTTCCTGAGTGACGATCCCCTGCTCCAGGGCCTGCGCCACGAGCTGCTCGGGTCTCTCTCTGGGCAGCCTGCCGGACTGGGTCGCCTCCCGGATCTTCTGGACCACCGACTCGGCCTCGTAGGAGAGCCTGAAGGCCCGCTCCAGCCGGCCCAGGGCCTCGCGGGGATCGGACGGGATGTAGATGCCCTCGGTCAGCGCGTCCCGTTGAGGGCCGGGGGTCTGAAGGGCGCGCGCGATCTGGCCGCCCAGCTCGTCGGAGGGCATCTTCCCGATGGGGTTGAGGCGGGACCAGAGCGCGGCCGGGCCTCGGAAAAGCCAATTCAGACCGGGGAGGTCCAGGTTCTGGTACAGCCCGTCGAACCCCTGCTGGACCTGCGTGAGCGCGTACTGCATGGACCAGTGCAGGAAGGGGAGGTCCTCTCTGCGCCGACCCTCGGCCTCAAACCGGCGCAGGACGGCCACCCCCAGGTACATCCAGGAAAAGATGTCGGCGAACCTCCCCGTGATCTTCTCCCTTCGCTTCATATTCCCCCCCAGCGCAGCCATCGCCACGTCGGACAGCAGGGCAAACAGGGCCGAGGCCCACGCCAGTTTGCGATAATACCTGGCTGCGGGGCCTCTGACCGGCGAGCCGGCCAGGTATCCGCGTGACAGGCTCAACAGTTTCGCGCGGAAGAGGTTGCGCGCAACGTGGCCGAGGTGCCCCCAGAAGGCGCGGTCGAAGGCGTCCAGGTCCCCGGCCCTGAGCGCCCGGATCTCCCGGTAGAGGTAGGGGTGGCACCGGATCGCGCCCTGCCCGAAGATCATGAGCGTGCGCGTCAGGATGTTGGCCCCTTCCACGGTGATGAGAATGGGTGTCAGGATGTACCTGTGGGCGAGGAGGTTGCGGGGGCCGAGCATGATGGCGTTGCCCGCGAGGATGTCCATCCCGTCGTTGACGGCCTTCCGGTAAAGCTCCGTGAAATATCGCTTGGCCATCGCCGTGACGACGGCAGGCTTTGCGCCCCGGTCGAGCGCGCCGCAGGTGTAGCGCCGGGCCGCCTCCATCAGATAGGCGAACCCCCCGATGCGCGCCAGGGGCTCCTCGATCCCCTCGAACCTGCCGATGGGGAGGCCGAACTGCTTGCGGACGGCGGCGTAGGCCCCGGCGACGCGGGCCGTGAGCTGGGCCCCGACCGTGGCCGTGGCCGGGAGCGAGATGCCACGTCCGGCGGCCAGGGACTCCACCAGCATGCGCCAGCCGGCGCCCGCCCCGGCAGCACCGCCGATGATGCAGTCCACCGACACGACCACGTCGCGCCCCTCGGTCGGGCCGTTGTGGACGGGCACGCCCATCGGGTCGTGCCGATGACCGATCTCCACGCCGGGCGTGTCGGTCGGGATCAGGGCGCAGGTGATCCCCGGATTCTCCCCCCTGCCCAGGAGATTCTCCGGGTCCCTGAGCTTGAAGGCCAGGCCCAGCACGGTGGAGACGGCCGAGAGGGTGATGTAGCGCTTCTTCCAGTTCAGCCGGAGGTAGAGCCGCCCGTCTTCGCCCCTGAAGACGACGCCGGTGGCCCGGATGCCCCCTGCGTCCGAGCCTGCGTGCGGCTCGGTGAGGGCAAAGCAGGGCATCTCCTCCCCGCGCGCCAGGCGCGGCAGGTAGTAGGCCTTCTGCTCCTCCGTGCCGTAGTGGATCAGGAGTTCGGCGGACCCCAGGGAGTTGGGCACCATCACCATGAACCCCAGAGGGACGGACCGCGAGGCCAGCTTGCCCACGATGGCGCTGTTAGCCGAGGCCGAGAAGCCGAGCCCGCCGTAGTCCTTCGGGATGATGACGCCGAAGAGCCGGCTCTCCTTGAGATAGTCCCACACCTCCGGCGGCAGGTCTCTGTTCACGTAGGCGTCCCAGTCGCTGACCATCCGGCAGACCTCCTCCACCGGCCCTTCGAGGAACGCCCGCTCCTCCCCGGTCAGGTTGGGGTAAGGCTCGCTGTTCAGACGCTTGAAATCGGGCCGGCCCGAGAAGAGTTCCCCTTCGACCCACACATTTCCGGCCTCGATGACGGTCCGTTCGGTCTCGGAGATGGGGGGGAGGAGGTTCGTCTTTTTCAGGATCGCCATGACCGGGGCCGAGACCAGCCTCCGGCGGACCGGGCGCGCGTTGAGGACCAGGGCCAGGACGCCGAACGCGGTCCAGAGCCAGGCCGGCGCGCCAGAGCCCCACAGGGCCGCGGCCGCAAACAGCGTCCAGAGATAGAGCGGCGCGCCGGTGAAGCCCAGGACGCAGACCAGGAGGACGACGCCCAGGACGCCGATCCAGAGCAGCTCGCCGGACAGGATGGTCGAGGTCAGGAAGTCCATGATAACCCCCAAATAACGTTTTTTACATCGCCCGCCGGTACTGTCCCCCCACCTCATAAAGGGCGCGGGTGATCTGGCCGAGGCTGGCGGCGCGGACGGTCTCCATCAGCTCGGCGAAGAGGTTGCCGCCGGCGAGCGCCACCTGCTTCAAACGCTCCAGGGCCTCCGGCGCTTCGGCCCGATGCCGTCCTTGAAAGGCGCGGAGGTTTTCGACCTGTCTTCGCTTCTCCTCGGGCGTCGCGCGGGTGAGGTCCACCTTTGCGGGGGTCTGGTCCTCCGGGGCGTCCGGGTCCAGAAAGGTGTTGACCCCCACGATGGGCAGCTCCCCGCTGTCCTTCTTCAGCTCATAGAGGAGCGACTCTTCCTGAATCCGGCCCCGCTGGTACTGGAGTTCCATCGCCCCCAGGACGCCGCCCCGCTCGTTCAGGCGGTCGAACTCCGCCAGCACCGCTTCCTCCACCAGATCGGTCAGCTCTTCGATGAAGTAGGACCCCTGCAGCGGGTTCTCATTCCGGGCCATCCCGAACTCCTGCTCGATGATCTTCTGGATTGCCACGGCCCGGCGCACGGACTCGGGGGTGGGGGTGGTGATGGCCTCGTCGTAGGCGTTGGTATGGAGGGAGTTGCAGTTGTCGTAAATGGCCGTGAGGGCCTGGAGCGTGGTGCGGATGTCGTTGAACTGGACCTCCCTGGCGTGGAGAGAGCGGCCGGAGGTCTGGATGTGGTACTTGAACTTCTGGCTGCGCTCGTTGGCGCCGTAGCGCTCCTTCATCACCCTGGCCCAGATGCGCCGCGCGGCGCGGCCCAGCACGGAGTACTCCGGGTCGAGGCCGTTGCTGAAGAAGAAGGAGAGGTTGGGCGCAAAGTCGTCTATGGGCATCCCCCGCGCCAGGTAGTACTCCACGTAGGTGAAGCCGTTGGCGAGCGTGAAGGCGAGCTGGGTGATGGGGTTGGCCCCGGCCTCGGCGATGTGGTAGCCCGAGATGGAGACCGAGTAGAAGTTGCGGATATGGTGGTCGATGAAGTACTGCTGCACGTCGCCCATCATCCGGAGGGCAAACTCGGTCGAGAAGATGCACTCATTCTGGGCCTGGTCCTCCTTGAGGATATCCGCCTGTACGGTGCCTCTGATCACGCGCAGGACCTCCTCCCGGATGCGCTCGCGCTCCTCGGGGCCGGGCTGGTGGCTGTGCGCCCGGACGAACTTCTCCGCCTCCTGGTCTATGGCGGTGTTGAAGAACATGGCCAGGATGGCCGGGGCCGGCCCGTTGATGGTCATGGACACGCTGGTGAGGGGGTCTGTCAGGTCGAACCCGGCGAAGAGGGCCTTCATGTCGTCCAGGGTGGGGGTGGAGACCCCGCCCTCGCCGATCTTCCCGTAGATATCTGGCCGCTCGTCCGGGTCCTCGCCGTAGAGGGTCACGCTGTCGAAGGCCGTGGAGAGGCGTTTGGCCCGGTCGTTCCGGCAGAGGGCGTGGAACCGCCGGTTGGTGCGCTCTGGCCCCCCCTCGCCCGCGAACTGGCGGCGGGGCTCCTCCCCGGTCCGCTTGAAGGGGTAGACCCCCGCCGTGTAGGGGTAGGCGCCGGGCACATTCTCGCTCAGACAGAACCTGAGGATCTCCCCCCAGTCCTCGAACCGGGGGAGGGCCACCCTGGGGATGCGGGCGCCGGAGAGGGTCCTGGTCGCGGTGGGGGTCGAGACCTGCTGCCCGCGCACCTCAAAGCGGTAGGTCTCCTGCGCATACGCCTGCCTGAGCGCCCCCCACCCCTCGATGAGCCGCCAGCAGTCGGGGTCCAGCTCGCGGCGGAGGGCCTCGAAGCGGCTGCGGAGGGCCTGCTGGAGTTCGGGGGCTTCGCACTCGCGGGCCGCGCCGTCGAGCTGGTAGAGCCGGCGGGCGAGGGAGACCTGGCGCTCGGCCCAGACGCGCCGGGCGCGAACGGTCTCCGCGATCTCGCCGAGGTACCGGGAGCGCCTCTCCGGGAGGATGGGGCGCGGGTCTCCGGCCACGACGCCCTCAGGGACCTGAAGCGAGGACCGGAGGGGCCTGCCGAGCAGCGCCTCCAGACGGCCGAGCAGGGCCAGGTAGAGGGCCGTGACCCCCACGTCGTTGAACTGGCTGGCGACGGCGCCGAAGACGGGGAGCCGGGCGTCCGGGAGGTCGCGGGGGAGGTCCCTGCTGCGCCGGACCTGCCGGCGCACCGCGCGCAGGGCGTCCTCGCCGCCCCGCCGGTCGAACTTGTTGACGGCGACCAGGTCGGCGAGGTCCAGCATGTCGATCTTTTCGAGCTGGGTGGGGGCCCCGTAGTCGGGGGTCATGACGTAGAGGCTCAGGTCCGAGATGTCCACGACCGCCGAGTCCCCCTGCCCGATGCCGCTGGTCTCGACGAAGATCAGGTCGAAGCCGGCGGCCCTCAGGACCTGGATCGCCTGGCGCACGGCCTCTGAAAGCTCGGACCCGGAGCCCCGTGTGGCCAGGCAGCGCGTGTAGACGTGGGGGTGGTGGATGGCGTTCAGGCGGATGCGGTCGCCCAGGAGGGCCCCGCCGGTCCTGCGTTTGCTGGGGTCCACGGAGAGGACCCCGATGTGAAGCTGCGGGGCGTCCCTCAGCAGCCGCCGGATGAGCTCGTCGGCGAGCGAACTCTTGCCGGCCCCCCCGGTCCCGGTGATGCCGACGACCGGGGACCGGCGCGCCGCGGCCCGGCCCTCCAGCGCGTCCAGGACTTCCGGGGGGAGGGGAGGGCCTGCGCCATTGCGCTCTGCCTGCGTGATCAGGCGGGCGAGGGGGGGGACGTTCCGGGGGGTGAGACAGGAGAGGTCCCCGTCCAGGGCGACGGGGGGGAGGGGGAAGTCCGCGCGCTCCAGCATGTCGTTGATCATGCCCTGGAGCCCCAGGCGACGGCCATCCTCCGGCGAGTAGATCCGGGTCACTCCGCAGGCCTCCAATGCCTGAATCTCGTCAGGCACGATCACGCCTCCGCCCCCACCGAACACCCTGACGTGCCCGGCCCCCCGTTCGCGCAGCAGGTCCACCAGGTAGCGGAAGAACTCGTTGTGCCCCCCCTGGTAGGAGCTGACGGCCACGGCCTGGACGTCCTCCTGGATCGCCGCGTCCGCGATCTCAGCCACGGAGCGGTTGTGGCCCAGGTGGACGACCTCGGCCCCGGCGCGCTGGAGCAGGCGACGGACGATGTTGATGGAGGCGTCGTGGCCGTCGAACAGGGCGGTCGCGGTGACGAACCGGACCCTGTGCCGCGGGGTGTAGATTTGAGGCGACGACATGGTTACATCTCTCTTTTACACTGGTACCCAGGCGAGGTCGAGGATCGTGTGGGTCGGGTCCTCCGTGCGGAACCACGCCCTCACCTTCAGGCCGATCTCCGGCCTCCCCTCCTTCAGGTAGGACATCATTTTGGTGCATACCCCGTCTATGGAGACCGAGATCAGGGGACACGGCGTGGAGAGTTTAAAGTTGCTGCCCGGGTACTCGATGGTGGTGTGGGTGTAGATCTCGCCGGTCTGCGGCGCCTCGACCCACTCCATCGGCTGCAGGCAATCGGGACAGTAGACCCTCGGCGGCAGCCAGATGCGGCCCTCCGGGCACGCGTGGTTCGGGCAGCGCGTGCCCAGCAGTTTCGAGGCGCGCAGCCCCTCAAAGAACCGGGTGAGGCCGCCATAGGTGTGGATGTGAAAGTAGTTTTTGAGGTTCTTGACGACCAGGGGAGAGAGGCCCAGGGCCTCGCATCCCGGCGCGACCAGCTCGACGGACATGGGACCTCCTCGCGCGTTTTACACCCTCTCCAGAATCGCCATCGTCACGTGGCTGCCGGTGCCGGCGTGGCTGATGGCCGCGCCGCGCCGGGGGTTGGGGACCTGAAGGTCTTCGATGTCGTCCGGCCTGGTCTTGCCAAAGCGCTCCCACATCTTCGGGTCTGCGTGGAATTTAGCCCACCTGTTCTGAAGCTGCCAGAGGACCTCCACGATCTGGAAGATGCCCGTGGCGCCCACGGCGTGCATGGCGCCCAGCAGCCCGCCGGACAGGTTGGTCGGCAGTCTGCCGCCCAGATAGGCCTCGCCGCTCTCGATGAACTCCCGCCCCCGGCCATAGGGCCGCAGGCCGATGTCCTCGTAGGTCTGGATGTCGCTGATGGTGAAGGCGTCGTGGGTCTCCAGGAGGTCCAGCTCCTCCAGGGGGTCGTGGACCCCGGCCATGTGATAGGCCAGATAGGCGGCCAGGCGCGTGGCCAGGAAAGAGGTGAACCCCGGCCAGTCCTCCCTGCGGTCCCTGTACAGGTCCTCAGGCTCATTCGGCAGGCGCAGGACCTCCATCTGCCGCCGGTCCGCCGTCCGGAGGGTGTGGGTTCCGGAGCAGATCGCGGTCAGCCGCACGGGGCGATCCGTCAGTCTGTGGGCCGTCACCTCGTCCGCCAGCACCAGGGCCGCCGCGCCCGTGCTCATCACGCAGCACTCCAGGAAGCTGAGGGGGTCGGAGACCATCTCGTTCTTCAGGACCTCCTCCACGGTGAGCCTCATCGGGCTCTGGGAGAAGGGGGAGGAACAGGCGTAGCGGCGGTTTTTGACCGTGATCCTGGCCAGGGTCTCGCGGGGCACGTGATTTTCGTGCAGGTAGCGCTGGGCCATCAGGGCGTAATAGCTGGCGTACATCCAGCCCAGCTCGGACTCGAAGTTCTTGCAGGCGGCCGAGGCGATGTAGGAGTTGCCCTGTCGGGTGGGCGTCTCGTCCATGCGCTCCCAGCCGGCCACCGGAACCACGTCTGCATATCCCGAGGCGACGGCCATTGCCCCGGCCAGGACCGCGTGGCCGCCCGTGGCCCCGCCGGTCTTCACCTCGAAATTCCCGACGGGGTCGAGGCCCAGGGCGTCGTGCACGCGGGCAGCGGCCAGGAGCTGGTCGCCGAAGTGGTCGGCGAACTGCGAGTAGACGCAGAAGCTGACCATCCTTTTGAACTCCGGCATGGACACCCTGAGGTCGTTCTCCAGGACCGCCATGTTGAAGGCCTCGACCACGAGTTCTTCGGTGGCCTTCTCCGGGTACCGCTTCCGAAAATCCGTCAGGCCTCCCGCGACGACGTAGACCGGCCTGGCGAACCGGGGGATGCGAAGGTTGCCCTCTCCGAAGGTGATCATGGGGTGTCTCTATTCCTGCACAGGAAGTTAGGTCGAGAACCTGATTAAAAAATCGTTGCGGTTCTGGCCCTCACCCCGTCAGGCTGCGCCTGCCACCCCTCTCCCATAAATGGGAGAGGGGAAGCCGAGCGGAGCGAGGCGGGGAGAGGGCCTGTGCGTCAGCGACATCGTTCCATGCACAAGATTTATGAAAAGTTATTTATCGCTCCACGACCAGCGCGGAGGCCTCGCCCCCGCCGATGCAGAGCGCCGCCAGGCCCCGCCTCCTGTCGTAGCGCCTCAGGGCGTACAACAGGGTCACCAGGATGCGGGCGCCGCTGGCGCCGATGGGGTGCCCCAGGGCCACGGCCCCGCCGTGCACGTTCAGCCGGTCCATGTCCAGGCCCAGCGCCTGCCCCACGGCCAGGTTCACGACGGCAAACGCCTCGTTGATCTCGAAGAGGTCGATGTCGCTCAGGGAGAGCGACGCCCTCTCAAGAACCCTGGGGATCACCTTCGCGGGGGCGAGAGTAAACCACTCAGGTTCCCTGGCCGCGGAGGCCTGCGCCACGACCCTGGCCAGGGGCTCGACGCCCAGCGACTTAGCGCGCGCCCCGGACATGACCACGCAGGCCGCTGCGCCGTCGGCCAGCGAGGACGCATTGGCCGCCGTGACCGTGCCGTCCTTCTGAAAGGCCGGCTTCAGGCGCGGGATTTTGTCGAAGTCGGCCCTGCGCGGCTCCTCGTCCTCGGACACCATCTCCGGACCCTTCCGGCCCTCCACCGTGACCGGCGCGATCTCATCCCGGAAGTGCCCCTTCTCCTGCGCCGCCTGCGCCTTCCGGTAGGACTGGACGGCGAAGGCGTCCTGGGCCTCGCGGGAGATGCGGCGCTCACGGGCGCAGCGCTCGGCGGCGTCCCCCATGTGAAAGTCGTTGTACACGTCCCACAGGCCGTCCTTGACGAGGCTGTCCGTCAGCGCGCCGTGCCCCAGGCGATAGCCGGAGCGGGCCCTGTCCAGCAGGTAGGGGGCGTTCGACATACTCTCCATGCCGCCGGCCACCACGACATCGGCGTCTCCTGTCCGAATGGCCTGCGCGGCCAGCATCACGGCCTTCAGGCCGGACCCGCAGACCTTGTTGATCGTCGTGCAGGGGACGGCGTCCGGGATGCCTGCGCCCAGGGCGGCCTGTCGCGCCGGGGCCTGCCCCACGCCCGCCGTCAGCACTTCGCCCATGAGGACTTCGCTGACGTCCTCTCCCTTCAGCCCCGCGCGCCGGAGGGCCTCCCGGATGACGACGCTGCCGAGCTGGGGCGCGGTGAGGGGGGAGAGGGCGCCCATGAAGGACCCGATGGGGGTGCGGCACGCGCTGGCTATAACGACCTGGGCGTCAGACTTGTTCATAATCATAATCCTTCGACCGGCCTGATCTTCAATTCCTCGTCCAGATACCCGGCCCGGACGCCCGGCGAATGCTCAAAAATGAGCAGCCAGCCCTCCTCTATGGCCTGTCTCAGCACCCGCTCCTTGGTCTCCATCGTGGTCTTGGGAAAGAGGTCATATCCCATGACGTAGTGCGTCTTCAGGTGCGAGGGGGTGGGGGCGAGGTCCGCCAGAAAACAGGCCGTCCGACCGCCCGAGCGCACCAGGATGGACTGGTGGTCCCGCGTGTGACCCGGCGTGGCCATCACGGACACGCCGGGCGCGATCTCCTCGTTTTCAGAGGTGAGGACCACCCGCCCCTGCCCTGCGAGCGTCTCATAGGTGTGCGGGAGGTAGGCGGGCCTGCTGCGGGGGTCCGGCTGCCTCGCAAACGCCAGCTCATTCCGGTTGATGCAGTAAGCGGCGTTCGGAAATGCCGGGGCGAGCGCTCCGTGCCCCTCTTTACGGCAGGTCCCGCCCGCGTGGTCCAGATGAAGATGCGTCAGGACCACCTTGTCGATCTCCGCCGGGCGCACGCCCAGGGCCGTAAGGCTTCTCAGGAGGTTCGTCTCAGACTGGTCCACGCCATACAGAAAGGCGAATTTCTCGTCGTAGACGCTGCCGATGCCGGTGTCCACCAGGATCGTCTCCGTGGGCGTCCGGATCAGCAGGCAGTTCAGGCCCAGCAGGATGCGGTTGCGGTCGTCGGCGGGATGGAGTTTCTCCCAGAGCACCTTCGGTATCGTGCCGAACATGGCCCCGCCGTCCAGCCGGAACGCGCCGTCGCTGACCACGAATAGCTCAAACTCCCCGAATTTCATTCCATACCTTGCCGAAACGGGGAGGCGGAGAAGCGGAGAAGCGGTGCAAAACCTCTTGCTCTCTCCGTTTCCCCGTTTCCCCCTTCTCCGTTTCAGGGGATAGGGGAGAGGTGATGGTCAGTGCGCCCGCCCCATCGGGCTTTCGTCCGCCGAGGGGCGATGCACGTTGACCAGACAGGCGACCATGCGCGCCGGGAGAAAGCCCATCGCCCGGATGGAGTGCGGAAGGCGAGAGTCAAAGTAGATGGCGTCCCCGCTGGTCAACTGGTAAGTCTCCTGGCCGACGGTGAACTCCGCAGAGCCTTCGAGGATAAAGTGAAACTCCTCGCCCTCGTGAGACAGGGGCTCCACCTCCTTGCCCTGGCTCGGGGGGATCTCGATGTAAAAAGGCGACATCACCTTGTCGGTCATGCGGTAGGAGAGCGCCTCGTAGCTGTAATTCAGGGCGGCAGCCGTGTCGGTCTGCGGCTGCACCTTCCAGCGCTCGTGGGACCGGACCACCTCGACCCGGCTGGCCGGCGGCCCGGACGTGAAAAAGTGGCTCAGGCTCACGTCGAAGACGCGCGCCAGGTTCATCAGTTCGCCCACCGCCGGCAGGGCGCGCCCCTTTTCGTAGCCCTCCAGTCGATCCTCGGGAACGCCGCTGGACGCCGCCACATCCCTCAGGGTCAGTCCTTTACGTTCCCTGAGCCGGGTGAGTTTTTCGCTGAGGTGTTGTTTGAAAGTCGCCTCGTCCATAGTCTTTGTCACCTTACGTGCGATGAATCGCGCTGCTACTCCGGAAAATCGGCCTGCTCCAGGATCTCCTTCACGTCCTGGATGAACCGCGCGCCTTCGAAGCCATCCACCACGCGATGGTCCAGGCTGATGGACAGGTTCACGATCTCTCTCCGCGCCACCTGACCGTCCACGTAGCGGGGCAGGGCGCGGATGGCGTGCACGCCCAGGATGGCCGACGCCGGATAGTTGATGATGGGCGTGGCCAGGATGCCCCCCAGCCTGCCGAGAGAGGTGATGGTGAACGTGCTCCCCCTCAACTCCGAAGGGTCGAGCTTTCTGGAATGGGCCCGGTCGGCCAGGTCCCGGATCATCGCGGCGAGTTCCGCCACGTCCCGCCCCGCAGCGTCCCGAATCACCGGGACCAGGAGGCCCTCCTCCGTGGCGACGGCGATCCCGAGGTGGACCTTCCCCTTATAGATCACTTCCCCCGTCTGCTCGTCCAGGCAGGCGTTCATCTGGGGGTAGCGGGGCAGAACGCGCACCGTGGCGTGGGCGATGAACGCCAGCGGGGATATCCTCTCCTGACCCTCTGCAAGCGCCCTGCGCCTGTTTTCCAGGGCCGTCACGTCGATCTCTTCCACGTAGGTGTAGTGGGGGATGAGGGCCTTCGCCCGCACCATCCGCTCGGCGATTTGACGGCGGATGCCGCGCAGGGGACGGCGGGTCCAGTCCGGATCATCCGGCGACGCCTGCGCTTCAGGGGATGCGGGCGCGGCCGGAGGGAGGCCTTTTTGCATCTGCTCATAAAACGCCTCCACGTCGCGGCGCATGACGCGCCCCTCCGGCCCTGTTCCGGGGACCTGCGAAAGGTCGAGGCCCAGCTGCTTCGCCAGCTCCCGCACGGCCGGGACGGCGTCCGCCGACCTCCGGGAGGGGAGAGGCGCGGCCGTCGGATGGGCCTGGGGGCGGGGAGGCAGGCGTGGGAAGCGCCGCCTATCCGGGGCGGAGGGGGGAGTGGACAGGGACGGGGAGGGCGCGCTGGCCATTTGGGCCGGAGCCACAGGGGCGCCCTCCGCCTTTTGACCTTCAGCGCGTTCGTCCGGGACGGTCTCCACAGGCCCGGCGTCCGACCCTGTCGGGGACTCGCCGGGCGCGACGCCGTCGTCGATCTCGATCAGAACCTGTCCCACCGGGATGACGTCCCCCTCCTTGCCGCAGAGCCGGTGGACGCGGCCCGCCCTGGGGGACGAGATTTCCAGCAGGGCCTTGTCGGTCGTGACCTCTGCGATGGGCTGGTCCTCGCGAACGGCGTCGCCCTCCCGCACAAGCCACTGGACCACTTCGGCCTCCGCGATGCCTTCTCCCAGATCGGGCAGTTTGAACTGGAACATCGAAACCTCTCTCACCGCAGAGAGCGCAGAGAACGCGAAGAAAGGAAATGTCAAGTGTCAAGTGCCACGTGTCACGTAAAAGCATAGGACATGACACGTGACACTGGAACACGTGACACTCTATTCCCTCTGCGATCTCCGCGTGCTCTGCGGTAAATAGATTCGATTCAGAACTCGATGGCCTTCCTCAGCGCCTCCAGCACCCGCTCCTTGTCCGGCAGGTAGTGCTCCTCCAGGGCGTAGGGGAAGGGTGTGTCAAAGCCGGTGACCCGCTGGAGCGGCGCCTGCAGCCGGGTGAACGCTCGCTGCTGAATCTCGGCGAGGAGTTCCGACGCGAACCCGCACGTCCGGGGGGCCTCCTGAACGACGATGAGTCGTCCGGTCTTTTCGACGGAGGCCAGCACCGCCCTGAGGTCGTAAGGCAGGATGCTCAACAGGTCGATCACCTCGACGTCATAGCCCTCGCCCTCGGCCAGCAGGGCGGCTTCGCGGGCGACCTCCATCATGGCCCCGTAGGCCACCAGCGTGGCGTCGCGTCCCTCGCGGACGACCGTGGCCTTCTCCAGGGGAATGGCATAGTACTCCTTCGGGACGTGGGTCTTCACGGATCGGTATATCTTTTTGGGCTCCAGAAAGATGACCGGATCGGGGCAGTCCAGCGCGGCCAGCAGCAGGCCCTTGGCCTCATAGGGGCCGGAGGGGATCACCACGCGCAGGCCGGGCGTATGGGCGAAGTAGGCCTCCGGGCTCTGGGAGTGGTAATGCCCGCCCCGGATACCGCCGCCGTAGGGCATGCGGATCACCATTCTGACGCTGTACTGCCCGCCGCAGCGATAGCGGTATTTGGCGGCCTCGCTGACGATCTGATCGAAGGCCGGGAACACGAAGTCGGCGAACTGAATCTCCGCGATCGGGTGCAGGCCCCCCAGGGCCATGCCGATGGCCGCCCCCACGATGCCGGCCTCAGCCAGCGGGGTGTCGAACACCCTCTCCGGGCCGTACTTCTGTTGCAGCCCTTCGGTCACGCGAAAGACCCCCCCGAACGCGCCGGCGTCTTCGCCCAGGATCACGGCGTTCGGCTCGCGCTGCATGTAGATGTCCAGGGCGTTGTTGAGGGCCTGGATCATGTTCATCTGCACAAGTTCGGCCATGGGTCGATTTTGCGCGGGAATGAATTCCCGCGCTACCTCTGTAAAGTCCGCTGAAGCGGACTCACAGCTTTCCTCAGCCCGGTTCACCGGGCTTTTCAAGCGTAGCGAGGAAATTCATTTCCTCGCTACGTCTTCTTCTCCCGCAGGAACCTCAGGTATTCTTCCTTTTGCGCGCGCAGGGACTCCGGCATGCGCTCGTAGACGTCGTCGAACAGGCCCTCCACCGGCGGGGGAGGCCACCTTTCGCCGTCCGCGATCATCTGCGAGACGGCCTTCTCCGCCTCGGCCCAGGCCTCTTCCTCCATCGCATCTGACCAGACATCGCGCCATCGGGCGTGGAGCCTCAGCCGGGCCAGGGCGTCGAACTGCTCCCACTGCCGCGCCTCCTCCTCCGGGCGGTAGCGGGCGGGGTCGTCCGCTGACGAGTGGGCCCCCATCCGGTAGGTGAGGGCCTCGATCAGGGTGGGACCGCCCCCGCCGCGCGCGCGCTCCGCCGCCTCCTTCACCGCCTGCACCACTGCCAGCAGGTCGTTTCCGTCGATGCGCAGGCCTGCGATGCCGTAGCCCTCGGCGCGAATCGCCAGGCTGCGCGCCCGGGTCTGGACCGACTCGGGCGTGGAGATGGCATAGCCGTTGTTCCGGATCAGAAAGATCGCCTGCGCGTTGAGCGCCCCGCTGAAGTTCAGCGCGGCGTGGAAGTCCCCCTGGGAGGCGGCGCCCTCCCCCAGGAAGGCCAGGGCCACCTGACCGGTCTTCAGGAGCCTCGCCGCATAACCGAACCCGCAGGCGTGGGGGAGCTGGGTCCCCACCGGGCTGCTGACGGAGGGGATATGATATTCCCGGAAGCCGTAGTGGACGGGCATCTGCCGCCCCTTGTTGACGTCCTGGGCGTTCCCGATGAGCTGGTTCATAATGGCGTGGAGCGGAACCCGACGCCACAGGAGAGACCCCAGTTCCCGGTAGGTCATGAAAATGGGATCGTCCTTCCGCAGGGCATAGGCGGCCCCGACGGTGACGGCCTCCTCGCCGGTGCTGGTCAGGTAAAAGCCCAGGCGACCCTGCCGCTGCAGCGTCATCAGACGGCGGTCCATGACGCGGTTGAGGGCGATGACGCGGAGAATGGCCACGAGGTCGCCGTCCGGGACCAGGTCCAGGAACTCCTCCGCGCAACTGCCGTCCTCGTTGAGAATGGAGAGCAGCTTGGGGATCATGGAGACCTTATTCAGAGGTTGTCTGAAAAGTCGACCTTACTGGAGAATGGAACCTGTGTTCTTATAATCATACAAAAAAATCACTATTTTTCAAGCCCCCTCGTCAAATTTTTGTCCTTACAACAGCTCCCTCAACGCATACGCGATGGCCTGCTCCTGCGTCATTGTCCGGCCCTCCGCCCACGCCGCCGCCCACGCCCCCTCGCTCAGCGCCTGCCGGGCCGGCCCCAGCCAGCGCTCCATCCTGGACTGATCGGCAGATGAGAGTGGGACGCTGATCACCTCACGCAGCGCGGCCGCAGCGCCGGTCAACCGCAGGGCGCGATCCGGTTCGCCCTGTGCGGCGGCCAGGCCTGCAAAGGCCTCGATCGATGTGGCGATCTCCTGTCTGTCACCCAGTTCCCGCACGATCTCCAGGCCCTCCCTGTAAAGGGAGCGGGCGGCAGCATAGTCGCCCTGCTTGTAGGCCAGGTCTCCCAGGTTATTGAGCGAATACGCGATCCCCTGCCGGTTGCCCAGCTCCCGCTTGATCGCCAGGCTCTCCTCGTACAGGGAGCGAGCCGCAGCATAGTCGCCCTGGTCGTGGGCCAGGTTCCCCAGGTTATTGAGCGACGCGGCGATCACCTGTCTGTCGCCCAGCTCCCGCCGGATGGCCAGACTCTCCTCGTAAAAGGAGCGAGCCGCAGCGTAGTCGCCCTGATAACGGGCCATAACTCCCAGGTCATTGAGCGCATTGGCGATGCCCTGTTTGTCGCCCAACTCTCGCCGGATGGCCAGGCTCTCCCTGTGGAGGAGTTGCGCCGCAGCGTAGTCCCCCTGGTAATAGCTCATATTCCCCAGGTTGTTGAGCGACGCGGCAATGCCCTGTTTGTCGCCCAGTTCTCGCCGGATGGCCAGGCTCTCCTCGTGGAGCGCACGCGCCGCAGCGTAGTCCCCCTGTCTGGAGGCCAGCACCCCTGCGCCATTGAGCGCCTTCGCCCGCGCGCCCGCGCGCCCCGACGTCCCCGCCAGCGCCAGGGCCTTCGCCAGACGCTCTCGCCCTTCGGTCAGATGGCCGCGCACCTCCCAGAACCGCCACAGCGCCCCGCCCAGCCGCAAGCCCTGCTCTGTTTCCCCACGCTCTATGGACCAGCGCAGCGCTGCCCGCAGGTTGTCGTGCTCCTCCTCGAGACGGATCAACCACTCCGTCTGTTGCGGCCCCCGCAACTCCGGCTCTGCCTCTTCCGCCAGTGTCAGAAAACAGTCGGCGTGCTGACGCCTCATCGCCTCTGCCTCTCCGCTCTGCGTCAGGCGCTCCAGGGCGTACTCCCGGATGGTCTCCAGCATGACGAACCGGGGCTGGCCGCCGGCCTCCTCCTGCCGCAGCAGGCTCTTGCTGACGAGGGAGTCCACCCCACACAACACATCCACAGAATCGGGGAATCGGGGAATCGGGGAATCGGAGAGAAGGCCTCTCTCCGTTTCGCCCACGACAGCCTCCACCGCCTCCAGGGTGAACCCGCCCACGAACACGGCCAGCCTCCGGAACAGGGTCTGTTCGTCCGGCTCCAGCAGGTCGTAACTCCAGGCAATCGCGTTGCGCAGGGTCTGTTGTCGGGCGGGCAAATCCCGCGCCCCTCCGGTCAGCAACGGCAGCCGGCGCTCCAGACGCGCCAGCATCGCCTGCGGGGGCAGCAGCCGGATGCGCGCGGCGGCCAGTTCGATGGCCAGGGGGAGGCCGTCCAGGCGGTGACAGATCTCGGCCACGGCCGGGGCATTGTCGTTCGTCACCGCAAAGTCCGGCTTGACGGCTATGGCCCGCTCGATGAACAGGCGCACGGCCTCGTATCGGGTCAGGATGGAGGGCAGGTCCGCCTCTGCGAATGGCAGATGCTGCGGGTCGGGCAGCGTCAGGGGGGGAACCGGGAACTCGTATTCGCCATACACGCGCAGGGCCGCCCGGCTGGTCACCAGCGCCTTCAGCCCCGGGCCGGCCGTCAACAGGTCGGCCACCTGCGGCGCAGCGGTGATGAGGTGCTCGAAGTTGTCCAGCACCAGCAGGAGCGACCTGTCTCGCAGGTAGTCCTTCAGGTTCTCCGTCGGGGACCGGCCGGCGGTCCCCTTCACCCCCAGCGTCCGGGCGATGGTCGGGATTACCAGGCCGGGATCGCTGAGGGACGCCAGGGACACGAAGAACACGCCGCTCTCGAAGTCATCCAGGGAGTCTGCGGCGATCTGAAGGGCCAGGCGGGTCTTGCCCGTGCCGCCGGGGCCGGTGAGCGTGAGCAGGCGCACGTCGGGGCGCAGCAGTCGCTGGCGAGTGGTCTCGATCTCCCATTCCCGCCCGATGAGCGACGTGACCTGCATCGGCAGGTTGTTGGGCCGGCTGCCCAGCGTGCGCAGGGATGGAAAATCGGCGGGGAGATTCGGGATGAGAAGCTGGAAGATGCGCGCCGGCTGCTGCAGGTCCTTGAGGCGATGCTCGCCGAGGTCGCGCAGGCCCATCCCCTCAGGCAGGTGGTGTTCCACCAGGGCGTGCATCGCCTGCGACAGGAGCGCCTGTCCGCCGTGCCCGGCCGCGCACAGGCGCGCGGCGCGGACCACGTCCAGGCCCACGTAGCCCCCCGCCGTCAGGGCAGGCTCGCCCGTGTGCAGCCCCATGCGCACCCGCACGGCTATGCCGTCCGGCCAGGCGTGGGCGGACAGGACGCGCAGCGCCGCCGCGGCGGCCTCCAGGGCATCCGTGGCGCGGGAGAACGCCACGAAGAAGGCATCCCCCTGCGTGTCCACCTCACGCCCATTCCACGCCTCGAACGCAGCGCGCAGCAGGCGCTGGTATTCCGTCAGCACGGTGATGTAGCGATCCCCCAGGCGCTGGAGGAGCTGCGTGGAGCCCTCGATGTCCGTGAACAGGAAGGTGACCGTGCCGGTGGGTAGATCAGGCATGGGGGACCTCCTGAAGATGTGAACCGACCACTGACCACAAGACCACTGACCACAAGACCACTGACCACAAGACCACTGACCACAAGACCACTGACCACAAGACCACTGACCACAAGACCACTGACAGCCGACAGCCGACCGTTGACCCCCGTCGTCGGTCGTCGGTCGTCGGTCGTTTCGTAGTCCTGTGGTCCTGTGGTCTGCCGTTTGCCTGTTCTGCATGATACACCGCCTGTTCTGAGATGTCAACCGATTTGTCCATTTGCCTGCGCCCAAAAAAATTCGCCTGACTCACCTCTAAATTTCTGTTGTTTAGTTCTTAAAATATTAATATATTTAGACAAGTACGCCTCAACGATTCGTTGCTGATGTTTCGGGGGAGAGACAAGAGATAGGCTGCGCTGTGGGGGGGGACAGGATGTAGCCTTTTTTTTATGCTGATGGTGTGTCGTCCTACCTTGTAGCGCACGGCAGATAGGTCACGACAGACAGGTCGGGCTTTCGAGGCCCATCTCCTGCGCCCCGCAGTGCACAGAAGAGGTGGGCCTCTCTGTTTGCGAAGGAAATGGACCCATGTTCGCGAAGGCACGAAACGCGAAGAAACGAAAAAAAGCCGAAAAACGCGAAGCCACATCGCGAAAGGCGCGAAAAGAACCCGAAAGACGCGAAGCCACCTCACCCTACCAGGGCGGTGTGGCAGGGTTTCGTGTTCTTCGCGGCTTTCGTCATTTCGCGTTAGGTTTCGTGTCTTTCGCATCTTTCGCGCTTTTCGCGTTCCTGTCTGCTGCTCACGCCCAGACCGCCCCCTCTGTCCCCGAGGCGGCCCGGCAGAAGATCGTCGCCTCCTCCCTCCAGGTCCCGCTGACCTTCGAGGCCAACCGGGGGCAGACAGACAAACAGGTCCAATTCCTCTCCCGCGGCAGCGGCTACACGCTGTTCCTGACGCCGGGGGAGGCCGTGCTGTCGTTGCGCAGACCGACCCGGTTTTTTCAGACCTCACCTCCTAACCCCCTCTCCCGAGGGGAGAGGGGGAACGGCGAAGAAATCCTGGAGTGCGGGAGCCATGCTCCCGCTTTCTCCGGCAAAGCCATGCTTTGCCGGAAACCCCCCGGAAG